>Ga0126312_10001797_pt1 | contig 14169 bp, 14 predicted proteins | sample Plot104A_FD_92537 | JGI IMG/M metagenome (GOLD analysis project Ga0126312, IMG submission 92537) | Serpentine soil microbial communities from UC McLaughlin Reserve, CA, USA - Plot104A | ecosystem: Environmental > Terrestrial > Soil > Grasslands | place: USA: UC McLaughlin Reserve, Lake County...
CCATCGAGGGCGCGGTCACGAGCCAGTTCGAGAACCATCTGCGAGCGATCCTCGGCTGGCCGCTCGGCTCGACCGCGGCAATCGGCGTGAACGCGATGGTCAACTGCGTCGGCGACCTGCCCGCCGCAGACGCGGTGCTCGCGATCCCGGGCGCCCACTTCCACGACTATGCAAAGGCGCCACGCCCGGACCGCAAGGTCGGCCACGTCACGATCATCGCGACAGACGCCGACGAGCTGCGGGCGCGCGTCGCACGGCTGGCGGGCCTGCCGGGGATGGACGTACCGCCGTGACGTCCGAGCAGCTGTCCCCCTACGTCCGGTTCACGCGTGACGAGTGGTCGCGGCTGCGGGCGGCGACGCCGCTCACACTCACCGAAGGAGACCTCGAGCAGCTACGCGGCATCAACGAGCGCATCGCGCTCGACGAGGTCGCCGACATCTACCTCGCGCTGTCGCGGCTGTTGAACCTGTACGTCGCAGCCAGCCAGAACCTTCACCGCGTCAGCGACACGTTCCTCGGGAGTCCGGCGGCGAAGGTTCCCTACGTCATCGCCGTCGCCGGGAGTGTGGCCGTCGGGAAGAGCACGACGGCGCGCATCCTGCAGGCGCTGCTCGCCCGTTGGCCCGACCATCCGCAGGTCGACCTCGTGACGACCGACGGCTTCCTGTTCCCGAACCGGGTGCTCGAAGAGCGCGGCCTCATGGACCGCAAGGGCTTCCCCGAGAGCTACGACCTCCGACGGCTGGTGCGGTTCCTCGCCGACGTGAAGTCGGGCCGGCCCGAGGTGAGCGCGCCCGTCTACTCGCACCTGACATACGACATCGTGCCGGGCGAGGAGCAGGTCGTACGGCAGCCCGACATCGTGATCGTCGAGGGCTTGACCGTGCTCCAGACGAGCGACGGTCACGCCGGCCGTGCCCCCCAGCTGTTCGTGTCGGATTTCTTCGACTTCTCGCTCTATGTCGACGCGGACGAGGCCGACATCGAGCAGTGGTACCTCGAGCGGTTCCTCACCCTCCGCGAGACCGCGTTCGCCGACGAGCGCTCGTTCTTCCACCACTTCGCTGCGCTGTCCGAGGACGATGCGATCCAGGTCGCTCGCAGCATCTGGCGGTCGATCAACGGCGTGAACCTGCACGAGAACATCCTCCCCACGCGCGAGCGGGCGCGGCTGATCCTCGAGAAGGCCCCCGATCACTCGGTCCGGGCGGTCCGACTCCGCAAGCTGTAAGCGGATCGGCGCCCGCGCAGAAATCGCGTGCCTGCCCGTAGGAGATCAGCAGCTCGGAGCGATGATGGGGTCGTGGGCGAATGGCCGGAGGCGACCGTGAGTGAGGGGACCGGAGGGAGCGAGCCCGATCGCGCCGCGTTCCTCGCCTTCTACCAGGAAGCCGTGTCCGAGGTGTACGGGTACTTCCTTTATCGCTGCGGCGACTCGACCACCGCCGAGGACCTCACCTCGGAGACGTTCCTCGCCGCCGTCCGCAATCTCGAGGATGGCCGACCCGCTCCGCTCGACATCCCTTGGGTGATCGGCGTCGCCCGCCACAAGCTCGCCGACCACTGGCGTCGGCGCGCCCGGGAAGAGCGCCTGCGGGACGCGCTCGAACAGGATCCCGTGCCCGACGAGGATCCCTGGGACGTGCGCCTCGATCAGCTGCGCGCCAACGAGGTGCTCGCCGCCCTCGGCCCGCACCACCGGCTCGCGCTCACCCTCCGGTACGTCGACGGATTGCCCGTATCCGAGGTGGCAGAGCTGCTGGGGCGCACGCCCAACGCCACCGAGGCCTTGTTGGTTCGAGCGCGGACGGCGTACCGCCGTGTCTACCTGGAAGGAGAAGGAGGCGGTCATGACTGATGCCTTCGAGGCCCTACGGCGCACGCACGATGCGGCGCCGCCCCGACCGGCGTTCGTCGCCGAGCTGGCCGACCGGCTCCGCGTCGAGCTCGGCATCCGAGAAGGAGACGAGGCCACGGTGACGATGCGGACAGCGATGGGCGACATGCCCGTGCAAGGCGACGTCCCCAACGCGCTGCTCGACGTCATCGAGGATCAGGGTTACGCGGTGCTCGAGAACGCGTTGTCGGCGACCGAGGTGGAAACGGTTCGCGACGCGCTGGCGCCGTACCTCGGCGAGGGCCCGTTCGGGCGCAACGACTTCGAGGGCTTCCGGACCAAGCGCGTCTATAGCCTCCCGGCCAAGTCGCGCGCCTTCGACCGGCTCATCGAGGACGAGCGCGTCCTCGACGTCGCGGGCGCGCTGCTCGGGCCGAACTTCCTGCTCACAGCGGCGCTGGCGATCAACCTGGGCCCCGACGAGACCGCGCAGGATCTTCACTACGACGAGGCGTTCTATTACGGGCTGCCGCGCCCGCGCCGGCCACTGTCGCTCAGCACGCTGTGGGCGATCGACGACTTCACCGCCGACAACGGCGGCACGCTCATCGCGCCGGGCAGCACGCACTGGGGCGACGGCCGGCCCGACCCGTCCGTCGAGCTCGTACCGCTCGAGATGCCGGCCGGGTCGGTCGCGATCTATCCGGGCACGTTGTGGCACGCCGGCGGCGCGAACACGACCGATCGTTTCCGGCTCGGCGTCTCGATCCAGTACGTCGTGGCGTGGGCCCGTCAGCAGGAGAGCTACCTGCTCGCCGTCCCGCCCGACGTGGCGAAGGACGTGTCACCGCGCCTGCGCCAGCTCCTCGGCTACAGCATCCACCCGCCCTTCATGGGCCACGTCGACGGCCGCCATCCCGAGAAGATGCTCGGGTAGGACGCGGACCGCAACAGCGAGTCGCGGCCGTCCAGAGTTACTTCAGCGGGCTGAACGAGAAGAAGGCGCTTCCGAGAACGAGTACTGCGATCGCGGCAAGCACCATCCCGCCAATGAACAACACACACCCCCAGCTGACGCTTTGCATGGCCCGTTGCATCTCGGCCATGTACTCGGGATCGTCCTCGGGACGCCATCGCGCTTCGCGAGTCACGGCCACAGCGAGAGGACGTGGCCGACGGCGGGGTCGCTGCGGCCGGCGACGAGGTCCAGGTATACCGACCGCACCGCGTCGGGGCCGGAGCCGTGGCGAATCTGGATCCACGTGTCGGAGAACTCGGCGAAGCGTCGCCACGCTTCGATCGCCCGGTCGTCGAGACCGGTGCGACCCCACTCCTTGGTGCGCTTGACGATCTGATCCGGCGCGAAGAAGAAGACCGGCGTGGGGCCGGGGAGCTCGGCGGCCGGCGCCCGTGGCAGGTCCCAGTGCGTGGCGCCGACCATCATGCTGTGGGCCAACCGGTCGCCGTAGGCGCGGTGCACGGCTGCGCGCACGTCCACGTTGCCTGCGATGTCGACGAACGCCGCTCGGTCTGCTCCCAATCCGTCGACTTCGTCGTAGGGAACGACACGGTCGTACACATCGAGCCCTTCGACGAACGTGACGTTGCGCGCCGAGGTCAGGCCGAAGACCTCGATCGGCGTGCGTTGGTGAAGCAGGAAGGCGGTGCCGATCGCGGTCTTGCTCGACGCGCTCGACACGACGACGGCCTGCGCGCCGAAGAAGGCGTTGTCGTCGAGGAAATCGTCGATGAGAAACGAGGTGAAGAAGAGCGGCCAGAGCACCATGCGATGGTCCTCGTAGGAGGGATCCTCCGATGCATCGGTGTCGACCCGGCGGTACCCGTTGTACGCGCCCGGCAGGGATGCGCGGTGCGGCGCGGCGTCGACGAACCCTTTGGGGTCGACGCGACCGGGTGTGACCACGAGATGCGTCGATGTCGGGAGATAGCCGTAGACACGGGTACCGGTGGCAACGTCGTCGTTGGCACTGGCGACGACCTCGGCGTATCCCCACACGGGTATCCGTCCCCACGTGTCCGGGTCCGACGCGGGGAAGAAGTCCCAGTACTTGAGTGCATCGCCCATGACGGCGTAGGTGACGTTGTTCGTCGTCAGCGCGAAGCGGTCGACACGCAGCAGCGCCTGCCCGGGTGCGAGGTCGGGCGGCTCCTCGTCGACGACCCTGCATTCGTGGAGGTCGGCCCGCTTGACCTCGAAGTCCATCGTCAACCTCGAACGGCGAGAGCGTCGGCGGCGAGCTCCATGTGGCCGAGGTGCTGATAAAGCTCCTCGAGCACATGGAGCACGATCGCGCCGTCGGACCCGTCGCCGCCTTCGAGGAACTGTCGCCCCGTGCGGTCCGCTTGCGTCCGCCCCTCATCGATCGCGGCGAGGTCCTCGCTGACCTGCGAGACCGTCGACGCCACCAAGGCGCGCAGCTCGGCCACGGTGGCAGTGCTCGCGAACTCCGACTCGCGATCCCGGTCGCTGGGACGGCCGAGGGCGACATGGCCGATCCAGAACTCGGCGACCGCGCAGGAATGGATGATGAGCGCGGCGACCGCGTTCGTCTCGGGCCACCGGTCGCTCTCGCTGGCTCGAGCTCCTGCTCCGGCGGTCGGCAAAGCCGCCGCCTCCGCGGGCCCGAGTGGCCGGTCGTTCACCCGCGTGTCACCGAGACGTTCGGCGACGTCCAGCATCTGGCCGAAGGCATGGCGCATGTAGAGCTCCGCCGTCCCGCGCTGCAGCTCCATCTCTGCAGTGTGTCACGGCGCGCATCCGTTCGAAGTAGGTTCGCCGTCATGACGATCTCGACGCGCACACTCGGCCAAGGTCTCGAGGTCTCCGTCCAGGGTCTCGGGTGCATGGGCATGAGCCAGGTCTACGGGCCCGCCGACGAGACAGAGTCGCTGGCGACGATCCACCGGGCGCTCGAGCTGGGCGTGACGTTCCTCGACACCGCCGACGTCTACGGCCTCGGCCACAACGAGGAGCTCGTCGGACGGGCGATCGCCGGCCGACGCGAGGGCGTCGTGCTGGCGACGAAGTTCGGCATCGTGCGCCGGGCCGACGACAGGAGCTTCCGCGGCATCAACGGTCGCCCGGAGTACGTCCGCAGCGCCTGCGACGCGTCGCTGGAACGCCTCGGCGTCGACCACATCGACCTCTACTACCAGCACCGCGCCGACCCGAACGTGCCCATCGAGGAAACGGTGGGCGCCATGGCCGAGCTCGTGGCGGCGGGCAAGGTTCGCCACCTGGGCTTGTCCGAGGCGGCGGGCGACACGATCAGGCGCGCATATGCCGTCCACCCGATCAGTGCGCTCCAGAGCGAGTGGTCACTGTGGAGTCGCGACATCGAGGAGGACGCGCTGCCGGCGGCCCGCGAGCTCGGCGTCGGCATCGTGCCGTACAGCCCGCTCGGGCGTGGGATGCTGACCGGGCAGATCCGAAGCGCCGACGACCTGTCGCGTGGTGATTTCCGCCGCGGCACGCCACGCTTCGAAGGCGACAACTTCTCCCGCAACCTCGAGGTCGTCGAACGGGTGCGCACGATCGCGACCGAGAAGGGTGTGACGCCGGGTCAGCTCGCGCTGGCGTGGGTGCAGGCCCAGGGCGACGACGTGGCGCCGATCCCGGGCACGAAGCGCCGCACCTACCTCGAGGAGAACGTCGCCGCACTCGACGTGCAGCTCAACCCGGACGATCTCGCCGAGCTCGAGGCCGTGGCATCGACGAGCGCGGTGGCGGGCGAACGGGCGGCCGACATGACGTGGGTCGCGGGCACGACACCCGCTCACACGACGTCGAACTGAGCTACGGCTACTTGATCGCGCCGGCGTCGCGCAGCTTGGCCAGCTCGTCGGTGCTGAAGCCCCAATCGGCCAGTGCCTCGTCGGTGTCCTGCCCGGGCTGGGCCGCGCGTCGTGAGATCGCGCCGGGTGTGCGCGAGAACCGGGGCGCCGGAGCGGGCTGGAGCACACCGTCGTGCTCCACGACCGTGTCGCGCGCCTTGACGTGCGGATGATCCGCTGCCTCGGTCATCGTGAGGACGGGTGCGAAGCAGGTGTCGGTCTGCTCGAGGATCGTGCACCACTCGTCGCGCGTCTTCGACTTGAACAGTGCGGTGAACCTCTGCCGCAGCGTGTCCCAGCCGCTTCGGTCCATCTGCGCCGGGAGGTCCGCGTCCGACAACCCCAGCTTCTCGATGAGCTCGGCGTAGAACTGCGGCTCGAGGGAACCAAGCGAGATGAACTTGCCGTCGGCGGTCTCATAGGTGTCGTAGAACGGCGCGCCGGTGTCGAGCACGTTCCCGCCGAGATGCTCCTCGTCGAACGCGCCCATGGCCCGCAGACCCCACGCCATCGCCATGAGCGTGGCGCTGCCGTCGACCATGGCCGCGTCGACGACCTGCCCTTCGCCCGATGACCGCGCCTCGAAGAGAGCGCACGCCACACCGAACGCCAGCAGCATGCCGCCACCGCCGAAGTCACCGACGACGTTCATGGGCGGTGTGGGCTTGCCACCCGCCCGCCCGAAGTGCGCCAGCGCGCCGGCGAGCGAGATGTAGTTGATGTCGTGGCCGGCGGCTTGCGCGTACGGCCCGTCCTGGCCCCAGCCCGTCATGCGGCCGTACACGAGCTTTGGGTTGCGGGTGCGGCAGGCGTCGGGTCCGATCCCGAGCCGCTCCGCCACGCCGGGCCGGAACCCTTCGATGAGCGCGTCGGCATGCTCGACCATGCGGAGGACCGTCTCGACGCCGTCGGACTGCTTGAGGTCGACGCCGATCGAACGCCGGCCGCGGTTCAGCACCTCCATCCACCCGGGGTCGAATCCGCGCTCGACCGACTGGGCGCGGTCGACGCGCACCACGTCGGCGCCCATGTCGGAGAGCAGCATCGCCGCGAACGGCCCCGGTCCGATGCCTGCGATCTCGATCACCTTCACACCCGACAGCGGTCCCACGTCGTCGTCCTCCGTCGCGATCTTGTGCCGAGGCGACGACACTACCTCGGGGCGGTCAGCGGACTTCCGTGCACGACCGGGGTACCTTCGCGCCATGCCGACGATCCAAAGCGTGATTCCTCTTCTCGTCTACGAGGACATCGAGCGCGCGCACGACTTCCTCGTCGACGCGTTCGGTTTCGGTGCCGGCGGTGTCGAGCGCGACGGTGACGGACAGGTCGTCCACGGCGAGGTCGTCGCGGGAAGCGGACCGATCTGGCTCCATCGGGTCACCCCGGAGCACGAGCTCGCGTCACCACATTCGATGAACGCGCAGACCGGCGGACTCGTCGTCCGCGTCGACGACGTCGACGCGCACTTCGCGCACGCACGCGCCGCCGGCGCGCACATCGACCGGGAACCCACCGACCAGCCCTACGGACAGCGCGAGTACGGCGTTCGCGACCCCGAGGGCCACCGCTGGTGGTTCGCCACCCCGCTGAAGTAGTTCGCGCCGCGCATGGTCGAAACGCTCGCTTTTGGCTACGGGCTCGTCGAGGGGCCGACGGTCGACGGCGACGGGAACCTGTACTTCAGTGACGTGCTCGGGGGTGGCGTGTACCGGCGCGACCCCGACGGTGACATCACGACCGTGGTGCCGAAGCGCCGTGGCGTCGGCGGGATTGTGCTCCATGCCGGCGGCGGCGTGGTCGTGTCGGGCCGCGACATCGTGCACGTTCACGACGGTGAGAACCGCACGCTGTTCGCCATCGACGGCCTGCCGGGGTGGAACGACATCTGCACCGACTCCGCCGGTCGCGTCTACGCCGGCTCGATCCGCTTCGCCGTGTTCGATCCTGACGCCACGCCGGTGCCCGGCGAGCTGTGGCGCATCGACGCCGAGGGCGCCGCCACCTGTCTCTATGAGGACGTCCTTCACGCCAACGGCGTCGTCCTGTCACCCGGCGGTCAGACCATCTACCACTCGGACACTCGCAACAACATGATCCTCGTGCACACGATCGCCGACGACGGCACCGCCGGCGATCGCCGCGCCTTTCATTTCCCACCGGGCGCGCCCGACGGGATGGCCGTCGACGCGCAAGGCCTCCTCTGGGTCGCCTCGGCGCGTGCCGGGTGTGTCGCCCGCCTGACCCCTGACGGCGAGATCGACCGAGTGCTCGAGGTGCCCGCGCAAACGGTGACGTCGCTCTGCTTCGCCGGCGGTGATCAGCACGACGTGTACGTCGTGACCGCCGACAACACCGACGAGCCGGACCGGCGCGGCACGATCTTCCGCATCACCGCTGGGGTGGGCGGTGCGCCGGTGCACCCGGCGCGGATCTGACCGACCAGAGAGCTAGAACGCGAGCTTCAGGCCTGGTCGCGGCCACGGCGCCGACACGAGCTTGCCGGTGGCCGAGCACGTGACGTACGCGGTGCGGAGGTCGTCGCCGCCGAAGCAGACGTTCGTCACCATCGGGTCCGGGAACGGCACGTGCTCGACGCTGCCGCCGTCTGGGGAGATCACCGTGAGCCCGCCGTTGACCAGCGTGCCCACCACGACGTTCCCATCACCGTCGATCGCCAGTGAGTCGAAGAGCTGCATCCCCGGCAGCCCGCACACGAGCTGGCCGCCGTTGCCGACCGGCGGCGGTGGTGCGGCGAGCTCGCCCGGGCCCGACAGGTCCCAGGCAAAGACCCGACCCGTGAAGGTCTCCGCCGCGTAGACACGCGTCCCGTCGGGTGACAGGCCGACACCGTTCGGTCCGTCGAGCGGGTACACGACCTCGCGAATCTCCGAGCCGTCGGGGCGCGCGTAGTAGAGGCCTCCGTGGGTCTTGTCGCGTTCGCGCCAGCGGCCGTGGTCGGTGAACCAGAACCCGCCCGTATCGTCAAATACGAGGTCGTTGGGGCCAATGAGATGATGTCCGTCGCACTCGCGGTACAGCACCGTGACCTCGCCGGTTGCGAGATCGACGCGCTCGATGCGGCCACCCGTGTGATCCTGCGGCAGGTAGCTGTCGGGGATGGTGAGCCCGCCGAGGTCGTGCGAGCCGTACCCGCCGCTGTTGCAGACGTAAACGGCGCCGTCGGGCCCGATCGCGAGCCCGTTCGGGCTGCCACCGTTCTCCGACAGCACCGCCTTCTTTCCGTCAGGTTGCACGCGCACGACGGTGCCGCCGAGGAGCTCGACGCACAGCAGGGTGCCGTCGGGCATCCACACCGGTCCTTCCGGGAAGCGCAATCCGCTCGTGATCTCGGTGATCTCCATGGGCCCGGAGCGAAGCACTTCCTTGACCGGTCGGTCAAGGCCGAGTTGGATGGCTCGCATGAAGCTGCGTCTCGACCCGTCCGACGAGTACATGCACCAGCTGGAGTCGGCCAAGAACTTCAACGAGTCGATGTACTTCAACTTCTTCGACCCCGCCGACCGCATCGGCGGGTGGGTCCGCCTCGGCAACCGGGCGAACGAGGGGTACGCCGAGATGACGACGTGCATCTACCTCCCCGACGGGCGGGTCGGCTTCATGTTCAGCCGGCCCGAGATCGCCGACAACGACGCCTTCGACGCCGGCGGGATGCGGTTCGACGTGATCGAACCGTTCGCAAAGCAGCGCGTCTCGTACGACGGCAAGGTCGCGCTCCTCGAGCGCCCGTTGGAGATGGCGAACCCGCGCCAAGCGTTCACCGAGAACCCGTGGGTCGATGCCACCATCGAGCTCGATTACCGGGGCGTGTCGCCGATGTGGGGCGGCGAGCCCGTGAACGACGACGGCTCGCCCATCACCGAGAACGCCGAGCAGGGGTTCGCTCGCGGTCACTACGAGCAGCACGTCGGCACCCGCGGCGTGGTACGCGTCGGCGACGAAGAGTGGGAGGTCGACGGGTTCGGCCTGCGCGACCACTCATGGGGGCCCCGCTACTGGCAGTCGCCGTGGTGGTACCGGTGGCTGACCGCCAACTTCGGCGAGGAGTTCGGGTTCGTGATCTCAATCGTGACGTCACGTGACGGCGGCCAACGCATCGGCGGTGTCGTGCTCGAAGACGGCGAGTACCGCACGATCGACGATGCGAAGATCGAGACCGAGTGGCGCGGCGCCGACACGTACCACCAGGAGATGCGGGCCACCGCGCACACCGCGGACCGCGACTACGAGATCACCGGCAGCGTGCTCTCGCTCATCCCGTTGCGCAACCGCCGCCAGACTCCCGACGGCGACATGCTCGTGACGCGCATCTCCGAGGGCATGACCGAGTGGCGCTGCGACGGGAAGGTCGGCTTCGGGCTGTCGGAGTACCTCGACCAGATCGTCGACGGGCAACCGGTGGGCGTCAGCGGCTGACCGTCACGCGGGCGTGCGATGGCCGTCCCGGACCACCCGACCAAGTCGAGGTCGCCAACCCGCCTGAGGCCGCTCGTGCTCGAGATACCGGCTCCTCGCGCGGAGAAGATCCGTGCGTGTGCAGATCCCGATGAGGCGGTCATGGTCGACGACGGGGACGTGATCCACGCCGTCCTCGGTCATCCGCTCGAGCACCGTCAGCAGGCTGTCCTCCGGCTCCACGGTCACGACGGCGGCGGTCGCGATGTCCTTCACCGGCGCGCCGTCTGAAACGTCCCGCACCAGCAGGTCACCCCGGCTCACGATCCCCGCACAGCCGCCGCTGTCGTCGACCAACGGGTACGCGCCGTGCCCGCCGCTCTCCAGAAGCCTCCGCGCCTCGGCAATCGTCGCGTTCACCGGGAGCGTCACGACGTTCGCCGTCATCGCCTCGCGCGCCGAGTGCACCTGGAGCGCGTCCGGTGCGTAACGGCGCGGCACGATCACGCCCCGACGCGCCAGCTTCTCTGTCATCAAGCTGTGCCTCGAGAGAGAGTTGAAGACGATGTCGGCGAGCACTGCCGCGAGCATCAGCGGGAGCACGGCTTGGTAGTCACGCGTGAGCTCGAACGCGAACACGATCGACGTGAATACCGCCCCCGTGGCGGCGCCGAACGTCGCGGCCATCGCCACGAGGGCCACGGCGCCCGGTGAAAGACCGAAGCTCGGGAACGCGGCGTCGAGGCCGGCGCCCACCAGCCCGCCGAACGTGCCGCCGATGAGGAGGAGCGGAGCGAGCGTGCCGCCCGACGTGCCCGACCCGAGCGCGATCCACCACATGACGAGCTTGGCCAGCAGGAGCAGCGCGAGCGCGCCGACCGTGATGCGACTCGCGAGCACGTCGTCGATCGCGTCGTAGCCGACGCCGAGCGCGCGGGGGACCGCCAGGCCGATGAGCGCGAACCCGAGACCGCCGATGATCGGGTGCCAGAACTGCGGGATCGGCAGGCGCCGGTAGCCCGCCTCCACCACGAACAGGCCCTTCGCCACGACCACGGCGAGGAGCCCGCACACGACGCCCAAGACCGCGAACACCCCGAGCGTGCTGAGCCCGGCGAAGTCGTGGTGCGGCACCGTGAAGAGCGGACCGCTCCCGAAGAGCGCGGCATGAACCCCTGCCGCGATGCTTGCCGAGACGACGAGTGGAACGAGCGCTCGTGCCGAGAACTCGAACAGGAGCAGCTCCACCGCGAGCACCACCGACGCCAGCGGGGCGCCGAAGACGCCCGCCATCCCCGCGGCCGCGCCGCACGCGAGCAGGATCTTGCGTTCGGACGGCGACACCCGGATGACCTGGCCCACGAGCGATCCCAGCGCGCCCGCCGTCACGATGATCGGTCCTTCGGCCCCGAACGGACCGCCCGTCCCGATCGCCACCGCCGCCGACGTCGGCTTCGCGACCGCCGCCCGGGGCGAGATGCGGCTGTGCCGAGTGAGCACCGCTTCCATCGCCTCCGGGATGCCGTGCCCGCGGATGACCGGCGACCAGCGCGCGATCAACGCCACCAGCAAGCCGCCCGCCATCGCGACGAGGATCAACTCGGGTCCGGGATGGAAGTGCCGGAACGACGGCAGGTCCCAACCGTATTGATGGAGTAACGCCGCGTTCGTGAGCAACGCGATGAACCGGACGAGCAGCCACGCCGCGGCTCCGCCCGCGAGCCCGAGCACGGTGGCAAGCAGCGACATGAAGACGAGCCGACCGGGAGACGATCGCATGGCACCTCGCGGGTGAGAAGACGTCTCCTCAATAGTATCGTGATACGATACTTCTGTGCCCGTCTCCACCGTACGGTCGCGCCGGATTACGGACGCCGACTACCGGCGCCTGCTCGAGTTCCGCACCGGCCTGCGGCGCTTCCTCCACTGGAGCGAGGAGCAGGCCCAGGCCGCCGGTGTCTCGCCGTCCCAGCACCAGCTGCTGCTCGCCGTCCGGGGCCACCCCGACCCGCGCGGGCCCACGATCGGCGACGTGGCCGAGTACCTGCTCCTGCGCCATCACAGCGCGGTCGGGCTCGTCGACCGGGCCGAGGACGCCGGGCTCGTCCGCCGCCGCCAGGACCGCGACGACCACCGGATCGTCCGGTTGCACCTCACCGCCCGCGGCGCCGCGACGCTGCAACGGCTCACGGCGGTCACGCTCGAAGAGCTCGCCCGCCTCTCCCCCCGCCTGCGCCCGGTGTGGGCCGGGCTCGGCACCGGCTGACCCCGGCTCGGCGCCGGGTGACCCGTTCGGAGACGCCGGCTACCAGCTGCCGCCGCCTCCACCACCGGCCCCGCCGCCGGAGAAACCGCCCCCGGAGAAACCGCTCGAGCCCGAGGTCGACGGGGGCGTCGACGTCAGCGTTCCCGAAGTCGACACGGTGAAGCCGTCGATCGCGCTCGAGAACGCGAGGAACGTGAACGGCGTCGACGCGATGTACCAGGACGACGTGTCCGGCGGCTGGTCATCGAGACCGGCGAACGCCGCCGCCCACTTCCCCGTCGCGCCGAAGACGATCGCGTAGGGCAGGTACTCGGAGAAAAGGTTCTTCCGCTCGGCGAAGCGGGCGCGCTCCTTCTCCGATTCGTTGATGAATCGCCGGAATCCCTCCGCGTGCCGAAGGACCGCGGTGCCCCTGGCCGTCCGCTGCGGCATCCAGTACGCCCCGAAGGTGAGCAGGATGCCGGCCACCAGGAGCGGGATGCCGAGGAGGGCAGCGTGCGTGAACAAGATCAGGAGCGTCATCAGGCCCGCGCCTGCCAGCAGCACGAGAACCCCCAGGAAGCCCCACTGGAGCCGCGAGCTCGACGGCGGACGAATGAACCACCCGTGGTCCATTGCGTCCTCGAGGAGCGCGCCTTGCACCTCTTGCATCTTCGTGTGGAACGTGTAGCGGAGGTCGGAGAGCTGCACCTCGTTCCCGTCCTCGAACAAGCCGGTGAGGAGCTTCTGCTCGTAATCCTTGAGCTCCGCGTCCGGCTCCTTCTTCTTGGTCAGCTTCCAGTCCGGCTTGTGCAGGAACCCTCCCTCGCCCGGGATCTCCTCGATCACGAGGTAGCCACGCACGGCGAGGTCGACGATGGTGGCGGTCACGTCGAGCGGGTTGGCCGTGAAGTCGACGAGCGTGCCGAGCTGGCCAGGCCGCAGATTCTCGGGTGGGACGAACTCGACCGGCGTCTCTTCGTGGTGGAGCACGGGAACGAGCTCGTCGGCGCCGCTGTCGCTGCCGTAGGCCTGATCGACCGCGGAGCCGCGGTAGCGCCGGTCGCGCCCGAACCGGTACATGAGGAACGCGAACACGACGACCACAACGAGCAGGAGCACGCCGCCGAGCCCGGCGGTCACCGGCGTGATCGAGAAGGCCGTCCCGAGGTTGAAGCGCTCCTCGAGGATCGGCTTCGGTGGCGGCACCGCGCCTTTCGGCATGGCCACCACGACGGTCATAGCGGCGTTAGGTGCAATGTCGCTCTGCGTGAACGTGGCCGTCGTGCCACCACTGGTCGCGCCCGCGCACGGGAGCGTCGACCGGAGGGGACCGCTGAAGCAGGCGACCTGCGTGATGTCGGCCGGCGCGTCGACGGTGACGGTCGCCCGCTGGATCGGAACCGTCCAGCCGGGACCGATCGCGTTGAGATTCAGCTCGTCGTGGTCCTCGAACCCGTTCAGCACGCCACGCAGCGTGTAGGTGATGTCGTAGCTGTGCGGGCCGCTGATCGTGCGGTCGGGATCACCGATCTTGATCCGCTTCAGTCCGATGCCGTCGACGTCGCCGCTCTCGATGGTGTACTGCGGCGGCGTCCCTTCCGACGCCTTCACCGATTCGACCTCGAGCGGATACACGCGGTCGTGGTTGGACTTGGGCGGGTAGTCGAACCGCACCGGGACGTCCCGGAAGATGCCGTGCTTCGGTACGACGCCGAAGTCGTAGTCGATCCTCTCGTGGACCCGAACCAGCCCCGTGGACTCGATGCGCACGTCGACGACATAGTTCCGGATCTGCTCCCGCCCGAATTGC
>Ga0126312_10001798_pt1 | contig 14168 bp, 17 predicted proteins | sample Plot104A_FD_92537 | JGI IMG/M metagenome (GOLD analysis project Ga0126312, IMG submission 92537) | Serpentine soil microbial communities from UC McLaughlin Reserve, CA, USA - Plot104A | ecosystem: Environmental > Terrestrial > Soil > Grasslands | place: USA: UC McLaughlin Reserve, Lake County...
GAGGTGGCATGCCCGATCGTTGCGTTGACATGCCGTGTCAAGCCGCGGACGGTTGCCTGTCCAACCCCGACTAGCCGGTCGCCTCGACAAGACGCCGCATCAGTTCGGCGAGTGTTCGCTCAGGATTCTGAGTAATACCGGCATGTACCGGCGACGGCTGCACCACTGTGCTGCGCGGTGCCGTCAGGATGCCAAACCGGTACGCGAGCCCGTCGCTCTGTCGGGCCTCGCCGACTGGCTCCAAGCTGGCGGCGGCGACAGCGTTGGCGGCAATTCGTACGGCCTCAAGGTCGACATCGGCTGCTAGAGCCCTCAGCCGGATCTCGTCCACGGCCACCTCTGCCCGCAGGAAGTCCAGCGCCTGGCAGTACAAGATCACGCCGACGTTGATGAACTCGCCACGGTCTACTCGTGGCACGGCTCGTAGAACCGCGTATTGGAACGGAAAGCTCATGGCAGCCACCGGTGCGCCGCGCTGAGCCGGGCAAGCAGATAGTCTCGGTAACGGCACCGTGCCGCCGTGGCGTCGGCCGGTGCGTGGGGATCTGGACGGTCGCGGTCGGGTTCCAGCCAGATTTCAGGGACCACCTCCAAAATTGCCTCGAGCAATTCGGGATTGATCGACCTGTGAAGCTGCTCATGAACGCGGTGCGGATCGGCTCGGCCGGTGAGTACGTGATCGGCGTAGTTGTAGCTCGAGGAAGCGAAGCCATCCACATCGCCCCACGCATGGTGAAAACGCAAGCAGGCGCCGTGGTCGATCGCCCACAAGTTCTTGTGCCAGATGAGCAGATTCGTGTTCCGGGCACTGCGGTCGACATTGGCCACGAAGGCGTCCAGCCACAGGATGCGTGCCGCGTCGTCCGCCGGCACCGGGAACGAGCGGTCGTAGCCGACCGATCCCGGCAAGAAATCCACGGCGAGATTCAGCCCGGAACTTGCCGCGAGAAGGGCCTGGACCTCCTCATCCGGTTCCCGCCGTGCGATCTCAGCGTCGACGTCAATGAGCGCCAGATCTGGCGTTCGGATCTCAAGAGCACGAGCCAGCTCGCCGACTATGATCTCAGCCGCCAGCGCCTTGGGCCCTTGGCCGGTGCCGGTGAACTTCACGACGTAGGTTCCAAGGTCGTCAGCTTCCACCAAGCCCGGCAAGGAGCCGCCCTCACGGAGCGGCGTCAGATACGCCGTGGCGGAGATCCGAGGCAGCACGGCGTCACACTGACGACGAGCGGTCTGATCCGTGCTCCTGTGATGAGCGTGATCGATAAGTGGCAATGATTACCCCTGTGGACGTTGTAACGCTGTCGATCAGCTCCAAATCCGCACTTTCTCCCCGCTGATCAAAGAGGCGGCGCCCCTTGCCCAAGACCAGCGGGTGAATTAACAGCACGAACTGATCGATCAAGCTCGCCACAAACAGGGATTGCACGAGGGCGGCGCTGCCGACGCTTGCCAGATCGGGTCCGTCTTGAGCCTTCAGCTCCGCAATGCTGGATGCTGCGTCACCGGACAGCAGCGTGGAGTTCTGCCACGGCAGCGGCTCAGTCAAGGTGTTGGAGACGACATACTTGTGCGCCGCATTGAGGAACGGTGTGAACGGGTTATCCGTCTGATGGGGCCAATAGCCAGCGAAGTCCAGATAGGTTCGGCGACCAAACACCATGGCACCGCTGGATGCCATACCGCTTCCCATTTTCACGGCCATGACATCGTCGCCGTAGGGCACGGCCCACCCGCCACGGTCGAATCCGTCACGAGTATCCTCATCGGGTCGGCCGGGCGCCTGGACAACGCCGTCGAGAGACATATTCATGGTGACGGTGAGGTTTCGCATGTGCTGTCCTGACTGAGATGGCATCCAGATCCGGCCGATCAGTACGTTTGACCCTCCGCGCGGCGGCCGCGTACTCTAGACCTTCGGTGTGCGCCCTGCACGCGCCTCCCGGTTGCCCGGTGCATTCGTTGCGCACCATCTAAGCAGACAACGACGAGAGTAGGTCCAGGCGTGTACGCGATCGTGCGCAGTGGCGGCCGCCAGCACAAGGTTGCGGTCGGCGACGTCATCGAGATTGACCGGGTGAACAGCGCGGTCGGTGATCGCGTCAGCCTGCAGCCCCTGCTGATGGTTGACGGCGATCGCATCACATCGGCGGCGTCGGAGCTGGGATCGGCATCCGTGACCGCGGAAGTGCTTGCTGAGACCAAGGGCCCGAAGATCCGGATCTTCAAGTACAAGAACAAGACTCGTTCCCGGAAGCGCCAGGGTCACCGGCAGCGTTATACCAAGGTGAAGGTCATTGGAATCGAGAGCTGAGGCAAGCAGATGGCACACAAGAAGGGCGCATCATCCACCCGCAACGGGCGGGACTCTAACTCGCAGCGCCTGGGCGTCAAGCGCTTCGGCGGCCAGTTGGTCAACGCCGGCGAGATCATCGTCCGCCAGCGGGGTACCCATTTCCATCCCGGTGATGGCGTCGGCCGGGGCGGTGACGACACGCTGTTCGCGCTTATCGAGGGTCAGGTCGAGTTCGGCACGAAGCGTGGCCGCCGGGTCGTGAATGTCACTCCGCCTGCAGAGGCGACCACCTCGGCATAGCCCGGCTGCACGCAAAACCGAAGGGTGGTCCACTGGTCTGGGCCACCCTTTCGTCGTTACAAACCGCATCAGCACGAAGGGAGGCGGATCCATGAGCATTCCCAGCTTTGTCGACCGGATCACCCTTCACGTGTACGGCGGAAACGGTGGAAATGGCTGCGCCTCGGTGCATCGTGAGAAGTTCAGGCCGCTCGGCGGTCCGGACGGCGGCAACGGCGGTGACGGCGGATCGGTGGTTCTTCGAGTTGATCCGAACCTCACCACACTGGTGGATTACTACCGCGAATCGCATCGCAGGGCCACCAATGGGCAGCCGGGCCGCGGCGCCCACGCCAACGGGGCCAACGGTGACACGGTGGTGCTGCCCGTGCCGAACGGCACGGTCGTCAGCGACGCCGACTCTGGTGAGCAACTGGCCGACCTGACCGGAGCCGGCACCGAAGTTGTCGTCGCCCAGGGCGGCCGAGGCGGCCTTGGAAACGCCGCATTGGCGTCTAGGACCCGCAAGGCGCCAGGTTTCGCCCTGCTCGGCGAGGAAGGCGAAGTTCGGGTCATTACCTTGGAGCTGAAGCTGGTGGCCGACATCGGGCTGGTCGGCTTCCCCAATGCCGGAAAGTCTTCACTGATTGCGGCGATGTCACGCGCGCGACCCAAGATCGCTGACTATCCGTTCACCACCGTGATTCCGAATCTTGGTGTGGTCGTGGCCGGGGACGTCACGTTCACGGTTGCCGATGTGCCCGGGCTCATCGAGGGTGCCAGTAAAGGCCGCGGTCTAGGCCACGACTTTCTGCGCCACATCGAACGCTGCGCGGCGATCGTTCACGTTCTCGACTGCGCGACGTTTGAACCGGGTCGTGACCCAGTTCATGATTTCGATGCGATCGAAGCCGAGCTGTCGGCCCATGGAGGGCTGGTAGATCGACCGCGGCTGGTGGCGCTGAACAAGATCGACGTCCCCGATGCCCGTGAGCTGGCTGAGATCACTGCCGATGATCTTGATGCGCGAGGGCTGCCCATCTTCCATATTTCGACCAAGACCGGCGAAGGGTTGCAGGCCCTGGCCCACGCGATGGCGGATCTGGTCGCTGCTCGTCGTGCGGCAGAGCCGGCCATCCCGCCGCGTATTGTTTTGCGGCCTATACCGGTCGGCGGGGCTGAGTTTGAAGTACGGCGGGAAGGCGAGCTGTGGCGGGTGCGGGGCGAGAAGCCGGAGCGCTGGGTCCGGCAAACCGACTTCAGTAACACTGAGGCCGTCGGTTATCTGGCCGACCGCCTCAATCGGATCGGTATCGAAGATCGGCTGTTGGAACTCGGTGCCAGACCTGGAGATGGTGTGGCGATTGGCGGGGAGGATGCCGTTGTTTTCGACTTCGTGCCGCAGATCGACATCGGCGCCGAGATTCTGAGCCCGCGAGGCGAGGATCCACGCCTCGCTGAGGAGCGACCCGCAGTTGTGCGCCGCCGGCAACGGAACAGGGCCTATCACGCTGATCTGGAGGATGCTGAAGTCCTCGATCCTGCAACGAGCTCAGGCGACGATGCGTAAGCACATCGGCGATGCTCACCGGGTTGTCGTGAAGGTGGGGTCATCCTCACTGACCACTGCCAGCGGTGGCATCGATCCTGAGCGAATTCGCGCCCTGGTCGAAGTATTGGCGCGCGCTCGGCTTGCCGGCCGGGAACTAGTGCTGGTCTCCTCCGGCGCTATTGCCGCAGGTCTCGCACCTCTCGCGCTTCGGTCGCGCCCGCAGGACTTGGCGACTCAGCAGGCTGCAGCTTCTGTCGGACAGGGCTTATTGATGGGTCACTACACGCAGATTTTCGGTGAGCACGGCCTCAGGGTGGGCCAGGTGCTGCTCACCGTCGACGATCTAACTCGACGCGGCCACTATCGGAACGCTTACCGCACGTTCGGGCGGCTGCTGGAGCTGGGAGTAGTGCCGATCGTCAATGAGAACGACACGGTTGCAACCCATGAAATTCGCTTTGGTGACAATGATCGTCTCGCCGCCTTGGTCGCGCACCTGGTGCATGCCGAGGCGTTGATCTTGCTCAGCGACGTGGACGCTCTTTATTCCGAGCATCCTGGCAGGCCCGGGGCGCGCAAGATCACCGACGTGCGCCACGAAGATGATCTTGTTGGCATCGACTTCGGAAGCCGAGGGGCAGCCATCGGGACCGGCGGCATGATCACCAAGATCGATGCCGCGCGAATTGCAGCCTCTGCGGGCATCCCGGTCGTGGTGGCGGCGGCCGATGAGGTCGAGTCGGCTCTGGAGGGACAGGTTGTTGGCACTTTGTTCCATCCAACTGGCCGCCGGCGGCCAACTCGGCTGCTCTGGCTCCGCCATGCTAGCGATGCCCGCGGAGTACTCGTGCTCGATGCCGGGGCTGTGCGGGCAGTGGTCCAGCGCAACGCCTCGCTCTTGCCGGCCGGTATCACGGCAGTGCGCGGCCAGTTCACCGCCGGCGAGCCCGTCGATCTAACTGCTCCGGATGGCGTCGTGATAGCCCGAGGCCTCGTCAACTATGACTCAAAAGAGTTGCCGGCGTTGCTGGGCCGCAGCACGCAGGACTTGGCGGCGCAATTTGGTAGCGGCTACGACCGTACGGTGGTCCACCGCGATGCCCTCGTTGTGATCGAGAGTGCGAATTCCACGGGCTGAGCGATGCTTATCCCGCTCCCGTGGTCCGGGTCCAAATGTCGGTGGGCTGGGGCACGATAGTTGGATATGGACCGACAACTCTTCTTCGATCGGTACGACAGCCAGGTCGGTGTTCTCGGCATTCTGGCCGGACCGGCGGGTCTTCGCGCGACCGGTTGGCGGCTCGATCCTCGTGGCGCTTCGATGGAGCCTGATGAGACCGTCCAGCAGACCATAGGTCAGCTGCAGGAATACTTTGCGGGACAACGTCGAGATTTCGACCTGCCGCTAAATCTGCCTCAGTTGACGCCAACGACGGAGGCTGTACTGCGGGCATTGATGACGGTCAAGTACGGGGAGACGATCACGTACGGCGAACTGGCGAAGCTGAGCGGCACTGGCGTGCCGGCGCGAGCCATCGGCTCCATCATGGCGGCAAACCCAGTCCCAATTGTCATTCCCTGCCACCGGGTCGTTGCGAGTGATGGCCTTGGGGGCTACTCCGGTGGGGAGCCAGGGCACAGTCTGGAGATCAAGCGCTGGCTGCTCGAAAACGAAGGGGCGTTGCCACCCGCGTTGTATTGAGCTGATCTGCCGGAGGCCTGCCTCACGTGGCGGGCCCGACTGGAAAGAGTAAATTCAACAGGTGATGATTTACGGATCGACCAGCTGCTGCATCGTCGGTGGTGGTCCGGCCGGTATGGTTCTGGGGCTGCTGCTGGCTCGCGGCGGGGTGGAAACCACGCTGCTCGAGAAGCATGCTGATTTCCTCCGCGATTTCCGCGGCGACACCGTTCATCCCACCACCCTCACCCTGCTGGACGAACTCGGTCTGGGCGCGCAGTTTGCCGCGTTGCCACCGCGCTGGGTTGAGCGGATAAGCGTCGAGCTGGACTCGGGCACCTACGACGTTGCGGATCTGACCAAGATCCCAGGACCGCATAAGCACATAGCTTTCGTGCCGCAATGGGACTTTCTGGACATCCTGGCCAAGGCCGGTGAGCGGGAGCCGAGCTATTCGCTGATCATGGAAGCAGAGGTCACAGATCTGTTGATGGACGGGAACCGGATCAGGGGGGTCGTCTACCAGCGGGACGGTCAGACCCATGAACTTCGAGCCTCACTTGTTGTTGGCTGCGATGGCAGGACTTCAATCGTCCGAGAGCGGGCCGGATTGCGGCCGCGCGCGTTCGGTGCTCCGATGGACGTCTTGTGGTTCCGGTTGCCTCGCCGGCCCAACGATCCACAAGGAGGGGTGTTCCGGGTCTCCAAAGCAACCATCATGATCTTGATCGACCGGGGCGACTACTTCCAAATCGGCGTTGTGATCAAGAAGGGTTCGTACGAGTCGCTGCGCGATCTTGGTATCGAGAGCCTCCGGCGTCGGCTGTCGCAGACCTTGCCGTGGCTGGCTGACCGGCTGGAATCCCTTTCGTCCTTCGACGACATACGGCTGTTGAACGTCGTGCTTAGTCGGCTGGAACGCTGGTACGCCGATGGGCTGCTGTGCATCGGGGATGCAGCACACGCCATGTCGCCGGTGGGCGGCGTTGGCGTCAACCTGGCCATCCAGGACGCGGTTGCGGCGGCTCGTGTGCTAGTGCCGGCGCTTCAGGCGAACTCGGTTACCACTGAAACGCTACGCAGGGTCCAACTCCGACGGTGGTTCCCGACCGTGGTGACTCAAACCTTCCAGCGCATCGCCCACCGCTTCATCCTGGCGACCAGGATTGAGGAACCTGAGGAATCCGTGGACTCCACCGCACCTCCTCGGGCGATCCGGTTGTTGCAACGATTCCCTGTGTTGCAAGGCGTTCCTGCCACGTTCATCGGGATCGGTGCCCTTCCGGAGCATGCGCCCGAGTTCGCTCGGCGCTGATGTCGGTACCGCGGGACAGCTCACAGCGGAACAGCTGTCTGCGGCGATAGATTGGGCCAATGACTGTACGGGATCAGGCGCTGCGAGCGCGCGCGGCAGCCTCTGTCTTGGCCGCCGCAACCCGGGCACGGAAGGACGCCGCGTTGCATGCCATGGCCGATGCACTGGCCAAGGCCGAAACTGCAGTCCTGGACGCCAACGCATCAGACGTCGAAAGGGCCGAGCAGGACGGAACTGGCGGCGCGCTCATTGACCGCCTCGGGCTGACGCCCGATCGGATTGCGGGGATGGTGGACGGGTTGCGGCAGCTGGCGTCGCTCCCGGATCCCGTTGGGGATGTGGTACGGGGCTGGACGAACGCCAACGGTGTTCAGGTCCGCCAGATCCGGGTACCGTTCGGCGTCGTCGGCATCATCTACGAGGCCCGGCCAAATGTAACAGCGGATGCGGCCGGCATTTGCCTGAAGTCAGGCAACTCAGCCCTGCTGCGCGGTTCATCGTCTGCCGCAAATTCGAACGAGGCCATTGTGGAGGCTCTTCAGGAAGGGCTCGTTGAGGCGAATTTGCCGGCGGAGGCCATCCAGCTCGTTTCCGGGCCTCGGGAGGTGACGAACGAATTGATGGCCGCCCGTGGCCTGGTCGACGTCTTGATCCCGCGAGGCGGCGCCAGTCTGATCGACACCGTCGTACGCAACAGCCAAGTGCCGGTTATCGAAACTGGCGTCGGGAACTGTCACCTGTTTATCGATGCCACAGCCGATCAGCAGATGGCATTGGACATCTTGATCAATGGCAAGGTTCAACGTCCCTCGGTGTGCAATGCGGTGGAAACCCTGCTGGTCCACGCCGACATCGCGGATTCCTTCCTGCCGAAGGCACTCGCTGCCCTGACGGATCGTGGTGTCACGGTCCATGGTGACCAACGAGTCGCAAGCTACGGGCGCGTCGTGGCGGCCGAAGATCAAGACTTTGCTCGGGAATACCTCTCACTCGATATCGCGGCCGCTGTCGTGGATTCAATTGATGCTGCTCTTGATCACATTCACCGGTACAGCACCGGGCATTCGGAAGCGATCGTCACTGAGTCGCAAAACTCAGCGTCACGGTTTACCGCAGAGGTCGATGCGGCAGCTGTCTTGGTCAATGCTTCTAGCAGGTTCGTTGATGGCGGCGAGTTCGGCTTCGGTGCCGAGATCGGCATCTCAACCCAGAAGCTTCATGCTCGTGGTCCGATGGGCCTGCCCGAAATGACCTCGACCAAGTACGTGGTGACTGGCCAAGGCCAGATTCGGGAATCGTAATGCCGCCCAAGATCAGCGTCGTCGCGTATGTCGACTCCTACGATGCGGCGCTTGTGGACTTAGTGAAGTCCATTGACGCCCAGTCCCTGAGTTACCGCGATTTCGAGTTGATCTTCCTCGTCGCCGAGGCGGAAACAACCCTGCGAGGCAGACTCGAGCAGTTGGCTCGTTATCGCCCTAACGTAGAGGCTCGGTTAAGTGAGGGCGACTGGTCAGAAGCCTTAGTTTCAGTCAGTGGAGAGGTCGCCGCACCGTTGGTCTTGCCACTAGCCCCCCGCGTAAATGGCGGCGTAGCCCGCTTGCACGCCGAAGGACTTCAAAGGCTGAGTGATTTTCTTCAAGATCACCAGTGTGACCTGGTGGCAGCCCGAGCCAGTTCGCCGGCCAAAGCAACACCCATCCCGGCTTTCTTCAGACACGATCAGGCACCGGCCGAACCACGCTTCCTGACGGCAATCGTCGGCAATTCGATCTTTGGCTATCGGTCTGAGTTCGTTCGCCGGAACGGACTGGTCCTTGACACCTCCTCGGCGCAGAAGATCAGTGAAATCACCGACCGAATCGGGATCCTCGGCTCGTGTCCGATCGTGGCTCAATACGGTGGCCCGGACTCGGCGACGCCCGGTGGCGAGCCCGCAGTAGCGACTCCTGGTGAGACCTTCACTGGCGTCTCGGCATCCTGGCGAGAAGGGGGGATCCGGTTTGCCACTGAATCATTAACAACCAAAGAGCCCATGACGGTGCACTTGTCAATCTTGCACGCGGCAAGCGGTGTCGAGTATTGGCTCCCGACGACAACGGAGGAGACCAGGGGCTGGGACCTTGACGTACGATCAGCTGCGCTCGGAGGTCCGCTCGCCGATGGCCGGTGGACTGTGATGATCAATGCGTATGGTGACGGGGACACGCCGTTGCTTCGGTCGCCGTTTCCGGCCAGACACCTGACCACCGGTCTAGTCGATGGCAAGCTGATCGCTCCTACCGATGTCGACGGCGCCTTTGTCATTGACGTCGGAGCCACTCGGGTACCTGGCGTACCACACCTTGACCTTGATCATGTTCAGATCACCGAAGACGCGCGCGGTCCGTTGTTGACAGCTCAGCTGCCTGACGTCCACACGGCTGGCAGCTCGATGGTCGACGGCGTAGTGATCTTGGACCGCCTCAAACTTCCCGCTCGTCTTTACCCTGATAAGAAGGGCGCTCGCCTGGAGTGCTATGTCAGCGGCCTAGCCGGTGAGCGGGTGCTAGTGACCAAGTTTGGCGCCTCTCCAGCTGCACCCACCGGGCTTAGCCTGGTCATTTCTCCCGTCGGCCGGCTGAGCGTTATCGAAACGCCGACCGTTCCCCAGGCTGCCGGGCCGCCCGCCGAACGAACGCCAGCTGACAGCAAGAGCTCGCCCCTCATCCACCCTCGGGGAACTGTGCTGAGCCGGGTGCGTCATGCGGTACCTGACCCGCTTGAGCCCGTTGCACAACGACTCAGGCGGAATCGGCTCGCAAGGCGGATCTACCGAAAGCTGACGTGACGCTAGACGGCTTCCCCGCGGGCAGGCCGACCTCCAATGGCCTCTCCGAGAGAGGCCGTATGCCTCATCAGCTCGATTTGAATCTGCTCGGGTGACGCATTGGGGCTAGCTTGGGCAAGGACGTTCCAAAAGCTCGCGTCCAATATGCGCTGTGGGGGCATTGCCAAGAGTCGATCCAAGACCTCTGGGGGTACTGGCTGCGGATCTGGGTGGCGATACTCAGCCAGAATCTGGTGGTAGTTCTCGGCCAGCCTCCCGTTCTGTGGGTCAAGGCCCATGATCAGCAATAGACCCCTTGAGGCAGTATCGACCGGGATGATTGTCAGTTCGGGCCGATAGCGGCTGAGTATCGTCATCATCGGATAGAGGTCACCAGTCCAGAAACGAGTGTGAGGACTCCGGGCAGCCTCGTCCCGACTGTGGGGGAGCACATCGTCGAAGATGATCAGGGACCCCGCGGAGCTGTAACGCTCCACGTGAATGAAGTCCCGAAGGGCAAACTCGAGAAGGTGCAAGCCGTCGATGAAGGCAAGATCGAAAGGCCGGCCTTCGGTCGCGGCAAGTGGGTCAGGGCGGTTGAAGTATTCATCGCTGGTGGTTCTGAACAATCGGAGGTCGCACTGAATCTCTGTACTGATGGCGAAGGCCGGATCGATGGCGACCGTACGGCATCGCGCGAGCGACAGGCTGGTACCCGATCTCACACCGATCTCCAGATAGGTCTGGGGTGCGAGCTTGGAATGCACTTGATCGAGAAACGCCTGGTAGCGCATTGCACCACCGTATTCGTCCAACGAATACAGCTAGCCGCTAGGCTGCCCCCATGACGCTGGGACTGACGCTGCTGCAGACCGGAGAGCGGGAACTGCCGATTCCCGACTGGGCCTTCGGGGTGCTTTCCTTCCTCGTCCTGCTGGCGCTGTTGCTGCTCACCCTGTCAATCGGCAAAGGCCGTCCGCACAGCTAGGCGTCGGCCGACTAGGTGACGAGTTCGTCCCCGCGAGGCGCCACCGGATTGGCGCGGCGTACCGACCTTGACCCTGACGCCCGGCATCGGGTTGGAGTCATGGGCGGTACCTTCGATCCGATTCACCATGGCCACCTTGTGGCAGCCAGTGAGGTCGCCAGCCGGTTTGATCTTGATGAGGTCGTCTTCGTGCCAACCGGCCAGCCCTGGCAGAAAACCCATCGCAAGGTTTCCGGCGCCGAGGACCGATACCTGATGACCGTTATCGCCACGGCATCCAATCCCAGATTCACTGTGAGCCGCGTGGACATTGATCGGCCTGGAATGACGTACACGGTCGACACGCTGAGGGACTTGCACGAGGAGCGCGGCGACGATGTGGATCTGTTCTTCATCACGGGCGCCGATGCGCTGACCCAGATCCTGACCTGGCGGCATGTCGAAAAGCTCTTCGGCCTGGCCCACTTCATAGGCTGCACTCGGCCCGGTCTTGAGTTCGACTCGCCGGTGATCACTCAACTTCCGGCCGAACGGGTAACCCTTATGGAGATTCCGGCCTTGACCATCTCGTCGACGGATTGTCGGCTGCGAGTGCGGGCACAGGAGCCCATCTGGTATCTCGTGCCGGACGGGATCGTGCAGTACATAGCCAAACGCGGCCTCTACCGCGAGCCGGAAGCCATTTGAATCTCGCGAGAGAAAGGAACCCTTGACGGCCATTGACCACGCTGTAGAACTGTCGCGCGTGGCCGCTGCGGCGGCTGTGGACAAGCTCGGTACGGATCTCGTCGCCTATGACGTCTCCGAGCAGCTGGCGATCACGGATGTGTTCTTGGTGGTGTCAGCGGCGAACGAACGCCAGGTCGGGGCAGTGGTCGACGGCATCGAGGAGGCACTCCGCGATCACGGCGCAAAGCCGATCCATCGAGAGGGCGATCGGCAGCAACGCTGGGTGCTCCTGGACTATCTCGACCTTGTGGTGCACATTCAGCACACGGAGGAACGGCGGTTTTACGCTCTCGAGCGATTGTGGCGCGACTGTCCTCAGATCGAGCTCGGAGTGGACGAACGCCGGTGACTGCAGCACGGATCATCTTGTGGCGGCACGGCCGCACAGAGTGGAACATCGAGAACCGCTTCCAGGGTCAAGCCGACATTCCACTGGATTCCCTCGGAGTCGCGCAGGCGGAACGGTCGGCGCAAATGCTTGCTGGATACGCGCCCTCCGCGCTGTATTCCAGTGATCTCTTGCGCGCTTATCAGACTGCCGCTGCGCTCGCGGCGATCACCGGCCTCGAGGTTCAGACGGACAAGCGGTTGCGGGAAATCCATGTCGGGAACTGGGAGGGGCTTCTCGGCCGCGAAATCGATGCTGCCGACCCAGACCTGGCTCGCCGGCTTCGGGCAGGGGAGGACGTCCGACGCTCACCAACCGGAGAGAGCCCATCCGAGGTGGGCCAGCGGATGTTCGAGGCTTTGACTGAGATCGTCGAAACCGCCGCGGACAAATCGACCGTTGTGGTTGCCACTCACGGCTTAGCCGGCCGGGTCGGCGCCTGCCGGTTCGTCGGATTGCCGTTCGAGTCCTGGCGTCTCATGGGCGGGTTGTCCAACTGCGCATGGGTGAGCATCGACCGGCACCGCTCCGGTGTGTACTGGCGGATCGAGGCCTACAACGCTCTGGCAACGGCCGACGGGCTCGAAGCGATTTCCTGAGTCTCGGCGCGCCGCGCTAAGATCGCGTGGTCTCTCTGCGAGCTGATCTTGATCGATCTACGCCCTCGGAGAGCGCTCGATGAGGGGCTTTGGCGCAGTTGGTAGCGCGCTTCCATGGCATGGAAGAGGTCAGGGGTTCGAGTCCCCTAAGCTCCACGATTACGCCCCTGGTCAGGACGCCTTTCGTCCTCGTCATCCAGGCCTTGTGGCCTGTCGGCCTGGCTTTTGCTTACCAATCTGCTTACCAATGTGCGCGCACTCTCATCGTCGGGGAAGAGCACATCCATCGCGACAGCTCCGCGGGTCAGCACAGGACGGAGCTCCTTGCGGTACACGAGTTCGGTGACCCGGGTGTTGGCATGGCCGACCAGGTGGGCGATGTCTTCGATCGGCATCCCTGAGCTGGACAGCAGCGATACGAAGCTGTGCCGCAGCTCTCTCGGTGTCCAGGACATCGGGTCCATCCCAGCCGCGGCGATGACGCGCCGGAAGGCTCTGCGGACGTTGGCGGGATCAAGCGCTGTGCCGGTGGTCGTCGAGAAGACGAGATCGAACTCCTCGAGCTGGCGTCCGCTTTCAGCACTCTGCTTGTCGACCAGATCGCGGTGCTTCGTCAGGGCTTCGACGCAGCGGGCCGGCAACTCGAGTGTGCGACGTGACTTGCTCGTCTTCGTGTCGCCGTGTGCTCGGACAGATCTCCAGAGGTCGATGGTCGGCGGGTTGCCGTCGAGATTGACGCGCGACCAAGTCAACGCCCGCAGTTCCTCGGTTCGGGCACCAGTGAGCAGGGAGACGACTACGTATGCATTCATGGTGGGGTTGTCGCCCGCTGCTCTTAGCAGTCTTTCGGCCTCCTCACGCGTCAAGGACTTGGACGGCCGGCCAGGTTGTCCCTTCGGTATGTCGCACAACAGCACAACATTGCGTTTGACAAGGTCGTGCGCCTGTGCTCGACGGATCGATTGCCGCAGGATGGAGAGAAGACGACGCAGCGTGTCGGTGCTTAGCGTCGCGGCTTTGTCTGCGAGCCAGCGGTCGACTTCCTCAGCGGTCAGCTCCGTGAGCCGGCGCTTGCCGAGTCCTGGGATGACATGAGTCCTGGCCAGGATGGTCCGGTTTGCCACCGTGTTCGGGTCGCGCCCCACGAGCCCGTGCACTAGCCAGGCCTCACCAGCGTCGCCGACGGTGTACGCGCGCTGCGTTGGTAGACCGTCGTCATGATCGCGCAGAAGCGCTCGCAGCTTGTTCTTGGCTTCTGTCTTGGTTCGCGCGCTGACGCTGCCGATTCGTCGCTTGCCGTCGGCGTTGTAACCAAGAGAGGCTCGGCCGAGCCAGCGCTGACGCGCTTCGTTCCAGCTGAGGGAGCCTTCGCCGTTGCTACGCCGCGTGGCCATTCCCGGCCGGCCCGGCATTCCTCGAGCAATAGCTGCACGTAATCGGTAATCGAGTCAGCCGGCACCAGCCGGCGACGGCCTTGGGTTACCGTCACCAGGCGGGATGTGCGAATGAGCTCATAGATCTGCGTCCTACTC
>Ga0126312_10001799_pt1 | contig 14167 bp, 13 predicted proteins | sample Plot104A_FD_92537 | JGI IMG/M metagenome (GOLD analysis project Ga0126312, IMG submission 92537) | Serpentine soil microbial communities from UC McLaughlin Reserve, CA, USA - Plot104A | ecosystem: Environmental > Terrestrial > Soil > Grasslands | place: USA: UC McLaughlin Reserve, Lake County...
CCCATCAGCAAACCTCTATGCACTCAAGGTCCTCAGGAGCGATGGCAGCGGCCTGTACAGCGACATAGTAGCAGCTCTTAACTGGGCAGTCGAGCACGACATGCACGTCGCGTCGCTGAGCCTTGGTGGCAGCTCGTCCTCTACCACTCTGGCAAACGCGGTAAAGAACGCGTACGACAATGGAGTGCTGATAGTGGCTGCGGCAGGAAATAACGGCAAGAGCTCTGTCCTCTACCCGGCTGCCTACAGCCAAGTGATCGCAGTTGGCGCCACCTACAGCTCCAACAAGAAGGCATCGTTTTCAAACTATGGCTCCAAGGTAGAGCTTGTTGCGCCCGAAGTCTCTATAAGGTCGACTGTCGGCAGTCGTCAGCAGTGGCTATTCGCTATACAGCGGCACATCAATGGCGATCCCACTAACATGAGGGGTCGCCGCGCTCGTGTGGTCAAGCGGCGTCGCAACCAGCAACGCCGGCGTCAGGTCGGCCCTGCAGAGCACCGCCCAAGGCGTTGGCTCGTCTAGCAGGGACAGCACCTTTGGCTTTGGCCTCGTCAGGGCAGACAGAGCCACCAATAGAGTCATCAGGGCCGATGCCACAACCGGAACCATTGCCATCTCCCGACATCACTGCTCCCCAGATCAAGATAACCAAGCCAGCAGCCAATGCCGATGTTCCAGTTGGCACAGTCGTGGTTGAAGGCGCCTCTTCTGATGGCGGCGGTAGAGTCAAGTCAGTCGAGGTCCGCCTGAACGACAACTCATATGCCACTGCAACACCCAAAGCTCCAGGAGACTGGTCGACATGGACGATTGATGTGAACATCTCCGCTGGCTCCCACAGACTGGTGTCAAGGGCGACTGACAACGCAGGAAATCAGGTGTGGAGCATCATTACGATCACCGCAAGGTGATCTCACTTTTTTTACATCTTTCTTGCAGATTTCCTGTGCTGCCTGCCCTTTACCTGCTGGCTGTGCTCCGACTTGATGCGCCGGTCAAGCCGAGTTATTAATTCTTTTGAAGCGCTAAGCGGGTCGTAGCCCACGGCTTTTGCATCAATGACGCCTCTTGCAGTGATGAGCCGTGTCCGAAGCGAATACTTTCTTGTCTTGTGCTTGTCTGCATAGACTACTACCGACTGCACGTCGCCCAGCTTGCCCTGGATCTTTTTCAAAAAGCGCTCCAGTTGCTCCTGTATTTCGGTGCGTTCCTGCCCGTCTTCAAGGTGGGCCATGTGGATTACCGGCGCGCTATCCTTTTTTGGCAGTATGAGCTCAAGCGCGTCTTTAGGAGTGACGATGCCCATCGGCCGCCCGTCGCCCACTATTACCACTTCCTCATTCCGGCGAAAGTGCTCGATCAGGGTGTTGAGCTTGGTGTACCTCTCTACCGAGATGGCGCGCCTCATGAGATCCTTTACCTTTACATCCTTTATGCCGGCTGTCCCGCCGGAAATTGCAGCAGACTTGCTCGTGCGTTCTCGCGGAGTGGTGGCGATTATCTTGCCCACGTCGAGGATGTTCAGTATCCCACGGAGCATCCCTTTCGTGCTTATCACAGGCAGCCGCGAGATGTTGTAGCGCCTCATCTTGGAGATGGCGTCAGCGACGTTCGCGTCTTCCTCTATCACGATTGCGCCTGTCATGACTTCGTCCACCATCGCATGCCCAAAGTCTGCCGTCAGCACGAGGTCGGTCTCGCTAACGATGCCAACAAGCCTGCCCTTCTCTGCTATCACGGGCAGTGCACGGTTGCCGCTCTTTATGACCAGCTGGGCCGCCTTTTCGACATCATAGTCTGGGCTCAGGGTCGCGGTGTTGGTAATGTAGCTCTTTAATTTTGAAGAGGGTTGCGCAGTCGATGCGGTGAGCTGCTTTGCGAATATCATTCCGAGGTATTTTTTGCCGTCTTCGTCAACAACTGGTATCTGGTTCACCGAGCGGCCACCCATCATGCTGAACGCCTTTGCAATCGTGTCCTCCGGAGTAAGAGTGAAGACGTCCGTCACCATCATCTCTGAAACTTTCATGGCACTATACTAGGACAATACTGGCCTTAAATCATTTTAAACCTTCTATTCGCCACAGAATAGCAATTATAACGCTTGCTCCTTCCAACCATTGAAGAGGATGGAAAAGGAGCGCCGGCTGACAGTCGTGGCAGTGGCAGCCGTAGTGGTAGCTGCGGCGGCGACATTTCTTGTGACGCCTTCGCAGACCACACTTCCGATACCGGAGCCCGGCAGCAATGCTGGCAACAACACTGGCTCCGGCGTTCAGGTGCTTGCAGATAACCTGGAGGTCCCTTGGGCAGTAGACATTGCTTCAGATGGCAGGCTGTTTTTCACAGAGAGGCCGGGCAGGATAAGGGTGATCGACGCGGATGGCAGGCTGCTTGGAGACCCTGCTGCCTTTATCAACGCAGAGCAAATGGGCGAGTCAGGGCTCCTCGGCCTTGCACTGCACCCCGACTTTGCAAACAACCATTTGCTGTATGTTTACCACACTTACTCGAACGGCTCAGCCGTTTTCAACAAGGTGCTAATGCTGACTGAAAGGGACAACAAGATAATCGAATCCACAGTGATAATTGACGGCATACCGGCTGCGGACAGGAACGACGGCGGCAGGATCAAGTTCGGACCCGACGGCAAGCTGTACATCGCCACAGGCGACGCAAGGCAGCCCGAGCTAGCGCAGAACGCAGGGTCGCTTGCCGGCAAGATCCTGCGGGTAAATCCGGACGGAAGCATCCCGGAGGACAACCCGTTCGAAGGGTCGCCGGTGTATTCGTACGGCCACCGCAACATTCAGGGGCTTGCATGGCACCCAGTGACAAGAGAGCTATACGCAAGCGAGCACGGCTCTGAAGGCAATGACGAGATCAACCTGATCAAGCCGGGCGGCAACTACGGCTGGCCGGTGGAAGAGTGCCCTGCCGAACGGTTTGAAAGGCCGGTCGTATGCTTTAACCCAGCGGTGGCGCCAGGAGGCATGGCGTTTGCATCCTCTGACAGGCTTGGCTACCAGAACGACATTCTGATGGCTGCGCTCAGGGGGCTGCACCTGCGGCAGGTCGACCTTGAGACCGGCACTGAGAGCAACATCCTGACTGGCTATGGCAGGATACGCGACGTTGTAGAAGCGCCCGACGGCTCGCTTTATGTTACGACGAGCAACCGGGACGGTCGGGCAATAGCGAGTGAAGGCGATGACAAGATTTTAAGGATCATCAACCCACAGTAGCGTGGGCAGCAAAAAATGGCGGAAAAGAAATTCTACGAAATGAGCAGGGGCGAGCGCCTCAATTATGTGAAAAAGGCCACTGAGATATCCGACGACATTGAGGCGATGCTAAAGCCGCTTGCGTTTGACGATGCAAACAGGATGGTAGAGAATGCAATAGGCGTCATGTCAATACCGATGGGGATTGCGACTAATTTCGTGATAAACGGCAGGGAGCTCTTGGTGCCGATGGCAATAGAGGAGCCGTCAGTGATTGCAGCCGCTAGCAAGGCAGCCAGGATCGCTAAGATAAATGGAGGGTTCACCGTCGAGGCCGGCGGCTCGCTCATGATAGGGCAAGTGCAGACAGTTGGCGTTGACAAAACTACGAGTGACAAGATATTGAAGAGCAAAAAGCAGCTGCTCGCTATTGCTAATGCAAAGAGCAGGTCTGTCGTCGCCACCGACCTTCAGGTGCGGCAGCTGCGCGATGCAAGTCCGAACAATATGGGCGACATGCTGCTCGTCGAGCTTGTCATCGACACCAAGGATGCGATGGGCGCAAATGCGATAAACACGATGTGCGAGGCAATAGCGCCGCAGGTAGCCGAGATAACTGGCGGCGAGGTTGTGTTAAAGATACTATCGAATTATGCGACAAGGAGGATGGTAAAGTGCAGGGCAGTATTTGACAAAGGAGAGCTTGGCGGAAGTGAAATAGTAGAGAGGATACTGTACGCATATGCGCTTGCTTATTCTGACGTTTACCGCGCCGTGACGCACAACAAGGGAGTGATGAACGGCATAGATGCAGTCGCGCTGGCGACAGGGCAGGACTTTAGGGCGATTGAAGCCGGAGCACATGCGTATTCTGCAAGGGACGGCATCTACAGATCATTAACGAAATGGCACAGGACAAGGGAAGGCGACTTGGCCGGCGAAATTGAATTGCCATTGGCAGTTGGAATTGTAGGCGGCATTACTGCCATGCACCCGGCGGCCAAGCTTGCGCTCCAGATTTTGGGTGTCAAAAGCGCAAAAGATCTGGCAATGGTTATGGCCGCTGCTGGCCTTGCGCAAAACTTGGCTGCGATCAGGGCGCTGTCTGCAGAGGGCATTCAGGAAGGTCACATGAGGCTGCACAAAAGGAAATTTCGCAAGTAGATATATATCCAGTAAAACGCCTTTCCCACCTGTTTACCAACAATGCCTACGGTGAAATTTGCAGTCCCAAAGGGCAGCATTGAGGAGGTCACGTTCAAGCTGCTGGAGCAGGCGTGGCAGAGCGTGAGCGGCAGGGGGCGCACTTACAGGGTCAAATTGAGCGACCCAGAGATAGATGTCAAGATATTGAGGCCGCAGGAAATCCCTACCTATGTCCAAGAGGGCTTTTATGACGTAGGCATCACCGGCAGGGACTGGGTAAAAGAGGCTAGGGCCGATGTTGAAGTGCTGCTCGACCTTGAGATTGGGAAGGTCAAGCAGGTGATCGCAGTCCCGACGAGTTTTCCTTACAATAACCTTGACGAGATGATAGCAGATTTTGCCAAAAACAATAGGACGCTGAAGGTATCTTCAGAATACCTCACTACTACGTCTTCTCATTTCAAAGCAAGCCCCGCCTACAAGAAGGCATACGGCAACGCAGACCCTATGATAATAACTCCGTGGCTTAGAGTGGGCGAGAACAAGAAAGTCGAGATATTCCTCTCTTTTGGAGCGACAGAGGCCAAGCCACCAGAGGACGTTGACGCGATTTTCGATATCACAGAAACTGGCACGACGCTTGCCCAGAACAACTTGAAGATAATCGACAAGGTGGCCGAGTCGACTGCAGTGCTGATAGCAAACAAGAAGGCTCTCAAGGACCAGGCAAAGCGCGAGAAGATAGCCGACATGATAGCGCTGCTGCGGGGCGTCGTAGAGGGCAGAAAAAAGCTCCATATATTTGTCAACGTGAAGAAAGAGAACTTGCCAAGGCTGCTGAAGGAGCTGCCGGCGCTAAAGAGGCCGACCGTCAGCCCGCTCTCTGAGGACAGCTGGTACGGCGTCAACACGGTCATCGACAAGAATGAGTTTATCAGGATAGTGCCCAAGCTGAGAAAGCTGGCGCAGGGGCTGGTGGTGCTCGAGCCGAGGCAGATATTGCCGCTTGACGAGATAAACTTGGACGGATATTCCTGATGAAGATAATCAATGTCGCAGATCCGGCTGCCGAGGCAGCCGGGTTGCGCAAATCGGCTACCGCCATTTCTGACGCGCTCATTGAAGAAGCAAAATCGATAATGAAAGGGGTAGCGGAGCACGGCGATGCTGCTGTTCTTGATTACACTGCAAAATTTGACGGCGTCAGGCTTGACTCGCTCGCAGTAAGCAATGAGGAGATAAAGCAGGCATACAGCCAAGTCACAAAAGAGCAGGTCAAGGCAGTCAAATTGATGAAAGAGCAGCTGGCAAAGAGCGAGCTGGCAGTGCTCAAGAGGCTGAAAGGAATCGCGCTGTTATCAGGCGGCATCAGAATTGACCGGCAAATCAAGCCTGTTTCAAGCGTCGGGTGCTACACCCCCGGCGGCAAGGCGCGCTACCCAAGCACGGTCATCATGTGCGCGGTACCGGCCAAGGTTGCAGGCGTAAAGAGGATCGTGGCAATTTCGCCGCCAAGGAAGGACGGCACCATTGACCCGCTGACGCTCGTTGCCACAGACATTTGCGGCGTCGATGAATTCTACAAGATTGGAGGCGCGCACGGGATAGCGGCGCTTGCCTACGGCGCACAGTCAATAAAGCCTGTCAGCAAGATAGTTGGCCCTGGCGGCATGTTCGTCACTGCTGCAAAATTGATAGCTTCAGGCAGGGTGTCTACAGACATGGTGGCAGGCCCGACAGAGCTCTTGATCTATGCCGACGCGACGGCAGACCCAAGGATGGTTGCAGTCGACCTTATCTCGCAGGCAGAGCACAGCGCCGACACGGTCTGCAGCCTCGCGACGACATCGGACAGACTGGCGTCGCAGGTGCAATCGCAGGTGCAGTCGATCGCCGAAAAAATCACGCGCTCAGACATCGTCAAAAAAAGCCTGCATGAGAACGGCTTTATCGCTATTTGCAAAAATGAAAATGCTTGCGTCGAGTTTGTAAACGAGTTTGCGCCAGAGCACCTCGAGATAATGAGCAGGAACGCCGACAGCATTGCAAAAAGGGTCGATTCGGCCGGCCTGGTGCTTGTTGGCAGCAACGCCCCGTCATCTGCAAGCGACTACTGCCTTGGCTCAAACCATGTGCTCCCGACCCTTGGTTTTGGCAAGTCAAGAGCGTCGCTTTCGGTACTTGATTTCGTCAAGATTGTCAACAAGGTCAAGGTCACAAAGGCAGGACTGAAAAAAGTCGACAGAGCGATAAAAGAGATGACTGCAGCAGAAGGGTTGCTCAACCACTACGAAGCAGTGAAGGCGAGGATGGATGAAGAAGAATAACAACAGGCTTGACAGCAACATCAAGAGGATCGCCAGGCTTGACCGTTACGTCAGGCCCGATAAGGTAGAGGGCGCGATAAAGCTCGACTCTAACGAGAATTTCGCGCTTGACGGCAGGTTTGTGAGAAGCGCGGCAGAGCAGGCGGCAAGGCAGGTCGACCTGAGGGAGTACCCGCTTGACCAACTTGACCAGCTCTACGCGCAGCTTGCAGAATACACTGGCATTGGTGAGCAGTGCATAGCGGCTGGCAGCGGCTCTGACCAGATAATCGGGCTCATCCTGTCGACGCTTGGCGGCAGGCGCGTGACTGTGTTTTCGCCCACATTTTCGTACTTGATCAATAGGTGCGAGCTGCATGGCATCAATGTAGACAGAGTGCCTCTTGAACGCGATTTTGAGCTAAACAGGCAGGCGTTTGTAAAGAGCGCAAAAAAGTCTGATCTTGTCTACATATGCTCGCCAAACAACCCGACAGGCAACCAGTTTGACAGGCAGACGGTGATGGACATCTTGGACTCGCTTGACGGCAGGCTTGTGCTAATTGATGAGGCGTACGTCGACTTTGCAGACTACTCGCTTTCTGCTGATGCAATAAAGCGCGACAACGTCGTCGTGCTGCGCACGCTTTCAAAAGCATTCGGGCTTGCCGGCGCAAGGGTCGGCTACATGGTAGCCAGCGAAAAATTCGTGCAGGTGTTCAGGTCGACCATCCAGTCGCCGTACCCGATAAGCGTCCTTTCGCTTGCCATTGCCTCTGGGGTGCTTGCGCGCACAGACCACGTAAGAAAGACAATAGAGACGATAAGGAGCGAGAGGAGTAGGGTGATAGGCAGGCTATCTAAGATACCCGGCATTAAGGCGTTCAGATCTGACGCGAATTTCATCTTCATTGAGACTGGCAAGAGCTATCAGGCAATTTCAAAGGCGCTTGGGAGCAACGGCATCGTAGTGAAGATGCTGGACAACCTCGGCGGCCACAGGGGCTGCATGAGAGTCACAATAGGCACGCGGGAAATGAACGACAGGTTCCTCCAGAGCATAGAAGGGGTTTTGTGACGACGTTATTTGACTGCGCCCTCTTTGACATCGATGGGGTGCTTGTCGACATCCGCAGGTCGTACAACGCTGCGATCAAGAAGACAGTCGAATTCATGCTCAAAGAAATTGCTGGCAGAACTTTTCGCAACTTGGTTACGGATCAAATAATTCTAAAGTTCCGTCAGACCGGCGGCTTTAACAATGACACCGACACGAGCTATGCGATAATGCTTGCAATGCTTGCCAACCTGCCAAAGAATGTCACTCAGGCAAGAAAGTGGTTAATCGAGGTAGCAGAAAACGCCGACGAGAGCGGCGGTGTGTCAGTGGAAAAGTTCCTTGCCAGCAATTACGACATTGGCAAGTGTAAGAGCATGCTCGCCTACCCGGCGCAGGTCAAGGACAGCATGCTTGCAAGAGTGTTTGACGAGTTATTTTATGGGCCTGAATTGTTCAGAAAACAGGATCATCTAGAGCCCAAGTACTGGGCTGGCGGCAGGCCGCTTATCAAGAACGACAGGCTCGCGGTGAACAAAAAGGCGATGCGGCGATTGCACGAGATGTTCGGCGGAAACGTTGCCATAGTGTCGGGCAGGAGCAGGCTTGCGGCCGAGTATTCGCTCAAGCCTGTAATGAAATATTTCAACCCAGACGCCTGCGTGTTCTTGGAGGACGAAAAGCGTGAATATGCCAAGCCAAACCCCTATGCGATAGAGCGCGCCATGCAGGCAATGAATGCAAAAACGGCAGTTTACGCTGGAGACTCTGCAGAGGATCTGCTCATGGCAAGGCGCGCCGAGAAAGAGCTGGGCATAAAAATAGCATTTGTCGGCATTTACGGCAACAGCCCGCAGCCAACCAAGACAATAGCTAAATTCAGGCAGGAAGGTGTCGAAGCGATTGCAAAAACCGTCGACCAATTACCGCGCATAATAAGCACTCAGCTCTAGAAGCATGACGCAACAAGCTGAAATCTGAACATCTTGCATTTGACTACACTGAAAAGACTTGGTTCAACTAAACGTATTGAAACTCAACCTTGACTTGGTAGGGCAATACCCAGAAGTATACAGAGTTCTTGGAATTAAGGAGGATGGCGCCGACGGAGTGATGATTTGAAATGGAGACAGCACTGATAATGGCATTCGTACTGACTCTTGCAGCCGCAGCAGCGGCACTTACATACTCGTTATTGAAGGTCGAGAAGCAAGCAAAAGCCTGCAGGGCATTTGGAAGGACCTTTAAGAGTTTAAATAAAGTATTGCCAGTCTAAGAATACACCTTGGCTGCTGCCATAAGAAAGGCAAAGATTGAGAGGGCCACAAAAGAGACCGCCGTCACCGTAGAAGTCAACATCGATGGCACAGGCAAAACTAACATCAAGACCGGCCTTTCGTTTATCGACCACCTCATCACCTCGATTGGCAAGCACGCCATGATAGACATTATGCTATCTGGCAAGTCAAACGACGGCATCGTCCACCACCTTGCAGAGGATATCGCCATTGCGCTTGCGCAGACTATAGACAAGGCGCTCGGCGACAGGGCGAAGGTGAGGAGGTTTGGCTACGCCCTCGTCCCAATGGACGAGTCGCTTGCGTACGTGTCGATAGATCTGGTAAAGCGCCAATTCCACAGCATGCAATTAAAGTTGACACGCGACAGCATAGAAGGAGTGCCGAAAGAGGATCTTGAGCACTTTGTCAGGTCGCTTGTCCAGAACCTCAACGCGTGCACCCACGTGGTGGTGCATTATGGTGACAACGACCACCACAAGGTCGAGGCTGCGCTCAAAGCGTTTGCAGTGGCGCTTCGGATGGCCGTCGAGATCGACAGCCGGAGAAAGGGAGGAGTGCCTAGCACCAAGGGGGCCATGTGATTGGCAAAAATAGCGATATTTGACTACGGCACAGGCAACCTGTTCAGCCTGAAATCCGCTCTTCAGAGGAACGGCGCTGAGGGCGTCAAGATAATCTATGACCTCAAAGACCTGAATGGGTTTGACGGCCTTGTGCTCCCTGGCGTTGGCAACTTTGACCCTGCCATCAGATCGATAGAGAAAAGCGCACAACACCTCAACGAAGCCATAGACATCGGCATGCCAGTGATGGGCATCTGCCTTGGGATGGAAATGCTGTTTGACAGGAGCGAGGAGGGCAAGCTGGAGGGATTAAAGATACTGGATGGAGACGTGGTGATGCTGCCAAAGAGCAAGGTCAAGATCCCACACATGGGCTGGAACAACCTCCAGATAAAGGGTGACAGCAGGCTGCTCAAGGGAGTGAAGGACGGCTCTTGGGTGTACTTCGTGCACTCGTACAGGACGGTGCCAAAGGAGCGCAAGATAGTGGTGGCCAGCTCTGACTATGGCGTGAGTGTCCCGGCAGTGATTGAAAAGGACAACCTCATCGGCGTCCAGTTCCACCCGGAAAAGTCAGGCGACATAGGCGCAGTCATGATAAAGAACTTTATCGCAATGTGCGACAACAACGAGGCAAAATGAGGGTTATAGCCGCAGTTGACATCATGGGCAGAAGCGTAGTCAGGCTCGTCAAGGGCGACCCGGCCAACAAGGTTGTCTACAGCAGCGACCCGGTCGAGACTGCTAAAAAGTGGGAGGCCGCCGGCGCCGACATGCTGCACGTCGTAGACCTTGACGCGGCTTTCCAGACAGGCAGCAGCAACGCAGAGATAGTGAAAAGAATAGCAGCTGAAGCAGTGAAAATCCCGGTGGAAGTTGCTGGCGGCATCAGGACGACAGAAGCAGCCGAAGACATGCTGTCCAAGGCGTCAAGGGCGGTGCTTGGCACGATGGCATACAGCGAGCAGGAGGCTGTGGATAAGCTAGTGAAAAAGTACCCCGGCAGGATAATAATATCGATAGACCAGAAAGGAGGCAACGTGATGGTGAAGGGCTGGAAAGAGTCGGCCAACATTAAAGTCGGAGACGCGATAGCCCAGTTCAGGGCAATGGGCATCGACGAGTTCCTGCTGACGAGCATCGAGCGCGACGGTACCCTTGAGGGGCCTGATGTGCAGACGCTGGCCGAAGCCGCAAAATCCGCAAGGATAATCGCAAGCGGAGGGATTGCAAGCATCGGGGATGTCATCAGAGTGAGGAGCGCCGGCTGTACTTCAGTCATACTTGGAAAGGCGATGTACGACGGCAAGGTGAGCATCGAGAGGGCAAAGGCGGTAGCATAGAATAATGGTACTGGCAAAGAGGATAATCCCGTGCCTTGATGTCGATAACGGCAGAGTCGTCAAGGGGGTGCACTTTGCAGAGGTCAAGGATGCCGGCGACCCTGTCGAGCTTGCAAAGAGGTACAGCGAGCAGGGCGCTGACGAGCTCGTGTTTCTCGACATTACGGCATCACAGCAGGGCAGGGATACGATGAAGGGCGTGGTGAGAAAAGTTGCAAGCGTCATCGACATTCCGTTCACAGTCGGTGGCGGCATCAAAAAGCTAGAGGACGGCCGCGACATACTGCTCTCCGGCGCCGACAAGGTCTCGATAAACACAGCGGCCGTCAAGAACCCGGAACTGGTGACGCAACTGATGTCGATATTTGGCAAGCAATGTGTGGTAGTCGCGATAGACACAAAGAGGAACTATGGCGCTGCAAAAGGCAAGACGATATTCAAAGATAAAAGCGGCAAAAAGTTCTGGTTCGAGGTGAGGATCTATGGGGGCAAGGAAGGGACAAGGCTTGACGCCATAAAATGGGCAAAAGAAGTTGAAAGGCGGGGAGCCGGCGAGATCCTGCTGACGAGCATTGACGCTGATGGCACGGAGAACGGCTACGATGTCGAGCTGACAAGGGTGATCTGCAAGTCGACCCGGATTCCAGTTATCGCTTCCGGCGGCTGCGGTAGCCCGCGCCACATGCTCGATGTGTTTGAAAGGGCTAACGTTGACGCCGCCCTTGCCGCGTCGATATTCCATTATGAAAAGTCAACTATCGACAAGATAAAGAAATATCTGAAGAGAAGCGGCGTCACGATCAGAGTATAATAATGGCGCATGCGCTGCTGCGTTTATGGAGATGTTTGGCGCCAGCGGCAGCAAGCTGCCGTTTGAGATACACCTCGAGAAATTGAACGAGTCAGCCAGAACGATAATGGTTGATTTGCGCAATTTTGTCAGGTCGCTTGGGAGCAACGTCATAGAGGAGGTGAGGCCGCACAGGGTGGTTTACGCCAAGACGCTGAACTTTCGCACATTCCTTGACATTGCGCCGGCCGGCGACTCGCTTGTGCTGTTGATAAGGCCAGGCAGGAGCGCCCCGCCTGTGACGGCCACAGTCAGGACTCCTCAGGACGCTGAAAACGCAAAAAAGCAGATAGCCGATGCCTACCAAAAGATTCAGTAGTTGATGTTAAAATCTGAAAACTCGCCAGAGTATTTTTCGAATTTTACGTTGACGTCGTCCACCTTAGCCTTTGGCGGGCCGACATAACACCATTCGATGACTTCATTAACGTCCATCTCATTGCCTTCAAAGATGGCCTCCACCCGGCTATCAGGCAGGTTGTGCACCCAGCCGGTCACGCCGTGGCGGGTAGCTACCTGCTTGGTATTCTGCCTGAAATAGACACCCTGAACCCTGCCGCTGACAAAGACGTGCGCACGGCTTTTCCTCTGGCTTGTGCTTTCAGTCACTATGCGTAGTGGTTTGAATGATTGATTTAAAAAACCTATCCGGCCGCCAAAAAAGGCGGCGGCGGTTGTTGTTGTTAAGCCAGATTTCCGCCTTCTTCTGCGAATAGCTGCTCGTACGTCGTTCCCTTTCTGACGAGCCGGAACTTGCCGTCGCTCTCCTTCATCACTATCGGCGGCTTGGTCTGGCAGTGGAACGGCATGTTGAACACCACAGAGTACGCGCCGACGTTGTAAAATGACACATACCGGCCCACTTCGGATTCGTTCAGGTCAGACGCCTTTGAAAGCGGGAATACATCGTACGTGTCGCACAGTCTGCCTGCCAGGTGTGTGTTCTTTGCCGTCGTAGCAGCGAGGGTGGTCGTCCTGTCCTTGCCGTCTACTACAGGTACTACTTCCTGCGGGTACTCTTGCTTGAGAAGTGCGGCATCAAGCAAAATGTGGTAGCCTGCGTCTACTATCACTATCTTGTGCTCGTTGTACTCTTTTGTGTTCACTACCCTTGAGATGAGAATGGACGACTCTGCCACGAAAAAGCGGCCGCTCTCTATCATTAGAGTGAATATCCCATGGGTCTCTGCCAGCTGGTTCAGCTTGCCGACATGATTCTCAGCCATCTGGGCCGGCGTCGGCACGGGGTCGTTGTAGAACACCGGTGTCCCGCCTCCGATGTCAAAGGTATTCACCTGGAATGCAGAGTGCTCCTTCTTCATCTTGGTCATGAACGCGTCCATCTTATCCAGAGCGTGAGTATAGCATGAAAAGTCGGTGATCTGCGACCCGAGGTGGAAGTGGAAGCCCTCGAATTTCAGCAGATCGCTTCCCATCAGGTGCTTGACCATCTTGGCCGCGCTGTCTATCGTTCCTCCGTTGAATGGGACTCCGAACTTGCCGTTTCTGTATGACGCACGAACTTCAGCTTTTACGCCTACCTCCGGGTTCACGCGTATCATTGTAAGCGGTCTTGCTATTCCTACCTTGCTTGCGGCCTTGGCCAGGTTTGTCATCCCATTAAAAGAACTGACGACAACCCTTCTCACTCCGCTCTGCAACACCTCCGCGTATTCTTCTGCTTCCTCGGTCACGCTTGTGTAAATGACATTCTCCGGGTCTGCCTTGCACTGCCTGATGAAGTGCAGCTCGCCAAGCGACGTCAGATCGAACGTCATGCCGTCTTTCATGAATGACCTGATTATTGCAGGCGTAAAGTTTGCCTTGATGGAATACGCGACCTTGACCGGTCCTTTGAACTTTGAATAAGCCTTGTGCAGCTCCCTTGCTTTTGTGTGCAGCATGTCTTCGTCGATAAGGTAAAGCGGCGTGCCGTACTCTGCGACTAGCTTACTGACGTCAAGAGGGGTGACAAAGCGGTTTAGTGCAGCTGCTGTTGGTTTTTCTACGAGTTGGACCTGTGATTTTTCAACCAATTTCTTTTTGTTAGGTTTATCATAAAACATATAACTTAAAAACATTACCCCCGCTGCGCGGGCTTGTCTGTCTAAAAAATTTCGTACGAGCGGCGCCAAAAAATTTGTTGTGTCTGTCAGGCAAAAACAAAAAGTGAAAAAGAAAGGAAAAGTAAAAACGGGCTGGCCGGGCTTTCTAGCGGTAGTACGGAACTGTGAGCTTTTCTCCAGGCTTGCCTTCCCTCTGAGTCTTTATTTTCTTCACTGCCTCTTCAAAGTGGCGCATCATGACCTGCGCCTCTGAAGCGTGCTTGGCAGCTTCTTCCGGTGTCGGGTACTTTGCCAGATATTCGTGGAGCAC
>Ga0126312_10001803_pt1 | contig 14141 bp, 14 predicted proteins | sample Plot104A_FD_92537 | JGI IMG/M metagenome (GOLD analysis project Ga0126312, IMG submission 92537) | Serpentine soil microbial communities from UC McLaughlin Reserve, CA, USA - Plot104A | ecosystem: Environmental > Terrestrial > Soil > Grasslands | place: USA: UC McLaughlin Reserve, Lake County...
GCCGCGCTCACGCGCGAAAGGGAGCACGACGGCGGCAGCGGCGAGCGCGAGCGCCTCCAGCAGCAGCACCGGATGTGCGACTAGAGCGTGCCAGAGCGCCACGGCGACCGCGAAAGGATCCTCGCTGCCGGTGATCCCTAGTCCCCTGGGCGGAGCGGCTCCGGTGAACGGTAACGGCGCGTGGCGGAACCCGGCGACGACCGCCGCGAGCAGAACGGCGGCCCCGACCTGCATGGCTCGACGAGGGTGGCTGCGGACGCTCTGCGCGGCCAGCGGCAGAAGCCCGAGCGCCAGCACCGGGGCAAGCAGCGGGCCGAGCGCCAGGAAGAGCCCCTCCCGTGGCGCGCGCCACGAGAGCGCCAGCCAGCCGCAGGCGAGGGCCGCGTACACGAGCGCGAGACCGGAGGAGACGTTCCCGAGCGGGAACACCGGCGCTGCCAGCGCAAAGGCGAGTCCGAGTTTGGGCCGGACGGTTGTGAGCCCGAAGGCGAGCAGCGCGAGGATCGGCGCCACGAGCGGCGGGTAGAAGGGCAGGGCCGCCGCGGTCCAGCCGGTGAAGATGCCGGCGGCCGTGGGTGCAGCGAGACTCAGGGGAAGCGCGAGCGGAATCGGAGGAAGCGTCGTGTTCGTCTTGCGGCGCCGGAGCCGCTCGGCAAAGGCGTCGCGCAGGTCGAGAGCAAGCCTTGCCGCCGGTGGCCGCGCGGCGGGATCTAGAGCCAGCATGCGGTCGACCAGCGATGTCAGCGGCTTGGGCAGGTCCGGCCGAACCTGCGCTAGCGGCGCCGCGCCGCTCTCGATCCGTTGAGCCGTCTCCAGCAGCGAGCCGTTCCAGAACGGATGCCAGCCGGCAAGCGATTCCCAGAGCAGCGCGCCGACGGCCCAGATGTCGGCCGGCGGACCACCGGATTCGCCGCGCAGCCGCTCCGGCGGGACGTAGGCCAGGGTTCCGGGCACGTCGCCGGTCGCGGTGAGCGACTCCTCCTCGGCGAGCTGGGCCAGTCCGAAGTCGAGCAGCCTGATCGAGAGCCCCTCGCCCTCGGCGACGAGAACGTTCGAGGGCTTCACGTCGCGGTGGACGATCCCGCGTGAGTGCGCGTGCCCGAGGGCTTCGAGGATCTGCGCCGCGGCCTCGACGGCGTCGCCATCGTTCAGCTCGCCCGCGCCCAGAGCCTGACGCAGGGTCTGGCCGGGCACGTACTCGTAGGCGATATAGACGTTGCGGCTGTCGCGCTCGAGGCCGTAGGCGCGCAGGCAGCGCTCGTGCCGCAGACGCGCGGCCGCCAGGGCCTCCCGCTCGGCGCGGGTCGCGGCCTTGCCCTCGCGCGGGACGATCTTCAGCGCGACCTCGAGCCCCGTGCGCTCGTCGCGGGCGAGCCAGACCGACCCGGAGCCGCCGCTTCCGAGCGGGCGCAGGGGCCGGTAGTGCTCTGCTACGAGCTCGCTCGGTGAGAGCGCTAGTGCTGCTTCTGCCACAACCACCGTGTTTTCGCGCCTCGGAGAAGACTCCTGCCGCGACCGGTGAAGAGTCCTGTCACGACCGGTGAACTAGATAGAGTGGGCCGGATTTTTCCTGCAATTCCTCATGACTGAACGCGACACCGACATCGATTTCGACTTCTTCGAGGAGGAGCCGCCGACCCAGGAGTCGTCGCGAACCGATCGCCTGATGCGGCGGCCGGGCGGGGGCCCGCGCGGGCCTCAGCGCCCGCCGAGAGCGCCGACGAACCTGACCCCGCTCCTGCGCCTGGTCGGCCTGATCGCGTTTGCGATCCTGATCATCGTCCTCTTGGTCTTCTGGGTCCAGAGCTGTCGAGAGGCCGGCAAGACGAAGACCTACAAGAGCTACATGACGAGGGTCTCCGAGGTCGCCTCCTCGTCGCACCAGATCGGACAGGGGCTGAGTCAGGCGCTGCTCGCTCAAGGGCTGAAGCAGGCGGCCGTCGAGCGCCGCATCGCAGGCCTCGCCCGTCAGGAGCAGCTCGACGTCGATCGCGCGCGCGAGATCACGCCGCCCGGCACGCTGCGCGACGAGCACGACGCCCTGATCGAAGCGCTCCAGTTCCGCGTCAGTGGGCTGAACGGGTTGGCCAACGCGCTTGCGGCCACCGTCAGTACGAAGAACACCACCCGCGCCGCAGGCGTGCTCGCGTCGCAGATGCAGCGGTTCCTGGCGAGCGACGTGATCTACGACGACGAGTTCAAGGAGCCCTCCACCGCCGAGCTCAATCGACAGGGCGTGACCGGAACGAATGCGAGCGGGGGGCCGCTGGTGCCCGACTCGAATTTCCTCCAGAGTGCCGACTTCGTCACGACCACGTCGATGGTGAGCGTGCTCACCAAGATTCGCGGCGGCTCGGTCACACCCAGCCAGGGTGGCCTGCACGGGACGAACATCGTCTCCGTGAAGGCACTCCCCGAGGGAACGGAGTTGAGCACGTCCACTCAGACCCGGGTCATCGTCCGGACGAACTTGGCCTTTCAGGTGACGATCGAAGACTCCGGCGACTCGCAGGAGACGGGCATTCCGGTGAAGCTGACGATCGTGCAGTCGGGCAGCGACCCGGTCGTCAAGACCGCGAGGATCAACTTCATCAGCCCGGACGAGACGAAGGTGATCACGTTCAAGAACTTCCCCGCACCCAACTTCCAGACTCCCGCGCAGCTGAAGATCGAGGTGCAGCCGGTGCCGGGCGAGACCAAGACGGACAACAACTCCGCGGACTACCCGATCATCTTCTCGGCCTAGCAACGTGAGCGTCTCGAGCGCGACCGCCGGCTGGATCGCGATCGGAGCAGCGGTCGCAGCCGGGCTCGCGCTGCTCGGCGCACTGTGGGTCCTGCTGAAGGTGCGCCGGCTGCGGTCCGGGCAGGCTGTCCTGCTGGGTGACGGCAAGACCGACCTGGTCGATTTCGCGGTCTCGCTCCAGGGTCGAATTGACGACCTGCACCGGGCAGTGGACGAGATCGCCGCCGGGCTCGTGCGCGTCGACCGTCGCGTCGACCAGTCGGTGACGAACACCTCGATCGTTCGCTACGACGCCTACGAGGACACGGGCGGCCACCAGTCGGCCTCGCTGGCAATCCTCGACTCGGGTCGAAGCGGCGTGGTCGTGACCGCGATTCAGGGCCGCGACTACGCGCGGATCTACATGAAAGAGCTCGACCGCGGCCGCGCCTCGATTGCCTTGTCGCCCGAGGAGGCCGAGGCAGTCGAGCGAGCGATGTCTCGGTGACCTGCGCAGAGCGCTCGGGCTATGGCCGAGTGCGGCACGCTGATTGCTAAATTCCGTTTTGTGCAGCAAGTTCTGGTGTTGAACGCGAGCTACGAACCGCTGAACGTGACAACCGTTCGCCGTGCGCACGTGCTCGTGTTCAAGGGCAAGGCGGAGGTGATCGAGGAGCTGCAGCAGCCTCTGAGATCGGCGACGGATACGTATCCATGGCCGCACGTGATCCGTCTCGTGCAATACGTGCGGGTGCCGAGAACGCTGCAACGGAAGATCTCCCGGCGGGCGCTTTTTGCCCGCGACGGCTGGCGCTGCATGTACTGCGGCACGACCAGCGGCCGGCTCACCCTCGACCACGTCGTTCCACGGAGTCGTGGAGGCGACTCGGTCTGGGAGAACGTCGTCACCTCGTGCGCCCCGTGCAACATGCGCAAGGGCAATCGCCTCCCGGACGAGATGGCGATGACGCTGCGTAAGCCGCCGCGTGCGCCCGCGCCGGTGCTCTTCATCCACCTCGCAACGCCCAGGATCCCGCATGGCTGGCAGCCGTACTTGAACGGCCTGTCCGACGCGGCCACGGCCACCGCCACCGGCTGATGTGACACCCGGCCCTCCCGGCGGCGTACTCCCCGTACGCGACCAAGGAGGACCACGATGAAACTCGCTCGGATCGGAGCCGTTGTCGGGCTGCTGGCCGCGGCGGTGGCGCTCGGGGCGGTGGTGCGCCCGGGTTCTGCCCAGAGCACGGCGGACCCCCCGACCGGTGGCATCACCGTCAGCGGCACGGCGACCAGCCGCGCTGTGCCGGATCAGGCCACCTTCTCCTTCGGCGTCCAGACTGAGGGCACCTCCGCGCCGGCGGCGCTGGACGCGAACAGCGCCAAGATGGCGCTCGTGATCGCCGCGTTGAAGCGGGCAGGGATCGCCGAGAAGGACTTGCAGACGCAGGACGTGTCCGTGATGCCGCGGGAAAGCGACAAGGGCGAGATCGGCGGCTACTACGCGAATAACTCCGTGCAGGCGCTCGTGCGCAAGATCGGCAGTGCGGGGGCCGTGGTCGACGCGGCCGTCGGAGCGGGGGCGAACCAGAGCTCGGGCCCCTCGTTCGAGCAGTCGGGTCGAGACGCGATCTACCGCAGCGCTCTGCGGGCGGCCCTCGCCGATGCGCGCACGAAGGCCGAGGCACTGGCCGCCGAGTCGAATGCGTCGCTTGGGCCTGTGACTCGGATCGTCGAGGGCTTCGCCGAGGAGCCGGTACCCATGTACGACCGGGCCGTGGCTCAGAGCGCCAAGGCGGAGACCCCGGTGGAGCCGGGCACGCAGGAGCTCCAGGCCACCGTCACGGTGACGTTCGACCTGAGCTAGGACTGGCCGCGCTCGACGGGCAAATCGCGTTGCTCCCACTCGCTCCAGGAGCCGGGGTAGAGCTTCGCGTCGTGCCCGATGAGCGCGAGCCGGTGCAGCACGACGCAAGCGGTGACGCCTGAGCCGCAGTAGGCGACGAGGTCACCGCCCGGGAGGTCGGGCAGCGGCGCGTTCCAGGGCGCGTTGACGGCGCCGGGCACGCGACCCGGGACCCGGTCGATCGCGTTCGGCTCACCGCGGAAGCGGCCGGGCTGGCGCGCGTCGACGACGACGAGCTCCTCGAGCCGGGCCGCCAGTTCGTCGGCGCTGATCGTGTCGTCGCTGCGAGGCCGCGCCTCGAACGCTGCGGGCGCGATCTCCTCGTCACCCGCTCGCATGGGACCGAGCCAGCCCTCGAGCTCGAGCACGGCGCAGTCGTCGTGGCCGAAGTGGCGCAGGAGCCACCAGAGCCGCTCCGCACCGCCCATGCTCCCGTAGGCGATCGCGAAGACGCCTGGTTCGATCCCGGCTCGTGAGGCAGCCTTGGCGAAGGACGCCGTGTCGGGCAGAGGGTGACGGCCGCCGGCTCCAGGCGGGGCGGCGAGATCCTCGTCCACGTCGAGGAACGAGGCGCCCGGGATGTGACCCGCGAGGTAGAGATCTCGCCCACGCCCGGGGTAGCCGAGCTCCCAGCGGCAGTCGACGAACTGGTAGCGCACGACCGGGAACGCTACTGGCCGAACGCGCTGCGGAAGGCCGTCGGGCGCAGGGCGAGCGGAAGCTTGCAGCGTCCGCACCAGCTCTCGCTCGACCCCTTCTGCTCCGACCGCTCCCGGAGGAGCGGCTTCTCGCAGCTGCATCTCTCGAGCTTGCTCATCCAGAGACTTTGCGGCGCGCGCCGGACGTGCTGCACCTGCACCCGGGACGCCACCCGAAAGGTGACGGTCACGCTTACGCGGCTGTAGCCTCGGGTTCCTCCTGAATAGGTAGCTGGGCGGCGGGTCGTTCGTGGTGCGCGTGACCGAGGAAGTGGCCGTGGGTTTCCGTGCCGTAGCCGCCCGGAACTGGGATGTAGAACTCGGGATAGCCCCACATGCCGTGCTCGGAGACGTCGAGGCCGGCGGTCTCGGTTTCCTCCTCGACGCGAATCCCCCAGAGGCGCTTCATCGTCCAAAGGCAGCCGAACGAGGCCGAGAACGTGAAGGCACCGACGGCGGCGAGGCCTAGCAGTTGGATCCACACCTGGTGTAGGGAGCCGGTGTAGACGAAGCCGCCTTGGCCGGTCTTGAGCGTCGAAGCGAGCGCCGGCACTGCGAAGAGGCCGGTCGCGATCGTGCCCCAGACTCCGGAGACACCGTGCACGGCGACGGCTCCGATCGGGTCGTCGATCCCGATCCGCTCGACCGCGAGGACGCCAACCACCGCGATCACGCCCGAGACGAGGCCGATCACGACCGCGGCCCACGGGGCGACGAAGCCCGATGCCGCGGTGACGGCGACCAGCGCCGCGAGCACGCCGTTCAGCATCATCGAGATGTCGGGCTTGCGCAGAACGACCCAGGCGGTGATCGCGCCGCTGACCGCGCCCGCGGCGGCCGCGAGGTTCGTCGTCAGCGCGACGTAGGCGAAGAAGCCGATCTTGTCGCCGGTGATCACCCCGAGCGTCGAGCCCGGGTTGAAGCCGAACCAGCCGAACCAGAGGATGAGCGTGCCGAGGACGGCATAAGGGATGTTGTGTCCGGGGATCGCGTTGCCGCGCTTGCCGTCGAACTTGCCGATGCGCGGCCCGAGCAGGAGCGCGCCCGCGAGCGCGGCCAGGGCGCCCTGGTAGTGCACCACCGTCGAGCCGGCGAAGTCCTGCATCCCAAGCCCGAAGAGCCAGCCGCCGCCCCAGACCCAGTGCGAGGTTACGGAGTAGATGAGCGTGAAGAGCGCGCCGAAGACGAAGTAGACCCACAGCTTCGCGCGTTCGGCCATCGCTCCCCAGACGATCGCGAGCGAGACACCGGCGAAGACGACTTCGAAGAAATAGCCGGCCGCACCGGGGACGGTGGTGAAGAAGGAGTAAGGCGCGGTTCCAACGGCCAGCAGCGAGTCGACCGAGGGCATGAAGCCGGTCGTTCCGATGAAGCGGTTGCCGTCACCGAACGCGATCCCGAAGCCGACCGCCCAGTACACGAGCGAGCAGACGCCGAAGATGAGGACGTTCTTCCCTGCGATGTGAGCGGCGTTCTTCATCCGCGTCAGGCCTGCCTCGAGGAAGGCGAAGCCGGCCTGCATGAACATCACGAGTATCGCCGCGACGACGACCCAGAGGGTGTTCGCGGCCAGGAGGAGGTCGCCGTTCTTCATGCCGCCTCCTCCTTCGCCTGCGGCTCAGTCGCGTGGGGGCAACCAGGTTTCCCCCACGAGCCCCCTTCTTCTCCTGAAGTCGCCGCGGCGCAGGCGCCGCGGAACCCAAGCCGGGGAACCTCCCGGTTCCCCATGACACCCTCCCCGAGGCCGCTCACGCGGCCCCCTCCGCGTCCTCGAGCGGAAGGCCCGTGCGGTTATGGATGACGTGCTCGACCCGCGTTATCCAGACGAGGCCGTCGCCGCAGTCGTTGCCGCTGCGCGCGGCATCTGCGGCCGTGGCGACGACGGCTGCCGCCAGCTCGTCGGCGACCACGAACGTCAGCAGCGCCTTGGGCAGGAAGCGCGACTCGAACACGCGCCCGCGGTACTCGTGTGTGATCCCGCGCTGGCGGCCGTGGCCGACCGCCTCCACGACAGTCACTCCGACGTGGCCGGTCTGCTCCTCGACTGCGTCGATGACGGTCTCGACGCGCTCGCGCAGCACGACTGCTTCGACCTTAACCATCAGAGCCACGTCCCGGCCAGGCACGGCCGGGGACTGTCCCCGGCCGTGGCCCCTTCGGGGCGATTGGGGATAAAACGTTGCAGTTTTGCTTCCATCAGCTCACCACCTCACTTCGTCGTTCCAGCAGAACCACGTCTCTCCAGACACCGTGCAGCCGTCCGATTCGCTCCTGCGTGCCGACCGTCCGGAAGCCGAAGCGCTGCAAGAGCCCGAGGCTCCGCTCGTTCTCCGGGAAGACGCCCGTCTGGAGCGTCCAGATGCCGGCGCGCTCGGAGCTTTCCACGAGCGCGGCCAGAAGCTCGGTACCCAGGCCCTTGCCGCGGGCGCCCTCTCCCACATACGCGCTCACCTCGGCGACGCCCGCGTAGCACTTGCGCGAGGAGACCGGCGCGAGCGCGATCCACCCGAGCACGCGTCCACCGCCCTCGGCGGCGAACCGGTGCTCGCCGAGGTGCGCCGCGTCCCACTCCTGCCAGGACGGCACTTCGGTCTCGAAGGTCGCGTTTCCCGTCGAGATCCCCTCGCCGAAGATTCGCGACACCTCCGGCCAATCTTCCGGCCGGAGGTGTCGCACGTCCACCGCGGTTGCGAGCAACGCAGGGCGCCTAGCAGTCGTAGTAGAGGGCGAACTCGGCCGGGTGCGGCCTGAGCCTAACGACATCCACTTCGTTTTCCCGCTTGTAGTTGATCCAGGTGCGGATCAGCTCCTCCGAGAAAACGTCCCCCGCGAGCAGGAACTCGTGGTCTGCCTCGAGCGCGTCGAGCGCCTCGGCGAGCGAGCCCGGCACCTGTGGAACGGTCGCATCCGCGTCTTCGAAGAGGTCGTAGTCCGCGGGCGCGCCCGCGTCGAGCCCCTTCTGGATCCCGTCCAGCCCGGCCATCAGCATCGCCGCGAACGCGAGGTACGGGTTCGCGGCCGCGTCCGGGCAGCGGAACTCGATCCGCTTCGCCTTGGGCGAGTCGGAGTACATCGGGATCCGGATGCAGGCCGAGCGGTTGCGCTGCGAGTAGACGAGGTTGACGGGCGCCTCGTACCCGGGAACGAGTCGCCGGTACGAGTTCGTGGTCGGAGCGCAGAAGGCGAGCAGCGCCGGCGCGTGGGCGAGCAGCCCGCCGACGTAGGAGCGCGCAAGCTGCGAGAGTCCCGCGTAGCCGGATTTGTCGGCCATCAGCGGCGTGCCCTCCTTCCAGAGGGACTGGTGGCAATGCATCCCCGAGCCGTTGTCGCCGAAGAGCGGCTTTGGCATGAAGGTGACGGTCTTGCCAGCGGCCCGGGCGACGTTCTTGACCACGTACTTGTAGGTCATCACCTGGTCGCCCATGCGCGTCAGCGGCTGGTAGCGCAGGCCGATCTCGCACTGGCCTCCGGAGGCGACCTCGTGGTGGTGGAACTCGCAGGGAATCCCGAGCCGCTCGACGGTCAGCACCATCGCCGAGCGTAGGTCGTGCAGCGTATCGTGCGGGGCGGGCGGGAAGTAGCCTTCCTTCGGCCGCACGGTGTAGCCGAGCCCCGGCTCGCCGGAGTTCCAGTGCCCCTCGGCCGAGTCGATCGCGTAGTGCGAGCGGTGGTCGGCGAGCTCGTACGAGACCGAGTCGAGCACGAAGAACTCACACTCCGGGCCTATATAGGCCGTGTCGGCGATGCCGGTTTCGTTCAGGTACTCCTCGGCTCGACGGGCGATCCGGCGTGGATCCTTGCCGTACCCCTCCCGGGTCACCGGGTCGGCGATCTCGCAGATCAGCGAGAGCGTCGGCGCCTCCGTGAACGGGTCGAGGACGGCGCTGGCGGCGTCGGGCATCAGCAGCATGTCCGACTCCGCGATCCCCTGCCAGCCGCGGATCGAGGAGCCGTCGAATCCGAGGCCTTCGTCGAAGGCCGACTCATCGAAGGCCGTGATCGGCAGTGTCACGTGCTGCCAGGTTCCGAGCAGGTCGCAGAACTTGAGGTCGACCATCTGCGCCTGCGTCTGTCCGGCCCACTCGAGTGTTTCCTTCGGCGCCGGCTTCTCCGTCGAGCCGTTCGCCAGATAGTGCTTCGTCTCTTCCGCCGCCATGCTTCTCCTTTCGGACCAAAGAAAAAGGGCCCAGGACTTTCAAGTCCTGAGGCCCCAATGCCTCCGCGCCCGCCTTCGGCGGCGAACGCTGGCTCGCACCTTAGCGCGAAGGTCGGATGAACGCCAGTAGCGCGGCCGAGAGCGCTAGGAGCCGGTCCGGGGCCAGGCTGTAGAGCACGTAGTAACGGCTCGACTCGAGCATGCCCGCCCGCGCGAGCAGGCGTAGGTGCTTCGAGAGGCCGGCCCTCGCTGAGGCCGACGAGCGGCGCGAGCTCCTGCGTCGAGCGCGGCCGCTCCGCGATCAGCGCGAGCACCCGTAGCCGCGTCTCGTCTCCGAGGGCGCGCAGTCCCTCGACAAGCTCTTCGGAAGGCAGCTTCGGTGCCGCCTCCTCTCGCACGCTGCGTGGCGGGTAGATCAGAGAGACCGGGAACGGCGGATCGCAGTTGACCCGCAGGTGCGGCCAGACGAAGTAACTCGGCGAGAGAACGAGCGGCTCGCGCGGCGAGAGCTCGACCTCGTGCTCGTGGGGCATCTTGAGCCAGACCTGCCGGCGCTCCGGCTCGACTCGGAGGTGGGGCCGCAGGTCGGCGAGGAAACCGAGCACGCCGTCGCCCGCGAGAGGGCCGCCGGCCTCTTCGACCGCCTCCACCAGGTGGGCTCGATCCGCTGCCACTCCTCTTCGAAGGCCGCCTCCCAGTAGCACTCAAGCAGCGCGCAGAAGCGTCTGCCCAGCTCGGCGGGGCCCTCGAAGATCAGATTCGCGAGCGCCACGCTCTCCCTCGCCGAGCCGGCCGCACCAGCGCCGCACATGCTCGCGCACGTCGTCTCGCTCGAGCAGCGTCCTGTCTCGGGGCCACTTCGCCCGCGTGGTCGTAGACGGGCCGCAGGAACTCGAATGCGAGCGTCTCCGGCTCGAGGTCGTGCAGGAACGTGAGCTCGTGCTCGAAGCCGAGGAACTCCTCGTCAGGCCGCGGGAAGAGGAAGTCAGGAAAATGCCCGACGTAGGCGAAGCGGAAGGCCTGGATCTCCGCGCGCAGGTTCGGGTCGAGCGTGCGCATCCGCCGCACCCACGCGTGCTGGAGTGGGTAATGCTTCGGAGCGACGAGCACATGGAGGCTGAGCACCGCCTCGACCACGGGCGAGTATGAGAACGCGACCGATTCGCTTTACTGTTCGGGCAGGACGAACCGGATCGCGACGAGTAGACCCTAACGGGGCCGCGCGGCCGCCCAACTGGTTTTCGATATTGCGAATCGCCGGCCGCCCAGGTACCGTTGCCGCGGCATGTTGCTCCTCGGCTGACACCGGTTCCCGCGCGCGCCGCCCTTCGAATAGGCGCGCCCTGTCCGTGTCCCTGCGAGTCGGAGCAACACATGAGAGCCCTCGAAGTTCACAATCTGCGCAAGGAGTTCGTCCGCCGCGAGGGGCGCTCGCGCCGGCGCGTGCCCGCGCTCGGCGGGGTCAGCTTCGTCGTCGAGCGCGGAGAGTGCGTCGCAATCCTCGGCCCCAACGGCTCGGGGAAGTCGACGCTCGTCCGCCTGCTCTCGACGCTGCTCCTGCCTGACGGCGGCAGCGCGACAGTGTTCGGCCACGACGCTGAGCGGGAGACGCGCGCGGTCCGGAAGCTCATCAACCGCGTCTCGGTCGAGGCCTCGTTCTTCAAGAAGATGTCCGCGGTCGAGAACTTGAGCTACGCAGCCCGTTTCTACGGGCTCCGGGGCTCGGAGACCCGTGAGCAGATCCCGGAGATCCTGACCCGGGTCGGCTTCCCCGAGGACCGGCGGGCGGAGCCGATGGAGAACCTCTCGCGCGGCATGCAGCAGAAGGTCGCGCTGGCGCGTGCCCTGCTGACCTCGCCGATCCTGCTGCTGCTGGACGAGCCGACGACCGGGCTCGACCCGCGCTCGAAGCAGGAGGTGCAGGAGTTCATCCGCGAGGTGCGTGGCGAGCACGACGCCACGGTGTTGCTCTGCACGCACGACCTCGCCGAGGCCGAGGGCCTCGCCGACCGCGTCGGGATCCTCGACGGGGGCTCGCTGCTCTGCCTCGAGCCGGCCGCGGAGCTCAAGGTGCGCTACGGCGCCGAGACGTTGGAGGAGGCGTTCTTCACCGCCAGCGGACACGCCTTCGAGAAGGGCGAAGACGGTGAGAAGGCATGAGAGCGATGAGCCTCGCCCTGCGCCACGAGCTGGTCGGCCTCGGCGGCGTGATCGAGCGCAACATCTACCTGGTCAAGCGCTACATCTGGTGGGACATCGCGTTCTTCCTCTGGACGGTTGCGAACACGCTCACGATCGTCTTCATCGCCAAGGGCATTCCGGCGGTGGGCGGGAAGATCGACGTCCAGCGCGTCACGACGATCCTGCTCGTCGGCGCCGTGATCTGGGCCTATCTCGGGATCATCTTCGAGATCCTCACGGAGACCGTCGCGTGGGAGCGCTGGGAGGGAACGATCGAGTACACCTTCATGGCGCCGCTCTCGCGGCCCGTGCACCTGCTCGGGATGGGGCTCTTCGCGATCGTCTACGGGGTGGTGCGTGCGGTGCTGCTCTTCGGCGTCGTGGCGGCCTTCTTCGGACTGCACCTGCCGAACGCCGACTACGGCGCGGCGCTCGTCCTGCTGATCGTCGCCTCGATCTCGTTCATCGGGATCGGGATGATGACGGCCGTCCTGCCGCTGATCTCGCCGGAGAAGGGCACGCAGCTCGGCTTCGTCGCGCAAGGACTGCTGCTCGTCGTCTCGGGCGTCTACTACCCAGTGTCCGTGCTGCCCACCTGGATGGAGTGGCTCGCCAAGATTTCGCCAGCGACCTACGCGCTGCGCGGCTGCCGTAAGGCGATCCTCGAGGGCGCAGGCGTGATCTCGCTCTGGGCCGAGATCTGGCCGCTGCTCGTGATCGGCGCGGTCTCGGTGCCGCTCGGGCTGTGGGTGTTCCGCACCGGCGAGCGCTACGCCAAGAAGCACGGGAAGCTGAAGCGCTCCGGATGATCGCCGTCCGGCCCGCCGAGACCGACGCCGACCTTGAGGCCTGGATCCAGGTCCGGCGTACCGTGCTCCCCGAGGAGTCGGCGGGCTCGGTCGCCGACCTTCGGGCGCGCGAGTCGAAGGAGCGGGTGCTGCTGCTCGCGGAGGTCGACGGCGAGCTCGCAGGCAGCGGTCTCTCCGATCGCTCGTACATGGCCGGCCGGTTCGGCGTCGCGCCACGCGTGCTCCCTGGCTTCAGGCGCCGCGGGGTCGGCACCGCGTTGCTGCTGGAGCTCATCGCGCACGCCGAGCGCTTCGGCGTGCCCGAGGCCAGCGCGCTCGTCGACGACGACGGCTCAAAGGCGTTCGCCGAGCGCTTTGGCTTCCGAGAGGTCGACCGCCAGGTGGAGCAAGTGAAGGTCCTCGGCGACGAAAGGCCGCCGGAGCTGCCGACGGGCGTCGAGGTCGTCTCGGTGGCAGAGCGGCCGGAATTGCTCGAGCAGGCCTACCCGCTCGCCTGCGAGGGGTACGCCGACTTCGCCACCGATGCTCCCGCCAGCGTGTCGCTCGAGGACTGGCTCCGCGAGGAAGCGACGCTGCCGGGTGGCTCCTTCGCCGCCTTGGCCGACGGCGAGATCGTCGCCTTCAGCGGCTTGATCGCCCACGACAGTGCGGGCGTCGCCGAGGACGGGCTCACCGTCGTGCGCCGCGAATGGCGCCGGCGTGGCCTCGCACATGTGCTCAAGCGCCTCGAGCTGGACTGGGCCGCGCGCAACGGGCTGCGTGAGGTGATCACTTGGACTCAGCGCGGCAACGAGGCGATGCGGCGTCTCAACGAGCGGCTCGGCTACGAGTACCGCGGTATCTCACTGACGATGTGCGCTCCGCTCCCCCTCCCGCTAGACTCAGCTCGTTCGTGAGGCGATGGGGCCTCGGGCGCAGGATGCGTCCGGGGCTTTCGCGTTTTTGAAGGGAGGCCAAGGGTGGCGCAGGTCGAGAGCAAGGACAGGGCAACGAGCGATCCGCAGGCGCGGAAGCACGTTCTGAAGCGGATCAAGGACGAGGGGATCGAGTTCCTGCTCCTCTGGTTTACCGACATCGAGGGACACCTCAAGAGCTTTGCGGTGACGCCGAGCGAGATGGAGGCGGCACTCGACGACGGGATGGGCTTCGACGGCTCGTCGATCACGGGGTTCAACGCGATCGAAGAGTCGGACATGGTCGCGATTCCCGACCCCGAGACGTTCACGCCCATGCCCTGGAAGGAAGGCGAGACCAAGGTCGCGCGAATGATCTGCGACGTCGTCACCCCTGACGGCCGGCCCTACGAGGGCGACCCGCGTCACGTCCTGCGCCGTGCGCTCGAGCGGATGGCCTCGATGGGCTTCGACACCTTCAACGTCGGCCCGGAGCTCGAGTACTTCCTCTTCAAGGACGACCAGGGTACGGAGACTCTCGACGAGGGCGGCTACTTCGCGATGACCACGATGGACGCCGCGAGCGAGCTCCGCCAGGAGACCGTGCGTGCTCTCGAGAGCGTCGGCATCCCGATCGAGTACGTGCACCACGAGGTGGGGCCGTCCCAGCACGAGATCGACATGCGCTTCGCGCCGGCGCTGACCATGGCCGACCACACCGTCACCTATCGCCTGATCGTCAAGGAGATCGCGAAGAAGGCCGGCTACCACGC
>Ga0126312_10001804_pt1 | contig 14140 bp, 12 predicted proteins | sample Plot104A_FD_92537 | JGI IMG/M metagenome (GOLD analysis project Ga0126312, IMG submission 92537) | Serpentine soil microbial communities from UC McLaughlin Reserve, CA, USA - Plot104A | ecosystem: Environmental > Terrestrial > Soil > Grasslands | place: USA: UC McLaughlin Reserve, Lake County...
CGCTTCGGTGCGGTCGCAATCGAGTCGGACGAGCAGCTCGCCGCCCTCCTTCGCGCTCCCCGGGGCCCTCGGACGGGCAACCCGCGAACCGTCCAGGCGCTCGCCTTCGGCCAGGGCGATCTGCTCGCCGCGGCGGATGCGGGCGGCGCGCTGCGGATCTGGGACGTCGGCCGGCGCAAGTTGCTTCGACCGCCGCTGCGCCTACCTCCCTCCGTACACGGGCTGGCGTTCAGCCCGGACGGCGCGCAGCTGGCGATTCCGTTCGGTGCTTTCTCCGACCAAGCTCCCGCCGGGGTCGAGATACTCGACGTCGGAAGCGGCGAGCGGCTCGCCAGGCTTTCCTCCGACGGCGAGCTCCAATCGGTTGCCTTCTCCCCCGACGGCGGTCTGCTCGCGGGTGGCAAGGTCGACGGCGGCGCGCTCCTCTGGGCGACCGACGGCTGGCGGCGGATGGGACGTTCGCTCGCTCGCCGGAACGCGTCCACTCTCGCAGTGGCGTTCTCCCCGGACGGGCAGACACTTGCGACCTCGCACTCGGACCACTCGGTGGCGCTCTGGGACGTCGCCTCGCAGGAGCCGGTCGGGCCCATCCTGCCCGACCCCGCGGCGACCGACGAGGGCGAAATCCCGGTGTCGGCGCGGTTCAGCCCGGACGGCGCCCACCTGTTCGTGCTATCCGACCCCGAGGACCCGGGAGAGGGCAGGGCTTCAACCCTCGGGCGCGGTATCCGCTGGGAGGTCGATCCCGACCTCTGGCTGCAGCGGGCGTGCATGCTCGCCGGCGGCGGCCTCACCCCCGAACAGTGGGGGGAGCTCGTCCCCGAACACGACTACGTTTCGGCCTGCCCCTCGCGCTGACGAGCGCGCCCACGGCGCGCGCGTAATCGCCGCATAACGCGGGCGCGTGTACCGGATGTATACCGCCGTGTCGGAGCCTCCTGGCTATCAACCGGCCCCGAGCCTCGCCTCATCCGAGGCCAGCGCGAGGCCACGACACCAAGGAGGCCCAGATGAGGGCTCACACCAAGTTGTCAAACATGAGCAGTAAGCGGGGAGCTGCGTTGGCAGCTGCGGCGCTGATCGCTGTCCTTCTAATCGGCGCAAACGCGCTGCCGTCGGCGGCGCAGGAGCCGCCGCCGCCCCCGATCTCCACCGAGCTGTTGACGGGGCGCGCCACCTTCACCGCCGACGTCGGCCTCAAACTCAAGAACACGCCGGATGGCGAGGCGACCGAAGTCGCGAAGGCCAAGGACGCCTCGCGCACCGTGGTGGCGAGGATCACCGTGCAGCCCGGAGCACAGTTTCCCTGGCACACCCACCCCGGCCCGGTGGTCGTCAACGTCGCCCAGGGTCAGCTGTCTTACATCGGCGCCGAGGACTGCGTGGAGCATGAATACCCGGCGGGCACCGCATTTATCGACGCTGGGGGGGACCACGTCCACACCGCCATCAACCGCACGGACAGTCCGACGGTTGTGGTCGCCACGTTCTTCGCAGCGCCCGAGCAGGGGCCGTTGACGATCCCGGTGGCCGCGCCTGCGGATTGCCAGATCTGATCACGCCTACCTCCCTGTAGGCGGCTCCCTCATGAAAAGGTGGGCGCCCCGGTCGGAATGACCGGGGCGTCCGCCTTTCGGCATAAGGAGCTCTAGGACATAACGCGTCGCGCGCAGACCACGCCTAGCGCAGCCCGTGTGTACCGAACGTGTACCGCCGTGTCGGAGCCTCCGCTCTGTCAACCGGCCCCGAAACTCGCCTCATCGGGAGGCCAGGCCCGAGGCCGCAACGCCGAGGAGGCCCAAATGAGGGCACACGGAAGGGAAAGACAGACGGGTAAGCGGTTCGCGATTGTGATCGGCGTGGCTGCGGCTGGCATGATGGCGCTCGGTGCGCAGCCGGCGGCGGCGGTCGTCAAGTACGACACGACTCTGTGGCTCACCAAGGACCAGGGCGGTCACTACCACGGCCGGGTGTATTCGGACCGGGACCGCAATCCGGCGTATGACCCTGCGATGCGGTCAGGAAGTGCATGGAGGGCCGACGGGTGATCCTGTTCAAGCTACGGCCCGGGGCGGATCGCAAGCTGCACACTGAGCGAAGCGAGTTCATGCCTAGTGTCGGGTACGGCCTTTGGTGGATGAACTTGGGCCAACGCAACGACTACGCCGATCGTGTGCGTGCCAGGGTGGAGCGCAAGGTGCACAATCGGTTCGTGTGCCGCGCCGACCGCGCGCCCTTCGGCTACCCGGATGAGTGAGAGCCGGCCCGGCGCGGATCTGCGTCTCGGCCTTCCCGCGCGGCCTCAAAGCCGCCGGGCTGCGGGAGTAGCGCTTAGGACGAGAAGCGGCTAAGTCGCTTCGCATGGAATGCGGCACGAAGGCTGGTGCTTCTCCTTGACGGGGAATGAGAACCAACGCGGCCGGGCGAGATCGCCCGCCCGGCCGCGCGTGGAATGCTCAGGCCTTGATCAGCGGGCAGACGAAGTGGGTTCCGGTGTCGACCAGAGACGTGGCCGCCGCCACGACGTCGTCAGCGTTCGTCAGCTGCGCGGTGATCCCGGAGGCCTCAACGACCCGCCAGCGCCCTCCGTTGTAGTCCCCTTGGCCGGGAGCTGCCTCGGAGACGGAGTGGCAGTCCGAGCAGTCCGGGAACACGTAGATCGTGTCGAACGGGCCGTTGTCCGGCAGCGACGTGGGGGTCGCGACCGTCCGGTACGCCTGGTCAAACGCGTAGATCGTGTCGCCGGGGGGGCCGAGCGACTTCCCCTGACCCATCGCAGGCGCGGCAAAGAGCGCGGCGGCGACGGCGGAGCCCAGAACCAAAATCATGATGCGTCTCATGTCTCTCCTTCCTTTGTTGCGAAACGACGGTAGGCCGCACGGATTACGGAGTCCTTACGACCACTGTTGCGGTAGTTGAGAGGTACCGCTTTGGACGAAGCACAGCCTTCGGCCGGGTAATCGCGGCGGCCCACCGAGGGCCCGAGTAGCCTCTCCGCGATGCGTCGAGTAGTCGTTGGCCTCACATCAGCTGTTGCACTGGCCGCCGTCTCTCCGGCGCAGGCGGGTCCTCATGCGGAAAGCGACTCGGTGGTTGGCACCACCGAGATCCACCAGGAGATCAACTACTCGAACTTCGCGGTCCACTTCTGGTTCCACGCACACGACCCGAGCGGCGTCGATCCCTTCTGCGTGACGCTCCAGCTCGAAAGAAAGAGCGAAGGAGCCTGGGAGGGCATCGGCATGTCGAACCAGAGGGGGCGGACCGCGTGCTGCCCCCAGCCGGATGAGGAGTGCTTCACAGCCACGGACGGCTACTGGGACCTGTTTCTCTACCCGCGCGAGAAGCTACGTCGAAGGATCAAGCAAGGCGATCTGCGAATCCGCGCCTTCTCCGATTTCGGACCTTCCCTCGTGCTCCGATTCTGATGCAGGCCCGGTAGTCGCTTTCGGACGACGAGCGAAATAGCTGCTTCCCGTCCATAGCGGCTAATCCAACAACCCGGCGGCTTCGAGGGCGTCCTCCCGGTCGGTGAACGCCGCCCGCCTTCGGATTTTGCCTCCCTCGAACCAATACGCTGAGAACACGTGCATCTCGACCTCTACACCGCTTCCACGCCCTCGGCCACGGAGAAGTTCGGCAACCACGAGGATTTCGTCTCCCTCGTGGAGGACCTCGTCTAGGGACACCTCGAACCGCTCCCACTCGGAGCGAATGATTTCCATCCACTCCTGCATCGCCTCGGGGCCTCGGTACACGCGCCCGACGCCGGGAAACGCGCCGGTGGCTCCCCATTCCACATCGGGAGTCGCAAGATCCTCGGCAACCTTCCTCATTACCGATGGATCGCCACGGTTGTACGCGTCGTAGCCGCGCCTAAGGGTCGCGAGCGTCTCATCCGACATCGCCTCGCAGTATGCCGCGGGCCGAGAGATATCCGCTTCCCAGGTGCGGCGCTAAGGACCCTGGTGCTCGAAGGCGCCCGCATCGCAGTCCACAGCCGGACGTGTGAGGCCTCGCTGATCCTTCGCCGGGCACGACTCGGCGAACTCGATCGCGGCGCTGCCGTCGAGTAGCGCGACGGTCTTCGTCGAACCACCGTTGTTGGCGAGCGGGCCGATCAGGGCGTCGGCGGGCTCGCTGAGCCCGCCGCCGATCGAGCACGCGGTGCCCATCTGGAGCTGCACGACGTTCCCGTTCTGGCCGCTGAAGGCGCCCGCGCACTCGGCGCCGTTGCCGGTCGCGCCGACCGTGTTGTCAGCGACCAGGACGTCCCCGATCGCGAACGGCCCCGCTGATGCCGCCCTACTGATCCCGCCGCCGGTCCCGAGGCCGGCGCCGTCCGTCTCCGCATCGTTGTGCGCAACCGTGACGTTGTCGAGTGCGACCGTCGCGCCCTGCACCGCCCTTATGCCTCCGCCGCTGCCGCTCGTCTCGTTCAGGGCGAAGGTCGAGTTCAAGACCGTCGCCTGAGGCGGATTCGGGAACCCTCCGACGTCCGTGCCGTTCGCGGCAAGCCCGCCCCCGTCGCCCGCGGCCCGGTTCCCGGAGATTGTCGACGACCGGATCGAGGTGATCGCGGGGCCGGCGCCGCCCGTCGCAGGCAGGAAGATGCCGCCCCCCTGGCTGTCGGCTCGGTTGTCGGCAATCGTGCTCTTGGTGATCTTGAGCTCGGCCGCGGCGGAATAGATCCCGCCCCCAGAACTGGCGGAGTAGTTGTCGGTGACCTTCACACGCACCACCGAGAGCGAGCCACCGATGTTGTCGGCCCGAATCCCGCCCCCGGGATCCGTGGCGGCACCGTGCTGGAGCGTGAGGTCGCGCAGCGCGTAGGCATTGGACGATCCCTGTACGTGAAGAATGCCCCCGACGTCGGTCGAGCTGCCCGCGTCCAGCGCCGTCTTCCGCGCGCCGGCGCCGACGACGTTCGCATCGTCGATGAGGTCCAGGTCCCCCCGGCGACTGTTGTTGGGATCGGAAGGCGCCTCCTCCCTGGTGAGCTCATAGGTGCCCTTCGCGAGCCGGATCGTGTCCCTGCCCGAGCGCTTGTTCGCGGCGATCACCGCCTCGCGCACCGAGCAGTCCGACGGCTTGCACCCGCCCGGCCGCGGATCGTCGAAGCGGTTCGGCTTGAAGGTGGCCGCGGCGGCCGGCGCCGACGCGACCATCAGCAACCCGAGGACGAGCGCCGGCGCGCCGAGGGCCCTGGCTCGGTGCGCCCGGATCATCCGTTCTCCCCGGCACATGCCCCCATGCTACTCGCGCGCCTACGTCTCCACTGCGTGGCGAAGTCACACGCCTGCTGGAAGCGCGGGTGATGGTCTTCTGGGTCACCAACCGGTTCAGGGACAAGGCGGCGGGCTGGAACTTCTACAGGCTTGGGGCCGGGCTCACTCGAGGCGTCGTCGAACGCCTCGGCCGGGAAGACCGCCGGCTTATTGAATCGACGCTGAAGCGGCGCGCGCCGATGGCGTCGGGGGTACTCTGCCGATTCGTGGGCCGATGGGGATGGAGGACAGCGTTCGGCGGAGTCGTGGCGGCGTTCGCCATGGCCGCGCCGGCGGCCGCGCAGGATCTGGGGCCCTACGTCGCCCTTGGCGACTCCTACACGTCGGCTCCCTTCGTCCTCTACCCGACAGGGAAGCCGATCGGGTGTGGGCGTTCCGATCACAACTACCCGCATCTGGTGGCGAGGGCCGTCACGCCATCTTCATTCACGGACGTGAGCTGCGGCAGCGCGACCACCGAGGACATGACCAGCTCGCAGGCCGTCCCGCTGAATGGCACGAACCCCCCGCAGTTCAACGCACTGAACGCGAACGTGGGCCTGGTGACGATCGGCATCGGCGGCAACGACGTCGGCCTCACCGGGATCGCCACGACCTGTGCCGAGCTGGACCTGACTAGACCGACGGGGTCCGCCTGCCGGGACGAGTTCACGGCGGACGGTGACGAGGTCGGCGAGCGGATCGCGGCGGCAGCCCCCAAGATCGCCGCTGCGCTGCAGGGCATCCACGCGCGGGCGCCGACCGCCCGCGTTCTCGTCGTCGGCTATCCGGACGCGCTGCCGCCCGACGACAGGGGATGCTGGCCGGTCGTGCCGGTCTCCCCGGCCGACGCGAGCTGGTTCGACGAGCAGATGCGGCGGATGAACCAGATGCTCGCCGAGCAGGCGGCCGCCAACGGCGCCGAATACATCGACGTCTACACCTCCAGCATCGGCCACGATGCCTGCAAGCTGCCGGGTGTCAAGTGGCTCGAAGGGCTCGTGCCTACGGCCCCCGCCTTCCCCGAGCATCCGAACGCCATGGGCGAGGTAAACATGGCGCGGCAGGTGATAGGCGCGATCGATCCCGCGGCGCAGATCCCACCTCCGAAGCCGCTCAACCTGCTGCCGCTGGATTCACCAATCCCCAACTGGCAGGTCGGGTAGCTCGGGCTCGGTCGCAGATCGGCTCACGGTCTGCGAGGGCACGCTGACCACCCGCTGGGCAGCCGCGGCCGAAGGGCTCTCCGCTACGGGCCCCCCGCTCCTGCGAGAACCCGTCAAAACCGCCCATAGCTTGCGCTGCTCGGACCGGTCAGCTATGTTCTCCCTTGCGGCATATGCCGCGCTGCCCGACGTCTTTGTGATATTGGAAGGAGCTGGGGGAATGATTGCGCGTGAAGGACCCTTCGACGGGAGGATCGCTCCTTGGCGCCGCGGTCCCATCGCCGTCGCGTTGGCCGTTGCCCTAACCGGAGTCGGTGCACTTGCCCTTGGAGGCAGCGCGCAGGGAGCATCGGAGACGTGCACGGCCAACGCCCAGCAGGGGACCCTTTGCGTCTCCGTGACGGACACGCCCGATCCGGTCGCGTACTCGTCATTCGACGGGAACAACACCTTCCTCAAGTATGACGTCGTCGCGGAGAACCGAAGCCGCAGCTCGTCGCTCTCGCACGTGGGCGTGACGGACACCCTCCCCGAGGAGACGACCTTCGTCAGCGCCACATCCTCGCGGGGCGCCTGCTCGGAAGCGGACGGAACGGTGAGCTGCCCGGTGGGGGCGCTGAAGAAGGGGCAGCGAGCAACGATCGAGATCGTCGTTACCGCGCCGGCGACCGACGCGACGAATCCGGCCGACGTGACGATCACGAACACGGTGGAGGCCAACTTCGACGAGCGATTCAACGATCAGCCCAACGGCAAGCAGGACACGGCAATCGCGACCGAGACCACGCTCGTCAGCAAGACGGCCGGGCAGACCTTCGTGCCGGTCGGGCACTCCGGCAAGGTGGACACCGATCCGGCGCTTGACCAGTACGCGAACGCGCTGATCCCGAACGCGTCGGCCGATGTTCTCGCCACCCTCAGGATCCTCGACCCGGATGCCTTCTGCGTCGACGGCACCGTGCGCATCGGGAACAAGAGCTACGTCTGCCGGACCGGTGGATTCGTCGACGCGTCGGTTGTGAACGCCGATACGGGTGGCACCTACCGGAACACGGCGCACCCGCTCGTGTTCCACCTCAGGTGGGGTCCCGACTTCATCTCGGGCCGTCAGACGGTGCGCAACTTCGTGGTCTTCTATCGCACGGGCGAGACGGCCCCGATCCAGGTCATCGACACGTCCTGCAACGCCACGGCGTCGAACGCACCGTGCCTGCGCAACGCCGCGCCTGAGAGCGACGGTGGATTTTCGGTCGACCTGGTGAAGCCCGACAACGGGCACATGCGGTGATTGATTGAGCGACGCGGGCGTGCTCACGTGCCCGTCGTGTGGCGAGGAGATCCCTGAGCGGTTCCGCTTCTGCGGCTACTGCGGCATAGCGCTCACCGCCGGCGCCGAGCGGGAGACGCGAAAGACGATCACGGTCCTCTTCTGCGATCTCAAGGGGTCGACGCTGCTCGGGGATTCGCTCGATCCGGAGGTCCTGCGTGAGGTCGTCGCGCGGTACTTCGAGCGCGTCCGCGGCATCATCGAAGACCACGGGGGGGAGATCGAGAAGTTCATCGGCGACGCGGTGATGGCCGTGTTCGGCCTTCCCCAGCAACGCGAGGACGACGCCCTCCGCGCCGTCCAGTGCGCCGCCGAGATGAAGCGCGCGCTGGTTGAGCTGAATCGGGACTTCGCCCGCACGTGGGGCATCACCCTCACCAACCGGACGGGCGTCAACACGGGCGAGATCATCGCCGGCGACGCCACCCGCGGCGAGCGTCTAGTCGGGGATGCGATCAACGTCGCCGCTCGGCTCGAGGGGGCCGCGCCACCCAACGAGGTCCTGCTGGGGCCGGAGACGTACCAGCTCGTCCGCGGGAGCGTCGAGGTCGAAGAGCTCGAGCCGCTGGAGTTGAAGGGCAAGCCCGAACCCGTAGCGGCCTATCGACTCGTGTCTTCGGTCGGTCCGGCCGCGCTCGCGGAGCGCGAGCGGGCCCCACTGGTGGGCCGCGAGGCGGAGCTCGGTGCCCTCCGCGAAGCCCTCGAGGCGAGCGTGACCGAGGCGGCGTGCAAGGTCGCCACCGTCCTCGGGGAGCCGGGCGTCGGCAAGACTCGACTCGTCGAGGAGCTGGGTCGGCTGACGGGCGATCGCGCTCAGATGGTCGAGGGGCGATGCCTCTCCTATGGGCGAGGAATCACGTTCTGGCCTCTGATCGAGATCGTGAGCCAGGCGGCGGGGATCGAGGACACGGATTCACCTGAGCGCGCGCGCTCGAAGCTGATGGAGCTTGCCGATGGCGATTCGGGCGTGGCCGACCGAGTCGCCGCCGCCATTGGCGTCGGCGACTCGCAGTTCGCCGTCGAGGAGACGTTCTTGGGGATCCGCCGGCTGCTCGAGATCATGGCGGTCGAGCGTCCCCTGGTCGTCGTGTTCCAGGATCTGCACTGGGCTGAGGCGACCCTCCTCGACCTGATCGAGCACTTGAGCGAGTCGGCGAAGGGTCCGATCCTCGTCGTCTGTCCCGCACGGCCGGAGCTGGATGAGATGCGGCCGGAGTTCGAGGAGCGTACGGGCGCGACCCGGATCGAGCTCGGGGGCCTGTCCGCCGCCGACGTCCAGGTCCTGATCGACGAGCTGCTTGGCGGCGGGATGGGCGAGGACGTTCGCGCCAAGATCGCGGAGGCCGCCGGGGGGAACCCGCTGTTCGTCGAGCAGTTCATCTCGATGATGGTCGATGAGCGCCTGCTTGGGCTCGAGGACGGTCGCTGGGCTCCAACTGGCTCACTCGAAGAAATCACCGTGCCCGCGACCCTTCAGGCCCTGCTCAGCGCGCGACTCGATCAGCTCCAGCCACAGGAGCTCGCTGTGCTGGAACCCGCGTCGGTGATCGGGATGATCTTCCCCAAGCAGGCGCTCGAGACTCTGGTGGCCGACGACGTCGTCGCCGAGGTCGAGCTCCGAATCTCGTCGCTGGCCGTCAAGCAGCTGATCCGCGAGGAGCTCACTCATGCGATCGCGGGCGATAGCTACCGGTTCGGGCACGCCCAGATCCGAGAGTCCGCCTACAGGCGCCTGCTACGGCGCGATCGCGCGGTCCTCCACGAGCGCTTCGTGGAATGGGGGGAGCGCATTAGCCGGGAACGTGCCCGCGAGGCGGAGTTCGAGGAGATCATGGGTTACCACCTCGAGCAGGCGTATACGTACTATGGCGAGCTGGGCCCGCTCGACAGCCACGCCCGCGAGCTGGGTGAACGGGCCGCTGAGCGGTTGACGGCTTCCGGTCGGCGCGCTCTCTCACGGGGGGACATGCCCGCGGCCGCCAACCTGCTGCAGCGCGCGGCGGCCGTGCTGCCATCGCGCGATCCGCGACGCCTGGAACTCCTGCCCGAGCTGGCGGAGACGCTGACCGACGTGGGTGAGTTCGAGAGCGCCGAGCGGTATCTCGACGAAGCCGTCGAGGCGGGGCTCGAGGAGAAGGACGCCGGCCTCCTGGCGAGGGCCCGGCTGATCCGCCTGCATCTCGAGAGTCAGTCCGGCGAGTCGCAGGATTGGGCCGACCAGGTCCTGAGCGAGGGCGCACGAGCAGTACCGATCTTCGAGGCGGCGGGCGATCACCAGAACCTCGCGATGGCGTCGAGGCTCGTCGCCTGGGCCCACGGCACGCGGTGCAATTACGCGAAGGCCGCGGATGCGTCGGGGCGGGCGGTCCAGGAGGCCCGGCTGGCCGGCGACGAACGCCAACGGCGGCGTGCCGCCTCGCAGTTTGCCGTCGCGTCCCTTTACGGACCCATGCCGGTTGACGAGGCGATCCGCCGAGGCGAGGAGATCGTCGCGGAGGCGGGCGGCGATCGGCGCACAGTCGGCCTGGTGAGCAGCCTCCTGGCGCGGCTCCATGCGATGCGAGGTGACTTTGCCGCGGCCCGGAGGCTGTACGTGGGCGCCCGTCTCACCCTGGAGGAAATGGGGCGCAGCGTGATCGCAAGCTCGACCGCCCTCGATTCCTGCGGCGTTGAGATGCTCGCCGGTGACCCGGTGGCTGCCGAACGCGAGCTTCGTCGCGATTTCGATGCTCTGACGGAAATGGGCGAGCGCTACCTCCTCTCGACGGTGGCCGGGGAGCTCGCGCGGGCGATCTACGCGCAGGGCAGGTACGACGAGGCCCTGGGCCTCACCCGCACCGCCGAGGAGCTCTCATCCGACGACGACATAACGTCGCAGGGCCTTTGGCGCCTGGTCCGAAGCAAGGCCCTCGCCCGGCAGCGTCAGGCCGGGGAGGCGCTCAACCTGGCCTCCGAGGCGCTGTCGCTCCTGCGTCAGACCGATGCGAGCGTCGTCCGGGACGACGGGCTCATGGATGTCGCGGAGGCGATGCGGCTGTGCGGCAAGCGCGACGACGCGCGCAGCATTCTCCGCGAGGTCCTCACCGGATTCGAGGCCAAGGGGAACGTCGTGGGCGCGAAGAATGCCCGCACGGCACTCCGCGCGTTCGAACATCGCGGTGTCTCTCGGCAGGCTTCCGAAGGCACCGACCAGCGGACGGAACGCGTCACGAGCCCGTAACCGTAGCCCGGCGTAAGCGGGATGCCTAGCTCGGTTCCGTGGCGACGATCAGGACGTTGCACGTGGCCTGGTGCGACACCTTGTTCGGCACGCTGCCGAGCACCCGGCTGACACCGTGCATGCCGCGACTGCCGACCACGATCAGATCGGCATTCTCCTGCTCGGCGATCTTGAGTAAGGCGTCGGCGGGATCCCCTTTGAGCGTATGCGACTTAACCGCAACGCCGCGCCTGCGTACCGCGGCTTCCGCCTCTTCGACAATCCCGCGAACCTCGTCGTCCGGCCGAACCGCCCAGACCTTCGCCGCGCCCTCGGGCGCCGCGACCTTGGCGCCGCGCACCGGCTCATAGGCGGAGACGATGTGAAGCTGTGCGCCCAGCGCCCCAGCCAGAGTTGTCGCCTCGCTGATCCCGCGCGTGGCAGTCTCAGATCCGTCGGTCCCAACGACTATGGCTTCGTACATCCCCGACCTCCTCGGCCCCACACCCTAAGGGAAGCGGCCCGGGGGACGCCGGGACGCGCTCGGGAGGCGGCGTGGCGCCGGACGCGGTCGGACGGTGCGCCCTGCTAGAAGTCACTGCGAGGCATGGATTCGCCAGGCGCCCTCCACTCCCGGGTCGATCGGATCGCAGTCGTCGGCCTCGGCAATGTCGGGCGCCTGATCGCCGACATGCTTGTCGAACGCGGGTTCGAGGTGTGGGAAGTCGACGCCGACGAAAGCAGGGTGGACGGTGAGCGGGCGGCGGTCTTGGACGTCGGTGATCCGGCGGCGCTCGAGGAGGTGTTCGCGGACGTCAGCGCGGTCGTCTCATGCCTGCCCTACCACCTGAACGCGGTGACCGCGAGGGCGGCGCACTCCACCGGGGCGCACTACTTCGATCTGACCGAAGACGTCGCCACCTCGCACACCGTGAGGCAGCTCGCACCGAGCGCAAACACGGTGCTCATGCCGCGCTGCGGTCTCGCCCCCGGGTTCATCTGCATCGTCGGTGGCTCGCTCGCGGCCAAGTTCGAGATCGTCGAGCGGATCGAGCTGCGCGTCGGTGCCCTTCCGATCAGCCCGAACAACGCGCTCGGCTATTCGTGCACCTGGTCTCCCGCAGGGATCGTCAACGAGTACCTGAACGAGTGCGAACAGCTGCGTGGAGGCGAGCTCGTGACCGTGCCACCGCTCTCGAACCTGGAGACGATCGTGATCGACGGGGCGTCCTACGAGGCGTTCACGACCTCCGGCGGCCTCGGCACGATGTGCGAGACGTTCGCCGGACGTGTCGACAGCCTCGACTACAAGACGATCCGGTATCCCGGCCACCGCCATCTGATGCGGTTCATGCTGCAGGAGTTGGGTCTTGGCCGCCAGCGTGAGGAGGCCGTGCGGCTCCTCACGGACGCCTACCCTCCGGTGCGGGACGATCTGGTGGTCGTCTACGCCGCGGCCGAGGGAAGCAGCTCTGGACGCCGGGCACGCGAGGAGTTCGTGCGCGTGTACCGGCCGCGGACCGTCGCGGGCGCCACGCGGACCGCCATCGCGTGGACGACGGCCGCGGGGGCGGTCGGGATGGTCGAGTTGCTTGCCGAGGGCTCACTGCCGGACTCGGGCTTCGTCTGCCAGGAGGACGTGTCGCTCGATGCCTTCCTCGCAACCTCGGCAGGTCAGCTGCTGGCGCGCGAACCTCAGGCGGACGTGGGCGACGACGTCCTGCTGCCGGTCGCCTGAACGCCGTCCACAAGCGCACGCGCGGCCGCATCGATCTCCGCTTCCTGGAGCAGGACGCGGTCAGCGGCCTCGCCCAGTGGAACAAAGGAGTTCTGGCTCGTCACCCGCGAGACCGTTCCCTCGAAGTTCGCGTCGACGAGCGTGGCCACGACTCCCTCGGAGACCCCGCCGCTCCGGCGCGTCTCGTCCACGATCAGCACGCGTCCGGTCGCCTCGGCCTCTCGGACGATGTCCTCGACCGGCAGTGGGACGAGCCAGCGCAGGTCCACCACGCGCACATCGATCCCATCCTCGGCGAGTCGGTGGGCGACGCGCAGCGACATGTACGTGCCGTTCGCGAACGTGAGGATTGTCAGATCGCCACCGTCACCGTGCACCCGCGCCGAGCCGATCGGGGCATGAGCGGCCGACCACTCGCTTGGTGGGGGATATGGCGCGACCCAGCCATCATCATCCTGGCGGAGCAGATCGCGGGTGTGGTAGAGCGCGATGGGCTCCAGAAAGACGCACGTCGATCCGTCGACGGACGCGGACGTGAGGCAGGTGCGAAGCACGGCCGCCGCATCGTCCGGTCGCGCTGGAGATGCCACCACGATCCCGGGTATGTCTCGGAGGACGGCGACGGCGTCGTCGTTGTGGAAGTGGCCGCCGAAGCCCTTTTGGTAGCCGTATCCGGCGAGCCGCAGCACCATCGGGTTGTGGTACTGGCCGTTCGAGAAGAACGGCAGGGTCGCGGCCTCGCCTCGAAGCTGATCCTCGGCGTTGTGCAGGTAGGCCAGGTACTGGATCTCGGGAACCGGAAGCAGGCCGGAGACGCCGCAACCGAGCGCGACGCCGAGGATCGTCTGCTCGTCGAGAAGCGTGTCGAACACCCGAGTGGTGCCGAAGCGGCGCTGCAGCCCACGGGTTACGCCGTAGACACCTCCCTTTTGGCCGACGTCCTCGCCAAAGACGAGCAGCTCCGGCCGGGCCGCGAGCGCGTCGGCCAGGGTGGCGTTGATCGACTCGGCCAAGGTCAGTGGCCCCGCCTCCTCTGGAAGCCTCGCTCCGAACGCACTCGCCCTCGCCTCCGCGCTCGCCGCCCGGCTCACCTCCGAGGCGACCTCCTCGGGCCGTCGTCGAGCGATCGGCTGCATCACCTCCGACGCGCTCGACAGCCGCGGACGGGCGGCGGCGTCGTCCGCCAAGCGGCGCACGTCCGCTGCAACCGCGTCGTACCGGGCAAGCAGCTCGCCGGGGTCGGCCATCCCGGCCTCCGCGAGTAGCCGCGCGGCGTGGACGAGGGGATCGCGCTCCAGGTCCTCGCCGATCTCGGCCCGCCTGCGATAGCCGATCTCGGCGTCGGAGCCCGCATGCCCGAGGAAGCGAACGCACCCCAGGTGCAGAAACGCGGGGCGGCGCGAGCTGCGCACGTACTCGGCCGCCGCGAGAGCCGCGTCATAG
>Ga0126312_10001806_pt1 | contig 14135 bp, 16 predicted proteins | sample Plot104A_FD_92537 | JGI IMG/M metagenome (GOLD analysis project Ga0126312, IMG submission 92537) | Serpentine soil microbial communities from UC McLaughlin Reserve, CA, USA - Plot104A | ecosystem: Environmental > Terrestrial > Soil > Grasslands | place: USA: UC McLaughlin Reserve, Lake County...
CTCGAGCGAGCCTTGCGTCTCGGCCGACGAGAAGAACGTAAGGAAATCCTTGACGATCGCGGTCTTGTCCGCGGCCAGGCCCTTGCTGCAGACGATCTCATAGGTCACCAGAAGCGCCGGATAGGCGCCCTCGGCGTTCTCCGTGTACTTCAGGGCTAGCGCTAGGTCGTTGTCGCTGCCAGTGACCTTTGCCTCACCGAGCGCCTTGCTGACCGAAGCGCCGGTTAGCTCCACCGGCCCAGACCCGCTATCCAGCTGCGCCATCTTCAGGTTGTTGTCCTTGGCGTAGCTCCACTCCATGTAGGAGATGGAGTTCTTGGTGTTGGTGACACCCTCGGCAACCCCAGATGACTTGTTCTTGCCTTCACCGGTGCCGGTCCAGGTCTTGGACGGCTCTTCCTTCCAGGCACCGTTACCGGCCTTGGACAAGAACTTGGTCGTGTTTTCCGTCGTTCCCGACTCATCCGAGCGGAAGAACACCGTGATCTTCTCACCCGGCAGCTCGACGTCGGAGTTCAGCTTGGCGATCTTCTCGTCGTCCCAGGTCTTGATGCTGCCGTTGAAGATACCGGCGAGGACCTCGGCGTTCAGCACCAGGTTGTCGACGCCGTCGATGTTGTACGCGAAAGCGATCGGGCCGGTGACCATCGGCAGGTTCCACGCCGGGTTGCCCTGGCAACGCTCCTCGGCCTTATCGGCCTCGACAATGCCGTCTTTCTCCTCGGTCTTGAGCGCGGAATCGGAGCCGGCGAAGTCCACCAGGCCGTTGTAGAACGACTTGATTCCTGCGCCGGAGCCGGTGGGGTTGTACTCGATAGAAGCCTTGTCGCCACACTCGGCGTTGTAGTTGGCGATGACCTCCGTGATGGCATTGCCCTGAGCGGTCGAGCCTTCGGCGGCGAGCTTGCCTTCGGGGCAGGCGAGCCCCGTGGCGCTGGCGCCTTCCCTCGAAGTCGAGCCAGCGTTGGAGCCGGGCTCGGCCGAGCTGGAAGGATCGCTGCCGCACGCGACGAGGCTGAAGGCGCTCAGAGCTCCCAGGACGGCGAATGATGCGGTTCGCGACGCCAGGCGGTTCTTGGTCATGCATGTCCTTCGCAGACGTGGGGGCGTCGGCCCCCGGTGGACTCGGGAGCCGAGCGCTACCCGAGCAGTGCGAAAGTCCGAGGCTCTTGCCCTGACCTTCCGACGAACGTGAACGTACGCACGGCACGTGACCGATTGGATCGCCCTAGATGAACAGCGGGTGAACGAATTTTCCGCCGACAGGCTCAGTCCCTATCGCGAGCTCGCAATGGCCCTTCGTATGCGCGGGAACAGCTTGCTGTCAGGCTTGCGGCCGATGCCGCTCGAGAGCGTGTACCTCGCCGTCCGATGTCAGGTGCGCGACGAGGAACTCACCTGTGACCAGCGTGGTTGGGGCGATGTCGAGCGCATCGAGAATATAGGGCAGCACCGGTCGATGCACGCAGATGACAGTTGGCTCTCCGGTCGCCAGTACCGCAGTTCGCAGCTTGATGATCAGTTTGGCGACGGAGCGCGGATCATCGCCACCGACTTCTTCGGTGAGCTGGCTGAACTTGTCAATCGTCAGTTGCCGAGCGTGGGCGTAGGGCTCGAGCGTGCCGATGCAGCGCGCGGAGGTGGAGCTCAGCAAGCGGCTGACCCCATAAGCGCCGAGCATGGGCACCAGCAGTCGGGACTGCCGTCGGCCCCGGGCGTTGACCGGACGGGCGGTGTCCTTCTTCGACCAGTCCTTGCGGTCCATCGCCTTCCCGTGCCGCAGGATGATCAACGGCGTCGTCGGCGGCTGGTCTAGGTGCTGCTGAACCAGAAAATGGTCGGGGGCATGGGTCAACCGGTTGAGCGCAGCCCGAACAGGCAGCCAGGACACCACATCGACCTCGTCGTCTGGCGGGCGAGGAGCGGTCTCCAGCACCGTGCCACCCCAGTACTCGACCTGCTTGACACCCTTGGCGGTGTCGTAGCGGACGCTGTCCAGAGGCACGCCAAGCCGGATGGTCACGCCTGTCTCCTCGAGGACCTCCCGCACGGCGCAGGCAGGCAGTGATTCACCCGCGTCGAGCTTGCCCTTGGGCAGCGTCCAATCGCTGTAGCGCATTCGATGGATGATCAACACCTCGATGCCGCGCACGGGGTCTTCACGGGTGACCACGGCACCGCCGGCCAAGATCGGCTTCGTCTGCGAATTCCGCTCCTTAGCGGCTCCTGGCAGTGTCAATGCCGACACGAAGTACTCACTTGGCACGCCGCCGACGCTTGGCGTTGATCAAGTACTCCTGCAAGTCAAGGAACGGCTGGTCGTCCAGATCGGCGGTGTGCGGGGTCCAGGAACCGTCCGATTCCAGTTCCCATCGCGCTGTCTGTTTGTCCAGGGCAATATCGAACAGTTCGCCGATCTCGGCGATATGTGCGGGATGCGTGATGGAGGCAAGGACCTCCACCCGCCGGTCCAGGTTGCGGTGCATGAGGTCCGCCGACCCCATCCCTACCGAGGGTTGACCGTCATTGGCGAACCAGAACAACCTGCTGTGCTCCAGAAAGCGGCCCAAAATGCTGATCACCCGGATGTTCTCGCTCAAACCCGGCACACCCGGGCGGATCGTGCAGATCCCTCGCACCCACAGGTCGACGGCCACCCCGGCTTGAGAAGCGCGGTAGAGGGCATCGGAGATCGCCTCGTCGACAAGGGAGTTCACTTTGATCCGGATTCCAGCCGGCTTGCCGTCTTCGTGATTCGCGATCTCATTGTTGATCCGGTCGATCAGTCCGGTGCGGACGCCGTGCGGGGCAACCAGCAGTCGCTTGTACTGGGTCTCCTGGCTCATGCCCGAAAGGTGGTTGAACAGCCGGCCGATGTCCTCGGTGATGATCGGGTTGGCGGTGAGCAGCCCGGTGTCTTCGTACAGGCGTGCCGTCTTCGGGTTGTAGTTGCCCGTGCCGATATGGGCGTAGCGCCGCAGGCCGTCCGGCTCGTCGCGGACCACCATGGACAGCTTGCAATGGGTCTTCAATCCGAGCAGGCCGTAGACCACATGGCAGCCGTGCTGTTCCAACCGCCGCGCCCAGGCGATGTTGGCCTGCTCGTCGAAGCGGGCCTTGATCTCCACCAGCGCAAGCACCTGCTTGCCGGCCTCTGACGCTTCGATGAGCGCGTCGATGATCGGAGAGTCACCGGAGGTGCGATAGAGGGTTTGCTTGATAGCCAGGACCTGCGGATCATCGGCGGCCTGCTCGATGAAGCGTTGCACGCTGGTGGCGAACGAGTCGTACGGGTGGTGCAACAACACATCCCGGTGTTTCAGTGCGGCGAACATGTCGGCGGGCTGAGCCGTCTCCACTTCGGCCAGATGTGGATGCGTGGCGGGTAGGAAGGCCGGATACTTCAAATCGGCACGGTCGATGTCGGCCACGGAGAACAGGCCGCGCAGATCCAGCGGACCCGGGACGTGGAAGACCTCTCGCTGACTGATGTCCAGCTCGCCGACCAGGAGCTCGAGCATCTTGGGATCGATGTCGTCCTCGACCTCAAGCCTGACGGGCGGCCGGCCGACCTTGCGCCGCAGTAGCTCCTTCTCCAGCGCTAACAAAAGGTTCTCGGCGTCGTCCTCCTCGACCTCGACGTCCTCGTTGCGGGTGACCCGGAAGGTGTGGTGCTGCACGACATGCATGCCGCTGAAGAGCTGGTCGAGGTGACGGGCGATGACGTCCTCGAGCGCGACAAAGCGGCCCTCGGAAAGCATCAGGAACCGCGGCAGGACCGTCGGTACCTTGACCCGCGCGAACTGCCGTGCGCCGGTATCGGGATTACGGACCAGCACCGCCAGGTTGATCGACAGCCCAGAGATATAGGGGAAGGGATGTGACGGGTCGACCGCGAGCGGGGTCAGCACAGGGAAGATTCGCTCGGCGAAGAGCTCGTTCATCCGATCCTTCTCCGCGCCGGTCAATTCGTTCCAGCGCAGGATCTCGATGCCCTCCTTCACCAGCTCGGGCCGGATCTCTTCGGTGAAGACTCGGGAGTGCTCGTCAACCAGTTCCCGCGTCCGGTTGAGGATCGCCAAGTGCACATCGCGGGGCAGCATCCCGCTGACCGTCGGCACAGCAACGCCGGCTGCAATCCGACGTTTGAGCCCAGCCACTCGAACCATGTAGAACTCGTCCAGGTTGGACGCGAAAATCGCGAGGTACTTGGCTCGCTCCAGCAGCGGGACCCGCAGCTTGTCCTTCGCCAGATCGAGGACTCGATTGTTGAAGTTCAGCCAGGACAGCTCGCGGTCAAGGAATCGGTCTGGGGGAAGTGCCGAGGTGAAGTCTTCCAGACCGTCGGTGGAGGGCTCGACGGGACGATGCGGGGCGATCGGGGAGGTGTCGACGGCTTCCATCGTGTATTTCTCCTCCCCGGTATGTCAGGGCTGCGGCTGGCCAGCAGTAGGCGGAGGCGATTCTGCTGACGCATACATCACATCACGGCTGGCAACACGGAAACCATAAGCTGAGTACAAGGCAATTGCTGCCCCGTGGTCGGCCTCGACGTAGAGCTGGACGCGGGTGTTCCCGCGTCGTTTGAGGTGCCGTAACCCGCTGGCCAACAACGCCTTGCCGAGGCCTTGTCCGCCGGCCAGGGGGTCCACTCCGAGGACGTAGACCTCGCCCAGTTGATCTTCGTGCTGCTTTGTCCAATGAAATCCGACCATCTGGCCGGCCGAGATCGCGACGAAGAAGCCTGCCGGATCGAACCAGCTCTCCGCCATCCGGTCCTCGAGATCGCGTCGCGTGATACGGCCTTGCTCGGGATGGTCGGCGAACGCGCGGGCGTTCACCACGATCCAGTCGTCCTCGTCCGCCCGCGGTCGGAAGCTCCGGATGATCACCCCATCGGGTGCGGCGGTATCGGGCACGGGGTCTTCGAGCGACCGCTCCATGATCAACAATGTCCGGCGTGGCTGCATCCCGTGGCTTCGAGCCAGAGCCTGCGCAGCGAGCCGATTGCCCACGGCCAGCACCTGCACCGGGCCGCGGCCGGTCAACGCGTCGAGCAGCGCAGTGCCGATTCCTTGGCCACGATGCACCGGTGATACGACCAGCTCCCCGGTCGGCACGGCGCCATCTTGCCGCTGGGCGTAGCCGACGATCTGGCCGTCTCCCTTGGCGATCAGATGCTCGATCGCGCCGTGGCCTCGGCGCAGGTGTAACAGCGCCGCCTCATTGAGGGGTGGAGCACCGTCCGCCCGCGTGGCTTCCTCGACCACCGTCAGAACGGCGCTGATCTCCTCCGGTGATAGCTGTGTCGCGGTGGTGATCTCCAGGCGGTCGCTCATGCGCCAACGGTAGTGATCGATAGGCTGCCACGTATGGGTGCGGCGTAAGCCGCGGGGGAGCTGTCACTCGTCGGAGAGAAAGGCTGGCCGTCGATGGCCGACGAAGAATATTCGTCCGAACAGATCGCGGCCTATGGTGCCACCGCGCAGCCCGCTATCGCAGCCCGAATGACGCCGCATTTGCGGATGACAATCATCGGTGCGGCGTGCGCCGGGTTGGCCGTTCTCACCAGCCTGGCGGCACTCCTGACCTTCCCGATGTTCAACGACCGCGACACCGGGGTGGGCTGGGCAGTCGTGGCGCTCATCTCGGCGGTACTGATGCTGGTCGTGTGCGGGATCCAGGTAGCGGTCTGGCGGCGGGCCATGGCCTCCTGGCGGGGCGTGCGGATGCAGGATCTCCAAGGTGAAAGGCGGCTTTCCTGGATCACTCATCTGGTTTCGTACGCGGTGGTGTTGGCCGGGATGTGGGCCTGCCTGGCCGGCGCTGCCGACGCCGGCTGGTCGGCCACCGCTGGGATCCTTCTGGTCGTGACGATGGTGTTGATCATCGCAGGTCAGGTGCTCGCGGGCGTGCAGTATCTGCGGCCCAGCGGCCCACCCGGCACCGTTCCGGCTCACATGCGCCGGCTGGTGCGACGGGCCGAAGCGCGCCAAGGGCGCCGCCTTCCCTGATCATTTCCGGGCTGGTCGGCGGATAGCTCGCGCTGTCGACACGACGGTCTATTTGACCAATTGATCGAGCTCGCCAGGGCAGGCGGGATCACCCTCGCTTGGGAGTTCTGGCTACGAGGCGGACCAGAGCACCGCCTCCCGTGATGAGCGCCCGAGGAACCCCCAGTATCAGAGTGAGGTCCGGCGGTTGGCCACGCATGGCTGACCCTCGCTTTTGCACTCCGAACATGTCAAAAATACTCGCAAAACATTACATGTTTGGGCCACATGTCAAGCGGCTTGACGGATGTCCGACATCCGTCTGGTTATCCGGCAGGCCGGGCCAATGTCAGCTGGCGCTGACCCCGCTGGGCTCTTCGGTGGGGGTGACGAAGCGGTAGCCGACATTGCGTACCGTTCCGATCATCGACTCGTACTCCGGACCAAGCTTGGCCCGTAGCCGCCGTACGTGGACGTCCACCGTCCGGGTGCCGCCGTAGTAGTCGTAACCCCAGACGTCGCTCAGCAACTGCTGGCGGCTGAAGACGCGGCCGGGATGCTGGGCGAGGTACTTCAACAGTTCGAATTCGGTATAGGTCAGGTCCAACTGCGCGCCGTTCAACTTCGCCGAGTAGCCCGCCTCGTCGATGACAATGTTCCCGGTTCGAATCAGCGGATCGCCGGCGGAGGCCATCGACGGGCTCATCGCTAGGCGGAGCCGTACGTCCACCTCAGCCGGGCCGGCCGTCGCCAGCAACAAATCGTCGAAGCCCCAGTCGGCCGACAGTGCGGCGAGCCCACCCTCGCTGACGATCACGAGCAGTGGCGCCTCTTTGCCGGTGGTCTCCATCAGCCGGCACAGTGAACGAGCACCGACCAGGTCCCGCCGGGCATCAAGCAGGATCACGTCAGCGGAAGGAGCATCGAGCAGGGCAGTGGCCTCAGCCTGAGCGACCTTGACCGAGTGTGGAAGCAATTCCAGGGCAGGAAGGATCTCCGCCGCCGCGTGCATATCGTTCGTGAGAATCAGCAAGGTGGCCATTGCGGTCTCCGTAGCTCTGGTCCGACTGAACAACGCGAAGGAGATCCCTCGCCAGTCGACGATCCCCCGGCCGGTTGCCCGAAACGTCGTGAGGCCCAAACGCGCGTCGTTGGGCCCCTTGTGTGCACCGTGGGGTCGGTGCATGCCTGAGACTACTGCAATGGTGAGTGTTTGCCTTCACTACTGGGCTGGGGCGAAAGCCGCTGCCGGCGTGGAACGGGAGACGGTGGAGGCGGCGACCGTGGCCGAGGCCATGGCCGCGGCAGCCCGACGACACAGCGACCCGGGATTTGCCCGAATTCTCAATGTCAGTTCGGTTCTGATGGAGAATAGAGTGCTGCGTGGTGATGATCTCCGGCAGGTCTTGGCGGTCTCCGTGGAGGTCGATGTCTTGCCACCGTTCGCCGGCGGCTAGACGTTTCTGTGGTCTGCCCGGTGTGGCAAATGTCACGTCAAAGTATCTGTGACTCACGACCTTGCTCTCCGCATGATGGACTGCACTCTCAGCATCCGGTCATTCCCTACCCACGCACAGGGTTCGGCCTAGTCTGACGAGAGCCCGGTTGGACGGGGCGCCACAACGTCTTATTCAGGAGATGTCATGAGTAGGCAGCAAGTACTGGTCGACGCCGATTGGCTAGAGGAACATGCCGGCGACGACAACATCGTGGTGGTCGAGGTCGACGAGGACACCACCGCCTACGACGGTGGGCACATCAAGGGTGCAATCAAGCTGGACTGGAAGAAGGATCTCCAGGATCCTGTGCGGCGCGACTTCGTCAACAAGGAGCAGTTCGAGAAGCTGTTGTCCGAGCGCGGCGTCAGCAACGACGACACTGTGGTGCTCTACGGCGGCAACAACAACTGGTTCGCTGCGTACGCGTACTGGTACTTCAAGCTTTACGGACACGAGAAGGCTCTACTGCTCGACGGCGGGCGCAAGAAGTGGGAGCTCGACGCCCGGGAGCTCAGCACCGAGCAGGTCACCCGGCCCGCGACCAGCTACACCGCCAAGGAACCCAACTTGGATATCCGGGCTTTCCGGGATGAAGTGGTCAAGGCCATCGGCAGTCGAAGCCTGGTCGACGTCCGAAGCCCCGACGAGTACGCCGGCCGGCTGCTCGCCCCGGCCCACCTCCCGCAGGAACAGGCCCAACGCGGCGGACACATCCCAACGGCGATCAACGTGCCCTGGAGCAAGGCCGCGAATGACGACGGTACCTTCAAGTCCGACGACGAACTCAAGGAGCTCTACAGCGGGGCCGGCCTGAGCTGGGACAACGACATCATCGCCTACTGCCGGATCGGTGAGCGCAGCGCGCACACCTGGTTCGTGCTGCACCAGATTCTCGACCAGAAGAATGTGAAGAACTACGACGGCTCCTGGACCGAATACGGCTCGCTGGTCGGTGTGCCGGTAGCGGTGGGCGACCAGCCCGGAGAGCTCTGACCGGCCGCGGCGGCGGAAGGACGAACAGATGTGCGGAGCGACGACCGGCGGCCTCAGTCTCGACGGCATCGACGTCAGCAAGGAAGCGGTGATCCAGGGCCGGATTCTGCGTGCCGGACAACCGGTCGCGGGTGCGTATGTCCGGCTACTGGATGCGACCGGGGAATTCACGGCCGAAGTGCCTACCTCGGCAACCGGTCATTTCCGCTTCTTCGCGGGCGACGGCAGCTGGACTCTGCGGACCTTGGCTCCCGGCGCAAAGGCCGACCGAACCGTGGTCGCCGCCCGTGGCAGCGTCTCCGAGATTGATGTCGAGTTGGACGACGCGGCCTGAGAAGCGCGCCGATCACAGCGCTGAGTCCAGGATCAGGGTGACCGGTCCGTCGTTGACCAGCGCCACCTGCATCTCAGCGCCGAAGACTCCGGTCGCCACCTTTGCGCCCAATTCCCGGAGCGCCTCCACGAAGGTCGACACCAGAGGTTCACTGACCGCACGCGGTGCAGCGGCGTTCCACGATGGACGGCGGCCCTTCCGTGTGTCGGCGTACAGAGTGAATTGACTTACGACGAGAACCGGCGCTCCCAGCTGCTCCGCCGATTGCTCGCCCTCGAAGATCCTCAGCCGCCACACCTTCTCAGCCATCCGGGCTGCTGTCGCGGGTGTGTCGTCATGGGTCACGCCCACTAAGATCACCAGGCCGGTCCGGTCGATCGCTCCCACCACATTCCCGGACACCCGGACGTCGGCCGTAGCGGCACGTTGCGCGACCAAGCGCATCTCAGCGGCTGGCCGACAAGACGACCAAGCAGAACGGATGTCCCGCAGGATCGGCATAGACCCGAAACGTTTCCCCTCCATCCGTCAGGGGGGTGGCGCCGAGTTCGAGCACCGATGCCCCGGCAAGCTCGAGGTCGTCGACCCGGACATCGAAATGTCGGTATTGCGGGCGCTCACCGTCGGGCCATGTCGGAGGTCGGTAGTCCGGAATCCTCGCGAATGCGACGCCCGGCCGATCCGGCGCGTCACCGATCACCACCCAGTCCGGCTCGTCCTGCACCCGCCGCATGCTCAGGAGTGATTCGTAGAACGTGGCCAGTGTGTCAGGGTCCGCGCAATCGATCACGATTCCATGCAGTCGTCCGATCATGGACGCCAGTGTGGCATCGCCCAGCGGCATGCGTGGCGAGGGCTGAGCGGTAAGCATGGCAAGGCTGAGCCGCACGTCCTCTGACACAATGGTGGCCGTGTCCCCCACGCCCGGCTTCCGGCCAGTGGCGATCAAGATCACCTGTGGCGTCGAAGCTCCGGAACGCGCCAACCAGGCATGGACAGTCGCAGCGACCGCCATTGCTTCGGGCGCCGACGTCGCGGTCTGGCTCACCGGTGAGGCTGTATGGTTTGCCGTTGTCGGCCGTCAACCTGATCTTGAACTCGAGCACGCGACTCCGGTGGCTGAGTTGATCGAGGCCGTACGATCTTCCGGCAGGATCGTCGTCTGCACCCAATGTGCAGCGCGTCGGGAGCTGACCCTCGGCGATCTCATTGAGGGTGCCACCATCGCCGGCGCCGCCACCTTCGTCGAGGCCGTTCTGGGACCGCAGACCCAAGCACTGGTCTACTGATGGCCGAGCCGCGCTGGCTGATCATCACCTCGGTCGCGCTCCTTCCAGCTCGAGGAGTGCTCGCTTGACCTCCAGCCCGCCGAGGTAGCCGCCCAAGGAGCCGTCCGAGCGGAGAACCCGGTGACAGGGCACCACCACGGGAAGCGGGTTGGTCGCGCAGGCGCTGCCCACGGCACGCACCGCGCCAGGGTGCCCCGTGGCGGCCGCCACCTCGGCGTAGCTTTCGGTGTGCCCGTACGAGATCGCGGCCAAGTGGTCCAGAACCGTGCGACGGAAGCCGGCGGCAAGCTGGCGGTCGAGTGCGACGTCGAACGCGGTACGGCGACCGGTGAAGTACTCGTCCAGCTGACGAGCGACATCGTCCAGCCGCCGCGGCGCGGCCAGAATCCGCGGACTGATCCTGCTCGCCAGCGCCTGCAACACCGCGTCATGTCCCTCCCGCTGATACGCGACGCGGACTAAGCCGAACGGAGTCGCCGCGAGCAACAGAGGGCCGACAGGCGAGTCGATGGTGCGGAAGGCGACGTCCAGTAGGCCAGTCTCGGTTGCCCGCAGCTCCAGCTTGTGGTGCAGGCGCGCCAGGGTCGCTTCCCTGACTTCGGCCAGCTCGATCAACGGCCCGCTCGATTCGATCATGATCATCCTCTACGTTGCTGAGTTGCGAAATGCTTGCGCAGCGAAGCGATGCCGTCACTGGCCGCCCGCCGCGCGGCCTCTGCTGTGCCACCGATCAACTCCGCAACCTCGGTGTACGGCCGGCCGGCGAGATGGTGGAAGGCGACTGCCTGCCGCTGCCTCAACGGCAGCGCGTCGACTGCAGTCCACAGTTCGTCGTTGTGGTCATCCACGGCGCCGTTCATCGACCGGTCCGGAATTGTCGCCGTCGGCACTGGGCGACGCGCCCGTGCTCGGCCCAGGTCGATCGCCTTCCGTTGTGCGATTCGGACCAGCCACGCCTCGGTGTTCGCGTCGGGCGGCAGCTCGGGATAAGCCTTCAGTGCTGACACGAACGTCTCCGACCATGCGTCTTCCGCGTCGACCGGCCCGACGAGCGCTCGGCATACCCGGTAGACCGTAGAGCCATGACGGGAGACGAGATCGGAGAACGGCTGCTTGTCCATCACCGAGTAGACGCCGGTGAGCGAGCAAAACGTGAGATCGGAGGACTGAGCTTTCGACAGCCACAACCTGCTTGCCGCACTTCCCAGGCATCGGGTCGAGCAGCACTAGACTCGTCGCCGTGTTGATCTCCCTGGTCTTCACCGTGTTGCTGATCGCTGGCGTTATCGCGATCGGTGTGGCCGCCCTGCTGTTGTTGCTCAGAATGTTGGTCCGCCGCCCGATGCAACAGCGGAGCTGATCGATGCCGCAGCAGTCTGACGGCATGCACCCCGTCCTTATGGGCCTGTCCTGGATGATCGGTCGTTGGCAGGGCACCGGCAAGGCCAGCTATCCGGGGACCGAGGACTTCGAGTTCGGGCAACAGATCGACTTCTCCCACAACGGGGAGAACTACCTGCACTATCTCTCCCAAATCTTCGAGCGGGACGATGACGGCCACGCGGTGCGGCCGCTGAGCATGGAGACCGGTTTCTGGCGGCCACAGCCGGACGGGTCGTTGGAGGTCGTCATGTGCCACCCGAGCGGTTACGCCGAGGTCTGGTACGGCCGGATCACCGGCCCCAAGGTCGAGCTGGCCACAGATGCGGTGGTCCGCACGGCCTCGGCCGAGGACTACTCGGCCGGCCAGAGGCTCTACGGCAACGTCGAGGGGGATCTGCTGTGGACGTTCGACAAGGCGGCAGCCGGCCAGCCGCTCCAGTCGCATATGTGGGCCAGGCTCCGACGGGTGTGAGCGACATCTCGCTCTACGTGGAGCGTCATAGGGAGAGGGCATCGTTCTTCCACCATCGCAGTTGCCCGGGAAGAAAACATCGGGAGTGGGCGCTGGACTGCACATGAGCTCCGCTTCACAGTCGGGCCGCGTTCTCGTTGACGACGGGATTGATGCCGGAGTGCCCTGGCACTTCGGTGATCCCATGCGCGAACAGCGGCTGCTGGCGACCGGACATGGTGTGGTCGACCTCTCCCACCGGGGCGTCATAGCGGTGACCGGTCCAGACCGGCTCAGCTGGCTGCATTCACTCACCACGCAACACCTCGAAGGTCTGGTGCCCGGAGTCGGCGTCACGACCTTGGTCCTTTCCCCTCACGGTCACATCGAGCACGTCCTCTACGGCGTGGACGACGGAGAGATCTTCTGGGCGCACACCGAGCCAAACGCCGCGCCGGCGGCCGTGAGCTGGCTGAACGGGATGCGTTTCCTTATGCGGGTGGAGGCTGTCGACCGTACTCGCGATTTCGCCGTGGTGTGGTCGACTAACCCCGAGGAGGACGCCGGACTCCTGACACGCGCCGGCCAGGACTCCCTCGGTGGCCATGAGGTTTTCCTACCGCGGCCCAATCTCGACCGCTATCTGGCTGCGCGACCGCGAGCCGGAACCTGGGCTTATGAGGCTCGCAGGATTGCGGCTGGCGTGCCCCGCATCGGTGTGGACACCGACCATCGCACCATCCCCAACGAGATCGGCGTGCTCGGCATCGCGGTTCATCTCGACAAAGGCTGCTACCGGGGACAGGAAACCGTGGCGAGGGTTCACACCTTGGGTCGCCCGCCCCGGCGCCTGATCCGGCTGCAGCTCGACGGCGCAGCAGAGGCCCTGCCGCGGGCGGGCGCCGCATTGCTGGCCGACGATCGGGAGGTGGGGTTCGTCGGTGGATCGGCGCGGCACTTCGAGCTCGGCCCGATCGCGCTCGGGCTGGTCAAGCGCACTGTGCCCGCCGATCGCGATCTGGTGGTTGACGGTATCGCCGCTGCACAAGAATTGGTCGTCGATCCGGAAGTCGGGCTGCATGTGCGAGCCAAGCTGTGACGCGGCGGTGATCGAAGATCGACGGACTCCGTGCGCATTGGTATTAGGCGCATAACGGTCTGGACATTGTCCTGACGCAGTTGTTCGGTGCGACGTTGCAACCCCTACGCTTTCGGTGTGCGGTTCCAGGAATGCGAGGCCGTCCTCTTCGACCTCGACGGGGTACTTACACCAACGGCAGAGGTCCATATGCGCGCCTGGCAATCCATGTTCTCCGACTTCCTGCTGCGCAAAGGCATCACCGAGCCGTACCTATCGAGTGATTACTTCGACTACATCGACGGCAAGCCACGGTACGAGGGCGTGCGGTCCTTCCTCAATTCGCGCGGTATCGCCCTACCCGACGGCGAGCCCAGCGATCCACCAACTGCCGACACCGTGTGTGGCTTGGGAAATCGCAAGAACGAGGTGTTCGCTGCCGTCCTGGCGGACGAAGGCGTCCTCCCGTATCCCGGTACGGCCGAGCTGCTTGATCAACTGGACGAGCGTGGCACAAAGATGGCCGTCGTTTCGTCGTCCCGGAACGCGCCGTCGGTACTTGAGGCGGCTGGCCTGCAGGAACGGTTCTCGGTCGTGGTAGACGGTGCCGTTGCCGGGGACTTGGGGCTGGCCGGCAAGCCGTCGGCCGAGACGTTCGTACACGCAGCGACGGAGTTGGGCGCCAACGTCACGCGCTCCGCCGTGATCGAGGACGCGCTGTCGGGCGTCGCAGCCGGCAAGGCGGGTGGTTTCGGACTGGTGGTCGGAATCGACCGAGGGGTCGGCTCGGACCGGCTGGCCGAGGCGGGCGCCGATCTCGTCGTACGTGATCTTGCTGAGCTGGTCTCGTCATGATCAGCTTCTCCGGAGCGGCGAGCGACCTGCGCGATCCACTGGACCGGATCCGCTTCCCGATCCAACCCTGGAAATTCACCGAGGCGGTCTACAGTACGGCCGATCTTGGCGTGACTGAGTCGTTGTTCGCCGTCGGCAACGGCTACCTCGGCATGCGGGCCAACGTCGAGGAGGGTCGTGAGGCCCACACCCACGGAACCTTCATCAATGGTTTTCACGAGACCTGGCCCATCCGGCACGCGGAGGAGGCCTTCGGTTTC
>Ga0126312_10001808_pt1 | contig 14129 bp, 12 predicted proteins | sample Plot104A_FD_92537 | JGI IMG/M metagenome (GOLD analysis project Ga0126312, IMG submission 92537) | Serpentine soil microbial communities from UC McLaughlin Reserve, CA, USA - Plot104A | ecosystem: Environmental > Terrestrial > Soil > Grasslands | place: USA: UC McLaughlin Reserve, Lake County...
CCCACCCAAGGGTGGGGAGTGCGGTATTAGACGCCGCGCGTAAGGCGCAGCACCCAGAGCCCGCTGTTCATGTCGGACGCGAGCACGTAGTCCTTCGTCGGGTACACGCCCCAGACGAACGGGCAGGGGCCGCCGCCGTTTCCGCAGGTATCACCGCTCGGATCGGCCATGGCGGAGGGGACGAAGCGGGCCACGATCTTCGGCTGCGCGGGCCGCGAGATGTCCGCGACCACGATCCCATGCCGGTACCACGAGAAGAACGCGTGGTCGCCGAGCACCTTCGGGTCGTGGACGCTGTGGGCGTAGTACGGCAGATGTGGTTTCGGGGCGGCGTCCGCGGCGGGAAGATGGAGCTCCGCAAGCAACATCGGCCGCCGCGGTTTCGAGATGTCGAAGAGGGTCGGTCGGCCCAGGATCGTCTCGTGCGTCTCGATCAGGATGCGGCCGTTCTTGGCCAGTGCGGCCGAGTGCGCGTCGCCCTGCGGCTCCGACGCCTGGAGGCGCGTGCGGCCGAGGTAGCGCGGCCGCGACGGGTTGGAGATGTCGAGGATGACCGTGCCGAGGTCCCAGTTGGACAGGTAGGCGCGCTTGGCCGCGTCGTCGGTGATCACGGAGTGGACGAGGTTGGCGGGGTAGACGCCGCGCCCCCGGTTCGGGTGGATGCCCAGCGCCTTCCAGGAGCCCCAGGAGCCGACTTGTCGAGGCCGCCGGGGATCGGTCACGTCGTAGATGCGGAAGTCGGTGAGACCGGGAGTGGTCGCCGTCCGCGTCTTCGGGTCGTAATCGGACGAGGAAAGCAACTCGGAGCGCACGATTGCGGTGTAGACCCAGAGCCGCCCGCGCGCGTTCTCGAGCCAGATCTCGTGGGAGCCGCGGACGCCCTCGGTGCGCACGAGCGCGAGCCGCTTGGGGCTGCGCGGGTCGGTCAGGTCGTAGAGCCCGAAGCCGCGGAACGCCGACTCGTCGCAGTGCTGCATACTAGTGACGGCGAGCGTCCCCTTGAACGCCGCTGTGCGGGCTTCGCGCACGATCGTCTTCTCCGTCCACGTGCCTCGGATCTCGGGCTCGCGCGCGGCGTCGGCGAACGTCGAGATGTGTTGCGGCCTGCTCGGATTGGTCAGGTCGATCACGCGCACGCCGGTGCCAGGGCAGTCCTCGCCGTGCCAGCTCGACAGGAACGCGACGCCGCGGTGCGCGAACACGTCGGCGTGGTAGCCGCCGCCGGGGTTGATGTTGGCCAACACGCGCAGGCCGGTGACTTTGGGCCGCGGCGCGAACAGCAGGTCGAGCGAGGTCGCGACCTGTCCGGGGTAGACGTCCGACCCGTACGCATGCACCGAGCAGGCGGAGGCGCCGGCCGCCCCGACGCAGAGCGCGGCGGCGATTGTCACGACGAGCGCACGAGCGAGCCTCATAACCCTCCCGTTATTGCCTACCGCTTGAATAGGACCTCGTGAGCACGGGCTTTGTTGGCATCTTGTCGGTCGAGCTGCACTTTCCGGAGAGCGGGTCGCTCAAAGGCAAGCGGAAGTTCCTCAAGTCGGCGAAGGCCCAGCTCCAGCACCGGTTCGGAGCGTCGGTCGCCGAGGTCGGCCACCACGAGCTCTGGCAGCGCTCGCGCCTCATGCTCGCGTGCGTCGCCCGTGACCACGGCGAGCTCGCGCGGCTGCTGGACGACGCGGAGCGATATCTGGCGGGGCAGGAGTACGAGCTGGTCTCGAGCGAACGCGAGGTGGTGGTCCCCGGTGACTGAGCGGATGCGCCGTGTCAACGAGTCGGTCCGCCAGGTTCTCTCGGAGGCCGTCGGCGAGCTCAAGGATCCGCGGATCGGCTTCGTCACGGTTACCGGTGTCGAGACCTCGCCCGACCTCCGTCACGCGAAGGTCTTCGTCAGCGTGCTGGGATCCGTCCGCAAGCGCGAGGCGAGCCTGGCGGGCCTTTCCGCTGCACACGGTGTCCTCCAGAGCCGCCTCGCCCGGGAGCTGCGCATGAAGCGGACACCCACGCTGGCATTCGAATACGACCCGACCGTGGAGCGCGGGGTCAGAATGTCCCAGCTGATCGATGAGCTCGCTCCAGACGACCAAACCGGCAGCTGATCCCTCCGCCGTCGCGGAAGCGATCCGCGAGCACGACCGCTTCCTCGTGACGACGCACGAGAACCCGGACGGCGACGCCCTCGGATCGCTGCTCGCTTCCAAGCTCGCGCTCGACCAGCTCGGCAAGGACTCGGTCATGTACCTCGGCGGCGAGGCTCCACTGCCGGCCGAGTACGGCTTCATGCCGCTGGGCGGCCTCGTACGGCGGCTCCCCGAGGACGCTGGCGACCGGGTCCTGCTCGCAGTCGACTGTGCAAACGAGAGCCGGATCGGGCCCGATCCCGAGGTGCTCGTCAGCGTTCCGGTCGTGGTGAACGTCGACCATCACCATGACAACACGCGGTTCGGGACGATCAATCTGGTCGTCCCCGACGCCTCGTCGACGGGTGAGGTGCTCCGCGACGTTTTCCGGGACCTCGACGTTCGCCTTACCCCGGAGATCGCCGAGGCGCTCTACATCGCGCTCGTAACCGACACGGGCCGGTTCCAGTACCGAAACACGACGTCGAAGGCGCTGAGGCTGGCGGCCGAGCTCGTCGATGCGGGCGCCGACGTCCACCGGATCTTCGAGGGCGTCTACGAGTCGGTCCAGTTCGCGAAGCTCAAGCTGCTCGCGCGCGCGCTCGAGCGGGCGCAGATCTACGAGGGCGGGCGGCTCGTCGTCTCGTACCTGCTTCGAACCGACTTCCACGAGGTCAGTGCGGCGGAGCCGTACTCCGAGGGCATCATCGACTACCTGCGCGCGGTCGAGGGGGCCGACATGGCCGCGCTGATTCGCGAGCCGCCGCGCGACACCGGGCCGACGCACCGCGTCAGCCTGCGCGCCTCGAGCGACGAGATCGACGTCTCGGCAATTGCGCGGGCATCCGGCGCCGGCGGCGGTCACCGACAGGCGGCCGGGTTCTCCTCAGATGCGACGCTCGACGAGATCATCGAGTTCCTGCGCCGCGAGTTCGCCGCGGCGGCGCCGTCCTAGTGCCGCCGCGCGCGCTTTCGCCGAGCGGGATCGTTCTCCTCGACAAGCCGGCCGGCCCGTCGTCGTTCGCGCTTGTCCGTGACCTCCGCCGCAAGACGGGGGCCCGAACGGGGCATACCGGAACGCTCGACCCGTTTGCGACGGGATTGTTGCTCTTGTTGTCCGGTAGGGCAACTAAGCTGGCTTCATGCTTCGTCGGACTGGACAAGCGCTACTTCACCGAGGTCGACCTGCGCGCGCGGACGAGCACCGGCGACCCGGAGGGCGAGATCGTCGAGGAGCACGAGCCGCGGTCGCCGGCAGCGCTGGAGGAGGCGCTCGCGGGCCTCCGCGGCGAGGTCGATCTGCCGATCCCGGCCGCCTCGGCGGTCAAGATCGGCGGTGAGCGGGCGTACCGCCTCGCGCGGCGCGGCGTCACGGTCGAGATGCCGGTCCGGCGCTCGCGGGTCGACTCGCTCGACGTCATCACGTATAGCGACGGCATCGTCACTTTGGACTTGCGCGTGAGCTCCGGGACCTACGTCCGGGCGATCGCCGACGCGCTCGGCGGCCACTGCGCGAGCTTGCGCCGTACGGAAGTGGGCCCCTTCCGGGTCGAGGAGGCGGACCCGGGGCGGATCATCCCACCTGACGAGGCGCTGGCACGGATCGGGCTGACGGCGGAGCGCGACCCGGCGTGAACGTCGCGCGGTCGATCGACGAGCTCGCTCGCGTCCCCCGGGCAGTCGCCGTGGGCACCTTCGACGGCGTCCACCAAGGCCACCGGCGCGTGCTCGAGGCGGTGGTCGCGGATGCGCGGAAGCCGACGGTCGTCACGTTCCAGCCGCACCCACGGGCAGTGCTGACCGGCAACCAGGTCGAGCTGCTGACGTCGGTGGAACGCCGGCTGGAGCTCCTCGCGGAGATCGGCATCGAGGACGTGCTCCTGCTGGAGTTCACGCTCGAGCTGGCGGCGATCGCCGCGACCGACTTCGCCGTCGAGTACCTCGCGTCGATCGGCGCCGAGGTCGTGTATGCGGCGTCGAGCTTCCGGTTCGGGCGCGGAGCGGAGGGCGACCTCGGACTGCTCGACGCGCTCGGATTCGAGACGCGGGCCGTGCCCGTGGTCGAAGGCGTGTCCTCGACGCACGTCCGCCAGCTGCTACGCGCGGGCGAGGTCGAGCGGGCCGCCGCCCTCCTAGGACGGCCCGCGGAGATCGAGGGGACGGTCGTGGCCGGAGACGCCCGCGGCGGGACGCTCGGGTTCCCGACGGCGAATCTCGCCGTGCCGGCGGACGTGCTCGTGCCCGCATTCGGCATCTACGCTGGGGCGGTCGGGGAACACCGTGCCGCGATCTCGGTCGGCGTGAACCCGCATTACGGCGGGCGCGAGCGCCGCGTCGAGGCGTTCCTGCTCGATTTCGACGGAGACCTCTATGGCAAGAGGCTCATCGTCGAGCTGTGGCGGTTTCTCCGGGCAGAGCAGGCCTTCGCAAGCGAGCCGGAGCTCGTCGCGCAGATCGCGCGCGACGTCGAAGAGACTCGAGCGGCCGAACGTCCCGGTGTGGCCGTCAGACAGAGGTAAGTAACGGTACGAGACCGCAAGTTCTTGCGCTTTGCGGGTTCTATCTCTCCATGGAGGGATCACGGGCGACCCGGATCTCGAACGTCGTGACCGTCCGGTGTCTCGGTTGCAGCGAGCTGTACGCGAAGCCGCTCGGCGGCGGAACGGTCCGCGCAAATCCAGGTTGCCCCGAGTGCGGCTATGTCGGCTGGGTGCTGGCGCCCGAGCTCGCTAGGGAAGCACCCGAGCCTCGCCGCTCCTACGAGGATCACCCGCGCCGCCGGTCGGCGTGATCGCGCTCACACCCCCGAAGTAGTGGTGCTGAGCGGGCCAATCGCGCACCTCCCAGCCGGCGGCCTCCAAGGCCGGCACGACCGCCGGGTCCAACCCGGGCTCGAGGTGCACCGTCCGGCCGGCCGGGTGTAGACGCGGGCGGGCGATCGCGTCGGCGATGCCGAGCCGCTCGTCGAGCACGCCGGCGACGACCTGGACGAGCGCGCTTCGAAGCCGTGTTCCCCCGGCCGCGCCGGCGGCGAGCACGACCGCGTGGGAGCCGTCCACGACGATGCTCGGCGCCATCATGCTCGCCATTCGCGAGCCCGGCTCCAGCTCGCCGCGAAGGAGGTCGGTCTCGCCGAGCATGCTGTTCAGATGGAGGTCGAGCCCGGCGACGAAGTCGCCGGACCCGAGGCCGAGGCTGGTGGTCAGGACGCAGGCGCTGCCGTCGGCATCGACGACGGTCAGGTTCGTCGTGTGGCCGTCCGTGCCGGCCTCGCCGGCAAGGGCGTGCACGAGCGCCAGGGCGCGCTCCGCCGGCTCGAGCCTCCGCAGCGGCGACAGCCGGCACAACGGCTCGGCGACGGGCGCGAGCCCGGGCCGTGTCAGCACCCGGTTCCCGACGTATGGGATCGCGACCGGCTCGCTCCAGCGCGCCTCGTACCGAGCGAGGTCGTCGCGCGTGACGAGGCCGCCGCGGTCCTGCACGAGTGCGAGCAGGCCCTCTGCGATCGTCCCTTCGTAGGCGGACCGCGGTCCCTCGTCGGCGAGCAGCTCCATCGTTCGCACGAGCCCCGGCTGCTCGAGGCGGCCGCCCGCCTCGAGGAGGCGGCCGCCGGGCGCGTAGATCGCGGCACCCTCGTTCATGGTCATGACCGGGGCCAGCATCTCCAGGCAGGAGGCGTGCGCCTGAGGCATCACGACGCCCGTCCGCGCCAGCTTCAGTGCGGGCTCGCACAGGCGTCGCCACGGCAGCCGCCCGAATCGGCTCCACAGCGCGTCCAACCCCGCAGGCACGCCGGGAACGCCGCACGACGCCGGCCCTACGGCGTAGTGGACGAGCTCGGTGCCGAACGGCACTTCGAGCTCCACGAGCTCGGCTGAACGGGGCGGCGCTCCGAGCCCGGGGACGGCGACGAAGCAGTCGAGGTTCTCGATCGTGTGCGTGTCGGCGTCGCGGTAGATCGCGTGGCCGCCGCCCAGGAACCCGGTCATCACCGTCTCCGCGACGCACGACGCGAGGCAGGCTGCGACGGCGGCGTCGGCGGCGCTACCGCCGTCGGCCAGGATCTCGGCGCCGGCCTCGGCGGTCGCTGGGTGGCCGGCCGCGACACCTGTCCTCATGCGGCGGCGGATGCTACTCGTGGGCGGCACGATTGCTTCGAGACCCTTGGTACCCTGTCCGGCGGCCGCAGCCGCGGCCGTGCGCGTCCTTCCTTGCGCGCCGAGCGGCGACTGCGGCGTCCGTCTACCGAGGAGGCCATGTTGACCCTCACCAAGGAAGAGAAGCAGGACGCGATCGGAAAGCACGGGCGGAACGAGTCCGACACGGGCTCGACGGAGGTGCAGGTCGCGATGCTGACGCAGCGCATCAACCAGCTGACCGAGCACCTGCGCCGGCATCCCAAGGATCACTACTCGCGGCGCGGGCTGCTCAAGCTCGTCGGGCGCCGCCGGCGGTTCCTGAACTACCTGCAGCGGAAGGATCTGGAGGGCTACAGGGCCCTGATCAAGGAGCTGGGCCTCAGGCGGTAACGCAGGCGCAGCGAGAGGGGGTGGAAGTTTGAGCGAGCCCAGCCGAGCGGGGCAAGGCGGGTTGGTTCAAACCTCCACCCTCGCAATCGAGAGGAGTGGAGAGCCCACATGAGCATCACAATTGAGCGTCCCACGACGGTCGGCGTGACCGTCGGGGGCAAGGAGATCACCTTCGAGAGCGGCAAGCTCGCGAAGCAGGCCGACGGGGCCGTCCTCGTGCGCTCCGGCGACACGATGGTGCTGGCCACGACGGTCGGGAGAACTGAGCCGCGCGAGGGCGCGGACTTCTTCCCGCTCACCGTGGACGTCGAGGAGCGCATGTACGCGGCCGGGAAGATTCCCGGCGGCTTCTTCAAGCGCGAAGGACGCCCGACCGAGCGCGCGATCCTGACCGCACGGATGATCGACCGCCCGATCCGGCCGTTGTGGCCGAGCGGGTTTCGCAACGAGGTGCAGGTCATCGGCACGGTTCTGTCCGCGGACCTCGTCACGCCGCACGACATCCTCTGCATCAACGGCGCGTCCGCCGCGCTGATGATCTCGCCGCTGCCGTTCCTCGGGCCGGTGGGCGCCGTACGGGTCGGGCTGATCGACGGCGAGTTCGTCCTCAACCCGACGCTCCAGGAGACGGAGGAGGATTCGACCCTCGACCTGATCGTCGTCGGCACCGCCGACAGCCTCACGATGGTCGAAGCGGGCGCCGGCGAGATTCCCGAGGACCGCCTCCTCGAGGCGCTCGATCTCGCCCAGCAAGAGATCGCCAAGCTCTGCGAGGCGCAGGAGGACCTCCGTGGACAGGTCGGCAAGGCCAAGTGGCTCGACGACGAGGTCACCAACGAGATCGAGAGCCAGCACGGGACGCGCATCAGCGAGCGGCTTCGAGCCGAAGGGCTGCGCGAGGGCGCCGCGATCGTCGAGGAGCTCCAGGAGGAGCTCTGCCCCGAGCTGACGATGGACTCGACCGAGGACGACATCATCCGGCACATGCAGGTTCGGGCGAGCCTCAACCTGCTCCTGGAGCGCTCGCGCCTCGAGGCCGTCAAAGGCCCGGTGCGTGAGCAGTTCGAGGACGACCTGCGGGCGCTCACCGAGGCCGAGCAGGACTCCAAGGAGCTGAAGTCGGCAAAGCGCCAGCTCCTGTTCGAGCGGATCATCGACAACGTCGAGTTGCCGTTCCCGGTCGGGCCTGCGACCGCCGACGGCGACGCACCGCAGATGAAGGACTCGCTGACCAGGCAGTTCGTCAAGAAAGCAGGCGAGTCGATCTACAAGGAGCTCGTCCGGCGCAAGATCGCGGTCGAGAAGCGCCGCCCCGACGGGCGGAGCGAGGACGAGATTCGCCCGATCGCCTGCGAGGCCGGCGTGTCGCCTCGCACCCACGGGTCGGCTCTCTTCCAGCGTGGGCAGACGCAGATCATGAGCCTGCTCACCCTCGGCACCGCCAAGGAGGGACAGCGCATAGACGACCTCTCGCTGGAGAAGGATCGGCGCTACATGCACCACTACAACTTCCCGCCCTATTCGGTCGGGGAGACGGGCTTCATGCGCGGGCCCAAGCGGCGAGACATCGGTCACGGCGCGCTCGCGCAGCGGGCGCTCGAGCCGACGATCCCACCCGCGGACGAATTCCCCTACACGATCAGGATCGTGTCGGAGACGCTGGAGTCGAACGGCTCCTCGTCGATGGGCTCTGTCTGCGGCTCGACGCTCGCGCTGATGGACGCCGGCGTGCCGATCACCGCGCCCGTGTCGGGAATCGCGATGGGGCTCGTCAAGGAGGGCGACGACTACGTCATCCTGACCGACATCCAGGGAGCGGAGGACCACCTCGGCGACATGGACTTCAAGGTCGCCGGTACGCGCGACGGCGTGACCGCACTGCAGATGGACATCAAGATCACCGGCGTCACGCGCCAGATCATGAGCGACGCGCTCGCGCAGGCGAAGCAGGCGCGAGAGTTCATCCTCGACCGCATGCTGGAGGCACTCCCCGAGGCGCGCACCGAGCTCGCCGAGCACGCTCCGCGCATCTCCTCGATCAAGATCGACCCGGAGCAGATCGGGATGGTGATCGGCAAGGGCGGCGAGACGATCCGCGCGCTCGAGGCCGACCACGAGGTGCAGATCGACATCGAGGAGGACGGGACGATCCTCATCTACGCGACGGAGGGGACGAAGGCGAACGCCGCCATCGAGGAGATCGCCTCGATGACGAAGGAGCCGGAGCCCGGCGACACGTACACGGGCAAGGTCGTCAAGACGACCGACTTCGGCGCGTTCGTCGAGCTCAAGAAAGGCACGGACGGGCTGCTCCACGTCTCCAACGTCGGCCCCGGGCGGGTCGCGCACATCGAGGACGTGATCACGCGCGGCGACGTGCTGGACGTCGTCGTCCAGGAGGTCGACAAGCAGCGCGGCCGCATCGGGCTGAAGCTCGTGGCCAAGCACGAGAATGGGTCGCTCGTGCAGCCCGAGGAGCTGATCGAGCGAGCGAAGAACGCCCCGCCGCGTGAGCCTCGCGAGGAGCGCCCGCGCCGGGACGGCGAGCGCCGCGGCGGCCGCGATCGCGGCCGCGGCGGGCGCGACCGCGGCTAGCCGCTACTGCTGGCGTCCGCGACTGACCACGAGGCGGACCTTGCCGCCTCGTGGCAGTCGCGTGGCGCGCACGGGGCTCTGGGTGAGGACGGCGCCGGCGCGGACCCTCCGAATACGCCGCTGCGGCCAACGGCGCGGTTCACGCCGGCTCGCAGCACCGAGGGCGCCGTTAGCATCAGCAAGCGGTGCAGAACTACGTCCTCTCGGAGCTCGACTCCGGCCAACGCGTGATCACCGAGCACGTCGAGAGCGTCCGTTCCGTCGCGCTCGGCTTCTGGATCGGCGCCGGCGCCCGCGACGAGCCCGACTCCAAGGCGGGGATCACGCACTTCATCGAGCATCTGTTGTTCAAGGGCTCGCAGGGCTACACGGCCCGCGACGTGGCGGAGATCTTCGACGGCCTCGGCGGGGAGCTGAACGCGGCCACCTCGCGGGAGCACACCGTCGTGTACGCGCGCGTGCCCGACCAACACCTGGAGACGGCGCTCGACGTGATGACGGACATGGTCTACGCACCGCTGTTCGGCGAGCTCGACGCCGAGCGTGAGGTCGTGCTCGAGGAGATCGCGATGTACGAGGACACGCCTCAGGAGCTCGTTCACGACCTGCTCTCGGAGGCGGTCTTCGGCGGCCATCCGCTCGGGCGGCCGGTGATCGGCACCGCGGACGTGATCTCGTCCGTGACGCGCAGGTCGATCGCATCCTACCACCGCGCGATGTTCGTGGCCGGGAACATCATCCTCGCGGCGGCGGGCAACGTCGAGCACGACCGTCTTGTTGAGCTGCTCGCGGCCGCCGAGGCGAAGCAGGCCGATCCGCCCAGTCGCACGCGCCGAGTGCGCTCCCCACTGGTGAAGGCGCCGCCCCCCGGCACCCGCTTCGCGCGCAAGGACACCGAGCAGTACCACGTCTGCGTGGCCGCGCCCGGCATCGCTCGCTCGGACCGCCGTCGCTTCGCAGCCTCTCTGCTCGACGCAATCCTCGGCGGCTCGGCGTCGTCGCGGCTCTTCCAGGAGATCCGCGAGAACCGCGGCATGGCATACGCCGTCTACAGCTTCGCCTCCCAGTACACGGACACCGGGCTCGTCGGCTACTACGTCGGGACGCGCGAGGAGAACCTCGCGACCTGCCTCGAGATCGCGAACGCCGAGATCGCCGACGTCGCCGCGGGCCACCTGCGCCCGAACGAGCTCGAGCGCGCGAAGGAGAACCTCAAGGGCCGGATCGTGCTCTCGATGGAGGCGACGGCGAGCCGGATGAGCCGGCTGGGCAAGTCGTTGATCACGGACTCCGAGCTGCTCTCGCTCGACCGGATCATCGCGGAGATCGACGCGGTCGAGCCCGAGAACGTCACAGAGCTCGCGGAGCTGCTCCTGGCGCCCGAGCAGCTGTCGGCGGCCGGGATCGGGCCGGATGAGGACCGCTTCCTGTCCGCGGTCGCGCCGGTCAACCCTGCGCTCGTCCCTGCGGCGGCGTGAGGACAGCGCTCCTCGGCCATCGCGGCAAGGTGGGCCGCGTGCTGCTGCCTGCGCTCGAGGCGGCGGGCCACGAGGTCGTGCCGATCGGGCGTGAGGACCGAATCGAGGTGGAGGGGCTCGACGCGGCGATCAACTTCACCAAGCCGGACGCCGTGTACACGACGGTCAGGCTCTGCCTGGAGCAGAACGTGCCGTCGATCATCGGGACGACCGGGCTCGGGCGCGAGGAGCTCGAGCACCTCGACGACGCGGCGAAGGAGCGGTCGCTGCCGATCTTCTTCGCGCCGAACTTCGCCGTCGGGGCCGTCGTGATGATGCGGCTGGCCGCGGAGGCGGGGAAGTGGCTCCCGCGCGCCGAGATCGTCGAGCTCCACGACGAGGCGAAGATCGACGCTCCTTCGGGCACGGCGAAGGCCACGGCCGAGCTGCTCCCGGGGAAGCCTGCGATCCATTCGGTCCGTCTACCCGGGCTGGTGGCTCACCAGGAGGTGCTCTTCGGCGCGGAGGGCCAGCTGCTGACGATCCGCCACGACGCGACCTCGCGCGAGGCGTACGTGCCCGGCGTGCTGCTCGCGCTCGAGCGCCTGCCGACGCTGCCGCCGGGGCTGACGATGGGGCTCGGAGCGCTCCTCGACTAGACTGGCTGCGTGCTCGGAGAGCTCCTGACCGCGATGGTCACACCTTTCGACGACGAAGGACGCGTCGACATCGCCGGATTCCGCGAGCTGGCGTCCTACCTGGTCGACAACGGCTCCGACGGCGTCGTCGTCACGGGAACCACGGGCGAGTCGCCGACGCTGACCGACGACGAGCGCTTCGAGCTGTACGAGGCGGCCGTGGACGAGGTCGGTGGGCGGGCGACGGTCATCGCCGGAACCGGCACGTACAACACAGCCCACTCGATCCACCTCACCGAGCGGGCGCACGAGCTCGGCGCGGACGGTTTCCTCGTCGTCACGCCGTACTACAACAAGCCGACGCCGCGGGGGATCGTGGAGCACTTCAGGGCGATCGCATCCGTCAGCGACAAGCCGATCGTCGCGTACAACATCCCGGCGCGGGTCGTGATCAACATCGAGCCCGAGACGATGTGCGAGCTCGCCGAGATCCCGACCGTCAAGGCGGTCAAGCAGGCGAACGCCGATCTCCAACAGGCCCGGACGATCCTCGCCGAGACCGACCTCGACGTCTACGCGGGCGACGACGACCTAATCCTGCCCTTCCTCGAGCTCGGCGGGATGGGCGGCGTCTGCGTGCACACGCACATCGTGGGGCCGCAGGTGAAGGAGCTGATCCGCCGCTTCCGCGAGGGCGATGCCGAGGGAGCGAAGCGGCTCGAGCAGGAGACCGCGCCGGCGATCGAGATCCTGCGGGTCGTGACGAATCCGATCGCGATCAAGGCGGCGCTGAACATGCTCGGCCGCGAGGTGGGCGGTCTCCGCCCGCCGCTGGTCGAGGCCGACGACGCGGAGCGCGCGGCGATCCGCGGCTGTCTCGAGCGACTAGGCCTGCTTCAGCCGGTCGCCGCCGTATAGCGGCGAGGGCGACAGGGCGGGACCGAGCGCGTGCAGGTTCGCGCGCAAGGACTGGATCACGTGAGCGGCCGGCAGCCGCGGTGACTCGAGGACCAGGAAGCCCGCCAGCTCGGCGGTCTCGCGCCTGAGCGGCACAGCGAGATGGGCGGCCGGCGAGCCAAGATCGAAGATGCCTGCCGAGAAGACGCCCTCGTTCGAGTCGCCGTGGCGGACGAGCCAGCTGACGAGCGCGGCCTCGTCCGGACCTTCCTCACCGGCAGAGCGCACGAGCGAGCCTCCCAGGCCGTCGGCCTTCCATGCCACCAAGCCGACCCAGGACGCACCGGCGCGCCTGAGACCGTCGACGACGCTCTCGAAGACCCGCTCCGGATCGGCCCAGTCGTCGGCGAGGGCCCGGCCGAGCGCGGCCGAGAGCCGGCGCGCCCGCAGCTCGTGCAGCGCCGCGGAGCCGGCGCCCAGGAGCGCCGCGGCCGCGCCGATCGCCGCGAGCTCGAGGACCCCTGCACTCATCGCGACCAGAGCCAACAGTGTCCCGAGCACGCCGACGGGCGCCGGGGCGAAGATCCGGGTCCCGAGCGAACCGACCGCCGGTCGCCGCGACTGCGTGCACGCGTCACGAATCGTCCGAATCTCGTCCGCCGTGAGGACGTCAGCCAAGGGCCGCCCCTGCTGCACGGCGATGAAGGCGCGCGCGAGGGTGGGGTGGAACTGGCTGCCGCTGTTCCGCTCGATCTCCGCGAGCGCCGCCTTGTGCGTCAGCGCAGGCCGGAACGGGCGCTCGGTCGTCATCGCGTCGAAGCTGTCCGCGAGGATGAGGAAATGGGATGCAAGCGGGATCGCGTCGCCCTCGACGCCGTAGTAGCCGGAGCCGTCGAGCCGCTCGTGGTGGTACTCGACGGCCTGGGCCTGGCGCGCTGCGAACCGGAAGCGCTGAAGCAGGCGGGCCGAGAGGCGCGGTGACCGCCTGACGGCGGCCCATTCGCTCGGAGCCAGGAGACCGCGCTTGCGGAGGACGGCCGCATCGACGGCGACCTTCCCGAGGTCGTGCAGGCGGCCGGCCCAGCGCAGACGGGCAACCTCGACCGGCGGGAGGCCGAGCGCGCGGGCCAGCTCCTCGACATAGCCGGCGACTCGGATCGAGTGGCGGTGAGTCGAAGGGTCGCGCTCGTCGACGATGTTCGCGAACGTCTCCAGAGCGGCCGCGACCTCGCCGCGCATGACGCCGAGGCGGTGGTTTGCGTGCTCGAGCAGGAGCAGGGCCGGCAGCGCCGCCAGCAGGAGCCAGGCGTTCTCGATCGCCGCGAACGCGAGGACGAGCGCCAGCGCAGCCTCTCCGGCCAGCGTGCGCACGTCGGGTGCGAAGAGGCCGAGCCCCGCCGCAAGGCCGTGGACGATCGTCCGGACGGCGGCGTAGGCGGCGACGAGCACGCACACGCCGAGGACGTCGTCGGGAAGCACGAGGCTGCCCGTCTCGCTTCCGGCCAGGACGTAGGCGTACCCACCCGCGAGGCCGGCGAAGCCGAGCGCGACGGCGCGGTCGAGCAGGTCGCGCCACGGGCGCGCGGCCGTGAGGCGTGAGGCGAGGACCGCGAACACGCCGGCGAGGGCGGCCGCCCAAGGCCCCGCGACGATCATCGCGGCGAGGTGAACGGGCGTCGAGATGCGGAACGGCTCCGCGTCGGCTGGATCGGCGAGGTCGTCGTCGCGTGCTGCGGCGACGAGCTCGGCGCCGACGACGGCCGCAAGGAAGGCGACGACGACCCCGCCGGCGGCGGGGAGGGTCAAGGCCGACGCGGCCACGACGAGGACGCCGAGGACCGCAGCAAGCACGACCGAAGCGGTGGCGCGCACGGTCGTTTCATCGGCGCGGGA
>Ga0126312_10001809_pt1 | contig 14129 bp, 15 predicted proteins | sample Plot104A_FD_92537 | JGI IMG/M metagenome (GOLD analysis project Ga0126312, IMG submission 92537) | Serpentine soil microbial communities from UC McLaughlin Reserve, CA, USA - Plot104A | ecosystem: Environmental > Terrestrial > Soil > Grasslands | place: USA: UC McLaughlin Reserve, Lake County...
GAAGTGCTCTCCGAGATCGCCCAGGGCAAGAGCAACACCGCGATCGCCGGCTCCCTGTTCCTGACCAAGCGCGCCGTCGAGAAGCACATCAACTCGATCTTCCTCAAGCTCGGGCTCGCCGACGCAGAAGACGTCAGCAAGCGCGTCAAGGCCGCGCTGATGTTCCTGTCGGACGCGGATGGCGTTGCGCACGGTGCTCCCAGCGGGCAGCGTTGAGCATCGCCGACGCGACCACGATCCGGCTCAGGAGGTAGAGCCAGGCCAGCACGGTGAACGCGACGCCGAGCGTCCCGTACGTCGCCGAGGCACGCGCGACCTTGGCGCCGATGAACAGCACGGTGCCGAGGTGCACGACCTGGATCCCGACGGCGACCAAGATCGCCCCCGGTATGAGCGCCCGCAGCGGGGCGTCGGCGTGCGGGAGCAGCCACTCCAGGCCCAGCCAGATCCCGAAGAACGCCAGCGTCACCGCGAAGGCGAGCACGAGGCCGATCGTGCCGAGGTGCTCGCGTGCCGCGGCCGCGCCCGAGATCACGGCGACGACGGCGACGATCGCCGCGATCAGGATCAGCGCCCCGTGCAGCGGCCGGCCCATCCGCTCCACGCTGCCGGTCCAGGCGATCTGGTGCACCGCGCGGATCGCGCGCGCGGCCCAGATCGCGGCCCACAGCAGCGCCACGAACGAGCCGGCCACCACGACCCAGCGCGTCCCGCTCGAGAGCTTCGCGGAGTCCGCGACCGACAGCAGCACCGCCTCGCTGATCCCGGTCGCGTCGGCCGCCTCCTCTGCTGCATCGCGGTCGGCGCTGGCGGCGTAGCCGAGCAGGACGGCGAGCATCAGCGCAAATGGCAGCAGCGCGCCGAACAGGCGGAACGCGAGCGCGCCCGCCAACAGGCCGCCGCCATAGCGCCGGTCGCGTCCGATCGCTGCCAGCGCGTGTTCGACGCCCGGCGCCCGCGGCGCGAGCTCCTTGGCGCGGGCGCGCATGTGCTCGACACGGGTCGCCGTGCGCATGGCGCCAGCCTGCCAATCGGCGGCCCTGCACTCAAGCGCGTCCGCTTGCCGTGCCCGGAATGCCGGCATGCCCGCCACGACGGGCGCCAGCATCCCTGACACGCCCGCTGCGGGGTGAGAGCCTTCGGCAGATGCGACGCGGCCGCATCACCTACGTCGGGCATGCGACCACGCTGATCGAGCTCGACGGCGCCGTGCTGCTGACGGACCCGCTGCTGCGCGACCGGATCGGCCACGTGCGCCGGATCGTGCCGCCCGGGGCCGCTCTGCCGCTGCTCGACGCAGTGCTCATCTCGCACGCGCACCGCGACCACCTCGACCTGCCGTCGCTGCGGCGACTGCCGGACGCAGTCCGCGTGTACGCGCCGCCGGCGGCCGCCGCCGTCGTGCGCCGCGCCGGCCGCCCGGTGCAGGCGCTGCTCCCGGGCGACCGGGTGCGCATCGGCGAGGTCGAGGTGCTCGCGGTCCCCGCCCTCCACGACGGGCGGCGGGTGCCGGTCGGCGCAGACCGCAAAGCGATCGGGTTCGTGATCTCGGGAAGCGCGAGCGTCTACTTCGCCGGCGACACCGATCTGTTCGCGGGAATGACCGAGCTCGCCGGCGGCGTCGATACCGCGCTGCTGCCGGTGTGGGGCTGGGGCCCGAAGCTCGGCCCGGGCCATATGGACCCCGAGCGTGCTGCCCGCGCCGCGGCGCTGCTGGCGCCGCGGGCGGCGATCCCGATCCACTGGGGCACCTACGCGACGCCGGGCGCGTGGTGGCGCGATGACCCCGAGCTGCCGGCGCGCGAGTTCGCGCGCCTCGCGGCCGTGCACGCGCCGGGCGTCGCCGTGCGGATCCTCTCTCCCGGCCGCTCGGCGCCGCTGCGCCCGGCCGAGCCCGCCGCGCGGAGATGAAGATCGCCAAGCGCGTCATCCTGCTCGTGGTCACGGCGGTCTCGCTGTACCTCGTGGCGCCCGCGATCCTCGACGTCTTCTCCTCGTGGGACGAGGTGTCGGGGCTGGACCCGTTCCTGCTGCAGCTGATCGTGATCGCCGAGGGCGCGTCGTTCGCCTGCCAGTGGGGGCTGCTGCGGATCGCGCTGCGCGAGCGCCGCTGGACGAACGTCGTCGCCTCGCAGCTCGCGGCGACGGCCGCCTCGCGCGTGGTCCCGGGCGGCGGCGCAGCTGGCAGCGCCCTGCAGTACTCGATGCTCGTGCGCGGCGGCGCGGCGCCGGCGACCGTGGCGAGCGGGCTGGCCGCGGCGTCGCTGATGATCACGGGGATCGTGTTCGCGCTGCCCGTGCTCGCGCTGCCCGCGGTGCTCGGCCGGCGCGGGATCGACGAGGATCTCGCGCGCTTCGCCTGGGCGGGCGCGGCGGCCGTCGTGCTGCTGGTCGGCGCCGGATTCGCGCTGCTGCGCTGGGACTCGCCGCTGCGCTGGGCGGGGCGGGCGATCGAGAGCGTCTCCAACCGGCTGCGCCGCAAGCGCGAGCCGTCGCACGGGCTGCCCGAGCGCCTGCTGCGGGAGCGCGACCTGATCCGCGACGTGCTGACCTCGAGCTGGATGGAGGCGCTGCTGCTGACCGTCGGCCGCTGGGCGTTCGACTACGGCGCGCTGCTGCTCGCGCTCGCGGCCGTCGACGCGCACCCGTCGCCGAGCGCCGTGCTGCTCGCGTTCTGCGTCGCCCAGGCGCTCGCGCTGATCCCGCTCACCCCGGGCGGGCTGGGGTTCGTCGAGGCCGGCCTGACCGGCACGCTGGCGCTCGCCGGCGTCCCCTCCGGCGCGGCCGTGGCGGCCACGCTCGCCTACCGGCTCGCCGCCTACTGGCTGCCGCTGCCCGCGGGCGCGATCGCGTACGTCGTGCACGCCCGCGCCTTCGGGCGGCCCGGTCCCAAGCCCAAGCCCGCGGCGCGCTAGCTTCAGGTCATCGAGTGCAGGCGCCAGCCGGCGTAGACCGCGAGCAGCCCGCGCAGTAGGAAGCCGATGCCGGCGAGGATGGCGACGGTCTTCAGCGTCAGATCGGGGAGCGCCAGGATCAAGATGCCGAGCACGATCTCCGCGAGCGCGACGAGCATCCGGAACGCGCGCCCGTCGAGGTCGTTGAACGAGCGGAAGAACGAGACGGCTCCGGAGACGACGAGCCAGATGCCCAGCACGAGCAGGATCGCCAGCAGCGACTCGCCCGGGCGTCGCAGGACGACCAGCCCGGCGATCATCCCGAGCACGCCGAGCACGCCCGCGAGCGCGCGGATGCCGCCGTCGGCCGTGCCGTCGAACGCGTCGATGAGGCTCAGGACTCCGAGCACGATCAGGTTGATGCCGGCGAAGATCGCCAGCGCCAGCAGCGTGATGTCGGGATAGACGATCGCGAGCAGGCCGGCGACGATCGAGATCGCGCCTGCCGCGATCAGGATCCAGCCGCTGCTGCGCGCGCCCGCGAGCGGGTCCGGCGCGGTTTGGGTGGCCATGGGACGAAGGTTCCATGCCGGCGGAGCGCGCGGCAATGGCGCACGCCGGTGTCCCCACTACAGGCGTGCCTACCCCGCCCAGGCGGAGACCGCCGCGCGCGCGGGGTGCGAGAACTCGGCCGCGAGCCGGGCGGGTAGGCCGCGGACGCCGTGGCGCGCCGCCCAGCGCCGCTGACGCGCGTAGCCGGGCTCGGCGGCGAGCCCGGCGGCGTCGTCGAGCTCGGCCGAGCAGCCGAGCTCGGCCGCCGCGCCGGCGCAGTCCTCCAGCAGCTCGGCCAGCGCGGCCCGCAGCGCCCGCCTGCCGCCGCTGCGGCGCTCGTCGATCAGCTGCGCGTCCATCCCGTCGCGGGCCGCGAGGAAGCGGTTCTCGGCCAGCAGCTCGGGCGGCGGCACGTACCGGCGGCGGCCCTCCGCATGGCGGCGGACCGAGCTCTGCACCACGGCGGCGAGCGCGGCGACGTCGAGCAGCCGCGACTGCGCGTCCATCACGCGCACCTCGACGGTGCCCAGCCGCGGCTGCAGGCGCGCGTCCCACCACACGAAGCCAGGATCCGGGATCGCGCGCGTGCGCAGCAGCGCCCCCACAGTCGCGACGTACTCGCCGTAGCCGCCGAAGCGGCGCGGGATGCCGACGCGGGGGAACATCGAGAAGACCGGGGTGCGCATCGAGGCGAAGCCGGAGTCGCGCCCGAGCCAGTACGGCGAGTTGGCCGACAGCGCGAGGATCACCGGCAGGTCGCCTCGCAGCCCGTCGAGGGCGCGCACGGCCATGTCCTCCCCCGGCACGGCGACGTGCACGTGCTGGGCCATCGTCGGCTCCCGGCGGGCCAGCGCGCGTGTGCTCGCCGCGACGTCGCGATAGCGCGGGTGGGTGGAGAGCTCTGCGGCGTCACGGCCGGCGGACGGATGCATGCCGGCCACCGCCGCGCGCAGGCCGAGCTCCTCGCGCAGCGTGGCGTCGACGCGCTCACGCAGCCCGCCGAGCTCGAGCGCGGCGCCGGCGACGGTCGTGTGCGGCGCGCTGCGCAGCTCGAGCACGCAGGCGTGCGTCTCCGGCGCGGTGTGCCCGGCGAGCTCGGCCGGGAGCGCCTCGAGTACGTCGTCGACCCGGTTGGCGAACGCCCAGCCGTCCGGGTCGAGCAGCATCAGCTCCTCCTCGATGCCCACAGTCCACGGCCGCTCCGCGTCGCCGTTCCAGCGCGCCCAGTCGGCCGGCTCAGCCATCGGGCGAGCCGGCGTACTGGCTGACGACCGGCCGCGGCGGCGCGGTCTGCGGGTGGAAGGGCCGGTCCTCGAGCACCCCGCCGGGGCGAACGATGACCGCCGAGCCCTCGGGGATCTCCTGCCACACGCCCGGCAGGTCGGCGAACGGCTCCGACACGATCAGCCGGTCGCCCTCTTGCAGGCGCGACAGCCGGTCGTTGTCGGGATACAGGCGCCTGATCGTGTCGACGTCGCTGGAGGCGAACAGCGAGCGGGCGCGTTCCTTGGTCGCGTAGCGCACCGCCCACAGCGACTCGCCGTCCGAGACGCCGAAGGTCGCCTGCACCTCGCCGCGCTCGCCGCCGGGGCCGGTCGTCGCCTCGATCAGCCCGACGACGCGCTCGAGAGCCGCGATCGGGTCGTCCTCCAGCCCATGGCTCAGCGCGAGCTGGAACACCACCTCGGTGTCGGTGGACCCGTGCACGTCGGGGTAGCGCTCCGGCGCGATCGCCAGCGAGAGATCGCGGCGGATCTCGCGGAAGTGGTTGAGGTAGCCGTTGTGCACGAACAGCCAGCGACCGCTGCGGAACGGATGGCAGTTCGTCTGCTGGACCGGCGAGCCGATCGCCGCGCGCACGTGCGCGAGGAACAGCGGCGACTCGATGTGGCCGGCCAGCTCGCGCAGGTTCGGGTCTGCCCACGCGGGCGACACGCTGTGGTAGAGGGCCGGGCCCTCGCCGCTGCCGTACCAGCCCATCCCGAAGCCGTCGCCGTTGGTCGGCTCGGCGCCCATCCGCGCGTGCAGGCTCTGGTCGACGATCCCGTGCTGGGTCTTGAAGAGCAGCTCGTCGATCAGCACGGGCTGTCCGAACCACGCCATCCAGCGGCACATACTCAGCCTCCTTCTAAGGGATCTGCGAGCGTGCGCGGCTCCGGGCCGCCCCAGAGGGCGCTCATGCCCGATCCTCCCGGCGCGCCCCAGCGCGGGCAATGAGGTCGGCCGGTGTGCCCGCTCACATGCGCGCACGCTTGGCGCGGCGCCGCCGCGGGATTAGCTTCGATGGATGGCGCGGGTCGGCCCCTACGGGTGGTTGCTGGCGTCGCTCGTCGCGTCGGTCGCGGTGCAGGGCGCACTCGCCCCGAGCTCGGTGCAGCGCGTGGTCGTCAGCGTGCTGCTGGGCGCGAACCTGCTGCTGGCGGTCCTGATCGCCGACGTCGACCGCTCGGTGCTGCGGCTGGCGATCGCGATCGCGGTCGCCGGGATCGCCGTCAACGTGCTGCGCGCTGCGACGGATCTGCTCGGCGAGGGCGAGGCGCGCGCGATGAACGCGCTCGTCGTCCTGCTCGGGCCGCCGATGATCGCGCTCGGGGTCCTGCGCAACCTGCGGGCGAGCGGCGCGGTGCGCCTGGAGGCGGTCTCCGGCGTCCTGTCGCTCTACATCATGATCGGCCTCTTCTTCGCGTTCGTCTACGGCGCGATCGAGGAGATCAGCGGCGAGCCGTTCTTCGCCGGCGGCACGTCAGCCTCCGTGGCCAACTGCGTCTACTTCAGCTTCGTGACGCTGGCGACGGTCGGCTACGGCGATCTCACCGCGGCCGGCAACCTCGGCCACACGCTGTGCGTGTTCGAGGCGCTGATCGGTCAGATCTACCTCGTCACGGTCGTCTCGCTGATCGTGAGCAACCTCGGCCGCCGCGAGACTCCGACTCACCCGGATCGGATGATGCGCGGCGGCGCTCAGCAGCCGATGCTCGTCCATGAAGTCGACGCAACCGCGAAGGAGGAACCATGAGCACGCTCGAGATCGACGAGATGGGCCCGATCGACTATGTGGTGCTCGAGTGGCCGGGCAAGCAGCCGGCGGGCGAGGCGGCTCCGCTGATCGTGGACCTCGCCGACCGAGGCATCATCCGCATCCTCGACGTCGCGTTCATGGTCAAGCGCGAGGACGGGACCGTGGACTCGATCGAGCTCGCCGACCTCGACGGCGACGGCTTCGCCGACTTCGAGGGCGCCTCATCGGGGCTGATCGGCCGCGACGACCTCGACGAGGCCGCGGCGGCGCTCGACCCCGGTACGTGCGCCGCCGTCCTGATCTGGGAGAACCGGTGGGCCGCGCCCGTCGCGGTCGCCCTGCGGCGCTCGGGCGGGCAGCTCGTCGCCACCGGGAGGCTGCCGCTGCAAGCCGTGATCGCATCGCTCGAGGCCGCCGAGGCCGGCCGCTGACAACCAGGAGGATTCGCACCATGCCAGGTCTGCTCCGCGGGGTCGCCCGCACCGCCGTCATCGCCGGTACCGCCACGTCCGTCTCGAATCGCGTCTCCCGTCGGCAGGCCCAGCGCTGGGCCGGGCAGAGCGCCGCCAACGAGCCCGAGCCGGCTTACCAGCAGCCGCCGCCCCAGCCGGTCTACCAGCAGCCGCCGCCCCAGGAGGACCCGATCGCCAAGCTCAAGGAGCTCGCGAGCCTGCGCGATCAGGGCATCCTCACCGATCAGGAGTTCGCCGACCAGAAGGCGAAGCTGCTCGCATGACGCCGCACGCGCCGGTCATCGCCGCCTTCGCCCCGAGCAAGAGCTCGCGCGAGCCGATCGAGTTCGGGATCGCGGCCAGCCGGGTCACCGGCGCGCCGCTGATCGTCGTCCACGTCCACCGCGGTGGGCCGCTCGTCTCGTGGTTCGGCGGCGACGTGGACGACACCGTCGGAGACGACGCCCGCTCGCTCGACAACCTCCGCAAGGACTTCGAGCGTGAGAAGGTGCCCGCCCAGATCGAGGCCGTCCAGGAGCGCACGATCGCCGCCGGACTGCTGAAGGCGATCGAGGAGCACAAGCCGCAACTGGTCGTGCTCGGCTCCTCCACCCGCGGCAGCGTCGGCAAGGTGCTGCTCGGCGGCAGCGCCGAGCGCCTGATCCACGAGGCCACCTGCCCCGTCGCGATCGTCCCCCACCGCTACCAGCGGCCCGAGAAGGGCGTGCAGATGATCGGCGCGGCCTACTCGCACACCGCCGAGGGCCGCGAGGCGCTCGAGGCGGCGGCGACGATGGCCCGGCGCAGCGGCGCCGGCCTGCGCGTGATCACGGCGTTGGAGGGCGACGTCGAGCGCCAGACGAGCGGGATGATGGCCGAGCAGCATCACGAGGCCGACCCGCGCGGCGGCGCCGAGGCCCGCAAGCGCATGGCCGCGGACGCGGCACTGCGGAACGCCGTGGCCGAGCTGGCGCCGGACCTCGACGTCGACATCGACGTCCTCGCGCAGGACCCGGGCGACGCGCTGATCGCCGCCTCGCGGCACGTGGACCTGCTCGTGATGGGCTCCCGCGCGCGCGGGCCCAAGCGCTCGGTCGCGCTCGGCAGCGTGTCGCGCGCGGTCGCCGGCGGCGCGGCGTGCCCGGTGATCATCCTGCCGAAGGGTGTCGGCGAGATGGCCCAGCAGCTGGCCGCGAGCGTGCAGGCGCGCGAGCCGGAGTGAGCATGCCGCCGCCGTCCGCCCCCCGTGGAGTGGACGAGCGCATGGCGGCCGGGCGCGCGGCGCGGCGGGCGGTGCCGCGCTCCGGTCTGGCGGAGTGGAGCCCCGCCCCGGGGCGCGAGGACCCGGTGGCGACCCTCGAGCGCCAAGCCGAGTCGCGGATCCCCGAGCTGGTCGCGATCCGTTATGGCCGAATGCTGCGGTCGCCGTTCGCGTTCTTCCGCGGCTCCGCCGCGGTGATGGCCGCCGACCTCGCCGCCCAGCCCTCCCCCGGCCTGCGCGTGCAGCTGTGCGGCGACGCGCACCTGAGCAACTTCGGCACGTTCGCCGGCCCCGACCGGCGGATGGTCTTCGACCTCAACGACTTCGACGAGACGCTGCCCGGGCCGTTCGAGTGGGACGTCAAGCGGCTGGCCGCGAGCATCGAGATCGCCGGCCGCCATCGCGGTTTCCCGCCCCAGGCCCGGCGGCGCGCGGTGCGCGGGGCCATCGGCCGCTACCGCCACGTCGTCTGCCGGTTTGCCGAGATGCGCACGCTCGAGGTCTGGTACGCGCGCTATGAGGTCGAGGCGATGCTCGCCGAGCACCGGCGCGGCGCCAACGGCCACGACCGCGAGCTCGAGAAGCGGCTCGCCAAGGCGCGCGGCAAGGACAGCTTGCGGGCGCTGGTCAAGCTGACGGCGGTCGCCAAGGGCCGGCGGCGCTTCGTCCACGACCCGCCGCTGCTGGTGCCGCTCGAGGACCTGCTCGAGCCCGCCGAGGCCGAGCGCGCCGCGCAACTGCTCCGCGGCTCACTGCGCAGCTACCGCTCGAGCCTTGCGGCGCCCCAACGGGCCCTGCTCGACCGCTTCACCGTCGCCGACATGGCCCACAAGGTCGTCGGGGTCGGCAGCGTCGGCGCGCGCGCATGGGTCGTGCTGCTGCTCGGGCGCGACGAGGGCGACCCGCTCGTGCTGCAGGTCAAGGAGGCACAGCCTTCCGTGCTCGAGCCGCACCTGGGAGCGAGTGCCTACGCCCGCCACGGGCGCCGCGTCGTCGAGGGCCAGCGGCTGATCCAGGCCTCGAGCGACATCCTGCTCGGCTGGTTGAGCGCCGAGGGGTTCGACGGCGTGCAGCGCGACTTCTATGTGCGCCAGCTCTGGGACGCGAAGGGCTCGGCCGACCTCGAGCGGATGCCGCCCGGCCGCTTCGCCACTTACGCCGAGCTGTGCGGCGCGGCGCTGGCGCGGGCGCACGCTCGCTCGGGCGACGCGGTCGCGATCGGCGGCTACCTCGGCCGCAGCGACACGTTCGAGCGGGCCATGGAGGCGTTCGCTCGCCGCTACGCGGACCGCAACGCCGAGGACTTCGCGGCGCTCGAGGCGGCCGCCGACGACGGCCGCATCCCGGCGACGGACGTCGTATGAGCGCCGCCGGCGACCCGGGCCATACGAGCGCCGCCGGGCCCACCAAGCCGGGCAGGCTCGGCCTGCTGCTGTCGATGGCGATGTTCGTGCTCGTGGTCGACACGTCGCTGATGAACGTCTCGATCTCCGCCGTCGTGCACGACCTCGACACGACGGTCAGCGGCGTGCAGTCGGCGATCGCGCTCGAAGCGCTCGTGTCGGCCGCGTTCATCCTGATCGGCGGCAAGGTCGGCGACCTGATCGGACGCAAGCGCGCCTACGTCCTCGGCCTGCTCGGCTACGCGCTCGGCGCGATCTCGATGACGCTCGCCCAGAGCCTGACCGCGATCATCGTCTTCTGGGCGATCACCGGCGGCCTCGGCGCCTCCCTGCTGCTGCCGGCCATGCAGTCGCTGATCCACGGCAACTTCCACGGTGCGGTGCAGACGAAGGTCTACGCGCTCGTCGGCGCCGCCGCGGCGATCGCGGCCGCCGTGGGCCCGCTGCTCGGCGGCTTCATCACCACCTACCTGTCCTGGCGCGTGGCGTTCGCCCTCGAGGCGGTCGTGATCGCAGTCGTCCTCTCGGGGATCGGGCTCGTGCGCGACGCGCCCTACACCGGGCCGCGCGGCGTCGACGTCGTCGGCGCGGTGCTGTCGGTGGTCGGGATGGGCGGGGTCGTGCTCGGCATCCTGATCTGGCAGGAGGGCGGCGAGTATGTGGCCCTGACGATCGCCCTCGGCGCCGCGTGCCTTGCCCTGCTCGCCCTGTGGCTGCGACGGCGCAAGGCGGCGGGGCGCCCGGCGTTGCTGGACCCCGCGCTGTTCGCCTCGCGCCCCTTCCGGCTCGGGATCTCCCAGCAGCTGCTCCAGCAGATCGCGCTCGGCGGGTTGATGATCGTGCTCCCGATCTACCTCCAGATGGTGCTCGAGTACAGCGCGATGGAGGCCGGCCTGTCGCTCGCGCCGCTGTCGCTGAGCATGTTCGCCGTCGCGCTGATCGCCGGCCGCCAGGCGAGCGCGCACCGCCCGAGCAGCGTCGTGCGGCTCGGCTTCGGCTGCCTGGCCGGCGCCGTGGCCGTGCTGATCGCGATCGTGCCCGACGCGAGCTCCGGCTGGGACCTCGCGCCGGCGCTGCTGGTGGCCGGCTCCGGCCTGGGCCTGCTGGTCTCGCAGCTCAACAACTACACGCTGGCGCCGATCTCGGACGAGCGCGTCAGCGAGGCCGCGGGGGTGAACTCGGCGGGAGGCTCGTTCGGCCTCTCCTTCGGGCTGGCATTCGTGGGCGCGGTCATGCTCGCAACGCTCTCGTTCACGTTCACCAACAAGGCGGAGGCGAGCAAGGTCCTGCCGCCGGCCGAGCAGCAGCAGATCGCCGACGCGCTCGAGGAGGACGCCCAGGTGCTGAGCGCCAGCCAGCTCGAGCAGCAGCTCGAGGGGCAGCCCCGGGAGATCAAGGCCGAGGTCCTGCGCATCAACGAGGAGGCGCGGCCCGAGGCGCTGCAGGTGGCGCTGCTGATCCCGGCGCTCGCCGGGCTGATCGGGCTGATCAACAGCTTCCGGATGGCGCGGCTCCCAGACCCGCTGAAGACGAGCGCCGAGCCGGCCGTGCTCGGCTGAGTGGTCCGGCGATGCGACTCAGGAGCTGCCCGCTGTGCCGTTCGAAGGCCGTGAGCACGGTGGAGCGCTTCGACGACGAGGACGGCACGATCGAGGTGACGGCACGCTGCGGCGGATGCGGCATCTGGCGGACCGCCGAGGTCAGCCGGCGCGCCGCCGACGCGCTCGAGCGCCGGCTGCGCCGGGACCTCGAGCAGATGGCCGTCGGGCTCGGGCAGCACCAGCGCTGGCGCGACCTCGACCTCGGCCGGCTGGTGCGCCAGCCGGCCCAGCGGACGGGCCGCAAGACGCCCTGGTAAGCGCGCCGGAGGCCGGGGCGCAGGGCGGCGTGCTCGCACTGCACACGATCCCGACGTGATCCGCGCGGCTAGCGTGCGACGAAGTCGCCCTCGTGCGCCGCGACGACGACCGCGAGGTCGGCGCGCGTGAGCGACGGGGCGAAGCCGAGCGCGGTGAAGGCGGCCTCGAGGTCCGCGGGCTCCTCGACGGCGAGCATCAGACCGCCGAGCGCCTCGTGCGGCAGCGGCGCGTGGCCGGCGCCGCTGCGGGCGACGGGACCGGCGATCGGCCGCTCGAACACCAGCACGACGTTCGGGACGTCGATCTCCACGCCGAGGAACGGGACCGCCGGGTACTCGCCCGCGACCCACAGCCACGCGTCGGGGTCGGGGGTCTCCCACGGGGTCATGGCGAGCCCGAAGCGGGTGTGCCGGCCGACCCGGTTGCGGCCTCCCCGCGCGTCGCCGACCGCGGCGCGCACGAGCGAGCGCGGGATCTCGTAAGGGTGGCGCAGGAGGCCGGGATGCTCCAGCCGCAGGCGGTCGGCGTCGATCAGCAGGCGCCCGCGCCGGAACGCCAGCCGCCAGCGCATCCACGCCCACCAGCAGAGCCCGGCGCTGAGCGCGAGGCCGAAGCCGGCCAGGGCCAGCCGGCCTCCCGGCGAGATGCCGGGATACGTGAGCGCGAGGCCGAGCGGGGTGCCGAGGCTGAACGGGAGGCAGATCAGAAGCATCGGCACGATCACCGCAGCCGTCCGGCGGCGGAGCTTCTTCGAGCCGTGCAGCACAAGCTCCAGCTTGGCCCGCGGCGTCGCGACGGGGATCCGCTCGAGCTCCGGCGCCCCGGCCGTGGCGGCCTTGTTCGGCGCGAGCGGACGCTGCGCCAGGCCCATCTCCTCGGCGAACGCGCGCCACGGGGCGGCCTCGACGCTGCCGTCGGCCGCGCTGTAGACGAGCCCGAACGGCTCGACCGACGCCTCCTCGCCGACGAGCTCGACGAGCATCGGCGGCGTGACCGTCACCGCCCAGCCGGCGTCGGCCATCGCGACCACCAGCGCGAGCCCGAGCTGCTCCAGCGCCTGCTCGTGGCCCGCGGCCATCGCGGCCGCGTCGACGGCGTCGCCGACCTGCCATTCGGCCAGCCAGGCGGCATCGAGCGCCTCCGCGCGCGCCGCCGGCAGCAGGACGGCCTCGCCCATCCGCTCCCACGCCACGGGGACGAGCTCGCGCGCGCGGCCGGTGTCGGCGGCGGCGAGCACGCGCGCCTCGATGTCGTCGACCGGCTCGTCGAGCAGCGCCAGCGCGGAGGGGCCCTCCAGCTCGAGCACCCGGCGCCAGCCGGCGGCGATCGGCGGCCGGAAGCCGGCGTCCAGGCACATCAGCACCTGTAGCGACCAGTAGAAGTCGAACTTGTCCGCCCGCGCGGCGGCCTCGGAACCGAGGCGGACGTCGAGCCGTGCGGCGACCAGCAGCGTGCGCGCGGCGATCGCCGCGTCCAGCCGGTGTGCCGCGACGCCGGCGAGGCGGCGCCAGGGCGCGCTGGAGTACGGGTGCGCCTCTCCGATCGCCAGGGCGCGGGCGATCATCCCGCCGCGCATGCGCGTCAGGCGGCGATGAGCGCCGTCCGCGTCGAGCGCGAGCACATCCGCGACGCCGAGGCGCAGCAGCGCATGGTCGTGCTCGGCGAGCGCCGCGAGCCCGACGACCAGCATCCGTGCCGCGCCGTCGCGGCGCAGCTCGAGCTCGCGGCCGGCCGTGATCCGGATCTGGTCGGGAACCGCGACGCCGAGCGACCGGCACTCCGCCGCGACGAGCGCGCGGAGCGCGCCTGCCTCGTGCGGGACGCCGGCGGCGAGGGCGGCGCGGGGGTGCGGCCGGCGAGCAGCTGCCAGGTCGCCGGCACCAGCGCCCAGGCGATCAGTGACACGAGCACGCCGACGCCGTCCAGCAGGAGGGCAACCGGAATCGCGGCGGCGAATGCGAGCAGGTTGGCCGCGACCGCCAGGACCGGCACCGTGACGGCGGTGAGCAGGGCGCGACGGACCATCGAGGGGTTCTCATCGACAGGTCGGGGCGGCCAGCCGAGCGCGAGGTCAGCGCGCCGACCGGCGGCTCAAGCGCGCGGCCGGGACGGTCGATCTCGGTCATCGTGTCCGCGACTTCCCACGACCGCCCGCTGATCGGCCGCCAGGAGGCGTTGCGCCGCCGCTTCGTGCGCAACGGCTGGATCCTGGTGGTGGCCGGGCTGCTGATCCCGTTCCTCGCCCTGTGGGGCGCCGGCTACGGGTGGGGCATGCGCGAGTACGCCCCGCGGTCGGGCTGGCCGCTGCTGATCGCCGGCGTCATCGTGTTCGCGGTGCGCTTGGCGCTCTACCTGTCCTGAGCCCTACTCCCCCGGCCGCCCGGGCGTGACGAGCCCGGACTCGTAGGCGAGCACGACCGCCTGCACGCGGTCGCGCAGGCCGAGCTTGCTGAGCACGTGCGCGACGTGGGTCTTGACCGTGGTCTCGCCGAGCACGAAGTGGGCGGCGATCTCGGCGTTCGACATCCCGCGCGCGAGCAGCCGGAGCACCTCCAGCTCGCGCGGGGTGAGCTCGTCGAGCCCGTCCGGGCGGGCGCGGTTCGCTGGGCCGACCCGGGCGAACTCCTCGATCAGCCGTCGGGTCACGGTCGGGGCGAGCAACGCCTCGCCGGCGGCGACGGCGCGGATC
>Ga0126312_10001810_pt1 | contig 14125 bp, 14 predicted proteins | sample Plot104A_FD_92537 | JGI IMG/M metagenome (GOLD analysis project Ga0126312, IMG submission 92537) | Serpentine soil microbial communities from UC McLaughlin Reserve, CA, USA - Plot104A | ecosystem: Environmental > Terrestrial > Soil > Grasslands | place: USA: UC McLaughlin Reserve, Lake County...
AGCTCGCTCATGACGTCGTCTAGGAGCATGAGCGGCAGCGCCCCGCGCGCGTCGCCGACCGCCTCGCGCTCGGCCAGGAGCAGGGCGAGCAGCGCCAGCCGCTGCTGGCCCTGCGAGCCGTAGGTGCGCAGCTCGCGGCCGTCGCGCGAAAGCACGAGCTCATCGCGGTGCGGGCCGTGGCCGGTGAAGCCTCGGTCGAGGTCTGAGTCGACGCGCTCGGCCAGCTCGGCCGCGAGGCCGGCCGCATCGGCCGCAGCCGAGCGAGGGCGGTAGCGCAGGGCAACCTCGCCGTCGAGCCCGAGCTCGCCCGCGCGATCGGCGAAGCGATCGGCGAGCTCGGCGACCGCCGCGCGCCGGTCGGCCATCAGCGCGACCCCGTGGCGGGCGAGCTCGGCGTCCCAGGCGGGCAACGAGCCGCGCGAGGCGATGCCGGCGCGCACGCGGCCGAGCAGCGCGTTGCGCTGCGCGAGGGCGCGCGCGTACTCGCGTCGCGTCGGCGCCCGCGCCGGCCACAGCGCCGCGACGACCTGGTCGAGGTGAGCGCGCCGAACCGCAGGAGCGCCCTTGACGAGCTCGAGACGGTCGGGCAGGAAGACGCCGACGAGCGGACGCGCGGGGGCATCGAGCAGCCGCTCCACCGCCACGCCGTCGACGCGCAGCTTCTTGCCGACGGCCGGCTCGAAGCCGACGCTGATGAGGTGCGCGTCGCCGTGCCGGTCTCGCGTGCGGACCTCCACCCGCACGAGCGAGGCGCCGAACCGCACCACCTCGCGGTCGTTGGCGGTGCGGCACGACCGCCCGACGCAGCCGAAGTAGAGGCCCTCGAGGAGGTTCGTCTTGCCGGCGCCGTTGCGCCCCGAGATCACCGTGAGGCCCGCGCCGAGCGCCACCTCCGCCCGCTCGTAGCTGCGGAAGTCGCGCAGGGTCAGGGAGACCACCGCGCTGCGCGCGGTTCCAGGCCTCACATCGTCGCTCATCGCGTGCAGAGACCGCTCCGCCGTTCGGCCACGTCAGACGTTGAGTCTGATCGGCATGATCAGGTAGAGGAAGCCGCTGCCGTCGGCGGCCTCGATCAGCCCCGGGCGCAGGGGCGATATGAGCTTGAGGAGCACCTCGCCCGACTCGACGCTCTCCAGCCCGTCGGCGAGGAACTGCGGGTTGAAGCCGATCTCGAGCGGTTCGCCGCCGAAGGCCACCGGCAGCGCCTCGCGCGCCTCGCCGATGTCGGGGGTCTGGGCCGAGACGGTCAGCTCGCCCTCGCGGAAGCTCAGCCGCAGCGGCGCATTCTTCTGCGCGAGGAGCGAGACGCGGCGGACGACGCCGGTCAGCTCCGCGACGTCGAGGCGCAGCTCGTGCTCGTAGCTGTCGGGCAGAAGCTGGTTGTAGTTGGGGAATTGGCCGTCGATGAGGCGCGAGGACAGCGTCGCGCCGGCGACCTCGAACACCACTTGGTTGGCCCCGACGCTCACCCGCAGCTCGCCGGCGCTCTCGTGCTGGCTGACGATCCGTGCCAGCTCGGCCAGCGCCCGCGCCGGAACATTGGCCTCGAACGAGCCATCCAGCGCGCTCTCGAGGCGCGTCTCCTTGACCGAGAGGCGGTACGAGTCGGTCGCCACCATCCGCAGGTCCTGTCCGGACGCGGTCACGAGGATGCCGGTGAGGATGGGGCGCGTCTCGTCGCGTGACGCGCTGCGTTGCACCCGCGTGACGGTGTCGACGAAGGCGCCCGCCGGAACGGAGACGACAGCGTCGCCAGCGGCCTCGGGGAAGGGCGGGAAGTCGTCGGCCCGCAGCGTCCGGATGTGGAAGGTGGCCGAGCCCGAGACGACCTCGACGTCCTGCTCGCTCGGGCGGTGCTCGAGCGTCACGCGCTCGCCCGGCAAGGCGCGGACGACGTCGAGCAGCAGCCGCGCCGGAAGCACCACGGTGCCGTCTCTCGCCACGGCGCCCTGGCCGAGCGGGACGCGCAGGCCGACCTCCATGTCGGTGGCGCGCAGCTCGGCGCCGTCCTGGGCGGCCTGGAGCTGGACGCCGGAGAGCGCCTGCACGGCGGAGCGCGTGGACGCGACGCGGCTGACGGTGGCGAGCTGGTTCAGAAGGGCCTCGCGCGGAATCTCGAGTTTCATCGTCGATCACCTGTGTCCAAGAGAAAGAGAGGGAGAGCAGTCATAGGGGCTGTGGAGATGTGGGCAAGGGGAGCGAAACGCCGGAGAGAGCGGGGGAAGGCCCGCACAATGCCCGCGGTGGACAACTCGGGAAGTCTGTCAATGCGTGCGGTCATTCCCCGGCGGTGGTGGACGTACGCAGGCGCTCAGTGAGCGAGCGGACGATCTCGTAGGCGTCGGCGTCGCTGGCGATGCGCTGCCCGGTGCGCTTGACGGCGTGCAGCACGGTGGAGTGGTCGCGTCCACCGAAGGCGTCGCCGATGGCGGGGAGCGTCCGGTCGGTCAGCTCCCGCGACAGGTACATCGCCACCTGACGCGGCCAGGTGACGCGGGCGGCGCGACTGGGCGAGAGCAGGTCGTCGAGGCCGACGCCGAAGGCCTCGCACGTCGCGAGCTGGATCTCGCGGATCGTGCGGCGGGCGGGGACGAGCTCGGGGTAGAGGCCGGCGAGCACCTCGGCGGCGAGGTCGCCCGTGATGGGTTCGCCGGTCAGGGAGCTGTAGGCGACGACGCGGATCAGGGCGCCCTCGAGCACGCGGACGTTGTCGACGATGCGATCGGCGATCGTGGGGATCACCTGGTCGTCGGCGATCTGCACGCCATCGTGGGCGACGCGCTTGCGCAGGATCGTCATGCGTGTGCTGCGGTCGGGTGGGCGGATGTCGGTGACGAGCCCGCACTCGAAGCGCTCGCGGAGGCGGTCCTCGAGCGCGTCCATGTCGCGCGGCAGGCGGTCCGAGGTGAGGACGAGCTGGCTGCCGCCCTCGTAGAGCGCGTTGAAGGTGTGGAAGAACTCTTCCTCGGTGCGGGCCTTGCTCTCGAGGAACTGGACGTCGTCGATCAGCAGGACGTCGGTACAGCGGTAGGCGTCCTTGAAGCGGTTGGTCCCGCCCGACTGGATGGCGGTGATGAACGCATTCGTGAACGCCTCGACGGTCGTGTAGCGGACCTCGACGCCGGCGCCAAACCCGCGCAGGTAGTTGCCGATCGAGTGCAGCAGGTGGGTCTTGCCGACGCCGGGCGGGCCATAGATGAAGAGCGGGTTGTAGGCCTGGGCGGGCTGCTCGGCGACGGCGAGCGCGGCGCCGTGGGCAAGGCGGTTGCCGTCGCCGATGACGAACTGCTCGAAGGTGTACTTGGGGTTGAAGGTCGTGTCGGGGGCGTTGGGCGTTGGGCGTTGGGCGTTGGGGGCTCGTTGCGCCGACGCTGCCACGACTTCGACCGTTATCTCCGGCCCGAGCGCTGCGCTCGTGCACGCCTGCAGCACGCGTCCGAAGCGGTCGGCGACGTAGCCGCGGTGGCGGTCGGGGGCGGCGACGACCAGCGTGCCCTCGTCGAGCTCGCGCGGCTCGAGGGTGTCGAGGATGCGCCACGGCCGACCCTCCGGGACCTCGCGCCGCAGCTGCGCGACGACGCGCGACCAGGCATGGCGAAGCTCCTCGGGCACCGGCTCGCTTATACCTGCGCCGGCCGCGCGGCGAGGAAGGGGTCGCCGCATTTTGCGGAGGGGTCCGACCGGCCCGAGGCGACTCCTATACTCCGACCTTCTCGTGAAGCGGACCTATCAGCCGAAGAAGCGCAAGCGCGCCCGCACCCATGGCTTTCGCGCCCGCATGCGAACCCGGGGCGGGCGGCTCGTCGTCAGGCGACGGCGCGCCAAGGGGCGCAAGCGGCTGACGGTCTAGCGCGCATGGCGCGTGGGCGGCTGTCCCGGGCGGCCGAGTTCGAGCGGGTCTATCGCCAGGGGCGCTCGCAGGGCAACCGCTTCCTCGTCCTCTACTCGTTCCCGCGCGGGGCCGAGTCCCGTGAGCCGCGGCTCGGGGTGTCGGTCTCGCGCAAGGTCGGCAGCGCAGTGGACCGGAATCGGGTAAAGCGGCTGTTGCGCGAGGCGTTCTGGGCTGTGGCGGAGCGGCTTCCGGACGGCCACGACTTCGTGCTGGTGGCGCGGCCGGAGGCGCGCGAGCTCGCCTCGCGCGACGGCGTGGCCGGGATCAAGCGGGCGCTTGCGGAGCTGATCGCCGAGTGAGCTTGCCGCGCCGCCTGGCCGTGCTGCCGATCGCGCTGTGGCGCGCCCTCATCTCGCCGGCGCTGGCACCGCGCTGCAAGTACGAGCCCTCGTGCTCGACGTATGCCATCCAGGCGATCCAGCGGTACGGCATACTGCGTGGCGTCGTCCTGGCCGGGTGGCGGATCTTGCGCTGCAACCCGTGGAGCCACGGCGGATTCGACCCCGTCGAGGCCCAGCGCCTGTTCGGCGCGCGCGCCGCGACCCATCGCGCACCGTGACCGTGGTCTTCGCGAACATCTTCCAGCCGCTGATCGACGTCTTCGAGGCGGTCCTCAAGTTCTTCCACGACAACATCGGGCTGACGTGGGGGATGTCGATCATCGCGATGACCGTCGTCGTCCGCGCGGCGATCCTCCCGCTCACGCTGCGGCAGATGAAGTCCATGCGCCGCATGCAGGAGCTCTCTCCGAAGATCAAGGAGCTGCAGGCCAAGTACAAGGGCGACAAGCAGCGCCAGAACGAGGAGATGATGAAGTTCTACCGGGAGAACCAGGTCAATCCCCTGGGCTCCTGCCTCCCGCTGCTGCTGCAGCTGCCGGTCTTCATCTCGCTGTTCTACATGCTGCGGACGGACCTGAAGAAGGACATCTGTCCGCCGATCACCCAGTACGTCGCGAACCTGAAACCGTCCGGCGGGCTCGGCGCCGTGTCGTGCACGAACGGCCTCAACGGGCAGGGCGCACCGAAGGGGACGGAAGGGGTCACCTTCAACGACTGGCTGCACCTGCCGGCCCAGGCGCACGTCCCCAAGCATTTCGACACCGGGTTCCTCTTCATCCCGGACCTGACGGCGAAGGCGACCGGGGCGGTCCTGATCACGCTGATCGTGCTCTATGTGGGCACGCAGCTGGCCTCGTCGCTGCTGATGTCGGTGACCGCGGACCGGACCCAGCGCCTGATCTTCATGGCGCTGCCGTTCTTCTTCGTCATCTTCATCATCAGCTTCCCCGCCGGCCTGCTCGTGTACTGGATCACGACGAACACGTGGACGATCGTCCAGCAGTTCATCGTCCGTCGAACCGTGGGGCCGATACGACCACCGGTGCAGGCCGACGGCTCGCCTGCGCCATCGCCGTTCGCGCAGCTGCGCGAGGCGTTGAGCGGCGCCTCGGGCGGCGGCGGGGGCTCGGGCGGCGGAGGCGGCTCGAGCGGGAACACGTCGAAGGGCAACGGCGCCGGCTCGAAGGAGAAGGTGTCGGCCGGTGCCAAGGCGAAGGGCGGCGGCGGCTCGTCGGCGTCGGCCAAGCCCAAGCCGAAGCGCGGCGGCCCGCCGCCGGCCTCCCCGCGCAAGAAGAAGAAGCGGTCCGGGCGTCGCCGGTAGCCATAGCCACGCGCGGCTCGCTGCGTAGGTGAGCGGCTCATCCCACGGCCCCGAGCTCAGCTCGGCCGCGATCAGCGTGGTGAAGTCGCGCGAGCGCGGGGCGCGGGTGTCGGTGATGCTCCACCCGTTCCGCTCCTCGAAGTGGTCGGAGAGGGCGATGAAATGATAGCCGGCGTCGCGGTAGGCGGCGGCGACGCGCTCCGGCTCCGAGTGGCCGTCGGAGCGGTTCGAGCGGCAGTGCAGGTTGCCGCGCCAGAGGCGCCCGTCGCCGTTGCGCAGAAGATCGTCCGGCATGCCGAGCACGCCTACCCAACCCGGCGCGTGGCATGATCCGGCCGGCCATGGAGGAGGCTTCGGCAGAGACTCCGGAGACCCGCGTGCGCGAACTGCTCGAACGGGTCGTGGAGGCCCTCGGCCTCGACGCGCGCGTCGAGGTCTCCGACGACGGCGAGCAGGTCACCGGGACGGTCGTGGGCGAGGACGTCGGGCTCGTGATCGGGCGCCACGGGCAGACGATCGACGCACTGCAGCATCTCGCTTGGCGGATCGCCGTGCGCGACCCGGAGGACCGCCGCCGCGTGGTGATCGACGCCGGCGGGTATCGCGAGCGCCGCGCCGCCGCGCTGCAGGCGCAGGCCGACCAGGCGGCCGCCGACGCCCTCCGGTACAGCCGCCCGGTCGCGCTCGACGCGATGACGGCCTCTGACCGGAAGGTCGTGCACGAGTACCTGCGCGACCGCGGCGACGTCGAGACCTACTCGGAGGGCGACGAGCCAGACCGGCACCTGGTGGTCGCGCCGGTACGGCCCTAGGTTGGGCCGGTGGCCGCTGTTTCACCGTCGGGTCACATGTGAAACAGGGCGTCCGCATCGCGGTCCCGTCGCTGGGTGAGCGGAGACGGCGGCGGCCCCTCGAACAGCGGCTGACCGTACGGTTTCCGGCGGTCTACCGCGTGCTGGCCGGGCAGCTGGTGCGGCTTCCGGCGACGTCGGGCGCGCGGCGGTGGGCACTCGCGCGGCAAGTCGCGCTGGCCTATGCGGCCTCGAACCGGCGCGACTTCGCCGCGGTGCTCGTCGGGCTGGACGCCGAGTTCGAGTACCGCCCCAGCCGCGACCTGATGCCGCCTGACGCCGACCCCGTCTTCTATGGGCACGACGGCTACCTGGACGTCTGGCGCCATTGGCTGGAGGCGTTCGGGGACATCCGCTGGGATCCTGAGGAGATCCTCGACTTCGGCGACCGGTTCATCGTCACGACGCAGCAGCGCGGCACCGGCTCGGGCAGCGGAGTCAGCGTCAGCGAGCCGGTCTATCAGGTGTTCACGTTGCGCGCGGGGCTCGTGCTCCGCCAAGACGACTTCCTCGACCGATCCGAGGCACTCGAGCTGGCACGTGGCCGCGTGGCCGGTTGACAGCGCCACTCCGCGGTTCCGTCCGCCGCGTGTTTCACCGTCGGGTAGAACGTGAAACGGGACGGACTCACGGAGTTGGACCGGGGCATTCTCGTCGGCGTGCTCATCGGTGAGGGCAGTTTCGGCGGCGACGGGCGGCAGCCGCAGGTGACGCTGCGCATGCACACGCGCCACGAGGCGCTGTTTCGCTGGGTCGCCGCCCGGTTCCCGCGGACCAAGGTCTACGGGCCCTACCACCACGGCGGGCGTTCGTACTTCCAGTGGATGGCGCGGGGCCGGGCGCTCGTGGAGGACGTGCTGCCCGTCATCGAGGATGCGATCACGCCGGAGGTCGACGCCCACGCCGCCGCGCGGCTCGCGGCGATGTGCGATCACTACGCCGAGTACATCGCGCGGGCGCGCCGGGCGCTGCCGTGACGACGGTCGCGGACCTGGTGGACCGCTTCGGCCTGCCGGCGGACGCGGGCCCGAAGCTCGAGGCCCTGCTCGGCGGTCTCGCGGACCCGGCGGCACCCACCACCGTCCGTGTACGCGACGAGGCCATCGACGTTCATCTCTCGGATTCGCTCGTCGCGCTCGAGCTGCCCACGGTGCGCAGGGCGGCGACGATCGCCGACCTCGGCGCGGGCGCCGGCTTCCCCGGCCTGGCGCTCGCCGCGGCGCGGCCCGATGCCGCCGTCACCCTGATCGAGAGCAACCGCCGCAAGGCGTCCTTCGTCGCGGAGCTGGCGGCTACCGCGCAGCTCGACAACGTGCAGGTCGCTGCAAGACGGGCCGAGGAGGCCGCGGGCAAGCACGACGTCGTCACCGCCCGGGCGCTGGCCGAGCTCCCGGTCGTGCTCGAGTACGCGGCGCCGTTACTCGAGCACGGCGGCACCGTGGTGGTTTGGCAGGGGCGTCGGCACGCGGACGAGGAGCGGCGCGCCGAAGCGGCCGCCGCTGAGCTCGGCCTTGCGCGCGACGAATTGCGCTCGGTGCGGCCGTTTCGCGCCGCGCAGCACCGGCATCTGCACACCTATGTCAAGGTCGCGGCGACGCCCGACCGGTTCCCGCGCCGTCCCGGGATGGCGCGCAAGCGACCGCTCGGCGCCGACCGGGACCGGCGCTAGCCTCAGGCGGTCAGGGTGGTCGGGCGAGCCCGTTCCCCCTAGGGCAGCCGCCATGGGCACGATCTACGCCGTCGCCAACCAGAAGGGCGGGGTGGGCAAGACCACCACCGCCGTGAATCTCGCCGCCTGCGTGGCCGAGGCCGGCTACGAGACGCTGCTCGTCGACGTGGACCCCCAGGCCAACGCCACCCTTGGCCTCGGCCTGCCCAAGGACGCCTCGCCGAGCGTCTACGACGTCCTCGCGGGCGACGCCACTCTCGCCGACACACTGAAAAACGGTCGACTGGAGCGCCTCTCCGTCGCGCCCTCTACTCCCGACCTCGCCGGAGCCAACGCGGAGCTCCCGCGGGTGCGAGGGTCCGAGACCCGCTTGCGCGATGCCCTCGCCGACGTCCGCGATGACTTCGCCTTCGCCTTCCTCGACTGCCCGCCCTCCCTTGGACCGCTGACCGTCAACGCCCTGGTGGCCGCCGACCGGTTGATCGTCCCGGTCCAGACCGAGTACTTCGCGCTCGAGGGCCTGGCCGGGCTGCTCGAGACCCTCAAGGTCATTCAACGTGAGCTCAACCCGAGGTTGACCGTTGCCGGATTGCTGCTGACCATGCACGACGGCCGCACGCGGCTGGCCCAGGACGTCGAGCGCGAGGCACGCGAGCACTTCCCGCAGCTCGTCTTCGACACCGTCGTGCCGCGCAACGTGCGCCTCGGCGAGGCTCCGTCCTTTGGACGGCCGATCATCCACCACGATCCGCACTGCTCCGGTGCGGACGCGTACTTCGAGCTGGCGAAAGAGGTGGCTGCACGTGGCTAGGGAGCGCGGGATGGGGCGTGGGCTGTCGGCGATCTTGTCGGTCGCCCCGCGTGAGGAGTCCGACGAGCTGCGCTCGCTGCCGGTCGAGCTGATCGATCCCAACCCCCACCAGCCCCGCGGCGCGTTCGACGACGAGGCGCTCGTCGCCCTCGCCGAGTCGGTCAAGGCCAACGGCGTGCTGCAGCCGGTGCTCGTGCGTCCGTCGGTTGACGGCCGCCACGAGCTCATCGCCGGCGACCGTCGGTGGCGGGCCGCCAAGATCGCCGGCCTGGACGAGCTTCCCGCGGTCATCCGCCGGCAGGGCGATGCCGCCTCGCTCGAGCTGGCGCTGGTCGAGAACATGGCTCGCGAGGACCTCAACCCAATCGAGGAGGCCCGTGCGTGCGCCGCGCTCATCGAGGAGCTGGGGCTCACCCGCGAAGAGGTCGGCCGCCGGGTGGGCCGCTCCCGCGTGGCGGTGTCCAACCTCATGCGCCTGCTCGACCTCCCCGACGAGGCGATCGCGCTGATCGAGCGCGGCGATCTCAGCGAGGGCCACGGGCGGGCCCTGCTGCTGGCGCCCGACCACGCCGACCGCCGCGACCTCGCTCGCGCCGCCGCCGCGGACGGATGGTCGGTCCGCGAGACCGAGGCCAGGGCCCGCGCCGCCGGCGAGAAGGCCGGCAAGCCGCGCATCCGCCGCGCCCGGCCCCGCGGCATCCACCCCGACCAGGCGGCCGCCGCGGCCGAGGCCGCCGACGTCCTCGGAGCCGCCCTCGGAGCCGACGTTCGCGTGACCGCGAAGGGCACCGGTTTTACGGCCACGATCGAGCTCGGAAGCCTCGACGAGGCGCTCGACCTCGCGGCCCGAATCACGCGCCGCCGGGCGGCCTGACCGGCGCTACACTCACCGCCGCAGCGGGCGATTAGCTCAGTCGGTTAGAGCGCTTCTCTGATAAGGAAGAGGTCCCAGGTTCGAGTCCTGGATCGCCCATCGACCAAAGACCCCGCTCAGGCGGGGTTTTCTTGTGGGCTGAGCCGCGGTGCCGACGGCCTGGTGCCCGATCCCCCAACATTTCCCCCAACGTCGGGAGTAGAGTCCTGAGGGCGATGAGCATTCACACGCGCAAGCGTGCGCGAGGCAGGATGGTTTACGAGGTCATCTGGCGGGAGCCGGGGGGACGGCAGCGCTGTCAGACCTTCTCGACTCGACGCGCAGCCGAGGCGCGGGACCGAGAGATTCGCGACCTGCGCGACCGCGGCCGGCACGAGGCAATCGATGCCGGCAGCGAGTCGCTGGCCGAGGCGACGGAGCGGTGGTGGGTCGACCATGTCGAGAGCTCGGTCAGCCAGAGCACGGCGAAGGTCTACGCGTCGGCGATCGACCTGCACCTCGTACCGCGGATCGGGTCGATGCCTATCCGTGACATCCAGCCGGCCGACGTCGTCGCGTTGCAGCGCGAGCTGCGTGAGGACGGCGTCGGTGCCGCGATGACGCAGAAGACGCTGATGGTGCTCTCCGGGATCATGCGCCACAGTCAGGTGCTCGGCCGAATCCCGGCCAACCCGGTCGGCCCCGTCCGGATCAGGCAGGCGAAGCGCAAGCGCGCGATTCGACCGCTCTCGCCGGTGACCGTCGAGCGGATGCGGGCGCTGGTGCTCGCCCGCGACCGGCCGCGCGATGCGGCGCTGCTCTCCTTGCTCGCCTACGCCGGCCTGCGCCCCGGCGAGGCGTTCGCGCTGCGGTGGGACTGCGTCGGCGACCGCGCATTGATCGTCGAGCACGGCCGTGCCGATGGGTCGCTGAAGCCGACGAAGACTGATCGCATCCGGACCGTGGGCCTGCTGCAACCCGTGGTGGAGGACCTTGAGGCGTGGCGCGGCGTTGCGCGGGCGACTGCGGACGGGGGCCTGGTCTTTCCACGCCGGGACGGCGACGTGTTCCGCGACGCGGACTACCAGAACTGGCGCCGGCGGATCTTCGATCCGACCAGCGAGGCCGCGGCGGCCGTCGAGGCAACGCCGTACACGCTTCGCCACAGCTTCGCGAGCTTGCTTGTCCAAGCCGGTTGGAACGCCCTTGAGATCGCGCACGAGATGGGCAACAGCCCGGAGGTGGTACAGCGCGACTATTCGCACCTGTTCCGCGAGTTCGCGCGTGGCGAGCGGATCGACCCCGAGACCTTGATCCGGTCAGCTCGTGAGGCCGTGCTGCAAACCTGATGCAATCACGCTGCCGTGCCGGTATGGCTCACGCAGCAGCCACATCGCCGTTTCTTCGCGAGGCCACGTTCGCCAACGAGGCGGGACTCAGCGATCGCGACATTGCGCGGGCGACAGGCGCGGCGCGGAGCACGGTCCGAGCCTGGCTCGCCGGCACCCGGAACCCGACGGGCGAGCGGGCAGAGAGACTCGTCGAGCTCTCCGCACTCATCGAACGTCTAGACCGCGTCATCGACCCCAGCTACATCGCGGTCTGGCTGCGCAAGCCCGTGCCGGCGCTGGAGGACGACAAGCCGCTCGACGTCATCGGGCGAGGCGACTACCGCCGCGTGGCGGCCCTCGTCTCGGCGCTAGAACAGTCACCGACGACCTAAGCGTGGACGTCGCCACCGTCGCTATCGACGGCGTGTGGTGGCGCCAGGTGCCTCACGCGGCCGATCCGCTCTTCTGCCCCGACCCGACCACGGACGGCCGCTGGCAGCGCGGCGAGGTCGTCGGGGCGCTCTGCTTCGCCGACGGCGAAGAGACCGCGTGGGCCGAGTGATACCGAGCCCTCGCTGAGCTCGCCATCCCACCCGATCGGGAGATGCCGCGCAACCTATGGCGCTGGGAGCTTAAGAGTGGGCGACGCCGCGGAGCTCTCGAACGAGGAGAAGCTGGCCGCGGCCGACCTCCCGCCGCCTCAGCCGACCCGCCGTGAGTGGCCGGCCTTCCAAGCGGTGGGCGAGCGGTTGTGCGGGCCGGCCACCGCGGCCTGCTCGCACCGAACGCAACCAGACCAACCGCCCAGATCCTCTGCCTCTCCGAGAGACCGCCGTCATCGACGGCGCCAGAGCACTCGCCCACCGACAACGTTCCGCCAGACACCGCACCGCCGACGCGAATGACCATCTGACCGCCGGCCGACATTCGGCCGAACGAACCCTGACACCGTCGACCTTAGGGCGCAGCGTCCCCGGACGCCCTCCGGTGCCGAGGCAGGAGGCTTCCCAAGCCGAAGGTCGCCGGTTCGAGACCCGTCAAAGGCACGCTCGAGCGCCACCGCGTCGATCCAGAACGTGCTCAGCCGCACCGGCCGGACTGGACCCTCGCCGTCATCCGGGAAGCCATCGGGATCCCCGGTGCCCATGAGGAACTCACGGCCCTCTAGCCGCACCATCGTGCCCGGCACCGCGCCGGGTGCCCAGGGCGCTTCCTCCAAGATCGCCGCGTGCGCGCCCGGTCGCGCCGGCGCAGGGCATGTGCCCGCGGCACCAAGCTGGTTCATCGTGCTGGCTAGCCCCACGCCTCCGCCGCCCGGATGCAACGTAGGCCGCTGTGCTCGCATTCGCCGGGCATGGCGATCGTCGCTCTCGCCCAACCGCACGACCGATCGGCTATCCCCGCCAAGCAACGGACTCCGACGCCACGGACGCACTCACGCGTCGCCTCGGCGGCCCTCCCAAGCTCGGTCTGCCGGCTGCCGCCGTGCCCGCTGCTCATTCAGGCAGAACCCGTATCTGATCTCTAGTCCCGCACTCCGCTCGGCGCGACCCCCGACAGCCGTTTCAGACAGTTGCACCGCAGTGCGGTTCTGTCCGAACCGGGCGGTTGACTGCAGCGGCGGGACGTCGTGATGGGGTTGTCGGCCTTGCGAGGCGCAGTTGTTGTCGATCGGCAAGTTGGTGGCGGGTCAGGAGCGCTACTACGAGCAGCAGGTTGCGCGGGGCCTTGACGACTACTACGCGGGAAGCGGGGAGGCCGCCGGCCGGTGGTTGGGGGCGTCGGCGTCGGCTCTCGGTCTTGAGGGGGAGGTCGACAGTGATGCGTTCGGGGCGCTGATCGCCGGCCGCGATCCCAACAGCGGCGAGGTGCTGCGAGCGCGGGCCGGCCGGGATCGGGTGTGCGCATTGGACTTGACGTTTTCGGCGCCGAAGAGCGTGAGCGTTCTGTTCGCGATCGGGGACAGCGAGACCTCTCGGACGTTGGTTGATGCGCACGAGGAGGCGGTGGCGGCGGCGGTCGGCTACCTCGAGCGCGAGGCGTGCCGGGTCCGGCGCGGACGCGGCGGGCGCGTCGAGCTGGCGGCCGGTGGGTTCGTCGCCGCGGCGTACCGGCATCGGATGAGCCGCGCGGGCCAGCCGCAGCTGCACACCCACGTGGTGGTGGCGAACATGGCGCGGGGCGCGGACGGGCGGTGGTCGGCGCTGCACGGCTATCGGCTCTTCCAGCACGCCAAGGCGGCCGGGTCGCTGTACCAAGCGCACCTGCGGGCGGCGGTGCGCGCGCGGCTGTCGTGGGCGCGGTGGGGCGAGGTGCGCAACGGGATGGCCGAACTCGACGGCGTGCCGTCCGGGGTGCTTCGGCATTTCTCACGCCGGCGTGCGGAGATCATCGAGTGGCTCCGGGCAGAGGATCGGTCGGGACGGCAGTCGGCGGAGAAGGCGGCGCTGGCAACCCGGGAGCCGAAGGCCGAGCCGGTTCCGTTGGCGCCGTGGTGCGACCGCGTGCGGGCCGAGGCGGCGGAGCACGGGTTCGGTGACCAGGAGCTGGCCGTGGTGACCGGCGCGCGTGAGCGAACGCCGGGGCGGCGCGTCGAGCTCGAGGCGGTCGGTGCCCGCCTGACGGGCCCCGATGGACTGACGTCGCAGCGCAACAGCTTCGAGGCGCGCCATGCGATTGCCGATTTGGCCGCGGCGCATCGTGACGGTGCTCGCGTTGAGGAGGTGGAGCGGGCGACGGGGACGTTCCTGGTCCGGGGCGATGTCGTTGCGATTGGTGGTGATACGGGCGAGCGGCGGTACACGACGGCGAGCCTGTTGGCCTGCGAGCGGCTCATCGTCCATGAGGCGACCCGCGGCCGGACCGCGGGTGCCGCCGTGGTCGATGACGAGCTGGTCCAGCGCATGCTGTCTAGACTGCCCGTGCCGCTGAGCGACGAGCAGTCGCGGGTCGTGCGGTCGGTCGCGACGAGCGGGAACGCGGTGGACGCGGTCGAGGCGCTGGCCGGAACGGGCAAGACGACGGTCGCAGCGGCGCTCGCCGTGGTCTACCAACGG
>Ga0126312_10001811_pt1 | contig 14117 bp, 12 predicted proteins | sample Plot104A_FD_92537 | JGI IMG/M metagenome (GOLD analysis project Ga0126312, IMG submission 92537) | Serpentine soil microbial communities from UC McLaughlin Reserve, CA, USA - Plot104A | ecosystem: Environmental > Terrestrial > Soil > Grasslands | place: USA: UC McLaughlin Reserve, Lake County...
AGATCTTGATCCCGGTCGGGACGGCGATCAGCAGCGTCGTGATCATCATCGGGACGCGCAGGTACGGCGCCATGCCGCTGACGAACATGTGGTGCGCCCAGACCGAGAAGCCGAGCACGAGGATCGCTAAGAGGCTGAGGGCCATCAGGCGATAGCCGAAGATCGGCTTACGGGCCATCACCGAGATGACCTCGGAGATGATCCCGAAGCCGGGCAGCATCATGATGTAGACCGCCGGATGGGAGTAGAACCAGAAGATGTGCTGGTACCCGAGGACGTAGCCGCCCTCGTAGATGTTGAAGAAGTCCATCCCCATCATCCGGTCGAACATCACGAAGAACTGCGACGCCGCGATGAACGGCGTCGCGAGGACGACGAGCAGCGACGTTGTGAAGTTCGCCCAGACGAGCAACGGCATGCGCCAGAACGTCATCCCAGGCGCACGCATCGTGATGATCGTGACGAGAAAGTTGAGGGCGGTCATGATCGAGCTCGCGCCCGCCCACTGGACGCCCATGTTGAAGAAGGCGTTCCCGAAGGTGTTGTGCTCGCACAGCGGCGCGTAGCACGTCCATCCCGAGCTCGGTCCGCCGCCGGGCACGAAGAATGCCGTCACGAACATGAGTCCGCCGATCGGCAGCAGCCAGAATGACAGCGCGTTCAGGCGAGGGAACGCCATGTCCGGTGCGCCCAGCATCAGCGGCACGACGTAGTTCGCCAGCCCCGCGAACGCCGGGATGACGAACAGGAAGATCATCAGCGTCGCGTGGACGGTGAAGAGGCCGTTGTAGCCCTGGGCGTCCGTCACCTGAAGCCCCGGCTGAGCGAGCTCCGCTCGCACGAGCATCGCCAGCAGGCCACCGATGACGAAGAAGAAGAAGACGGTGCAGAGGTACTGGACCCCGATCACCTTGTGGTCGGTGTTGACGCGGAGGTAGTCGCGCCAGCTGCGCGCCCCGTGCCCGGAATGATCCTCTGGACGTGTCGGATAGCCGAGCGCGTAGTAGACCCAGTAGTCGAACGCGCCGATTCCCGCCAGGAACCCGATCGGGAGCGTGACCATGAACGCGACGATCGCGAGCACTTCCCAGTCCCAGATCGGGTGCCACCCTGCGATCCAGCGCAGCAGGCAGACGAGGCCGGCGCCCAGCGCCCAGAACAGCACCGACATCCAGGCAGCGCGGATCCAGCCCGCCGCGGTTAGCCGCCTCAGCCCGCGCGGCGGCGGGGAGGCCGGGGCGTGATGTGCTTCGTGCGCGGGTGCCGTGTGCGTCAACTTGCTCCCTCCGTCAGGAATCCGACCAGCGCGTCGAGCTGCTCGTCCGGAAGAGTCTTGTACGTCTTTGGCATGACGTTCGGCGGGAAACCTTTCTCCACGTGCGCGTCCGGGTCCACGATCGACTCCCGTACGAACTGCTCGAGCGGCTGCCCTGCAGCCTGCGCGAACTCCGGCAGCTTATCGAGGTCGGGGCCGACGGTCCCCGTCGCCCCGGCCGGCTTGAAGGTGTGACAGGAGGCGCAGCCCTGCTCGGTGAAGACGGCCTTGCCGGCGGACGCGCCGCCGCCCGAAGTCGCCTGCCCGGCGCGTGAAACCCACTGCTGCCACGCGCGCTGTCCCATCACGATCACGGTCGAGCGCATCACGGCGTGCCCCAGCCCGCAGAGCTCGGTGCAGACGATCGGAAACTTCCCCGTCTTGTTCGGCGTCACGGTCAGGTACGTGTCGATCCCGGGAACGGTGTCCTGCTTCTGCGAGAACTCGGGCACCCAGAACGAGTGGAGCACGTCCAGTGCGGCGAAGTGGAAGCGGACCGTGCGGTCGACAGGAAGCCGCAGCACGGTCGCCGCCAGGTTCTGGTGCTGCGGGTACTTGAAGCTCCAGGCGAACTGCTGCGCGGTCACGTCTATTCGCAGCGGGTTGTCGCCGACCTTGTCGTTCTTGCCGAGCACGATCGCACTGAAGATCGCGATCGCCGTCACCAGCGCGAAAGGGACTGCGGTCCAGGCGATCTCCAGGCCTGTGTGGCCGTGGATTGGCTTGCCGTCGGTCTCGAAGTTGTCGCCGCGGGGCGCGCGGAACTTCAGCAGCGAGTAGACGAGGACCGCGGCGACGACGGCGAAGATCCCCGCACAGATGATCGTCGTGAACCAGAAAACGTGGCCGATCCGGTCGGCTTGCTCGGAGGCCGTGGCGGGCAGCCACGCCGGATAGAGCGCCATGCCGACCGAGATCACGCCCGCGATCAGTGTGAACAGCAGCAGCTGCCAGAAAACGCCCCTGCGCACGGTGCGCGCGAGCCTAGCGACTCGGGGCGATTCTCGCGCAGGAAGCCGTATCCGTTCCTGCAGTTCTGCCGTTTTTTTAGGAGACTTCCGGAGAGGACCCTCCCACGGCACTCCGGTCGCGCTCCCAAACAGAAGAAGGAGGAGGAATGGGACTCGGAGTAAGCATTTTCTTGATCGCGGTCGGCGCGATTCTCACCTGGGCAGTGAGTGCCACCGTGTCGGGGGTCGACCTGCAGACGATCGGCTGGATCCTGATGATCGTCGGCGTGATCGGCCTGCTGGTCTCCCTCGTGTTCTGGTCGTCGTGGGGCGGCCCCGGCTACTGGGGCAACAGGCGCCGGTATGAGGAGGCTCCGCCTTACTAATCCGCGCAACCGCAGCTACTTGACCAATGGGCCGGCGTGACGCCGGCCCTTTGCTTTGCGGAGCCGCACCGTCCGCCGGCAGCGGGGCTCTGGCCCCGCTGCGCGTCAGCCTCGCGAGAACAAGCCAACCATGCGCGCGGCATCAAGGCACGCGCGCCAAAGGCGCGCCTGCGGTGTTCTCATCGCCGGAAATGCGTAGTATTTCGGGCGAAGGCGAGCCCGAGCGAGCCTACGCCCGGGGTAGTTCGAGAGTGAACGTCGAGCCGACGCCCTCCTCGGACTCGACGTCGATGTGGCCCTCCATTCGTCGGACGAGCTCGCGGGAGATGTACAGGCCGAGGCCGGTGCCCCCGATGCCGCGGATCAGTTGCGGGTCGAGCCGATAGAACTTGTCGAAGATCCGCACGTGCTCGGCCGCCGGAATGCCGAGGCCGTGGTCGGTGACGGAGAAGTGGACAAACCGCTCCGCAGCGCCGACCCGGACCAGCACGCGACCGCCGTCGGGTGAGTACTTGATCCCGTTGTCGATCAGGTTCGTCAGCACCTGCCGCACCTTGTCCGGATCGGCGGCGACCTGAGGGAGCTCTGGCTCCACGGACAGCTCGAGCTGGATCCGCGGCGCGAGGTGGGCGCGCGCAGCCTCGACGACCGACTCCGCCAGCGCAGCCGCGTCGCACTGCTCGACCGCGACGTGGAGCGTCCCCGAGTCCAAGCGGCTCGCCCAGAGGATGTCGTTGACGATTCGCGCGAGACGCTCGGACTCGCCCGCGACCACGTCGAGCAGGGATTCCCGCTGCGCCTCGAGCGCCGGCTCGTGGCGCTTCAGCGTCAGCGCGGCGCCGTAGATCGCGGCGAGGGGCGTCCGAAGCTCGTGGGAGATCGTCGAGACGAACTCGCTTTTGAGCCGCTCGACCCGATGCTCCTCGGTCAGGTCGCGGAACGCGTACACGGTGCCGCCCGAGAAGGCGACCGCGGACATCGAGAACCAGCGCTCGCCGCCGTGGAGCTCGACGGGAACGGTCTCCGCACGCGGGAGGCCCGGCGCCTCCGACGCGACGACGCGCTCCGTGATCTCGTGCCAGCCGGGGACGACCGCAGCGGCCGCGCGGCCGACCATCTGCGAGGCGGCCAGGCCTGTAATGACGGACGCCGCCGTGTTCCACAGGCGCACGACGCCTCGGTCGTCGACGACGAAGACGCCGTCGCCCACGAATGCCAGCGCAAGCGCCGCCTGCGCGCGCTGCTCGAGCTCTCGGAACAGGAGCGCGTTCTCGACGGCGAGTGCAGCGCGGCCGGCGAGACCGCTGAGGAGCTGGACGTCCTGCTCGTCGTAGCGCCGCCGCTCGTGAGCGCTCCCGACCGACAACGCGCCCAGCAGGCGCTCCCGCGCGTGCAGTGGAACGCTCATGTAGGAGCGGATCCCGACTGCGCGCAGCGCCGCCAGGTGCTCGTCGTCCCGCGCGACTTCCGCAAGCACCTCGTCCGTCACGACCGAGATCAGCTCGTGGCGCCCCGTCCGCGCGACCGTTGCAGGCCCGCGCGCGGCCGCGTTCAGCCACCGCCGCTCGAACGTCTGCGCCGCCTTCGCCTTCTCGGGATCCGAGGCCGCAGCGGCGACCGGAACCAGCGCGCCGTCGTCGTCGAGAAGGTGGACCGCGCACCAGTCGCCGAGCCCCTGCACGACGAGGTCGGCCACGCTCTGCAGCATCTGAGCGTGGTCGAGGGACGAGCCGAGGACGCGCCCGGCCTCGGCCAGGAAGCGGAGCGCGTTCTCGCCGCGCCGCCGCTCGGTGACGTCCTGCAGAACGCCGCCGACGCCGAGTATCTCGCCGTCGGCGGCGCGAACCGGGTAATACGCAGCGCTCACGACGCTGGGCACGTTCGGCTGCGCAGGCGTCGCGCCGACGGCCTCGGCGAAAACGGGTTCGCCGGTCGCCAGCACGCGGCGCAGGTCGTGGGAGATCTGCGCACTCAGCTCGGGCAGGACCTCGTCGATCGTGCGGCCGATGTGGTCCTCGACCGCGAGCCCGTTCATCTCGGCGAGCGAGGCGTTGATCCGCTGGAAGCAAAGGTCGGTGTCCCAGAACGCGAGCCCGACGGGCGCAGTCGCGAAGAGTGTGTCCAGGAGCGCGACGAGGCCACGCGACTGGCGGTAGAGCCGGGCGTTGTCCACCGCAGCGGCAGCGCGCCGGCCGATGTGGTCCGCGAACGTGAGGTCCTCGTCGTCGTAGAGCCGCGAAGGGTCCGCGGACACGAGCATCAGCGTCCCGAGCACCCGGCCGCGAGCGTTCAGTGGGACCACGACGGCCGAAGCCATGCCGAGCGCCCGCAGGACCTCGAGCTGCTCCGGCGTCCGCGCGGTCCCCTCGAGCAACGCATCGGAGATGCGGCGGTACAGCGCGGGCTTCCCCGTCCGAGCCACGCGGGCCGCGCCCTCCAGCTCTTCCATCGTGGGGGCGTGCTCGTCGCGGGACCGCAGCGCCCACTCGCGCAGCTCCGGATCCTTGTGCACGACGGCGAGCCGCCGAAGCTCGCCGTCGTCATCGAGGATGTCGATCGCGCACCAGTCCGCGAAGCGCGGCACAACCAGCTTCGCGACGTTCTCCAGCGTCGTCTCGTAGTCGAGAGACGCCGCGAGCTCCGAGCTCGCCTCGGCAAGGAACGAGAGGCGCTCGCCGGCAGTGCGCTCGCGCCGATAGAGCCGCGCGTTGTCGACCGCAAGCGCAGCCCGGGACGCGATCGCTTCGATCAGCGCGAGCTCCGACGTCGTGTAGCGGCGCTCGGAGCGCGACCACGCGAACGTGATCGCGCCGAGCATCTCTCCGCGCGCGACCAGCGGCGTGGCGACGGCCGAGCGTGGATCGAGGATGCGGAGGAGCTCGAGGTGGCCCTCGTCGTACGTCGTGTCCACGAGACGCTGAGCGTCGAACGACTCGATGACGACCGGCTTCGCCTCTCGCAGTGCCTGCGCGGCCGGTTGCGGCGAGTCCCACGTCGGCGGGTATCGCTCCTTGAGCTCGTCCAGCGCCGCTTGCTGGTCGGGGTTATCGGCTGCGACGACGACACGCCGGATGTCCGCGCCTTCGACGACGTCGATGATGCACCAGTTGGCGAACTGTCCGACCGCGAGCCGCGCGACCGTCGCGAGCGTCGTGTCGTAGTCGAGCGACGACGACAAGGCGGTTCCCGCCTCGGCGAGGAACTGCAGGTTCGTCGCCAGCTCGGCTTGCGCTCGGTAGAGGCTGACCGTCCCGATCGCAGCGGCCGCGATCGTGCCCACGGCCGCGGCGGCACGCACCTCGACGCTCTCGAACGCGCGCGGCGAGCGATAGTAGAAGACGAGCGTGCCGATCACACCGCCGCGGTGATGAAGAGGAATCGACAGGAACGCGCGATTGCCCTCGTCCGCGTGAGCACGCTTGTGCTCTGACGTCAGCCAGTCGGTCGCCTCGATGTCGGGCACGACGATCGGACCCTCGAGCGAGATGCTGGCCGTGCTGTGCGCGACGGCGGCCGACGCGGCCGCGACGTACGTCTCGGACAGCCCGGAGACGGCGCTCAAGTCCCACGTCTCCGTCACGGCTCCGTGGCGCCACAGCGCGTACGCGTCGGCGTCGAGACTCGACCGCGCGAGCTCGAGAACCTGCGGAAGCAACTCGTCGAGGTCGAGTGTCGCGAGCAGGCGACCGGAGCACTCGACCAGCATCCGGAGCCGCTCGAGCTCGCGCTCTTGGTCGCCGACGCCCTCGAGCGGCGGCCACACCGCTTCTGTCACCGGCTGATCCTAGCGCCGTGCGGACGCAGCAGAAAGCCGCGCGCGGCGACGCCTAGGCCGCAAGAGCGGATTTCGGTCCTCCTGTCGGACGATCCTCGGATCGTCCTTGCGGCCGACGCGGTCGGAGACCGGCACCAGTACCGTGCGCGTGTGAAGGGCAAGGTCCCGCTCCGCGTGCGCCAGCACACCGGCGACCTTGCAATTGCGATCCTCTCCGCGGCGACGTTCTTCGAGCTGCTCCTGAGCTCGAGCCCGAGCCTCGACAAGGCGACGAGCGTCCCGCTGTGCACGCTGGCGATCCTGCCGCTGCTCGCGCGGCGGCGCTGGCCGGTGCTCGCGCTCGCGGGGTCGCTTGCCCTGCTCTTCCTGGCCCAGACGTTCGACTCGGACGGTTTGGACGACGTCACGACGCCGTTCTTCGAGGTGATGGCGGTCGCGTTCGCGGCCGGCGGCATGCCGGAGCGGCGCCACTCGCTCGCCGGTCTCGCCGGGACGATCGCGGCCGTCACCTACATCGCGTGGACGGCGCCCGACTCCGGCTACGACGACGCCTTCTTCCTGACCCTCTTCTTCTCGGCCGCCTGGGCGGCCGCGCACTTGATCACAACCCGGACGCAGGAAGCGGCGCGGCTCCAGGAGCGCGCCGAGCGCGCAGAACGGGAACGCGAGCGCCTCGCGGCAGACGCCGTCAACGACGAGCGCACGCGCATCGCGCGCGAGCTGCACGACGTGATCGCGCACTCGGTGAGCGTGATGGTCGTACAGGCGGCCGGCGTTCGGCGGCTGCTGACGGCGGAGCAGGAGCGGGAGCGCGAAGCACTCCTCGTCGTCGAACGGGTTGGCCGCGAGGCGTTGACGGAGATGCGACGCATGCTCGGCGTCCTCCGCGAGCGCGACGACGAGCCCGCACGGACTCCGGCCCCGGGGTTGCAGCATCTCGATCGGCTCGTGGAGCAGGTGCGGAACGCGGGTGTCAACGTGGACGTACACGTCGACGGCGACCCGATCGAACTTCCGCCGGGCCTCGACCTCTCCGCGTACCGGATCGTCCAGGAGGGGCTGGCAAACGCCCTTCGCCACCCGGGCGCGGGCGAGGCGCATGTCCGCGTGCGGTGGGCGCCGGAGGAGCTCGAGCTCGAGGTGATCGACGACACCGGCGGCGGGCCGGAGGAACGACTGGCGGGGATCAAGGAGCGCGTCGCCGTCTACGGCGGCCGCCTCGAGGCAGGGCCCGATTCGAACGGCGGCTTCCGCGTCCGCGCCCACCTGCCGCTCGCAGGAGTACGGTAGTGCGCGCGTGAGCGTCCGCGTTCTGATCGTCGACGACCAGGCGTTGGTGCGCGCCGGGTTCCGGATGATCCTCGACGCCGAGCCCGAGATCGACGTCGTCGGCGAGGCGAGCGACGGTCAAGAAGGGATTGACGCCGCACGTTCGCTCCGCCCGGACGTGGTGCTGATGGATATCCGGATGCCAGAGCTCGACGGATTGGAGGCGACGCGGCGGCTGACGACGACCGAAGCCGACCCGCCGCGCGTGCTGATCCTGACCACGTTCGACCTCGACGAGTACGTGTACGAGGCGCTCCGCTCGGGGGCGAGCGGGTTCCTGCTCAAGGACACTCCGCCGGAGCAGCTCGTGCAGGCGATTCTCGTCGTCGCCGAGGGCGAGGCTCTGCTGGCGCCGTCGATCACGCGGCGGCTGATCGAGGAGTTCGTTCGCACCGGAGGCGTGCAGCAGCGAGAGCCGCCTGCCGGCATTCGCGACCTGACGTCACGCGAGCTCGAGGTGCTCCGCTTGATGGCACGCGGCCTCTCCAACGCGGAAATCGCGAAAGAGCTCTTCGTCAGCGAGACGACAGTGAAGACGCACGTCGCCCGCGTGCTGATGAAGCTGAACCTGCGCGACCGCGTCCAGGCGGTGGTTCTCGCGTACGAATCGGGCCTCGTCCAGCCCGGCGCCCCCGACCAGACGGCGTAGAAACCTCATCCCGGGGGAGGACGAACGGCCGCTGCGAAATCAGCCTTGCCGCCGATCCCGAATCGCGCGCGCGGCGGATGTACGGCGGGGCGGAGCGCCTCAGAGTGTGAGCATCAACCCATGCGACCCCACGGAGGCGTACGTGTTCCACGCAGGAGACCAGATCGAGAACCCCGTTACCGGCGAGCGGATCGTGTTCCACGACACTTCGGCGGAGAACGGCGGCAAGCGTGTCGTCTTCGAGACGATCGTCAGGCCGGGCGGCTTCGTCGCCGCGGCTCACGTCCACCCGTCCCAGACGGAGCACTTCGAGGTGCTCGGGGGCACCCTCGGGATGCGACGCGGTAAGGAGAAGCTCGAGCTTCGGGCCGGCGAAGACGCGGTCGTGGAGCCCGGCACTGCGCACAAGTTCTGGAACGCGGGTGACGGAGAAGTCCGCTTCCGCTGCACCGTCACGCCCGCACTCGAGTTCGAGCGGCTGATCGCGACCATGTACTCGCTCGCAGCCGACGGCAAGACGAACAAGAAGGGCATGCCGAACCCGATCCGGCTCGCGGCGATTGCGCGGCACCACTTCGACGACGTGCGGCTCCCGTTCCCCCCCGTCTGGATGCAGCGCACCGGCCTCGCGCTCGGCGCTCCGGTTGCGAAGCTCTTCGGCTACGCGCCGACCTACGACCCGATCCCGGGCGAGCTCGCCCCCACCCTCAACGTCTGACTCAGGAGGATTCCCGTGAAGACGCGCCTGCTGATCGCCCTGCTGGTGCTCGCGGCGCTCGTGCTCGCCGTCGGCGGCTGGATCGCCGGCGGCGGGCGCTCCTCCGTCGCCGAGCCGGAGCCGAGATACGTTTAGCGCCTTGACCGCGCCGTCCGACCTGAGCGAGCACGGCCTCACAGCCGCATGGCTTTCGACGAAGTGGGGCATGGACACGCTCAGGATCGAGGCGATGCGCCGCGCCTGGGAACTGGTCGCGGTCCGGCCGCCGGGAGCGCACGAGTGGCGTTTCCCCGCGTGGCAGTTCGGGAGCGACGGCAACGTCCGGCCCGACGTTCAGCGCGTGCTCGCAACGGCGCGAGCCCGCGGCCTCTCACCCGACCGGCTCGGTGTGCTGCTCTCGCGTCGAAGCGGCCTGACGACCGGCGGACGTCTCCTCGACGACTTGCTCGCCGGCCGCGTCGAGCACGTCCTCACGGCGATCGAACGCGCCTGACGCAGCGTCGACGTCTGCGACCGTCGCTCGAAATCGCATCTTCGTCCAGCAGTCGCTCTGGCCGGTCGGTGCCCGACCGGCGCTACACTGCCCTCCGCCCTGCGGGCCGTTAGCTCAGTTGGTAGAGCAGGGGACTCTTAATCCCAAGGTCGAAGGTTCGAATCCTTCACGGCCCATTCGCCGGTTTCCGGCACGCGAGCCTCGCTGAGTCGGGTCCAAGCGATTACGGTTCGCACAATGGCGGCCGGCGAAGCTGAACACGTCCTCGTGTTCGTCGAAATTCCGGCAGGCTCGCGGAACAAGTACGAGCTCGACAAGGCAACCGGCACGATCTTCCTCGACCGGCGCTTGTTTACGTCGACGAGCTACCCGGCCGACTACGGTTTTATCGAGGACACGCTTGGCGGTGACGGCGACCCGCTCGACGCGCTCGTCCTTGCCGGCGATCCGACGTTCCCGGGCTGCCGGATCCGGGCCCGACCGATCGGGTTGTTCCGTATGACCGACGAGAAGGGGCCGGACGAGAAGATCATCTGCGTCTCCGCGCGCGATCCGTTCTGGGCCAAGTACCAGGAGCTCGACGAGCTCGACGAGAACCTGCGGAACGAAATCGACCATTTCTTCCGCGTCTACAAGGAGCTCGAGACGAAGAAGGTCGATACGAAGGGGTTCGGCGGTCGCGCGGAAGCTGAGCAGGTCATCGCCGAAGCACGCAATCGCGCCCGCGGCGCGTAAGCGCCCGGACACACGCCGACCAGGGCACCAAGCGATTCACAACCCGACGCCGAAGGCCGGGCTGCGGGTCATGTTGGATGCGTCTGCAGCGAACGGATCGCCGTCCGGATCAGCGGGTCGAGGTCGCACGTTCCGCCGCCACGGCGAGGGCCGTCTCATACTCGTTGGCAGTGATCCGAACGACGCCAGCTTCGAACTCGGCCTTCGCATTCCCCGACGGATCCATTTGCGACAGCACGGCACTCATCTGTACGGGCGGGTCCCATTCCTCGACCTGAGCCAGCAGCACTCCCCCGGGGGAATCGCCCGGATGAATGTCTGCCTCGGACAGTGTCCAATCATCGACGGCTGAGGCAAGCTCGGCGCGGCCGATGAACTCCCGCTCGGGTGCGCCTAGATAGATGAGGATGAGGTCGCCACGAGCAAGCGCGCTGCGGTGCCGCTCACCGGCGTCAATGCCCCACATCCTGAGCCGCATCAGCCCCGCCGCTTGCTCGTGCGGCGGTGGACGTTTCGCTCCGTCGCCCGTCACGAAGTTGAAAAGGTAGTGCGCCACCTCAGGATCGTACTTGCCACCTTGCGAAATCTCGCCTGCGCGCGGAGAAAGCCGAAGATGAGTCGCGCGTATGTCCTCGAGTCCGTCTACGAGGTCGACGTGAGCGTGTCGCCGAGCTCTCCAGATCGATCATCGGCCTCCCGGCGATGGCAGTCGACATGAAGCGCTCCTCCTGCGCGCGGTCGAGACATATGAGCAGTACCCGCATCCACTTCGCCGAGGCGTACCTGGCGACGAGGGCGGAGCTCTCAGGCGTTGGAGTCGTCGCGTCCGTTCGACCGCGCAATCGACCGCGTGACCGTCGATTCGCCGGCTCGATCCTTCCGCCTGAGGCCGAGCCGAGCGCGTTCGAGCACGCTCGACCGCGCAAGCGCCACCGTTCGCACACGCGCCGCCGGCGGCTACGGGTCGTCGTGATGCAATGCGCAGTAGGCGTCGCGCGCGCGGCTGCCGCTCGTGAGCGGCAGGTAAGCCGTCGCCGCGACGATCGCTCGCGCCTGCGTTGCCGCATCCGCCTCGATCTGCTGGACGACGAGGTCGCGTGCCTCCGGGGTCGGAGCCGCCGCGAGCGCCTCCGCCTTGCGCCACGCGTTCTCGCGCCACGCCGCAAGCAGCTGGAAGAGCGCGGCATCGTCAAGCGCCGTTGGGAGATTCGTGTCGTCTATCGTCGGGTCGAAGCGACGGGCGATCTCGGCGAGCACGTCGTCCGTGACGCGGTTGAGGATGATGTTGACTCGATCGTGGTCGGGTTTCCGACTCGTGCCGTCCGCGGCCGTGAGCCCGATGGCGTAGAGCACGAGAGGGAGGTCGCGCTGCACGTGCGCGTTGATCCCGAGCAGCAGGTCGCCGGATGCCGAGACCGATCGCTTCGCAGCAGTGTCGAACGCGATGCGCCACGCCGGCGGCACCTCTGCCATGCGTCCGGCCGACCACGCGTCGAACGCGGCGAAATAGTAGTTCGCGAACACCGTGTCCTCGTGGTTGACGAACGGCGTGTCGTCGAAGAATGGCGTGTCGATCGTCCGCCGATACTCCTGCGTCACGCGGAGGTAGGTGAGCGAGAAGACCGCGTTGTGATCGCACGACGACGCGAGTGAATCCAACCGACTCGTCATCTTGCGGATCGTCTTGTCGACGCACTGCGCACGGCCCGCGATGCAGTCGTCCGGGCTTGCGGGATCGTACGGAAGCGAGAGCCCGGGGAGGAGCGCGCTCCAGCCGACGAACGGCGGGTCGTCAGCGACGGCCGCGGTCGGCACTACGAGCGCCAAGGCCAAAGCCCCCACCGCCGCAACCCGTCTGAGGTTCACGTCGTCATAACGCTCGAGACGCCAGAAGCGTTTCGCTTTGGCCCTCTGTGGCGATAGCTACGAAGAACTTGGCGTTCTCCTACTTGGGCGGTCCGCGGCGATGTTTCCGACAGCGAGAACCAAGATCCGCGACCGCGTTGCCGGCTCGGCGTCGGCGACGGGAAGGCGGGCATCTGCGGACGCGGTCGAGCGCGCAATCGCCGAGCTCGAGCGGGACCCCCGGCTCGTACTGATCTTCACGGCCGGCGACCTCGATCCTGAAGCCGCCGCGAGCGAGGCGCAGGCGGCGGCCGGAGGAGCGCGCGTCGCAGGAATGACCGGGACGGGAGTGATCGACGCGCGCGGCCTCGTCGAGACGGGTTGCTCGGCGATCGCATTCTCGTCCTCGCTCGCCACCGGGGTTGGCGCGTCCGCGACGGCCGACTCACGTACGGCCGGCCGCGATGCCACGGCCGAAGCTCTTCGCGCAATCAACGGCGCCCCCCACGCGGTCGTGCTGCTGTTCGTCGACTCGGAATGCGGCGACCAGGCCGAGTTCATCGCGGGCGCGTACGAGGTCGCAGGCGGAAGGATTCCGTTCGCGGGCGGAGCAGCCGGAGGTTGCACGCGCGCTCGATTCGTCGACGGGCGCGCCATCTCGAGCGGGCTCGTTGCCGTCGCCATCGGCAGCAGCGCGCCGATCGGCGTCGGGGTCACCCACGGCTGCGTCGCTCGCGGGGCGCCGTCGATCGTGACCCGATCGGACGGCCCGTACGTACTCCAGCTCGACGGCCGGCCGGCTGACGCCGTCTATCTGGAGAAGATCGGTGTGGACGCGGCCGACATCGGCGACGACGAGTTCGAGGCACTGGCGATGGTTCATCCACTGGCCGAGCTGGAGTTGAGCGGCGCGGTCCGGCCGCGGTATTTGCGCGCACGCGCTCCGGGTGGAGCCCTTTTATGCGCGACGAACATCGAAGAGAACGCGGCGGTTGTGGTCTGCGACCAGACCCCCGAGACGATCATTCGAAGCGCGCAGACGGCGGTCGAGGACGCGCTCTCCGAGTTGGACGGCCCCGCCGAGGCGGCCCTCGTCTTCGATTGCGCCGCCCGTAGCGCGTGGTTCAAGGGGGCGCTTGGGGCGGCGCTCGCCGAACGCGAGCGGGAGGCGCTCGAGGCGGGCTTCGGCCGTCTGCCGGCCTCGCTTGCGGGCGCCTACATGAGGGGAGAGATCGGCCGGGCGCGGGGCGCGAAAGGAGATCGGAACCACAGTGTCGTCGTTGCTGCGTTCAGCGCCGCCGACTGACGCCCAGGGCGAGCTGCTCCGGCGATTCGTCGAGGCAGCGCGGCGCGCGCAGCTCATCACGATCGTGAACCGCGCGCAGACCGAGCGGGAGCTCGGCGAGCTCGTCACCGCCGAGCTGTGCGAGGTGTTCGAGGCCGAGATCGCGATCGTCCTGGCCGGCTTCGACGACGAACCGTGGGAGATCGTCGGGTCGTACGGCCTCCGACCGGAGGAGGCGGATCGCGTCGTCGAAGAGGATCTCGTCGACCCCGTCCTCGAGGTGCCGCGACGCGACGAAGGCTCCGATCTGCTCAGCGTGGGCGCACGAGCGCTCGTATGTGCGCCGTTCGGCGGCCCGGTGGTGCGGGGGGTGGTCAGCGTCGCCCGCTTATACGACGAGGGGTTCGACGAGGCGGAGGCCGCGTTGCTCGAGGCTGTCGCAGCAAGCGTCGGGCACGCGCTCGAGCGCCTTCGCCTGGCGCAGGACCGCGACCGGCTGTATCGCGAAGCTCATGAACGCGGCAAGGCCGCGCGCGTGATCGGATCGATTGCCGACGGCGTGCTCCTCGTCGACGAGGCCGGAATCGCCCAGCTCTGGAACACCGCCGCGGAGGCGATCACCGGGCTCACGCGCGAC
>Ga0126312_10001812_pt1 | contig 14117 bp, 13 predicted proteins | sample Plot104A_FD_92537 | JGI IMG/M metagenome (GOLD analysis project Ga0126312, IMG submission 92537) | Serpentine soil microbial communities from UC McLaughlin Reserve, CA, USA - Plot104A | ecosystem: Environmental > Terrestrial > Soil > Grasslands | place: USA: UC McLaughlin Reserve, Lake County...
GCTCGGGTACCCCGAAAAGAACATCGGCTTCGACGACATCCTGCGGCTGGCGCGCTCGGAGGAGGGCTGGGCGGCGTACGGGCGACCGGAGTTCGGGCGCTTCAAGCTCGTGCACACGAACCCGGACTTCTCGACGTCGGGACTGTCCGCCGTCGTGGCGGAGTACTACGCGGCCACCGGCAAGAAGGAGGGGCTCACCGCGCGCGACGTCACCGCCTCGAACGCCCGCGCGGAGGTGAAGGACATCGAGCGCTCCATCGTCCACTACGGCGACACCACGCTGTTCATCGCCGACCAGATGCGCAAGGGCGGCCCGGGCTACGCCTCGGCGGTGGCAATGGAGGAGGCGACCCTGCTCGACTTCAACAGGCACCGCGGGTCGCAGCCGAGGCTGATCGCGCTGTACCCGCCGGAAGGGACGTTCTACTCGGACAACCCGTTTATCGTGCTCGACGCGCCCTGGGTCAGCGGCGGCGAGAAGAAGGGCGCCGAGGCGTTCCGGAGGTTCCTGGCGGACGAGATCACGCCGGAGCTGGCCGCCAGGTACGGCTTCCGGCCCTCGGACCTGAACGAGAAGCCCGTCCCCCCGGTGTCGAAGGCGAACGGCGCCGATCCCTCCGAGCCCACGCGGGTGCTGGGGCTGCCCGAGCCCAAGGTGCTGGCCAAGGTCAAGCGCACCTGGCGGGCGGATCGGAAGCCCGCCAACGTCCTGCTCGTGCTCGACACCTCCGGCTCGATGTCCCAAGAGCACCGCCTCGAGAGGGCGCAGCAGGGCCTGCAGACGTTCTTCCGGCAGGTCTCGCCGAACGACCGCGTCGGGCTGTTGATCTTCAACGACCAGATCCGGCCGCTTGTGCCGATCGCGCCCTTCCGCTCGAACCGAGCCCGGCTCCGGTCGATCGTCCGCCAACTGATCGCCGACGGGGGCACGGCCGTGTTCGACGGGACGATCAACGGCTTCGACCGGGTTCGCCGCCTCGAGGACACGAGCCACATCAATGCGGTGGTGGTGCTCACGGACGGCGAGGACACCGACTCGACCGCGGGCGCGGACGACGTCGTGAGGCACGTCCGCGCCCAGGGTGACTCGTCCGAGCAGGTGCGGGTTTTCACGATTGCGTACAGCGCAGGGGCCGAGGGTGCGGCGGAGGCGCTCGAGCAGATCGCCAAGGCCTCCGGTGGCCAGCCCTACAAGGGCGACACCGAGGACATCGAGTCGGTGTACAAGAGCATCTCCAGCTTCTTCTGATGGAGCCCTACAGCCGCGGCGAGTTCAACCGGGCCCTGATCTCGAACGCGTTGCTCAGCCCGTTCAACGTCGTGCTCCTGGCGGTGATGCTCGTGGCCGGACTGCTCCTCAACGTGTTCGTGTTCGTCCTTCCGGTGGCGGTCGTCGTCTACGGGATCGCCGCCGCCCGCACCTACTTCGACGAGGACGAGGCGGCCAAGGTGCTCGAGCGCGAGAAGGGGCGGCGACGCAAGGCGATCGAGAGGGGAAGGCTCAATCCGGCGGCGCTGGCCCCCCCGATTCGCACCCTACTCGAGGGCGCAGTCGCCCGCGAGCGGGCCATCCGGGACGCCATAGCGCGCGCCGAGCTGCCGTACGAGGAGGTTTCCGACGAGGTGGACACCTTCATCCGCGCGATCGAGGACAGCGCGCGACGCGCGGAGCTGCTCCTAGAGGCGCTCGACGCCTCGCCGCCCGAGGCGGTAGAGCGGCGGCTCGCCGAGGTCAAGGACGACCCGGCTAGGGCGGAGCTGGCGCAGGCGCTCGAGTCGCAGCTGACGGTTCTCGCACGGATGCAGAAGCAGCTGGAGCGCTTCTTCGACGAGATGGAGCGGATCCTCGTCGAGCTCGACACCGTGCGAGGCAACCTCGTCTCGGTCTCGGCGTCCACTGACAGCGCCAACCAGCAGCGGCTGGCCGCGGACGTGCGCGGACTCCGCGAGGAGGTCGGCGCCGTGGCCGAGGGCATGAGCGAGGCGTACGAGACGTCCGTTCCGTCGGATTGAACACCGTTCGCCGGGTCGTCACGCCTCCTGGGTGACGTGAGAAACCCAGAGGAAGGAGACCACTCATGTCCCAGCTGACACACCCACGCGTCCAGTTCGTAAATCTGAAGTTTCGCGCCCGCACCTGGGTAGCCGTCCTGGCCGCCCTCGTCGTGCTGGCCGTCCCCGCGGCGCTGATCGTCGCGTCGGGCGACGACTCGGCGACGACGAACCAGGCGAGCGCCACCGGCCAGCTCCGCTACGACGGCGGCCCGGACGAGGGCACCCGCGGCATCTCGGCTCAGGCCCCCAGCCAGTCCTCCAGCGGCCCGCTCCGCTATGACGGCGGCCCCAACGAGGGCACGCGGGGAATTCCCGCCCAGAGCGCGAGCCAATCCTCGAGCGACAACGGGTCCGACGTGTTCGGACAGCGCCCGTAGCGTCTCAACGACCGGCGGGGCCCAGAGGGGGGCGGCCACGGCCGCCCCCCTCCCTATTTGTGGGGCATCGAGTAGCGCAGCTCGACCATCCCGCTGTCGAAGATCCGCGTGCCCTCGAGCTGCATAGGCCCGCCCGGCAGCCGCCGGTCGAAGAGCGGTTTGCCCTCGCCGAGCACCACGGGCACGACGGTCACGATCACGTCGTCGAGGAGTCCGGCGTCGGCGAACTGCGAGGCGACGTTGCCCCCGCCGACCACCCACAGGTTGCGGTCGTTCGCCGCCTGGAGCATCTCGGCGTGCAAGTCGCCGACGTCGGCCTTCCCGATGCGAACGTCCTCGCCGTCGGGCGCTGGGAGGTTGCGACCTGTCAGGACCCACGCCGGCTTGCCGCGGTAGGGCCACTCGGTCAGCTCGTCGATGACGAACGAGTAGGTCGCCGAGCCCATCACGAGCGCGCCCACGCCCTCGTAGAAGCGCTCGTAGCTGCCCCGGCCGCCGGGTTCGGCGTCTGGGCCGTCGTAGCTCCCGCGGTAGCCGGCCAGCCATTCGATCGAGTCGTCGCTCTCGGCTATGAAGCCGTCGAGCGAGGCCGCGCAGTAGTACTGCGTCCGGCTCACACCGGCGGGTGGAGCGCTCGAATCGGGATGTCCCGCACGCCTAGACCTTCGCGCCCAGCACCTCGACGGCCACCTCGGCCACCTCGGTGGGGTTGCGGCCGACCCGGACGCCCTTGGCCTCCAGCGCCTCGGCCTTGGCGGCGGCCGTGCCGCTCGACCCACTCACGATCGCTCCGGCGTGGCCCATCGTCTTGCCGGGGGGCGCCGTGAAGCCGGCGATGTAGCCGACCACCGGCTTGGAGACGTTCGCCGCGATGTAGTCGGCGGTGCGCTCCTCCTCGTCGCCGCCGATCTCGCCGCACATCACCACCAGCTCCGTCTGCTCGTCCTGCTCGAACAGGCCGATGATGTCGATGAAGCTCGAGCCGACCACCGGGTCGCCGCCGATGCCCACGATCGTGGAGTTGCCGAAGCCGCGCTGGGCCAGCTCGTTGCCGATCTGGTAGGTCAGCGTGCCCGACCGGCTGACCAGTCCGACGTTGCCTTCCGAGAAGAAGTGCGCGGGGATGATCCCCACGTTCGCCTTCCCCGGCGACAGCACGCCCGGGCAGTTCGGTCCGATGAGACGCGTGCGGTCGGTGCGCTTGAGGTGCGTGTAGACGCGCAGCATGTCCTGCGCCGGGATGCCCTCGGTGATGCAGACGACCAGCTCGACCCCGGCGTCGGCCGCCTCCATGATCGCGTCGGCGGCGAATCGCGGCGGCACGAAGATCATGCTCGGATTGGCGCCGGTCACCTCCACCGCGGCGTGCACGGTGTTGAAGACGGGGATGCCGTCCACGTCCTGGCCCGCTTTGCCGGGCGTGACACCCGCCACGACCTGCGTGCCGTAGCGCTTGTTGTTCAGCCCGTGGAAGCTGCCCTCGCGGCCGGTGAGGCCGGAGATGACCAGGCGGGTGCTCTCCGTGACGAGGATGCTCATTTTCAGGTGGCAGGTCGCAGGTGGCAGGTGGTAGGCGTCATTCCGCCAGCTCCACGACCTTCGCGGCCGCCGCGAGCATCGTCTTCTCCACTGTCACGTTCGGGAGGTTCGCGTCGGCCAGGATCCTGCGGCCCTCCTCGTCGTTGGTGCCGTCGAGCCGGACCACGAACGGCACCTTCACCTCGATCTGCTCGAAGGCGGTGACGAGCCCGCGGGCGACCTCGTCGCAGCGGGTGATGCCGCCGAAGATGTTGAACAGCACGGCCGTGACCTTGGGGTCGGAGAGGATCACCTCGACCGCGCTCACGATCGCGTCCGCCTTGGAGCCGCCGCCCGCGTCGAGGAAGTTCGCTGGCCTGCCGCCCGCCTGGGCCACCACGTCGAGCGTCGACATCACCAGCCCGGCGCCGTTGCCGAGGATGCCGACGTTGCCGTCGAGCTTGACGTAGGTGAGGCCGCGCTCCTTGGCCATCTGCTCCTGGGGGTCCTCCGCGCTCGGGTTGCGGAAGGCCGCCGTGTCCTCGTGCCGGTAGAGGGCGTTGCCGTCGACCGTGACCTTGGCGTCGAGGGCTACGACGTCGCGCGAGCCGGTGACGAGCAGCGGGTTCACCTCCACGAGCATCGCGTCCTCCTCGACGAAGACGTGGTAAAGACGGCTGAGCATCGAGCCGACCGGACGGATCACGTCCTCGGCTATCCCGGCCTCGAACGCGAGGCGCCGGCCATGGAAGTCCTGGAAGCCGACCAGCGGGTCGACGTGGAGCTTGGCCATCGCGTTCGGGTCCGTCTCGGCGATCTCCTCCACGTCCATGCCGCCCATCCGCGACAGCATCGCCATCGGCATCTTGGCGCCACGGTCGAAGACGATCGCCGCGTAGTACTCCTCCGCGATGTCCGAGGCCTGCTCGACGTAGAGCTCGCGCACGGTGAGGCCGCGGACGTCCATGCCGAGGATCGCCTCGGCGTGCGCCTCGGCCTCCCGCCGGTCCTTGGCCAGCTTGATCCCGCCCGCCTTGCCGCGACCGCCGATCTGCACCTGGGCCTTGATCACGACGGGGAAGCCGAGCTCCTCGGCGGCCTCCACCGCCTCCTGCACGGACGAGGCGTGACGCCCGTCCGGCACCGGGACGTCGTGCTTCTTGAACAGCAGCTTGCCCTGGTATTCGAGGAGATCCATGGGTACTTCGTAGAATGCGCGACCGCTGCGCAAGGCGGCGCGGCGGGCGCGGACCCTATCGAACCTCTCTCATGCCGCTTCCAAAAGACGTCAAATTCGTCACTTTCGACTGCTACGGCACCCTGATCGACTGGGAGGCCGGCGTCTACGACGCATTCCAGAAGGAGGCCGACAGGGACGGCTTCACCATCGATCGGGACGAGCTGATCCCCCGCTTCATCGAGATCCAGCGCGAGATCCAGCGCGGCTCCTACGAGCTCTATGCGGAGGTCCTGCGCCGCACTGCCGTCCGGGTCGCGGAGGAGCTCGGCTGGGAGCTCGAGCCGGTCCGCTCCAACTTCCTGCCGAACAGCGTGCCGGCCTGGCCCGCGTTCCGCGAGACCAACGCCCAGCTCGAGCGCCTGGGGAAGAAGTACGAGCTAGGCGTGCTCTCGAACATCGACGACAAGCTGCTCGGCGCAACACGGCGTCACTTCCGCGTCGACTTCGACCTGGTGGTCACGGCCCAGCAGGTCCGCTCCTACAAGCCCGATCCGGCCCACTTCAAGGAGTGCGCCCGACGGATCGAGGGCGCCAAGAAGCGCTGGGTACACGTCGCGAGCGGCTACCCGACCGACATCGAGCCGGCGTTGAAGGCCAAGGTCCCGGGCGTGATCTGGGTCAACCGGCGCGGAGAGCGACTCGAGTCGGGGCAGAGAAAGCCGACCCACGAGGTCAAGACCTTCCGCGACGCGGCCAAGCTGCTCAAGGCCGTCTAGACCACCGGTGCGCGTAGCCGCCGCGCATCACGACGCACTGGTCGTGACCAGCCGGCTGTGGCAGACGAATGCGGTGGCCTTGCGCTCGGGCTCCGAGGCGCTCCTGATCGACTCGCCCTACTTCCCGGACGAGCTGGAGGCCCTGCCCGACGTGCTCAGGTCGTCCGGCTTCACACCGAGTGGCCTGCTGGCGACGCACGGCGACTACGACCACCTGCTCGGGCGCCTCGCCTTTCCCTCGCTCGCGCTCGGCGTCGGCGAGGCCACTGTGCAGCGCTTTCACTCCGAACCCGGCGCGGCGCAGCGGGAGCTGCGCGACCAGGACGCGCGGCTGTACCTGTCGCGGCAGGCGCCGCTGTCGCTCGGCTCGGTGCAGGCGCTCCCCGTGCCGGGGAAGCTCGAGCTGGGCGACGAAGAGGTCGAGCTGCATCCCGCCGAGGGCCATACCGAGGACGGGATGGCCCTGATGGCACGCTGGTGCGGGCTCTTGGTCTGCGGCGACTACCTGTCCGATGTGGAGATCCCGACGGTCGTCGCGCTTGGCGACTACCGCTCCACCCTGGCGCGGCTGGCGCCGCTGGTGGAGGCCGCCGAGGCAGTCGTGCCAGGGCACGGATCGCTGCTGGACCGCGAGACCGCTCTGCGGGTGCTCGACGAGGACGTCGCTTACCTGGACGCATTGGAGGCGGGCGAGGAGCGGCCACGCCTACCCGACGGCCGCGAGTCGTCCGAGCAGCGCCGGCTTCACAGCGAGAACCTCGCAAGCAGATCCACTTAGCACCCCCAGGGGGGGTGCCAGATGGATTTGCCCGGCGCTACTTGATGACGGCGATGGTCTCGCCGGTGGTGATGGAGCCGCCCTCGCTCACGCCCAGCTCCTCGATCATGCCGGACGTGGGGGCGGTTATCTCGTTCTCCATCTTCATCGCCTCGATCACGCATATCAGCGCGCCCTCGTCGACCGCGGCGCCCTTCTCGACCGCGACCTTGAGCACGGTGCCCTGGAGTGGGGAGACCAGCTCGCCGGCCGCGCCGCCGCCACCGGCCCCGCCCCGCTCGCGGCGCTGCGGCGGCTTGCGCGCCGGGCCGGCCACGGCCGCCGTGCCGTTCGGGCTGGCCGGCGGGCCGATGACCTTGACCTCGAACTTCCGGCCTGACACCTCTACCGCGTACTCCCTCTCGACGCTCTCGGCCTCTTCCTCGTCGGGGCTCTTCTCGGGCTTCGGGAACGCCAGCTCCTTGAGCCAGTCGCGATCCTCGATCAGGTCCCGGCAGGTCTCGCCGCGGCGCCACTGGTTGGTCGCGAGCAGCGCCCGATGGAAGGGGATCAAGGTCTTCAGGCCGCCGATCTCGTATTCGCCGAGCGCCCGCAGCATGCGCCGCGTGGAGGCGAGCCGGTCGACGTCCCAGACGATCAGCTTGGCGATCATCGGGTCGTACAGCGGCAGCACCTCGTAGCCCTCCTCGGCGCCCGAATCGATGCGGACGAAGGGACCGGCGGGCTCCTTGTAGTGCCCGACCTTGCCCGGCGCGGGCGCGAAGTTCTTCGAGGCGTCCTCGGCGTTGATGCGGCACTCGATCGCGTGCCCGCGGATCACGACGTCTTCCTGTTTGAACGACAGCTCCTCGCCCGCGGCGATCTTGAGCTGCTCGCGGACGATGTCTATGCCGGTGACCATCTCGGTCACGCAGTGCTCGACCTGGACGCGGGTGTTCATCTCGAGGAAGAAGTATTCGCCGTCCTGGAGCAGGCCCTCGACCGTGCCGGCGGAGCGATAGCCGACCGCCCTGGCCGCGTCGGTTCCGATCTTGCCGATGCGCGCGCGCAGCTCGGGATCCACGGCGGGCGCCGGCGACTCCTCGATCAGCTTCTGGTGGCGGCGCTGCACCGAGCAGTCGCGCTCGAACAGGTGCACGACGTTTCCGTGGGAGTCGGCGAGCACCTGCACCTCGACGTGGCGCGGGTCGGGCAGATAGCGCTCGATGTAGACGGTCGGGTCGGCGAAGAACTTCTCGCCCTCGCGCGCGGCGCGCTCGAACGCCTCCTGGAGCCCGTCCTCGGACCCGGCGACCGCGAAGCCCTTGCCGCCACCGCCGCCGGCGGCCTTGATCGCCACCGGGTAGCCGATCTCGCCGTCGACGATCTTCGCCGCGTCCTCGACGCTCTCGACCGGGTCGGTTGTGCCCGGGACGATCGGGACGCCCGCCTCCCGCATCAGCTCGCGGGCTCGCGTCTTCGACCCCATCGCGTCGATCGCGTCGGGGCCGGGGCCGATGAACGTCACGCCCGCCTCGTGGCAGGCGCGGGAGAAGGCGGCGTTCTCGGCGAGGAAGCCGTAGCCGGGGTGGATCGCCTCGGCGCCCGACTTCTCGGCGACCTCGAGGATCTTCTCGACCACGAGATAGCTCTCGGCGGCCGGGCCGGGGCCGAGCAGGTAGGCCTCGTCGGCCCTCCTCACGTGTGGCGCGTCGCGGTCGGGCTCGGAGTAGACGGCCACAGTGCCGATACCGAGCTCCTCCAGCGTCCGCATGACGCGGACGGCTATTTCGCCGCGGTTTGCGACGAGGACCTTCTCGAACATGCGGCCGCGGAGGTTAGCCGGAGCGTCCCGCGACGGGGACAGCGGCCCCCTTGTACCCGTTGCGCCGGTCCCTCACCAGCACGCCGATCACCATCGCGGCCACTGCCACGGGGAAGGCCGCGATCACGACCCCCGGGACGCCGACCCCGGCCTTGCTCAGGAGTCCCAGGCCGGCGCCGATCAGGACCAGCCCGAGCGTGGTGCGCAGGACGCCGGCCGGCACGCGCAATGTCAGGTTGGAGCCGATCCAGACGCCCGGCACCGACCCGACCAGGATGTTGCCCGCCAGGCCGAAGTCGACGTTCCCGGCGACCATGTGGGTGAGCGAGGCCGCCCAGAGCAGGATGGCCGCGTGGAATACGTCCGTCCCGACCACGCGGCTCGGCACGAGCCGGAACAGGACGATCAGGCCGACGGCGATCAGCGCGCCGCTGCCCGCCGAGGTGACGCCGAGCACGAAGCCCACGGTCGCGCCGAGGACCACGGCGCCGACCTTGTTGCGGCGGGTCAGCTCGACGCTGTGGCGCTCCTTGTCGGCGAGCCGCCTGAGAAACACCGCCCTCGCCAGCGTCATCAGGCCGGTGAACAGCAGCGTGATCGCCAGGATCAGGATCAGTCGGTCGTCGAAGTGCTCGCCGAAGCTCTCCTTGAGCAGCTCGAGCACGTAGACGCCCCCGACGGCCGCCGGCACCGAGCCCACCGCCATCCAGCTGGACAGGGTGAGGTCCACCGAGCCCTTGCGGAAGTGGTTCCAGCCGCCAACGGTCTTCGTCACCGCGCCGTAGGCGAGGTCGGTCCCGACGGCGGTGGCCGGGTTGATGCCGAAGACGAGGATCAGCAGCGGCGTCATCAGCGATCCGCCGCCGATGCCGGTCATGCCGACGAGGATCCCGACCCCCAGGCCGAACGCGACTATCGCCGGATCCACCGCAGCACCTCCTCCGCGGCCGCCTCGAGCGACAGCTCGGGGCCGAGCGTCAGCTCGGGAGCGGCCGGGGGGTCGTAGGGGTCGTCGACGCCTGTGAAGCCCGTGATCTCCCCGGCCCGGGCGCGCGCCCACATCCCCTTAGGATCGCGGCGCTCGCACTCCTCGGGCGGCGTCGACACGTAGGCCTCGGCGAACGCAAGGCCGGCGCGCCGGTGGGCCGCACGGGCCGTCTCGCGGTCAGCGGCGAACGGCGAGACGAGCGCGACGAGCGCCACAACTCCGGCATCGGCGAACAGCGCGGCCACCTCGCCGGCCCGGCGCATGTTTTCCGAGCGGTCCTCCGCGGAGAAGCCGAGGTCGCCGTTGAGCCCGTGACGGAGGTTGTCGCCGTCGAGGCGATAGGCGGGCCGCCCGGCCTCCACGAGCCGTTCCTCCACGAGGGCGGCTATCGACGACTTGCCGGACGACGGCAGGCCCGTGAACCAGACCGTGGCTCCGGTGGATGCCCGCTGCTTCCGCTCTACCCGCCCGGAGTGCCAGGTGACGTCTGGCGACTGGCGACCGGCCACTGGCGACCTAGTGCCCGTCGGTGTCCAGGATCATCCCGGCGCCGACGGTGTCGTTGGTCGACTCGTCGATCAGGATGAAGCTGCCGGTGGCGCGGTTGCGGCGGTACTCGTCGACCAGGAGCGGGGCGGACAGCCGCAGGCGCAGGCGGCCGATCTCGTTGAGCGCCAGCGAGTCCGCGGCCTCGTCGCGGTGAAGGGCGTTGACGTCCATGCGATAGCGGAGCTCGTCGACCTTGGCCAGCGACGTTCGGGTGGTGTGCTTGATCCGGTAGCGGCCGGCGGCCTGCAGCGGCCGCTCCGACAGCCAGCAGACCATCGCCTCGAGCTCACGCGTAGGCGTCGGGTGGTTGTGGGCGCGGCAGATGATGTCGCCGCGGGAGACGTCGACGTCGTCCTCGAGCCTAACCGTCACCGACAGCGGCGGGTACGCCTCCTCGAGCGGTCCGTCGAAGGTCTCGATCGCCGACACCGTGGTCGTGACGCCCGAGGGCTGGACCGTGACCTCGTCGCCGACCTTGATGACGCCGCTCGCTACCTGGCCGGCGTAGCCGCGGTAGTCGTGGTGGTCGTCCGCCATCGGCCGGACGACCCACTGGACGGGGAAGCGGGCGTCGATCAGGTTGCGGTCCGCGGCCACGTGCACGTGCTCCAGGTAGTAGAGGAGCGACGAGCCCTCGTACCAGGGCATGTGCTCGGAACGGTCGACGACGTTGTCGCCATGGAGGGCGGAGATCGGGATGAAGGTGATGTCCGTGACGTCGAGCTTGGACGCCCAACCGCCGAACTCCTCGGCGATCCGGTCGTAGACCTCCTCGTCCCAATCGACCAGGTCCATCTTGTTGATGCAGACGACCACATGCGGGATGCGGAGCAGCGATGCAATCACGGCGTGTCGGCGCGACTGCTCGACCACGCCCTTGCGCGCGTCCACGAGGATCAGGGCGATCTCGGCGGTGGAGGCGCCGGTGACCATGTTGCGCGTGTACTGCTCGTGGCCCGGCGTGTCCGCGATGATGAACTTGCGCTTGCGAGTGTGGAAGTAGCGGTAGGCGACGTCGATCGTGATCCCCTGCTCGCGCTCGGCGCGCAGCCCGTCGGTCAGCAGCGCGAGGTCCACGTAGCTGTCGCCCCGGGCCATGCTCGCCTGCTCCACGTGCTCCAGCTGGTCGTCGAAGATCTGCTTCGTGTCGTAGAGGAGGCGGCCGATCAGCGTGGACTTGCCGTCGTCCACCGACCCGGCGGTGGCGAAGCGCACCAGCTCCGAGGGGCGGCCGTCGACGGCCTTCCCGTTGGTCGCTGCCCCGGGCATCAGAAGTAGCCCTCCTTCTTGCGGTCCTCCATGGCCGCCTCGGTGATCCGGTCGTCGGCGCGGGTCTCGCCGCGCTCGGTGATGCGGGTGGCGGCGATCTCGGACACCACCTCGTCCAGCGTCGCCGCGGTCGACCGGACCGCGCCCGTGCAGCTCATGTCGCCGACCGTGCGGAAGCGCACCGACTCCTCGAACGGCCGCTCGTCCGGGAGCAGCTCCACGTGTGGCGACGTGGCGTAGAGCATGCCGTCGCGCTCGAAGACCTCGCGCCTGTGGGCGAAGTAGATCGAGGGGAGCGCGATGCCCTCCTCGCGCACGTACTGCCAGACGTCGAGCTCCGTCCAGTTCGAGAGCGGGAAGACGCGCACGTGCTCGCCGGGCTTGATCCGGCCGTTGTAGAGATTCCAGAGCTCCGGGCGCTGGTTCTTCGGGTCCCAGTGGCCGAAGTCGTCGCGGAAGGAGAAGACGCGCTCCTTGGCGCGAGCGCGCTCCTCGTCGCGCCGGGCCCCGCCGAAGGCCGCCTTGAAGCCGTGCTCCTCGATCGCGTCGAGGAGCGTCACCGACTGGAGCCGGTTGCGTGAGGCGCGCGGGCCCGTCTCCTCGACGACCCGACCCGTGTCGATCGACTCCTGCACGGAGGCGACGACCAGCTTGGCGCCGAGCGTCTCGATCATGCGGTCGCGGTAGTCGATGGCCTCGGGGAAGTTGTGGCCCGTGTCCACGTGCATGACCGGGAACGGGAACTTGGCCGGCCAGAACGCCTTCCCCGCCAGGTGGAGCAGCACCGCGGAGTCCTTGCCGCCGGAGAAGAGCAGCACCGCGCGCTCGAGCTCCGACACAACCTCGCGCATGACGTGGATCGCCTCCGACTCGAGCGCCCGAAGGTGTGGAACCTCGTAGCTCATAGCGGCGGGCGGGCGAGCGTACCGCGACGGCCCTAGTGCAGGCCGCACTCGACCTTGTGCGTCTGCGACCAGCGGCCCTCGCGGGCGCTGCCCGGCTGGGTGCAGTGCGTGCAGCCGATCGACGCGTAGCCCCGGTCGTGGAGATCGTTGTAGGGGACGTCGTTCTCCGCGATGTAGCTCCAGACGTCCTTCTCCGACCAATCGGCCAGCGGATTGGCCTTCCAGAGCTCGTTCTTCTTGTCCCACTGGAGCTTGGGAGCGGCCGCCCGCATCGGCGACTGCTCGCGCCGCAGCCCCGAAATCCAGCCGTCCACCTCGGCGAGCGCCTCCTTGAGCGGCGCCACCTTGCGGATGCCGCAGCAGGCGTCGGGATCGCGGTTCCAGAGCTCGTCGCCGTGCAGATCGGCCTGGCGGGCCAGGCTCATGCCCTGGTAGACCTCGACCTTCACCCCGTAGCGCTCCTCCATCGCGCGCCAGGTGGCGTAGGTCTGGGAGAAGAAGAGGCCGGTGTCGAGGGTGAAGAACCGCGCCTCGGGCTCGATCTTCGTGAGCATGTCCATGATCACCGAGGCCTCCTTCTGGAACGAGCAGGCCACGTAGAGCTTGGGGTGAAAGCGCTCGACCATGTAGGCGAGCACCTCCTCGGCGCCCATGTGCTCCAGGTTGGGTGTTACGGCTACAGCCATCTCAGACCGCGCACTCGCCCTCGCCGCGGACGACCTCGTACGGCTCGTGGCGGCTCCAGTCGATGAACTGGTTCAGCGTCTCGAGGCTGAACTCCGCCGGAATCGAGAGCTCCTTCACCTCGTCGACGAAGCGCTGCTCGCCGATGCGGTGGACGAAGGCGTTGAACACCTCGCCGTCCTCCCTCTCGGCCTCGTACATCCGGATCCAGCGCTCCACCGCCTCGGGCACGCGCTTGGCCGGAAGGCGGACCTTGAGCCGCCGGCCGTAGGCCACCTCGCCGCCCTCGTACTGGCCGCCCACGTGGGCGACGTAGGCCGGGATCGTCTTGTCGCCCGCCTTGATCGACGCGCCGTAGAAGCCGATGCTGCCGATGTGGTGCTGCCCGCAGCCGTTGGGGCAGCCGCTCATCTTGATGTGGATCCTCTTCGTGAGCGGGTCAGTGATCCCCATCGACTCGATCCGCTCCTGAATTGCCTGGTTCAGGCCCATGGAGCTGGTGATGCCGAGCTTGCAGGAGTCGGTGCCGGGGCAGCTGATCACGTCGTTGATTTCATCGGCGCCGGCGTCGCCCAACCCAAGCTCGAGCAGGTCCTGCCAGACGTCGTAGAGCGACTCCTCGCGGACCCAGCGAAGCACCAGGTTCTGGTCGATCGTGGTGCGGGCGTAGCCGCCGGAATAGTCGCGCATGACCTGTGCCAGCCCGCGGAACTGCTCGGGGGTCAGGTCGCCGCGGATTACCTTGACCTGCACCGTCGCGAAGCCCTTCTGGCGCTGCGGCCGCGTGTTGGCGGCGACCCACCTGTCGAACTCGCTGCGGTCGCCGTTCGGGCTCCCGTAGCCCGACGGCGGCGCCGGCGCGCGCCCCTCCTCGTCGTGCTCGAAGAGCTCGAGGCTGAAGTCTCGCTCCGCGACCCAGTCGCCCTTGAGCTCCTCCTCGACCTGGCTGCGCAGCTCGTCGATGCCGTACTTGTCGACGAAGACCTTGATCCTGGCCCGGGCACGGTTCTCGCGCAGCCACTCCTGGCGATCGAAGATCCGCATGACGGCTTCGGTGACCTTGAGGTACTCGCCGTCGTCGGCGCCGACGAACTCGTACAGGGTGGGCGCGACGCGCGGCATGATCGAGGTGCCGCCGCCCACCCGCATCTCGAAGCCGCGCTTGCCGTCCTTGACCCGGGCGAGGAAGCCGACGTCGTGGATCCCGGTGATGGCGCGGTCCTCGTCGGTGCCC
>Ga0126312_10001813_pt1 | contig 14116 bp, 11 predicted proteins | sample Plot104A_FD_92537 | JGI IMG/M metagenome (GOLD analysis project Ga0126312, IMG submission 92537) | Serpentine soil microbial communities from UC McLaughlin Reserve, CA, USA - Plot104A | ecosystem: Environmental > Terrestrial > Soil > Grasslands | place: USA: UC McLaughlin Reserve, Lake County...
CGCCAGTCCCTGAACGCGAGCTCGTACGCGGTCAGCGCCCGGCTGACCGGCTGGTAGTCGCGCACGAGGCGCTGCTGCTCCCGGTCGAGCGCCACGAACGACTGGGGCGGCGCGGGCGGAGGCTTCGGCTCCACGCGACGCTTCCCGTGGTCGCAGCCGGCCAGGAGGACGAGCGCCAGGAGCCCGCAGGCGCGCCAGTAGACTCGGCGGCCATGAACGTGCTGGTCACGGGCGCCTCGGGCTTCGTCGGGCGCGCGCTCGTCGAGGAGCTTCGTCACGCCGAAGCAGCCTACGAGGTCCATCCGATCGGACGGCAGGACGGCGACCTGTCGCAGGAAGGCGTCGCGGAGGCCGCCGTTGCCGGGGCGCGGCCGGAAGTGGTCGTCCACGGGGCGGCGAGGATCGGCGTCGTGCGCTGCGAGGGCGAGCCCGAGCTCGCCGTGCGCTCGAACGTGCTGGCGACCGCGCTCGTGGCGCGCGCGGCGGTCGCGCACGGGGCGCGCCTCGTCTACCTCTCGACCTCCGACGTCTACGGCGCGGCCCCGGCCGCCGACGAGGAGACGCCGCCGGCGCCCGAGAGCCTCTACGCGCTGACGAAGCTGTGGGGCGAGCAGGCCGCCGCCCTGTATGCGCCGCGGGGGCTCGCGGTCCTGCGGCTGGCGAACCCGTACGGGCCGGGCGTCGACGCTGGCCAGGCCAAGGGCGCGCTGTCGTCGATGCTGCGGCAGGCCGACGCGCGAGAGCCGATTCCCGTCTTCCGCGGCGAGGCGCGCACGTTCTGCTGGATCGGCGACGTCGTCCGGGCGATCAGGCTCGTCCTCGAGGCGGACGCCGAGGGAACGTTCAACGTCGGCTCCGATGGCGAGCCGGTGGCGCTTGCCGACGTCGCCCGCGTCGCGTGCGAGCTGACGGGCGCGCGGCACGAGCTGATCGAGGAGGTCGAGCCGCCGCCCGGCCGCGTGATGACGCGGATCGCGACCGCGCGGATCCGCGCGCTCGGCTGGCGCCCCGAGGTCCCGCTCGACGAGGGGATGCGGCAACTGCTCGACTCCGTGCGAGCGGGCGCACCCGCATAGATGACCCAGGCGTTCGTCCTCACCGGCGGGTCGCGCTCGCAGCTCGGGCTGCTCGAGCAAGCGCGCGTGCTCGGGCACGAGGTCTGCGTCGTCGACGGCTCCGATCGCGCGCCGCTCCTTGCCGAGGCCGATCACGCGATCGTGCGCAGCTTCACCGACGTGAACGGCGTCATCGGCGACCTCGAGGCGCGCGGGATCGAGCCGGTCGCAGCCGCGACGATGGGCTCCGACCAGGCCGTCCTCCCGACCGCACAGCTCGCGGAGCGGCTCGGCCTGCCCGGCTTGCCGGTCGCCACGGCGCGGACGGTCGCGGACAAGCGGCGGATGCGGGCCGCGTTCGAGCGCGCGAAGGTGCGCTGCCCGAAGGGGCGCGAGGCGGCGAGCTTCGAGGAGGCCGAGCAGGCCTTCCACCAGCTCGGGGCGCCCGTGGTCGTGAAGCCGGTGGACGGCTCCGCGCAGCGCGGCGTGACCGAGGTGCGAAACGAGGGCGAGCTCGCACCCGCGGTCGACCGTGCCCTGGCGGCTTCGAAGACCGGCGCGATCGTGCTCGAGCAGTACCTCGATGGCGACGAGTTCACGGTCAACGGCTTCCTGCTGGAGCGCGAGTACTTCCCGATGAGCGTCACGCGGCGGCTGCTGCACCCGCCTCCGCCGCTCGGGGTCTGCATCGCGCACCGCTATCCGTCAGGCCTCGCGGACGACGAGCGGGTCTTCGAGTTCGCACACGCAGCGAGCCGCGCAGTCGGCCTGCAGACGGGGCCGTCGTACGTCCAGATCCGGATGCGCGACGGGCAGCCGTGGGCGATCGAAGTGGGCGCGCGGCTCGGCGGCGGCAAGGACGCGGAGCTGGCGAAACTCGTCACCGGCTTCGACGCGATCCGCGCCAACGTGCTCTGGGCGCTGGGCGAGCTGCGCCGCGAGGACCTCGCACACGGCGAGCCGCAGGCGCCGGTCGGTCAGGTGCGGTTCGTCGTCCGGGAGCCGGGCCGCATCGTCGGGCTCGACACGGCACCGGCGCTCGAGCTCGAGGGCGTCCACGAAGCCGGCTGGTACTGGCGCGAGGGCATGACGCTGCCGCCGCTGACCTCCGGCGCGGAGCGGCTCGGCTACCTGCTGCTGACAGCGGAGGGCGAGGACGAGCTCGACGAGTTGACGGAGCGCGCGCTCGCGGCGCTCGAGATCGAGATTTCCGAGCCCGCTCGCGTTTGAAAGCGCTCCATTCGCCGGTCAACGTCGCGGGCGGCCCGGGCGCGATCTCGGCCGGTCTGCGCGAGCTCGGCGTCGAGAGCACCCTGCTGGTCTTCAACGAGCGGCCCTTCGAGCGCGGCTACGACGTCAACCTCCGCCTGCGCGACACGAGCCGCGCGAGCTCGATTCCCTTCAACCTGCCCAAGCAGCTGCGCGCGCTCGCGTGGGCGCTGCGGCGCTTCGACGTCTTCCACTTCCACGCGGGATTGACCCTGGCGCCGCAGCGACTCACGCTGCCGCTGCTGCGCGCCCGGCGGAAGGGTGTCGTCTTCCAGTCGTGGGGCTCCGACCTCCGCGGCCGCCCGGCCTCCGACGTCCAGTACCTGCGCAAGGCGGGTGCGGTGATCGTCGGCAGCTACCTGACGAGGCGGCTCGCGCCGCGCGGGCCGTGGCGGGACTACGACGTCGTCCCGCCGGCGATCGTGCTGGACGACTGGGAGCCGTCGCCGGTCGAGCCCGGAGACGTGCTGCGCGTCGCGCACGCGCCGAGCAAGCGGAAGGTGAAGGGCACGGAGGGAGTGCTGGCGGCGGTCGAGGCGCTGCAACGGCGAGGGGCGCCGATCGAGCTCGACCTGATCGAGGGCATCCCGAACCGGGAGGCCCGCGGGCGCTACGCCGCGGCCGATGTCGTCGTCGACCAGCTCCGGATCGGCTGGTACGGGATGTTCGCGATCGAGTCGATGGCGCTCGCGAAGCCGGTCGTCGTGCACCTGGACCAGCGCGGCGCGGCCGAGACCGAGGAGGCGTTCGGGCTGGAGCTGCCGCTGGTGCGCGCCGAGGAGAGCAGCCTCGAGGGCGTGCTCGGCAAGCTCGTCGAGCGGCGCGCGGAGCTGCCCGAGCTCGGCCGCCGCAGCCGGGAGTACGTCGAGCGCGTGCACGGGCACATTGCCGTTGCGCGGCGCGTGCTCGAGATCTACGAGCGCGTCATGCCCGACAACTCGTAGAAGCCCATCGGCGACCAGGAGAAGCCGCGCACGCCCGGCGCGAGCGTGAAGTGGTCGCTCGGCGTGTAGACCGGGATCGCCGGCACCGCCTCGTGGAGCCTGTCGACGAGCCGCCGCTCGATTCGCCACCGCGCCTCGTCGTCGAGCTCGCGCACCGCCTGCCCCATGAGCGCGTCGTAGGAGGGGTCGCACCAGCGCGCGAGGTTGAAGGCGCTGCCGCAGGGGAAGACGTCGAGCAGGTTGTAGGCGTCGAAGATCTTCGGGCTCCAGCCGAGCAGGGTGAGGTCGGACTTTGTTGCCAGCAGCTCCCGAACGGTCGCCAGAGGCCGGTACGAGAGCGTGATGCCGAAGCTGCGCAGCTGCTCGTCCCGGCGCCGCAGCCGTGCGGCGACCCTCGAGCCGCCGAGATCCTCGCGCGCCCAGGCGACGGTGAGCGCCAGAGGCTTCGGCGCCCGCTGCAGCTGCACGGGCTCGTGCGAGTTGACGACCCCGGCCCCGGGCATCGCGGACGAGACGAGGGACGCAGGGTTGCCGCCCAGGTCGAGGTGCGTCACCACCCAGGCGACGTACTGCCGAGCGGCCGGGTCGGCCAGCGTGGAGTCGCGCGTCGCCAGCCAGAGCAGGCCCGTCGCAAGCGTCGGCAGCGTGCGCGCACCCGGCGGCGCGCGACCGACGGTGTCGATCCACGGCAGGCCCGGCCCCGCGAGGCCGCGCGGGAGCACCGCGTCCGCGCCCTTCGGCGAGGCCGTCACGACGACGCGCGCCGGCTTCACCTCGTCCGCGTTCCAGTAGCCGAGGTTCCGCTCCAGCACGAGGCGGCCGCGGCCGCGCGAGCGGAGGCGGAACGGGCCGCTGAAGGCGTTCGGCTTCGCCGGCCGCGGCGCGGCGACCGGGAACGCGACGAGCTCGTCGAACCACGGCACCGGGTGCTGGAGCGTGACGCGCAGGGTGCGGTCGTCGGGCGCCTCGACGCCGAGCCCGCCGGAGCCGGTCGCGTGCAGGTGCCGGGCGCCGCGAACGATGCCGAGGGCGGGCCCCGCGTACGGGGCCCTGGTCGACGGCGCGAGTGCGCGCCGCCACGCCCGGCGAAAGTCGTCGGCGACGATCGGTGTCTCGTCGCTCCAGCGCAGGTTCTTGCGCAGGTGGAAGGTCCAGACGAGGCCGCCCTGGTCGACGTCCCAGGACTCGGCGAGGTCCGGCTCGACCCCGGTGCCGGAGAAGCGGGTCAGGCCCGCGTAGAGCTCGTGCGCGGCGTTCAGCGACGGGAGGTCCGACGCCTTCGCCGGGTCGAGCTGCCGCGGGACGAGCGGCGCAGCGACCCGCAAGGCCACGCGCTTGGGCGCGGGCTCGTTGGCGCCCCCGCAGCCCGCGAGCAACAGCAGCGCCGCGAGGAGCGCTAGCCCACGAGCTGTCGCCATACGTTGTCGAGCAGCTTGTACGTCACCCCGCGGCCCATCCGCAGGAACGTGTAGTTGCCGGTCGCGAACGTCTGGCCGCGGCCGGCGCGCGACCACACCATGGCCGCGTTGACGACGCCGCGCTTGCCGCGGATGATCGCCTGTGCGGCGACGACGTGGTCGTGCGGCGTGAGCTGCGGGTCGATGCGGTCGCTTTCCGAAGCCGCGACGCCGAAGGGATCGCCCGGGCCGATCCCGGTGCCGCGGAAGAGCCAGCGCACTCGCCCGTAGTCGCGCCCGCCCGCCGCCACGTACGGGACTGCGCGCACCTTGGGGAAGCAGCAGCCGTCGTAGCCGACACCCGCGAGCGCGAAGTCGGAGCGGCCCTCGCGGGCGTCGTAGTCGGTCATCACGACGGCGTTCCGCGGGTGGTCGATTCGCACCTGGCGGTAGAACGGGTTCGCCTGCAGGAAGACGAGGTTGCCGCCCTCGCGGCGGTAGCGCATCAGGAGGTCGTACGTCTTCGGCTCGTAGTACTCCGTATGGCCGGGGAAGACAACGGCGCTGAAGCGGCGCAGCGTCGAGAGCGGCAGGCCCCCGAGCTCGACGTCGGTGATCTGCTGCGTGCGGACCGAGCGCGAGCAGAGCCAGCGTGAGAACGGCAGCGCCGTCACGTGATCGTCCTCGAGCCCGCCCCGCAGGAGCGGCCCCTTCAGCGACACGCGCCGTTGCGGCCAGAACTGGTACCAGCTGTCCGGGATCCCGTTCAGGTTGGCGTCGTAGGCGTTGTAGGCGCGCCAGGTGAGGTACGGCCAGACGACGAGCGCGGTGTGCGGCTCGGGTCGGTCGAGCGGCACCGGGGCGCGAACGACGATCGGCGCGCGGAACTGGTCGCCGGCCGGGTCACCGGCGACCGCGTGGTAGAGACCCGGTGGGCTGCCGAACGGGATCCTGATGTTGCCGTCGTCGCTCGCGACCATCTGCTCCTCTGCCGGCGCAGTGCAGTCGCGCTCGAGGCTGATGCCGGCCTGGCCGCGGTCGGCGGAGAGGACGAGCGGGATGCGGTCGCCCTGATGGAAGCTCCCGGTCGAGTCGACGAAGAGGGCGAGCCGCTCGACGCGCACGGCGTGCGGGTTCGCAGCACAACCGGTGCTGCGCCACGGCGGCCGCCGCACGCTCGCCTCCGCAGCACCAGGGCGCAGCACTCCTCGAGGCGGCAGCAGTCGCCCCGGATCCTCGTTGCAGACCGTTACCTGGTACGTGCCGTCGCCGAGCGCGCGGCCGGTCACGGAGGAGCCGTCCCAGGTCAGTTCGCCGGAGGTCGACGAGACGCCCGTGCGGATCCGCTTCCAGCCGCTGAGCCGACCGCCCCACGCGTAGACGCGCAGGCCGAGCAGCGTTCCCGGCGAGGCGTTCGTCTTCACGGTCAGCGAGTCCCTGACGCCGTTGCTGTTCGGGCTGATCACCGGCGTCGAGAGCGACTCGATCCGCAGCAGCGCGGGGGTCTGCGCCGCCGCCCCCAGCACCACCGCCACGACGCAGGCCGCCGCGGCGACGACCAGCCACTTCACCGCGAAGGCGCCAGGCTCTGTACGGGCTGCCGCTCGCGGTACCACGCGATCGTGCGGGCGAGCCCCTCGTCCAGGTCGACGCGCGGCTCCCAGTCGAGCAGCTTGAGCGCCTTGTCGACGTTCGGGATCCGCATCTCGACGTCGGTGTAGTGCAGCGGGCGGAAGACGATCTCGGACTCGGACTCCGCCAGCCGCTTGATCCGCGACGCGAGGTCGAAGACCGTCACCACGGAGCGCGGGTTGCCGACGTTGAACACCTGCCCCACCGCCTCCTCGCGCTCCAGCATCGCGAGCAGTGCCTCGACCACGTCGTCGACGAAGCACCAGGCGCGGATCTGCGAGCCGTCGCCGTGGATGACGAGCTCCTCGCCCGCGAGCGCGCGCACTGTGAAGTGGTGGATCGCACCGCTGCCGACCTGGCCCGGCCCGTAGACGTTGAAGGGGCGGATCGAGGTCGACGGCAGCTTGTGCTCGTCGTAGTACGAGTGCGCGAGGTACTCGCCGGCGAGCTTCGAGACCGCGTACGTCCAGCGCGCCTCGCCGACCGAGCCCTGGGAGGTGACATGCGTCTCCTCGACCTTGTAGGCGTGCGTGCCGAAGACCTCGCTCGTCGAGAAATCGACCAGCCGCTCGATCGCGCCCGCCTCGTGCGCGGCCTCGAGCACGTTCGAGGTGCCGATCAGGTTCACGCGCATCGTCCGCACGGGGCTCTCGAGCACCTTGTCGACACCCGCGATCGCGGCGAGGTGGACGACGTGGGTCGCGCGCGAGGTCAGCTCTCGCAGCAGGGGCAGGTCGAGCACGTCGCCCTCGACGAAGCGGAGGTTTTCGTGCTCGGCGAGGTCGGTTCCCGTCAGCGAGTCGCGGTGCAGGTTGTCGAGCACGACGATCTCGTTCTCCGCGACGAGCCGCCGCGCCAGCGCGGTGCCGATGAAGCCCGCCCCGCCGGTCATCAGGATCCTTTTCCCGCTCAGAGGCACGATCGGCCAGTCTATCCGCGTTCCAAAACGGGCATTCGGGCGAAGCCCGAACGCCCTTCCCACGGCACCGCAAGCGGCGCCGTGGGCCAAACTGAGGCCGTGCTCGCGCAGCAGCTCGGACGTCTCGCCAAGCACTCGGCGATCTACGGCGTCGGCGCCGTCGTCTCGCGGCTGATCGGCGTCCTGCTGCTGCCGATCGTGACGCGCTACCTGACGCGCGCCGACGTCGGCGCGGTCGACACGCTCATCTCGCTCACGGTCGTGCTCGTGATCGTGCTGCGCATGGGCATCTCGATGGCCTTCTTCCGCTTCTACTTCGACGCCGAGGACGAGGCCGGCCGAACCACGGTCGTGCGCACCTCCTTCTGGTTCACCCTGGCGATGGCGACCCTCGGGCTGGTCGTCGGCTCGCTTCTCGCCGGCGAGATCTCGCAGCTCCTCTTCACCACCGACTCGAAGGCGAACCTCGTCCGGGCCGCACTCGTCCTGCTCTGGGCACAGATGAACTACGAGCAGCTGACGGCGCTCTTCCGGGTCGAGGAGCGGTCGGTCTCCTATGTCGCCGCGACGCTCGCCAACGTGATCATCACCGTCGTCGCGACGATCCTGCTCGTCGCCGTCTGGGACAAGGGCGCCGTCGGGGTGATCGCCGGCAACACGACCGGCACCCTCGTCGTCTTCTTCGTCCTGCTCGGTTACCGGCGCTTCCAGCTCGGGCTCGAGTTCGACCGCGAGCTGTTCCGGAAGATGCAGCGCTTCGGCCTGCCGCTCGTGCCCTCCGGGATCGCGCTGTGGGTGATCGACCTCTCCGACCGCTTCTTCCTGATACGGATGAAGGGCCTCCCCGAGAACGGCCTCTACTCCGTCGGCGTCCGCATCTCGACCGCCCTCCTGCTGGTGCTGATCGCCCTCCGCGCCGCCTGGCCGGCCTTTGCCTTCTCGATCAAGGACGACGACGAGGCCAGGCGGACCTACGGCTTCGTGCTGACCTACGTGCTGTACGCCTGCTGCTGGCTGTCGCTGACCGTGTCGCTGCTCGCGCCGTGGCTCGTCCGCCTCCTGACGACGCCGCGCTTCTACCGCGCGGCCGAGGTCGTGCCGCTGCTCGTCTTCGGCGTGACCGCGTTCATCGCCTTCAACGTCATGTCGATCGGGATCGGGCGCGCGAAGAAGACGCAGTTCAACTGGGTGGTGACCGGCGTCGCGGCGCTCGTGAACATCGGCCTCAACTTCCTGCTGATCCCGCCGTACGGGATGGTCGGCGCCGCCGTCTCGACGCTCGTCGCGTACGTCGTGATGTTCCTCGGCATGACCGTCCGGGCGCAGCAGGTCTTCCCGGTGCCGTACCAGTGGCGGCGCATCGCGCTCGCGGTCGGCGCCGCGGTCGCGCTAACGGTGCTCGGGAAGAGCCTCGACGTCCCGCTCGCGGGTGCCGTCCTGCTCAGCGTCGTCTACCCGCTGATCCTGCTGCCGCTCGGGTTCTACCTCCCGGTCGAGCTGCGGCGAATCCGCGCGCTCGTCTCGCCGGCGCGGTAGCGCAGCGGCGAGGCCGATCGCGCCCCAGACAGTCGGGTCCTCGAAGAACGCGTTGTAGAAGAGGCTGTGGACCGCGATCGCGGTCAGCACGAGGCCGAGTGCGAGCGCCGTCAGCCCCGGTAAATCGCGCGCGAAGCGGCGGAAGGCGAGGCCGAGGGCGGCGAGGAGCAGCCAGGCGTAGAGCGCGAAGCCGACGATCCCGCCCTCGGCGGCCACGGTCACCGGGGTCGTGTGCGAGGCGGCGGCGTTCGGCTCCCTTCCGCGCAGGTTCGTCAGCTCCGCGTAGGCGTGCTTGAACCCGCCGACGCCAACGCCCACGACCGGGTGGTGCACCGCGATGTGGGCGCCCTTGCGCACGAGCTTCCCGCGACCGCTCGACGCGCTCTTGCCGTTCCCGTTGGCGAGGACATCGTGCCGCACGCTGGGCACCGCGAGCGCGCCCGCGGCGACGACCACCGCCACGACTGCGGCGAGCGCGATCCCGCGGCGGCCCCACGCGAACACCGCGGCGACGATCACGCCGACGGCCAGCGCCGCGAAGCTCGACTGCGAGTACGAGAAATAGAGACCGGCCGAGACCACCGCGATCGCGGCCGTCGCCCAGTACGCCCAGCCCCCGCGCACGAAGAGGACGACGACCAAGAGCGAGAGGATCGCCACGACGAGGAAGCGGCCATAGATGGACGGGTCCCAGAAGACGGAGTTGACGCGGTAGAACGGGGCGTAGGCGTTCGAGACGAGCAGCTTCGGGTTCCAGAAGACGTCGCGGGTCTCGTACTGGTAGATCCCGATCAGCGCGAAGACGACCGCCATCGCCGTCAGCTCGACGAGCAGCCCGAGCGCGATCAGCCGGCTCCAGCGCAGCCGGGCCAGTGCAATCGCGAGCAGGCCGAACGGGAGGAAGAAGAAGAGCAGCTCGATCGCGCCCTGGCGGACGTCGCCGGTCCAGAGGATCGAGAGACCCGTCCAGCCGACGAACGCGGCGAGCGGCCACGCGACCGGGCCCAGCTCGCGTGCGCGCGTGTCCCCCTGGACGAGCTCCCAGGCGAGCAGCAGCGCGGCGGCCGCGACGACCGCGTACATCGGCACGAGCAGGTTGGCCTCGGTCGAGCCGACGGTCACGTGGATCCGCGCGGCGACACAGGCGAGGGCCGCAAGCGTGAGCACGTAGGGCCAGCGGCGGAAGGCGTAGGCGCCTGCGGCGGCGAGGAGGAGTCCCACCACCGCGGCCCCTGCGAGCAACGGCCGGTGGCCGTCCGGGGCGAGGTAGAGCGCGAGCAGGAGCGAGCCGATCGCCCACGCGCCGAGCGCCGCCAGCCTCTGCACGCGCGAGGGCGCGACCAGCAGCACAGCCAGGCCGGCCGCGCCGATCACGCCTCCCGCCCGCGCGAGCTCGGAGGTCACGGCGTGACCACCACCACGGCCCTGGCGACGTGGCCGTTCGCATTCACTCGCAGCACGTAGCGGCCCGGTTTCGGCGCGCGCAGGATCAGGAGCCGCCCGCCGCGACGCGCGTGCAGCGACCCGAGGTGAACCGAGTAGCGCTTCGCGTTCGTAATGACGCGGAAGCCGAAGCGGCGACCGCTCTTCACCCGCACTGCCTGGGGTCGCAGGTCGATGTAGCGCACCACGACATCGAGGGCGCGGCTAGGCGGCCCGAGGTTCGTGGCGAAGTCGAACGCGCGCAGGCGGATGCGGTGGAGCCCCGGCTTCAGGTAGCGAGCAGCCCGGCCGCCCCAGTCGAGTTTGCCGGCGCGCAAATACCTACGAACCATCACGCGCCTGTCGCCGTCCACGTACAGGATCGCTCGGGCGCGCTCATTTGTTTGGTACTGGATCCGAACGAGCTCGCCGCGAAAGTCCCCGTCGGGCGAGAACACGCGCGGCCTCACCGACACGAGCCGGATCAGCGGCGGGGTCGCATCCATCCGGATCGGATTCGGCATCAGGATCGTCCGGTGCTCGCGAGCGAGGTGGACGCGGGGCCGGTAGGTCCCGTCGGGGACGACCTCGTGCGCATCGTTGCGGCCGTCCCAGGTGAACTGCTGGTTGCCGCGCCGCGCGGAACGGTCGCCCGCGAGCGTGCGCACGACTGCGCCGCTCCCATTGACGATCTGGACGGTCAGCCGGTCGGGCTTGCGCAAGAAGAAGCCGATCCCGGCCTCGTCAAATGACCCTGAATCCGGCGCGACGACCTTGCTCACGTGCGTGTCCGAGATGGGGCTCTTTTCGAGCTTCAGGCTCTCGGTCACCGCGAAGGCCGCGGCCGTGCAGCCGAGGAGAGCCAACACGACCACCGCCGGCAGAATGCGCCCCACGAGAGTGGCGAGTCTAGTCGGAAGTCGTCGCCGTCTCAGGCCGCGGCCGCCGCCCCGCGCGGGCGATCAGGCCCCAGGCGCAGAAGGCGAGGGCGGCGATGATCGCGCCGCTCGCGATCACGTAGTCCGCGCCGGCGAAATCGATCAGCTTGATGCCGCTCAGCATCAGCACGGAGGCGAGCCCGAGCCGTAGCGCGCGGTCGGGCACCTTGAGCGTGAACTGGCTCGAGATCAATACTCCCGGGATCGATCCGGGCAGCAGCCACGCCATTGTCCGGAGGTCGACGTTGCCCGCCACGAGGTGGCCGAAGCCGGCCACCCAGAGCAGCGCGGCCGCGTGGAAGATGTCGGTGCCGACGATCTTCGGCAGCGTCAGGGGGAAGACGAGCACCATGATCAGACCGAAGAAGGTGCCGCTGCCGACCGAGGTCAAGCCGACCACGAAGCCGCAGACGGCGCCGATCGTGAAGGCGACGATGCGGTCGCGGCGCGTGAGCAGGAACGGCGCGTCGTCCGGCTGCACCCCGCGCTGGATGAACGTCTTCGCGACGAGCCCGACCCCGCCGACCACGAGCGCCACGCCGATGGCGTAGGCCTCGATGTCCTCGGCCCCGCTCGAGTGGTGACTGAGCCACGTCGCGACGGCCACGCCGAGCAGCGACATCGGCCCGGAGCCGAGGAACATCCAGAAGGTCAGCCGCGCGTGAACCGTCCCGAGCCGCCGGTGCCTGACGGCGCCGAAGCTCTTGAAGATCGCGCCGTGCAGGACGTCCGTCCCCACCGCGAGCGTCGGCTTGAAGCCGAAGAAGATGACCAGGATCGGCGTCAGCAGCGAGCCGCCGCCCATCCCGATCATCCCGACCAGCAGCCCGATCAGCAGCCCGCTGAGCGTGAACTGCCAGGTCATGCGCTAACTGCGGTAGGCCTCGATCAGGACCTCGGCGACCTCCGGCCGCGAGAACTCGGCGGGGGGCAACTGGCCCTCGGCGAGCAGCTCGCGCACCTTCGTGCCGGAGAGGAAGACGTGGTCGTCGCCGCCGTGCGGGCACGTCTTCGGCGTCGCCATCTGGCCGCAGGCGCGGCAGAAGAAGGCGTGCTCGAAGAACATCGGCTCGATGTCGAGCTCGTGGTGCTCGAACTCGTCGAAGATCAGCTGCGCGTCGTAGGTCCCGTAGTAGTCGCCGACACCCGCATGGTCGCGGCCGACGATGAAGTGCGAGCAGCCGTAGTTCTTGCGGCAGATCGCGTGCCAGATCGCCTCGCGCGGGCCGGCGTAGCGCATCGCCGCGGGGAACGCGGAGACGAGCACGCGGTCGGCCGGGAAGTAGTTGTCGACGAGGACCCGGTAGCACTCGACGCGTGTCGCCGCAGGCACGTCGTCCGACTTCGTCTCGCCGACGAGCGGGTGGATCAGCAGCCCGTCGACGGTCTCGAGCGCGCCCTTGGTCAGGTACTCGTGCGCGCGGTGGATTGGGTTGCGCGTCTGGAAGCCGACGACCCGCTTCCAGCCCCGCTCGGCGAACGTGGCGCGCGTTTGCGCGGGATCGAGCGCGAGCTCCGGGAACGGCGGCTCGACCCGCTCGAAGACGGTCACGCGGCCGGCCAGGTAGAGCGGCTTCTGGTCGTAGAGCCGCTGGACCCCGGGATGCGCGTCGTCGGTCGTGCGGAAGCAGCGGTCGGCCTCGCGCTCCCTGTCGTACTCGTAGGCACCGTCGACGTCGAGCACCGCCAGCGGCCTCCCGGAGCCGTCGGCCAGCGCGACCCGGTCGCCCTCCGGCTCGCGGTCGACGGCGAGGCAGACCGGGAGCGCCCACGCCAGCCCGTTCGCCAGACGCATCTCGTCGACGACTCGCTCGTAGTCGTGCTGGGCCATGAAGCCCTCGAGCGGCGAGAGCGCGCCGCTCGCGAGCATGTCGAGGTCGGAGAGCTCGCGAGGGGTGAGCTGCAGCTGCTCGAGCCTCTCCACCCCGTCGGGACGGGGGCCGGTTCGGTCGACGAGCTTGCCGCCGTGCGGCTCGATCAGGTGCGCGGTCGCGGTGAGACTCACGCGGCCACCTCGGCGGGGACGAGCCCCAGCTCTTCGAGCTTCGCGACGACGAGCGCCGCGGCCTCCTCCGGCTCGAGCTCCTCGGTGTCGATCACGAGCTCCGGGTTTACCGGCTCCTCGTAGGGGTCGGAGACACCGGTGAACTCCGTGATCTCGCCCTTGAACGCCTTCTCGTAGAGGCCCTTGACGTCGCGGCGCGCGCACTCGTCGACGGACGCCTTCACGTAGACCTCGACGAAAGTGCCGACCGGCTCCACCCAGTCGCGCGCCAGCCGGCGCGTCGCCTCGTACGGTGAGATCGCGGCCGTGATCACGGCGCCGCCCTGGCGGGTGATCCGCGAGGCCACCCAGCCGACGCGCTCGACGTGCGTGTCGCGGTCCTCCTTGGAGAACCCGAGCCCCTTCGACAGGTGCATCCGCACGTTGTCGCCGTCGAGGTACTCGACGACGAGGCCGCGCCGGTCGAGCTCGGGCCCGACGAGGTGGGCGATGGTGGTCTTGCCCGAGCCCGAGAGCCCGGTGAACCAGAGCGTGAAGCCGCCGGGCCGGACGTGGGTCGTCTCGGGGTGCTCGGCCGCGTAGATGTGGTCGGTCATGTGCCTCCTATGGGGGTCTCCAGGTGGATGCCGCACTCGAGCTTGTCGGAACCGGCCCAGCGGCCGGCGCGCTCCTCCTCGTCGGGCGCGATCGGCCTGGTGCACGGGATGCATCCGATCGAGCGGAAGCCGACGTCGTGGAGCGGGTTGTAGGGAATCTCGTTGACGGTGATGTAGGCCCAGACTCGTTTCTCGTCCCAGTCGGCGAGCGGGTGGAGCTTCCAGACCTCGTAGCGCTCCGACCACTGCGCCTTCGGCGTGGTCGCGCGGCTAGGCGACTGGTCGCGGCGGATCCCGGAGATCCAGGCGTCGTAGGGCTCGAGCGCCGCCAGCAGCGGCTCGACCTTGCGCACGTGGCAGCAGCGGTCGGGGTCGGTCTCCCACAGGTTCGGCCCCTCCTGCC
>Ga0126312_10001814_pt1 | contig 14108 bp, 14 predicted proteins | sample Plot104A_FD_92537 | JGI IMG/M metagenome (GOLD analysis project Ga0126312, IMG submission 92537) | Serpentine soil microbial communities from UC McLaughlin Reserve, CA, USA - Plot104A | ecosystem: Environmental > Terrestrial > Soil > Grasslands | place: USA: UC McLaughlin Reserve, Lake County...
TATGAGCGTGGCATAAGTTCGGGAGGGGGAGCAGCGTCAGAACAGGCTAGCAATCAGGAAGAGGCCCAGACAAGTCCAGATTCTGAGCCTACTCAGATGAGTCCAGATGAGTACCTAACCACAGTTGGGACCATACAGAACGGATTCGTACAGACTTTTCTTGACAGCCATATGAGATTTAGTCGCTACGATACCCTTACCGCCGGTGATGTTGAGGTTCTGGAGGCCGACTACCTCACCCTCGGAGCCTACAGCGATCAGGTCGAGAACCTTAATCCTCCAGAGGAGTATGCAGATCAATACGAGCTGTTCAGCCTCGCCATCAGCGAACTCTACGCTGCTAGCGAGATAGCTCACCGTGTGACTGACGACCCCCCCTCCGCCACTCAAGCTGATTTTAAGGAGTACGATGTGCACGTTGAGACGGCTACCGCTTCCTTGCGGCAGTCTAACCAGATTTTGGGTCAGAGCTATGCGACGACCGAAGGGGTATCAAGAGTGAGCCTCATCTAAGAGGACGAATTTCTAGACAGGTACTTCTTGCATAGAACGTTAGGTCTTCTGCTCTAGTACTCTTTTTCGCTCGTTTCTGATGGAGCTTACACAAGCTCCGGATCTACTCCCGACAGGAGTTGCTCTCCCTAAGATGTTTGTTCAAGCGGTTTATTTAAGGGGCTATCGCGCGAGCAGGTGTTTAACGCCTATACAATTAGAAGCCATATATATTGTGCCTATACACTGCGCTTAGGAGTATATATAGTGTCTGACCATTGTACAGAAGTATCTGGCGTAAGTAGGAATAAGAAGGGGAGGTACAGTGCACCGAGCGAAGTGGCTTTCTAGAGTAGCCTTAAGCACCGCGTTGTTGGTGGCTCTGGCTCTGGGAGGTAGCGCCGGAGCCCAGGAGATGAGGAGCGTGGAGCTTCAGCTTACTCAAAGCAGAGACTCCGGGGTAAGCGGCACCGCCAGCCTCCAAGATGTCCAGGGCGGCGTTGAAGTTACCCTGAACATGCAGGGCTTGCCGGAGGCAGGTATAGAGCACATCAACCACGTCCACGGGGGCGGAACCTGCGGAGATGATCGAGCCGAGAACCCCGCTCCGGTGACGCTTCCTCTAACCACCATTACAGCCGAAGCAGATGGCACGGGCTCTGCAACCACGACCCTTGAGGACGTCACTGTAGGCGAACTCCAAGACCCTAGCGAGCAGCAGCGCTACATAGCCTTTCACGCCGAGCAACAAGGTGATGAAGTGCCTCCGGTGATCTCCTGCGCAGACCTCACTTCCATGAGCGGGGGACAGACCATGGCTGTGGAGTCCACCGCGCCACTTCCCCCTAGCGGTGGCTTCGCGGTCGGGTCGCTGCTCGTGCCGTCTATCGCCCTGCTCTTGGGATCGGGCGTTCTGGCGTACGCTGTTCTGCGGCGCAGGTAGCTAAGATTACCTTTTGGATCTGGGGCGCAAACTTACGCCGGTACTCAATCTTGGGGAAGGGGAGTATCTGTACTCCCCTTCCCCCTTTTAGCGTCGGAAGGGGGTGGGCTCTGGCGCAGCCTCCGGGGACAAGCTCTCTGCTACGCTCGCGGGATGCGTTACGCTTCCTCTGCTACAGCATGTTGCACTATCCAGTCGGCAATTATCTACTTAACGCAATAGAGTCAGAAGAGAGGCCCGCGCATCCTACAAAGGTAGTATCCAAGATACTACCTTTGGGGAATTTTGGATACTGATGATCTTTCCCTTGGGCACGAGTCGCATGCCCTCGAATCATTAGCGCCTCTCGGGACCGAAATGCCTCACTTTAGGACGCTGCGTCAAAGGGATAATTGCCGTTGCTTTCAGGCACCTTGCTGCGCGCCCTGCTGGACGATCTCCTCGAGCTCTTCCTGCAACGTCGTAAGGGCTTCCTCCGGCGACACCTCGCCGTTCAGGGAGGCGTTGAACTGATCGGCCATCCTCAGGGACATGTCCGAATAGAACGGTGAGACGGGTCGGGGTCGGGTGTTCTGTATGGCCTCCTGCCCGAGCTCAGCGATCCGCACCTCCGCGAGCAGCTCTTGGTCCTCGTAGAGTTCCTGGCGCGTCGGGAGGACGGTGCCGTTTATCGCGCGGTACTTCTGCTGCTCGGGGGCGCTCATGAAGCGGACGAACTCGTAGGCGGCGTCCGCGTTCCCGGAGTTAGCGTTCAAAAAGAAGTTCCAGCCGCCCAAAGCGCTGTAGCTCTGGAGGCCTTCTTCGGCCACCGGGAGGGCGGCTACCCCGATCTGCTCGGGGCTAATGCTCGACTCGTCGGGGTCGTCGGCGAGCGCGAAGAAGCGCGGCACGTTGCGCATAAAGACCGCGTCCCCACCGAGGAATATCGTCCCGACCTCCTGCTCTTTGTACTGGCTTACGCCCTCGGGCGCTATGCCATCGTCGATCATGCTACGCTCGATCTCCAGGCCCTGCCTCGTCTCTGAGCTGTCTATGACGACCTCATCGTCCCCTCTCAGGACTTCACCGCCCGAAGTCCAGATATACTCCAGGCCGTTCACGACCCCGCCCTCGTAGTTGGCCCCCTGGAATACGAACCCGTACCTCGTGCCGGAGTCTTGTTGCACCGTCCTGGCTTGATCTTTTAGCTCGTTCCAGGTCCTAGGTGGTTCGCTGAAGCCGGATTCTTCCAGGAGGTCGCTGCGATAGTAGAGCATGCCGGCGTCCGTGTACCAGGGGACGCCGTAGATCCTGCCCTGGTAGGTGTTGGCCTCGATGGTCGCGGGGAGGAACTCGCTCTGTTCGCTCTCGGAGAAGCGGTCGGAGAGGTCGGCTATAAAGCCCTGCGCAGCGAACTGGGCCGGCCAGATCACGTCGCCACCGATCACGTCTATGTTGATCTCGCCGGACTGGAACTCGGTGTTGAGCTGGTCAAAGTGCTGCCCCGAGTCGGCGGGCATCTCCCGGAGCGACACCTGGATCTCGCCCTCGTTTTCCTGGTTGAACTGGTCTATGAGTGCCTGCACGCTCCCCGAAGGGTCAGGGAAGAAGGAGAAGACGATCTCCGTCGGTCCGCCGGTACCGCCGCCACCGCCGCAGCCCGCGGCCCCCAAAAACACGGCCCCGGCGAGGCCGGCGCCTCCGAGCTTGAGGAACTCCCGACGGCTTATATTTCTGGCAACGGGGACGCCCCCTCCATTCGACATCTGCATGCTACCCATGAGGTCTACCCTCCTCCTGTGGTCGCTTCCCCTTGCTCGCTTAATTATGCACCAGGAAAGAGGCCAGGTGCTCGTAGCCTTCTTCGAGGAGGGTGAGCTCGACGTACTCGTTCTCTTGGTGAGCCTGGGAGGGTGACCCGGGGCCGAAGTTGGCGGCGGCGACGCCTTCCCTGGCGAAGCGAGCCACGTCCGTCCAGGCCTGCTTCGGGCGCACCTTCGTGTCCTCGGAGATAAAGGTTTGTAGCAGGGGGTGATCCAGCTCCACCGAGCCGCTCGGGGCGAAGTCCGCAACCTCGTAGCGCGCCCTTCCTCCGGCGCCCTTTAGCAGCCCCTCGAAGACGCGCTTTACGTGCTCCAAACCCCTGCCTGGGGCGAAGCGGTGGTTGACGTTGACCCAGAACGTATCGGGCACGATGTTCTTCGCCCGCCCACCCCGCGCCATCGTAGGCGTGAGCACCTCATAGAAAGGAAGCCCTTCCACCATGACCTCCTCGGCCCCCCGCCCGTGCAGGCCGGTGAGGAACCTCCCCGCCGCCGAGAGGGCGTTCTCCCCCTGCCACGGCCGGGCCGAGTGGGCTGGCCTGCCCTCGAAGATCACTTCGACCTGTGCCGTACCGATGCATCCGACCTCCAGAGCGTTCGCGGTAGGTTCCAGGAGGAGAGCCAGCTCTACCTCCAGGACCCACGGGTACTCCTCGAAGACCGTCTCGAGCCCGTTCTCGACGTACGGCCCCTCTTCGCGCTCGTAGAATACGAAGGTCGGCTCCACCCAACTCTCCTCCCACCGAAAGTCCTCCAAGAGCGCAAGCATGACCGCGTCGCCAGCCTTCATATCCGAAGCCCCCCGACCGTAGATCAGATCCCCCTCGACGCGCACCGTCAACCCCCCCGCCGGCTCCGGCACGGTGTCCAGGTGCCCGGCGAAGAGCACCTTCTTCCGCGAAGCCTCCGGCTCCTGCCGACCGACGATGAGGTTGTTGCCGACACGCTCGGCACGCCAGCCAGAGACCTTACCGATACGCTCCTCCAGGTCGTCGCAGAGGTTTTCTTCCTCCCCGGTCACGCTCGGGTGTTCGAGGAAGAAGAGCAAGGCCTCGAGCAGGCGCTCCCTCAAACGCTGACCCCGAACTGCCGCAGGGCCTCGTTCAGGGAGGTCTTCTGGTCGGTTGACTCGCGCCGCTGGCCGATAATGAGGGCCGTCTGGAGCTGGTAGGAGCCCGCGGGGAATTCCTTGATGCGGGTCCCGGCGACGACGACAGAGCGGGTGGGGACGCGGCCCTGGTGGATGACCTCCTCTTCGCCGGTGACGTCTATTATCCGAGTCGAGGCGGTCAAGACCACGTTCGCCCCCAACACTGCCTCCTCCTCGACCCTCACCCCCTCGACGACGACCGCTCGCGAGCCGATAAACGCCCCATCCTCTATAACGACCGGCATAGCACCCGGCGGCTCCAAAACTCCGCCGATGCCGACGCCGCCGGCGAGGTGGACGTTCTTGCCGATCTGGGCGCCCGAGCCGACCGTCGCCCAGGTATCCACCATCGTCCCGCTCCCCACGTAGGCGCCGATGTTGACGTAGCCCGGCATCACGATCACGCCCGGCTCTACGTGAGAGCCGTAGCGCACCGTGCCCGGCGGGACCACGCGTATGCCAGCAGCCGACAGGTTCTTCTTCGTAGGGACCTTGTCATGGTACTCGAACGGCCCCGCGTAGATGGTCTGCATCTCCGCGACGGTGAAGTACAAGGAGATCGCCTTCATCACCCACGCGTTCGAGCGCCACTCCCCGTCTTCCTTTTCGGCAACCCGAAGCTCCCCCGAGTCCAGAGCGGCTATGGTGTCGAAGACGGCTTGGCGGTACTCCTCGTGCTCCAGTAGCTCCCGGTCGTCGAACGCGGCCTCTATCTGCTCTCTCACGGCTACGATGGCCCTCCGGTACAAAGATTCTGATCGCGAGCCAGTTTAACAGGACGCCGCGTTGCCAGCGGACACTTTGGAGTAGCTGGACTAGTTTCTTGATCGGTCACGGGCGGGAAGCCAACGCTGCTCCGACGATGAGCGTCAGGGCGGGAGCAAGCGAGACGACGTAATAGCCAGCATCGGGATAGTCCACCGGAGTACCCGTAGCCTCTACGAGGAACGCCATTATGATCGACAGTAGTAGGGGGTAGGCCGCCGTCGAGACCGCGTCCCCACCGCGCGCCCGGCATGAGCTAAGCTCCAGTCATGAGCCTCGTACCCGCTATGATGAGGCCCGTGCCAATCATCCTCAGGATGACGAAGCTCGCCATCACGTCCTCGGAACCGATCAAGAGAAGGCCAACGGTGTTGGTGAGATCACCTACCGTCAACCCTACGAATAGCCACCCGGCCGCTAAGGTGCCCTTTGCCGCACCCGCGAGGGCTCCGACCCGCCTACAACTGTCGCCGCTATGCGCAAGATTCCCTCTTTATTGACCTTTCGGGTTCTTGCGGCTCAAGTCCTCCCACCGCGCTAACGCCTCTTTGCACTCCTCGAGATTCGGTACCAGGGCGACTCGGAAGAAGCCCTCGCCGCCCGGGCCGAAGGAAGAGCCCGGCGCGACGAGGATGCCTTCTTCGAGGAGCCGTAGGGCGTAGGCCTCGTCGTCCCAGCCGTATCCTTCCGGCACCTCGGCCCAGAGGTAGAGGCTCGCGTTGGTGGGGGTCCAACGGAGGCCGGTCCGCTCGAAGAAGCCCACGAACAGCGCGCGCTTTTCGGCGAAGACGTGGTTGCGCTCCTCGACGTGCGCGTCGTCGTTCCAGGCTGCGCTCGCGGCCTTTTGTATGAAGCTGGGACTCGCGACGCCGATGGAGGGCCTGAGCTTCTTGAGCGTAGTTATGAGCTCGGGGTCGCCGGCCATCATCGCGGAGCGGTAGCCGGTCATGCCGCTGCGTTTGCTCAGGGAGACGAAGGCCAAGGTGCGCTCTTTGCTTACTTCGAGGATCGAGGGCGGCGGGTCGCCGGAGTAGACGTCGTTGTAGCACTCGTCGGAGAAGAGCAGGATGTCGTGCTTGCGGCAGAAATCTGCGACCTCTTCGAGGTATGAGTAGGTCGCGGTGGCGCCGGTGGGGTTGTGGGGGTAGTTGATCCAGAGTATCCGCGTTCTCGCCGGATCCACGGCCTCGACTGGCAGCAGAAAATCGTCTTCTTTGCGGAGCTTGACCGGCAGGGCTTCGCTGCCGGCGAGGAGTGCGCCACGCTCGTAGACGGGGTAGCCTGGGGTCCCGTAGGCGACACTGCGCCGCTCGTGCGACGGGTGGAGGAAGGCTAAAGGCGCGTGGAAGATGGCCTCCTTAGAGCCCGCGGCGGGGAGGACTTCGGAGTCAGGGTCGAGCTGGACCCTGTGTCGGCGGCGCATGAAGACCACGAAAGCCTCCCGTAGCTCTTTGGTGCCCGCGACGGTCGGGTACTGGCTGACCTTAGGCACACCCTCTATCAGGACTTGTCGGATCTTCTCGTTTGTCGGCTCGCGGGGGTCGCCGGTGCCGAAGTCGAAGAGCTTTTCGCCTTTCCCTTCGAGTTCCCGGCGGCGCTCGTCCAGGCGTGCCAGAGGGTAGGCGGGGAGATCGGCGAGCACGGGGTTCAGGAGGAGGGGCGGGGTTTTGGGAGTCGGCTGTTCGTTTGGTATCTTCACGGCACTTTTGCCTCGCGCCGGGCCCCGGCACGGGGTATAGTTCCTCCCTACGACTTGGGCTCCTGAGAGGCTTTCGGGGCCAAGGATACAACACCAGGGGAACGCGGGAAGTAGAGGAGGTAGACTTTGGACGACTTCTATTACGAGGAAGGTGGCCTCCGATGTGAGGGCGTCGCCCTCTCCGAGATCGCCGGGAGCACGGGAACCCCCACCTACGTCTACAGCCATGCCGCCTTAGAAAGGGCCTACGAGGAGCTCGACGAGGCGTTCTCTGGCCTGGATCACCTGGTCTGCTATGCGGTGAAGGCGAACGGCAACCTCGCCGTTCTGCGCTCCTTGGCCTCTTTCGGGGCGGGAGCGGATATCGTCTCGGGCGGCGAACTGTACCGGGTAATGAGAGCCGGGTTCGACCCCAAGAAGGTCGTCTTCGCGGGCGTGGGCAAGACTGAGGATGAGCTCATGGCGGGTTTGGGGGAGCGTATCCTGCTCTTCAACGTTGAGTCGGCCTCCGAGCTCGAGCACTTAGAACGTTTCGCCGCCCGCCACGGCAAGACGGCGCGCGTCTCCTTGCGCGTCAACCCCGACGTGGACCCGGACACCCACTCCCACGTCTCCACCGGGCACGGCACCAGCAAGTTTGGCATCCCCATAGACGAGGCTTTGTCTCTCGCCGAGAGGATGGGGGAGTACCGGTGTGTGAGGCTCATCGGGGTGCACCAGCACATAGGGTCCCAGATTAGCAAACTCCCCCCTTACACCGAGTCCGTGGAGAAGAGCGCCGGCCTCGTGGAAGAGCTAAAGCGCCGCGGCTTCGACGTCAAATACTTCAATATCGGCGGGGGCTTAGGGATACGCTACAAGGACGAAGAGGTCCCCAGCCCCAAGGAGCTCGTCGACGCCGTCAGGCCCACCCTCGAGGCCACGGGCACGAAGATACTCTGCGAGATGGGTCGCTGCATCGCCGGGAACGCAGGGGCGCTTCTTACCCGTGTGATCTACCGCAAGCAGAGCGGCGGCAAGAACTTCCTCGTCGCCGACGCCGGCATGAACGACCTCCTGCGTCCGAGCCTCTACGACGCTTACCACGAGGTACGCCCCGTGAGAGACGGCGCCGCGGCGATCCCCGCCGACCTCGTCGGCCCGGTCTGCGAGAGCGGCGACTACCTCGCAAAGGACCGCGACCTCCCCGACGCCGCCGAGGGAGACCTCCTGGCCCTCATGGGAGCCGGCGCCTACGGCTTCTCGATGGCCTCCAACTACAACTCGAGGCCCCGCCCCGCCGAGGTCCTGGTGCGCGGCGACCGCTGGGCAACGGTGCGCGAACGCGAGTACCTCGCCGACCTCATAAGAAGGGAGGCCGTACCGGCGTTTTTGTAGGTTTTAGGCATCAGTTAGGCATCAGCGAAGACAAAAACAGACCACTGGTGCTTGTTGCGCTCAGCGACTGCTGCGGGCGCGGCGGTTCGTTAGTAGCGGGGCGAGGCGCGGGCGGCCCCTCGCGAGGGCAGCGTCTACAGAGAGCGCCTTCGCCGCCGGACTGAGGAGGATGACGAGCGAGATCAGGGCGATGAGCGCGTTCACGTTAAGGAACTCCGGTGTCGCGAGACCCGTCCCGAGCCGGACGCCGCCCTGGGAGAGAAGGATCATGAGGCTCAGGACGATGCTCCCTAACGCTGCTGGGTTGGTGAGGAGGCCGAAGATGAGCGCCAGCCCTAAAGCCAACTCCCCGAAGCGCATGAGCTGCGCCACGGTCTCAGCGTTCGGCACCACGGTGCTCTGCATGATGTTCTGAAACCATGGCGGCGCCTGGGAGATGAATCCCCCGACACTGAGGCTGGTGGCGAACTGTTGGGGGAATTCGGGGTTCAGAAACTTCTCCGCCGCACCGTTCAGCCACACGGCCCCGATCAAAACCCTCACCCACGCCATGCCGTTCAACGAAGCCTCCTAACCGAGGATACAGTGCCACTTAATTTTACTCACCCTCGGTGCCAAGAGAGTTGGAAGGACGAACCGGGATCCGAAGCCTCGCGTATATGGTAGTTATAGTTTCGTGTGTAGCTGTGCGGCGAAGATGAGCGCGAAAAACTAGCTTGAGGAGGGTGTTTTGGCCGAGGAGCATATCTCGCGCGGGAGGTTCATCCGTTTTGGAGCGACTTTGGGCGCGAGCGTCGCTGGCGCGACGGTTCTCGCCGCTTGCGGCGGCGGCGGAGGTGGTGACAAAGAAGAGGCCGATGTCGAGGAGACCAAAGGCGACGTCGGTGGTGCCCCGGAAGCGTCCGAGGGTGGCGAGACCGTCGCCCAGGTCGAGAGCGGAACGGCCATCGCCCAGGAGTCGGACGTGCCTCAGGACTCGGCCGTCGAGTTCACCGACGTAGAGGGCGGGGGGCCCGCGGTCCTGGTCCATCTCGAAAGCGGTGACTTCGTCGCTTATTCGGCCATCTGTACGCACCAGCAGTGCACGGTAAACTACAGAGACGGCCAACTCGCCTGCCCTTGCCACGGCTCGGTCTACGACCCGTCGAACGGGGGAGCGGTCGTGAACGGCCCTGCGCCGCAACCCCTGCCGGAGATACCGATCGAGGTCCAGAACGGAGAGGTCGTTAGGGCCTAGGGGCCCCTCAAGCATCAGGTTTGGGTGTCAGCAGGAAAGGGTTGAGACGGCCGTGCTCCGACATGTCCCGGAAACCCGCGTCCTCCGGCGGCTCTTCTAGCGGAGCCGACGGTAGCACAGCCGCCGGCTGATATCCGACGGCTGAAACCTCCGTACTGGCCCTTCCTTGCAGCGGACAGTAGAATGCCTATATGGACCCCAGGGAGGTCAGGGATGAGCGCATCGGGCTCGGCGGCGCGGCGGCGATCCTGGGCCGGTCGGCGAGCACGGTCCGGCGCTACATGGCTGAGGGGCGCTTAAGCGCCGAGCGAACCGACAGGGGCGGCTACAGCCTCCTGCTCTCGGAGGTTGAGGAGCTGGCGCGGACCTTGGGCTCCGGCGCGAACGAGTCCGGCGCGGCGGAGGAAGAGGAGATCTTCGAGGGGGAGGTGATCGGGGACGAGACCTCTTACGGTGCCGATTCCTCGAGCCTGCCGGCGGTCCCGTTCGAGCGCTACGAACGCTTGCTGCAGCAGGGCCAGGATTACAAGACGCGCCTCGAGGAACGCACCCGCCAGATCGAGGAGGTTAAGAGGGAGCGGGACGCGGCGCGCACGGAGATAGACCGCCTCTGGTCCGAAATCGAACGCCTCAACCTCATCGAGTTCCAGCGCGAACTGCAAGAGAAGACCATCTCCACCCTCGAAGAGGAGAAAGCCAGGCTCGAGTCCGAACGCGAACGCCTCGTCCAGGAGAAGGTAGAACTCATCGAAGAGAGATCCTCCCTCTCCGAAGAACGAACCCGGCTCGAAGCCGAACTCAAAGCCATGAAAAACCGCGGCTTCTTCGCCCGCCTCTTCGGCGGCTAGACATCAACCCCCCAACCGTCACCCAAGAACCCGAACCACCCCGCCGGCTCCAAGGCCAGCGCCCGACGAAGCCCGTTCCCGCGCCCAATGATCTTTACTAGTCTCAGTATTAACTGAAATCAGCGAAGGAGCTATTGTTTGTGGTAGAGTCACGCGCTGTTTTAGGCGGGCCGGGGCCCATAATCACCACGACGCACATGCTCGAGCAGATCGGGAGAGTGCCGAGATTACTTCTGCAACAAACCGGGGCCTGGCACGACGTTTGCGCCGCGAGCTGGAGGCGGTCTCGGTTATGCGCCGGATGGCCGAGGAGGGGCTAGAGATGCTGAACTCCTCCGACCCGGTGGCACGGCAAGGCCTCGAAGAGATGCTCGACATCTACGTCTTCGCGCGCTGGGAGAAATAGAGCATGGAGAAGCGATGAGCGCCGTTATACGAACCGAGGGCCTCAGCAAAACCTACGGCCGCCGCAGCCGCGGCATCGAGGACGTAAACCTCCGGGTGGACGAGGGTGAGGTCTTCGGTTTTCTGGGCCCGAACGGGGCGGGCAAGACGACGACCACACGGACGCTCTTGAACTTCTTGCGGCCCACCGGCGGTCGAGCGGAAGTCTTCGGGATGGACACGCGCCGGGAGAGCGTTGCGATCCGGACGCTGGTCGGGAACCTTCCGGGCGAGTTCGCGTTGGAGGACCGGATGACCGGCGAGAGGCTCTTACGGTTCTTCGCGCGGCTGCGGGGAGTGGGGGACCTTCGCTACGCCTACGAGCTCGCCGAGAGGCTCGGGGCGGACCTCAAGCGACCGATGCGCCGGCTCTCGCGGGGGAACAAGCAGAAGATCGGTCTCGTGCAGGCCATGTTCCATAGGCCGCCGCTTCTTATACTGGACGAGCCAACCGGAGGATTGGACCCGTTGGTGCAGGAGGAGTTTCTGGAGATAATCGGCGAGACGAAGGCTGAGGGGCGCACCGTCTTCTTCTCCTCGCACAACCTGGCCGAGGTCGAGCGCGCCTGCGACCGGGTCGGGATCATTCGCGCCGGCAGGCTCGTCGCAGTTGAGACTACCGACACGCTCTTGAACAAGTCTTTTAGGCACGTGAGCCTCACCTTCGATGAGCCTGTAGATCCGGAGCCCTTCCAGAAGCTTCCCGGTGTCGGCGAGCTCAGTGCCGACGGGACGAGCCTCACCTTTACGCTGTACGGCAACCTAGACGAGGTCGTAAAACTCGCGGCCCGAGGCCGATTGATAAACATGGAGTACGAGCGACCGAGCCTCGAGGAGGTCTTCCTAGCGTACTACGGAGACCACGAGAACGGAGGGTCGTCGTGAGCGGAAAGCAGACTGCGGAGCGTGGGACGAAATCGCATGGGACGGAGGAGCGCAGGCCGTGGGGGACGCTGGTTGCCCTTGTAATACACACCACGAGGCTGCAGTTGAGGAGCATCGTCGTCTGGGGCGTGGCGCTGGGGCTGCTCAACCTCTTGACCGTAGCCTCCTTCCCTGCTGTAGAGGACCAGTCACAGGTTTTGAACGATCTTGTCGAGAGCTACCCGCCGGAGATGCGAGAGCTCTTCGGCATAGGTGAGGGGACCGACCTGACGAAGATAGAGGACTTCTTGGCGGCGCAGACCTTCAATTTTCTGGCCCCGCTGGCGCTGGCGTTCTTCCCGATCCTGGCCTCTGCGGGGGCCATCGCGGGGGCGGAGGAGCGTGGCACGATAGACGTGCTCTTGGGCAACCCGGTCCCGCGCTGGCAGCTCGTCGCCGGAAGCTTTATCGCGACGGCCCTCTCGCTGCTCGGCATCCTGGTTATCCTGGGGCTCTTTACCTGGGTACCGGCGGTGCTGATGGATATAGACCTCTCCATACGCGCGACGGTAGAGGCCGTGCTTAACCTGTGGCCACTGTGCACCTTCTTTGGAGGCCTGGCTATGCTGTGCTCGGCCCTCTTCCACCGGCGCGCACTCGCCATAGCCATCCCCGGGGCGGTGCTGGTAGGTATGTACTTCGTCGACGCCCTCGGAAATACCGTTGATGAGCTAGAGGACGCCCGGCCCTTCACCGTCTTCTACCACTACGCCTCGGCTATCGAGGACGGCATACACTGGGCAAGCTTCGGCGGCATAACGCTCGTCGCCCTGCTGCTCGTGCTCCTCGCCGCCCTCACCTTTAGCCGGCGCGACATCTACACATAGCCATCGTCTATCTGTCTTTGCTTATAGCTGACCAGCCGGCCGCTTTACTGCTAGAGTGCCGAGCAGTATGGACAGGGCCGAGCTAAACTGGCTGCTCCTGCGGGCGCGGGGCTTGTCCGTGCTGCGGGGCGTCCTGGGGTCGTCCGCGGCGCGGGATTTTCTGGCGCTGCTCGGGCTCCTGGCGGAGGAACGCCCGGAACCGGCGTCCGTCGCTGGCGTCTTCGGGCGGTTGTGGGAGGAGCTCGCTGTAGCCTCCGACTCCCTTCTCCCCGACGCCTGGCAGTCGCATCTCGTGGGCCAGCTCCTGGAGGACGAGAACGCTTTCGCTCTTGCCGCCGAAAAGGGGAAAGCGAGTCCCCCGCTCGTAGAGCAAGCCCGCCGCGACCTGAGCACGCTCCGCTTACTCTTCGATCTCGACGCCAAAGCCCTGCTCCGCACACTCGAAGAGGCCGTCCCGGACCTCGCCGGAGTCTGGGTGCCCTGGAGCGATCCTGGCCTCTCCACCGACGACTCGCCCCGCGGTGCTTTAGCCCGCAGCCTCGCCGCTGCAAGCGACTGGGATGGGTGCGCGGAAGCGCTCGCCGGGCACTTCGCCGCTCACGGCGCGGGTCCCTTCGGACGCTATAAGGTGTTCCGTTGGGAGGACGGCGGTCTCCAGCCGGTGCCTGATCCGGACCCGGTGCGCTTGTCGGGCCTGATCGGCTACGAGCGGGAGCGACAGCCCCTGCTCAAAAATACGGAGCGGCTCCTCGTCGGGCTCCCGTCCCACCACGCCCTCCTCTACGGCCCGCCGGGCACCGGCAAGTCCTCGACCGTAAAGGCCGTACTGAACGAATACGCCGATAGGGGCCTCAAGCTCGTGGAGCTCTCTAAAGAAGATCTGAAGGACTTGCCACGCGTGCTCGATGCTCTGCGCGGCCGCGGTCTGCGCTTCGTGATCTTTAAAGACGATCTCTCCTTCGAGGAGCGCGAGGTCGAGTACAAGGCGCTTAAGGCCCTGCTAGAAGGGAGCGTCGAGGAGCCGCCGGAGAACGTGAGGATCTACGCGACCTCCAACCGCAGGAACTTAATCCGGGAAAACTTCGCCGACCGGGAAGACGGCCCCGGCGACGACGTCCACGCCAGGGACACCATGCAGGAGAAGCAGTCCCTCGCCGCCCGCTTCGGTCTGCGTGTAACCTTCCCCGTACCGGATCAGAAGAGGTATTTAGAGATAGTCTTCGGTCTTGTCGAGGAACGCGGGCTGAAGATCCCCGGTGAGGAGCTAAAGGAGCGCGCCCTGCTCTGGGAGCGGTGGCACGCCGGAAGGAGCGGTCGTACCGCCCGGCAATTCGTAGACGAACTGGAGGCCGAGCTGTCCGGAAGCAGCTAAGAAAGGCTCACCGCTCTTACTTCCTCCGGCTCAAGGGATCGCGAAAGGGAAGACGGTCCGGCTTCACCCCTGCTCTTACGCCTCCGCCAGGGGGGATTCGTTCAAGACCAGCCAGTAGAGCTCGAGCTGCTCCACGACCCGGGAGAACTGGGCGAAGTCTACCGGTTTCCTTACGTAGGAGTTTGCCCCGTAGCCGTAGCCGTCCAGGAGGTCCTGCTGCTCCCTGGA
>Ga0126312_10001815_pt1 | contig 14102 bp, 15 predicted proteins | sample Plot104A_FD_92537 | JGI IMG/M metagenome (GOLD analysis project Ga0126312, IMG submission 92537) | Serpentine soil microbial communities from UC McLaughlin Reserve, CA, USA - Plot104A | ecosystem: Environmental > Terrestrial > Soil > Grasslands | place: USA: UC McLaughlin Reserve, Lake County...
GCGCCTGACGCGCATCGGCGGGACCTAGGTCACGCGGCGGCGGCGACCGCGCGCAGCTCCGGCGCGGCCGCCCGCAGCGCGTAGGCGGCCGCCAGGCCGGCCCACTCGCCGTAGGGCGCGAAGAACGCGCGCACCTCGTCCTCGGTGGCGCGGCGGCGGAGACCGGCCAGTCGTCCCACCAGCTTCACGAAGGCGAGGTCGCCGGCGGGAATCTGGTCGTCCCGCCCCTGGCCCTCGAACGCCAGCTTCTCGACGGTCCACGAGCCGACGTTGGGGATCGTCCGCAGCCGCCGCCAGGCGTACTCGTGGTCGCTGGCGAGGTCCGCGCGGCCGCTCGCGACCTCGCGGGATGCCTTGACCATCGCAAGTGCCCGCTTGGGCGCCAGGCCGCAGGCCGCCAGCTCGGCCGGCGCGCGGCCGGCGAGGACGCCGGCGGAGGGCACATCGCGCAGGCTGCCGCAGGCGCTCCGCGAACCGAAGCGGCGCACCAGCCGGCGCTGTATGCGGGCTGCCCGGCCGGATTCGATCAGCTGCTCGCAGATCGCCCATGCAAGCGCCTCGAAGGGCTCCGGCCGACGGCGCGGGCGCAGCCACGGCTGGGCCCGGATGACGGGGCCGATCAGCGGGTCGCGGCGAAAGCGCGCGTGGAACTCGGCCAGGTCGTGGTCGAGGCCCAGCGCGAAGCGCATGCGCTCGATTCCGCCCAGAGCGGCAGACCGCGACGGCGCCTCGGCATGCAGCCGCACGCACGTCCGGGTAGGCCAGCTCCGTAGCACCACCGGCTCCGCCTCGACGTGCAGCAGCCGGACGAGCACCTCGCCGCGGCGGAGGAGGACGCCGTCGCGCCCGGCGCCGGGAAAGCGATAGGGGCCGAGCGGAACGGCCTCCCGCTCGACGAGCACTCGCGGAGGAGCGCAGCCCGATCGCTGATCGGGCGAGCACCGCACCACGGTTACCGCTTCAGAAGGTGTACGTCGACCAGGAAGGAACGGGTCCCGGCGATCTCGATGCCGCGCTCGCGGCGTCGCTTCAGCGCGCGCACGCTCGCCGAGCGCTTGGGCCGGCGCAGGATCCGGACCATCATCCAGGCGGCCACGCCGGCCAGGAAGCCCGCGCTGGCCGCCACCACCACGGCCGGGAGCGGGGCCGGCTCCGGACGCTCGAGCACGCGCGGCTCGGCCAGGACGGGAAGGGGGCGGGACTCGGTCGGCTCGTTCACGGGTTCGGCGAATATACCCGTCCGCCCGGCGATCAGGCGAGCGACCGCTCGTAGACGCGGTAGCGCTTGACGACGCGGCCGCCCATGGCCTCCATTCCGCGGTTCATCGCGGTGTTGGTCTCGAGGATCCAGCCCATCTCGCCCCACTTGACGCGGTGCCACTCGGCGGTGTCGAAATGCTCGATGTAGAGCCCGGCGGCCACTCCCGTGTGCTGGTAGTCGCGCTTCACGCCGAGGAAGCCGACCCGGCAGCGGTCGATCGTCCGCCGGCGGCGCAGGAAGTGCCACCAGCCGAGCGGCAGCAGCCGCCCCTTCATCTTCTTCAGCACCTGGTTGATGTCCGGGACCGTGATCGCCGCCGCGACCGGCTTTCCCTCCTTCGTCTCCGCCACCATGAACCAGGCCGGGTCGAACACGAGGTGGAGCTCCTGGGCGTAGGCGTCGATGTCCTCCTTCGAGTAGGGCACGAAGCCCCAGTTGCGCTTCCAGGCGTCGTTGTAGATCTCGCCGAAGACCTCGAGGTCCTTGCGCAGGCTTCGCCGACGCATGTGACGGATCCGGATCCCGTGCTCAGGCTCGAGCTTCTCCGCCAGCTCGACTAGGACCGGAAGCACCTTCTCGCGGTCGGCGATCAGGAGCTCCCACATCCACAGGTCGACGGCCTTCTGGAGGCCCGCCTGCTCGCACAGCCGCTGGTAGTAGGGCGGCTGCCATGGCTGCTTGACCATCGGCTCGCGCTCGTGGCCCTCGTAGAGCACGCCGACCTCGTCGTTCATGGTGAAGTCGGCCGGCCCGACCATACGGTCGCAGCCGCGCTCGCGCAGCCATCCGCTAGCCGCGGCGAGCAGAGCAGCCATCACCTCGGGGTCCTCCTCGAGCTCGAGGAAGCCGAACCAGCCCCAGTCGCTGCCGTGGTAGTCGTTGTAGGCGTGGTCGATCTGGGCGCTCACACGGCCGACCACGCGGCCGTCGCGGCGCGCCACGAACAGCTGCGCGTCCGCGTGCTTGAAGAAGGCGTTGAAGCGCGGGCTCAGGAACAGCCGCCGCTCGAGCTTAAGCGGGGGGATCCACTGGGGCGCGTTAGCATGCAGCCGGAACGGAAGCTCGATGAACTCCCGCCGGTCGCTGCGCGAGGAGACCGGGGTTACCTCGAGCGACACGGCGCGGCAATCTAGCGATGCCCACGGCGACGGACCTCTTCGAGAAAGCACGCACCCACGAGCGGCTCGAGCAGCTTCACGCGGCGCGCGAGCTCGACCTCCTCCCCTACTTCCGGCTCCTCGAGGGCCAGGCGGGCCCGGAGGTCGAGATGGAGGGACACCGCCGGATCATGCTCGGCGGCAACAACTACCTCGGCCTGACGGGGGACGAACGTGTCAAGCAGGCGGCCCGCGACGCGCTCGACCGATACGGCACCGGGGTCACCGGCTCGCGCTTCATGAACGGCACGCTGCCGATCCACCTGGAGCTGGAGCGCGAACTCGCGGACTGGCTCGAGGAGGACGACGCTCTCGTCTACACCGCCGGCTATCTCGCCAACACCGGTTGCATCGCCACCCTGCTCGACCCGGGCGACACGGTGATCTGCGACGCCGGCGACCACGCCTCGATCCTCGACGCCGTGTCCATGTCCCGTGCGCGCATCCGCCCCTTCCGCCACGGTCGCCTCGACAAGCTCGAGACGATGCTGGAGCGCGCCGAGGGCGACGGCGGCGCCGTGCTGGTGGTGGTCGACGGGGTCTTCTCGATGGAGGGCGACCTGGCGAACGTTCCCGAGGTGGCCCGTCTCTCGCGAGAGCACGGCGCCCGGCTGATGGTCGACGAGGCCCACGGAGTCGGCGTCCTCGGAGCTCGCGGAACCGGCGCCTCCGAGGCCTACGGGGTCGAGGACGAGGTGGACCTGCGCATGGGGACCTTCTCCAAGTCGCTCGCCTCCTGCGGCGGCTTCATCGCCGGCCCGGCGGACGTGATCGACTTCCTGCGCGTCCAGTCGCGCTCGTTCATGTTCACGGCGTCGGCGGTGCCAGCGGCCGTGGGGGCGGCGCTCGGCGCCCTGCGGATCATCCGCTCGTCCGAGGGACCCGAGCTGTTCCACCGGGTTCTCGGCAACGCGCGCTACCTGCACGACCGGCTGGCGGAGCTCGGCTTCGACGTCGTCGAGCCGACGCGGATGCCGGACGGCTCGGAGCTCGTTACCCCGATCGTGCCGGTCGTGATCGGCGACGACTGGCGCGCCGTTCAGTTCTGGAAGGCCCTCTACGACGAGGGCGTCTACGTCAACGTCGCGCTCTACCCGGCGGTGCAGCGGGGTGGCGCGCTACTTAGGACGAGCGTCATGGCCACCCACGAGCGGGACCAGCTCGACCGGGCGCTCGAGGCTTTCGAACAGGTCAGGGCTTCCCTGCCCGACGAGCCCGCACCCGCCTGACGGAAGGCCAGCGCGGGCCCTTCGCCACCTCGGCCCGCCGCAACTCGTCCGCCTGGCCCTTTGCCACTTGCCAGCTGATCAGCGTGCTCATCTGGACGCCGTGAGAGGTCACGCGGCCTGCGCGAGCTGGAGCAGCTCGACGAGCTCGGCGGTGCGGTGGAAGGGATCGGCGACCGCGTCGCGCTTCCCGACCGCGGCTCGCAGCTCGTCGTCGACGAAGCCGAGCACGACGTCGCCGGCGGGCGCCTCGCGGCTGTCGAGCGCAGCCAGCCGGGCGATCTCGGCCCGGTCCGCCTCGGTAGATGTCCTGATGGTGATCTGCCCGCTCATCTCTGCCTCCTTGTGCCGCTCTCCCCGGTGAAACGTCCCGGGGGCCCGGGTTGTGAGGTCATAACCACTGTTCCGCATTAGATAGTAGAATACACCATCAAAAGTGTTTTGCAAGTTACGAACGGCTGATATCCTCTATTAGCGAGACTTCTATGGTCACCACCGACCCCACGTCGCACGAAGCCGACAAGCCCGCCCCGGAGCCGCTCGCCTTGGTCCAGCGGTTCGTCAACAGCCTCGACATCGACGACGCGGACGAGGAGCTCACGAGCCCCGAGCGCCTGCGCGAGTGGCTGGCCCATCGCGGCCTGCTGAGCGCGGACGAACGGGTCAGCGAGGGGGACCTGCGCCGGGCGATCGACGTCCGCGAGGGCCTGCGGGCGCTGCTGCTGGCTAACAACGGCGAGAAGCTCGACGAGGCCGCGGTGGACCGCCTGGAGCGCGCGGCGAGCCGTGCAGGCGTGCGCGTGTCGTTCGGCGCCGAGGGTCAGCCCGAGCTCGTTCCTGACGCCGTCGGCGTGGACGGCGCGATCGCCCAGCTCATGGCGATCGTCGCCCAGTCACGGGTCGACGGGACCTGGCAGCGCATGAAGGCCTGCCCCCGCGAAAGCTGCTTCTGGGCCTTCTACGACAGCTCGAAGAACCGCTCGGGCCGCTGGTGCACGATGGAGGTCTGCGGCAACGTCGAGAAGGCCCGCTCCTACCGGGAGCGGCACAAGCCGGCTAGCGCCTAGCTCGCCGGCGTTCGCCGCCGCGGCGAACGCCGACTGGGTAGGGGGGTCGCCCCCCGCGACGCCCGCCGTCCCCCGCATCCCGTCGCTCCTCAAGCCGCTGTCATCTACGACAAGAAAGTTGTCTCTGAGGCAACGCTTGTTGTCCCACAGACAAAGTCGTTGTCGTAGATGCCAGCGACATGACGTGCGCCTTGCGCCGGCGTGGGAGCGAGCGGCACCCGGATGACGACCCTCCGGAGTCGTCCGGGCGTCACTCCACCCGGTGGACCTTGAACAGGTTGGTCCCGCCGGCCCTGCCGGGCGGCAGGCCGGCCGTGATCCCGATCTGGTCGCCGGGATGAGCCAGGCCCGCCTCGACGGCCGCGTCGGCGCAGCTCTCGAGGAGATCGATGGTGTCGGGCACTTCCTGGTGGATCCTCCCCTGGACTCCCCACAGGAGACAGCAGCGGCGGACGATCTCGGGCCGCGGCGACAGCGCCAGCACGGGCGCCTTGGGCCGGTAGGCCGAGATGAGTCGAGCGGTGGTGCCGGTGTTGGTCGGGCTGACGATCGCCTTCAGCCCGAGCTGGTAGACGCCGCCCACGGCGCCGAAGGCGATGGCGTGATACTGGTTGTTCGCCTGCGGGCCGCGCTCCGCCAGCCAGCGGCCGTAGGGGAGCTCGCGCTCCGTGGCCACGGCGATGCTGGCCATCATCTCCACCGCGGCGACCGGGTTCTTCCCGACCGCCGTCTCCTGCGAGAGCATGACCGCGTCGGTGCCGTCGAAGATCGCATTGGCCACGTCGGCCACCTCGGCCCGCGTGGGACGCGAGGATTGGACCATCGACTCGAGCATCTGGGTGGCGGTGATGGTCGGCTTGGCACGGCGGCCGGCGAGGGCCAGCAGACGTTTCTGGACGAGCGGGACCTCCTCGATCGGCAGCTCGATGCCGAGATCGCCGCGGGCGACCATGATCCCGTCGGCCGCGTCGACGATCTCCTCGGCGTTGGCGGCGGCCTGCGGCTTCTCCACCTTGGCGATCAGCGGCACGTCCCTGTCGCGCTCGCGCAGGTGCTCGCGCACCGGCTCCAGGTCCTCGCGCCGGCGGACGAAGGAGAGCGCGACCGCGTCCACCCCCATGTCGAGCGCGGCGTCGATCAGCTCGATGTCCTCCTCGGAGACTGCGGGCAGGGAGACGGTGACGTTGGGCAGGTTGATGCCCTGGCGCGAGGCCACGACGCCGCCGACCTCGACCCGCGCCAGGACTTCCCCGTCGGAGACGGAGTCGACCCGCAGCCGTACCGCGCCGTCGGCCAGATAGCAGAGGTCGCCCTCGTCTACGAGCTCCGCGAGGCCCTCCCAGGCCACGGGAAGCCGCTCGGCAGTGCCCTCGACGTCTCGTGGCGTGAGCACGACCCGCGCGCCCCGACCCAGCTCGGCGACGCCGCCGGCCACGGGGCCTATGCGCAGCTTCGGGCCGGGGATGTCGGCCATGATCGCCACCTGCCGGTCGACGAGCTCTGCGGCGGCGCGGATGGCCGCCGTCGTCTCGGCGTGCTGCGCGGGAGTGGCGTGGGCGAAGTTGAGGCGAGCGACATCCATGCCCGCCCGGATCAGTCGCTCGAGCACTGCGGAATCGCTCGAGGCCGGGCCGATCGTTGCGACGATCTTCGTCGAGCGCATCCTGCGACTGACTGTACCCCTCGCGACAGCCGCGACGGACCGCGCCGGGGCCTAAACGCGCTCGCCCACGAAAACCCCGCTCTTAGCGGCTGCGCCCCGCCTTCTCAGGGTTGACTGATCGCAGGGGCTGGGTTTTAGTGGATTCGACCTTCGGCGAGGTGGGAGCGCGAAGGGAGGAAAGGGCCTTCCGGACAGTCGGACTCGGCTGTCGGTGTGTCCTCTCTCCCTGCCCGCCCCTGCCCGCTTAGGTCACCGGGGAACTGCATCCGCGAGACAACGCACCTAAACGTTGCGGGGAGGTCTGATGGGCAAGTCTGCCACGGTCGGCGCTGAGCAGCAGCAGCATCTGCGTGCTCTGGAATACGCGAACCGAGTTCGGCTCGCGCGGGCCAGGATGAAGCGCAAGGTGGCTGCCGACGAGCTCTGTGCGGCGGATGTGATCATGAGCTGCCCCTGGCAGGCGCACAGCATGTCGATAAGCGACCTGCTGATGAGCCAGAAGCGCTGGGGCCGAACACGCTGCAGGAGGCTGTTGGTCTCGTTGGGCGTGCCGGAGAACAAGCAGATCGGAACGTTGACGGAGCGGCAGCGAGTCGCCCTCGCGGCGGTGCTGACCGCCAAGAGGGGACCCGTGTCATCGGCCGCGCCGGAACGTGCGGCTCCCCCGAAGACGGCACCGCCCCCGACGCCAATTGGCCGCGAGCGAGCGCTCACGGCAGCCTGACGCCGGAGTGGGGGCGGCCGTGGCGGCCGCCTCCCCTTACGTTTCCCTCGTCTCCTCCACCTCGACGCCGGGACCGAGCGTCGCGAGCTCGATCACGTGTCCGTCCGGGTCCTCGAGGTACACCGACTTGCAGAACTCGCGGTCCAGGACCTCGGTGCAGCTGACGCCGCGGGACGCGAGGTAGTCGCGCCAGGCGAAGAGCTCCGGCTCGCTCCCGACGGTCAGGGCGAAGTGGTGCGTGGACCCAACCCCGACCAAGCCCTCCTTCATGTGCGGGTACTCGAGGCAGGTGACGAGCGTGCCGGGCCGGCCGTCCTCGTCTCCGAATATCAGATGCCTGATGCCGGGATCGTCGTGGCTCGTGCCCTTCTTCAGCGCCCGCATGCCGAGGAGGTTGCGGTAGAAGTCCACCGACCGCCCGGCGTCCTTGCAGAGCACGGTGACGTGATGGATGCCGGAGATCCGGAGCCTGCGCACGTCAGTTGCTCGGAGCGAGTGAGGGGCCGGGACCGGCTATGACGAAGAACCAGAAGCAGAACGCGATCACCGCGATCGCCACGCTCACCGTGAGCACTGCCTCGAGGGCCGTGGCGCCGTGCGTGTCAAGGCCCCGCGCCTCCCTCAGCTCGAGGTGCTTCCGATTGAGCCAGCCGAGCACCGGCACGATCAGCAGGATGCTCACGACCACCCCGATCATCATCACGCCGAGGGCGGTGCCGATCGAGCCTGTCGACCCCTGGACCTGGGACCCGATGTAGAGCCAGAGCAACGGCACCCCGATCCAGAGCACGAGCCCCGCCCCGAGCATCATGAGGAGCAGCAGGATCCCGCTGGCGCCGGCGCGCAACAGGTTGCGCATGCTCTATCCGCAGACTGGATGTCGGGGTCGATCGGTACGGCGGGCCCGGAGGGCCCGCGAGCAAGAACCTAGCGAAACCCAAGCCCACCGGAGCGTCGCTTGAACAGCTCCCGCAGCCCGTAGAAGGCCGACCCGAACACGACCGCCGCGATCAGCACGAGGAGCCAGAGCTGGACCGGCCCGGCCGCCACCGCCACCGCGGTCACGACCGCGAATGCGGTCACCCCGGCGAGCAGCGTCGTGTGCGAGCGGTAGCCGCCGAGGTGCTCGCGCAACGCGAGCTCGGCCCCGCCGAGCGCCGCGATCACGATCCCGCCCGCAAGGCGCTTCTCGCCGCCCTTGCCGCTGAACAGCCCCCAGGCGATGAAGAGGATGCCGACGAAGACGAGCAGCTCGCTCAGCGGGAAGCTGCCCCAGGGCGCGGCCGGGCGCTCGTCGATGCTCGGGCGCCCACGCCGCCGCGCCGGGCGAGCCGTCCCTGACGCGCTGCGGGCGCGCCGTGCCGCGTCGCGCTCGGCCCGAGACGTGGTTTCCACGGCCCGCTTGCGGCTACGCCGTCCCATGGCCCATAAGTGTCTCAGCGGCGGTCCAAAGAGCTTCCTCCACCGAGATCGCCGGCACGCCCTTGACCTTGAGCGCCGTCAGGATCAGCCTCCGCGTGTCCGGCGTGACGCCGGCCTCCTCGGCGATCTCGCCGAAGAGCACCGCGAGCGCCCGCTCCTCGTCGGCCACCACGATCTGGCGCGCGGACAGCGGTCGGGTCGGCCCCAGCCGCTCGTCCGCCTCCGCCAGCCGCAGGCCGATCGCGGTCCCGCACCTGTCGCCGTCGAGCGCGATCACCGGCACTCCGGTCTCCGCGACGGCGATGGTGAGCGCATCGTCGACGGTATTGCGGCTGCGGAAGCCGCCGCTCCGCAGCCGCTCGAGCGCGACCCCCTCCGCCGGCGTCCGCTGGCTGTCCGGGTCGATGCCCACCTGCCTGTAGAAGACCCGGTAGGCCCAGGGCACCGGGTCCTGGCGCATGTGGATGACCTTGCCGCCCGTGTAGCGGTCGGCCAGGGCGCGCAGGCGGCGCTTGACCTCGCGGTGGCTCTTGCCCGGCGCCACCTCCACGCGCGCGTAGCTGAGGCCGAGCTCTGGGAACTCCCCCGCAAGCTCGGGGTCCACCCAGCCCTCGCGGAGGTCCAGCTCCATCAGTCCCTGCTCACCAGCCTGCGCGCGGTCGCCTTCAGCTCGGCCTCGGTCAGGTTCCCGAGCTTGCTGTCGAGAACCACGCCGCCGGCCTTGGCGAACACGGTCGTCGGGCAGACCCCCACGCCGTAGCGGTTGAGAATCTGCCCGTCCCGGTCGATGCCCACGGGCTCGCGCCAGCCGCGGCTGGCGACGATCCTCCTCACTTCGTCGCGGTGCTTGCGGGTGAAGTAAACCGTCGCGAAGCGCACCCGAGGGACGTCACGCATCATTCGCTCGACCCGGTCGACCTGCGGGAAGCAGTCGGCGCCGCGGTCGAAGATGAACGTCAGGACCAGCGGCCGGCGCTCGAGCTCGCAGAGGTTCAGCACCTCTCGGCTCCTGAGCTCGCAGGCAGGGACCTTGCCGGAGCCCTTCGGGCACGGTCGCTTCTGACAGACGTTGGCGTCCCCCTCGAGGTGGCCGAGCGCCAGCGGCGCCGCGAACTTCGGCAGGCGCTTGCCCGGTGCGAGGCTGAACAGCCCCTCACCCTTGTTGGGCAGCGCGGTCGTGATCAGCAACACGCTGACGCCCATCAGCATCAGGATCCCGACGAGCCAGGCGTAGCGGTTGGTCGGCCTCGGCACCTCGGGCGGCTCGTGGCCCGGCTCCGGATGCGTTCGGTCGCGCTCGGCGAGCTGTTCTCCGATCTGCTCCGCCCGGCTGCGGTCGTCGCGACCCAGGTCGCTGAAGCGGTCCTCCGGCATCAAGCGCGGCTTCGGCGCGGCAGGGCGGGGCGCGCGGCCCAGAGCTCGCGGAGCCACGGCCGCGGATCCAGGTCGGCGAGGGTGAACCGGCCATGCTGCTCCGCCCAGAGCAGGGCCGCCGGCAGCACGACCATCACGCCCAGCAGCGACACGGTGAGGTCGGCCACGGTGACGATTCCGAAGTCGCGCAGCATCCGGATGTCGGAGGCGATGAGCGCCGCGAAGCCTGCGATGGCGGTTGCCCCGGAGGCGAGGACGGCGGCGCCGGTCGAGGCATAGGTGAGCTGGATCGCCCGGGCGGCGCCCGCGCCGCGCTCGCGCTCCTGGCGATAGCGGGCGGACAGCAGGACGCTGAACTCCGTGGATATCGCGATCACGAGCGCGCTCAGCGTGACGGACATGGGGTTGAGCTCCACCTTCAGCGGCCCGGGCAGGAGGCCGAGGACGAAGAGCAGTCCGCCCGACCAACCCGTGGCCAGCGCGATCGGGATCAGCGGCACGGCCGCCTCGCGCCCCGAGCGCCGCACCACGAGCAGCACCAGGAAGACGGCCAGCAGCGCCGCCACGAGCGTCAGGTCGCGGCGCCACGGTGACGACAGCGACTCGTTGGCCTCCGCTGCCAGCACCGGCAGGCCCACCACCGACGCGTCGACGCCCTTCGGTGGATCGAGCCGGCGCTCGATGTCGTCGACCACGTCCTTCTGCCGATCGAGTGGCATGAGCCGGATCCCGAAGGCCAGGTTCGCCGTCTTGCGGTCGCGCGAGACGGCTCCCTGCGAGAAGTACGGCGGCACCGCCGCCAGCAGCTTGCGCACGCTGTCGCCCTTCTGCTGCCCGCCGATGGCCGAGCTGAACAGGTCGGGCAGCGACAGCGCCGGGCAGAGCTCCGGGGCGCCCTCGGCGTCGCTGCAACGTGCCCCGGGCTTGTACCCGTGCGCTCTGAGCACGTCGCGCTGGAAACGGGTCATCCAGGCGACCACCGCGGGCTTGGTGATGTCGTTGCTGTGCACCGTCACGTCGATCTCGCCCGAGACACCGGTCGCTTCCTGCAGCTCGTTCACGTCGCGTAGCGCCTGGAGGTCGCCCGGCACGAGCTCTCGGACGTCGGAGACCACGTTCGACCGGGTGTCGACCACCCAGCCGATCGCGGCCAGCGCCAGCCCGATGGCGAGGATCCGGCGCGGCTGCTCGATCGAGGCGTGCAGGGCTCGCCAGGACCGGTCCGCGACCCACTCCGCGGCCCGGCTCTGCCGGATCGCCGTGTCCCAGTCGCCGAGGCGGCGCCGCAGGCGCGGGAACGACGGCGGCAGATCGGGCGGCCGCTCGCGTGGCTCCGCGAAGCGCACAAGGGCGGCGAAGCCCGCCGTCAGCGCGCAGGCGAGCGCCAGCACGATCCCGAGTACGAGCAGCAGGCCGAAGCCGCGGACCATCGGCACCGGCGAGAGCAGCAGGACGAGGAAACCGACGGCCGTGGCCAGCCCGGCCGTGGCGATGGTCGGGCCACCCGCGGTCCCCGCCCGGACCGCCGCGTCCCCGGCGCTGCCGCGGGAGCGGCGCCCCCGCTCCTCGTCGAAGCGGGCCTGGAACTGGATCGCGTAGTCCACCGCCAGGCCGATCAGCACCGGCAGGACCGCGATCGACGCCATCGTGAGGCTGCCGCCGACCAGCGACAGAGCGCCGAAGGTCATCGCCGCAGCGGCCAGCGCGAGCGCCAGTGGGAGAAGGCGGAGCCGGGCGCGGAAGACGAGCGCAAGCGTTGCCGCCATTACGAGCAGGGCGGCGCCGAGCAGGACGAAGATCGAGTGCTGGACCGCGCTGGCCAGCCCCTCGGCCACGACCGGAACCCCGGTCACCACGTAGCGGGCGCCGTTTCGCGGCTTGAAGACGGGGTCGCCCGTTGCCGTCCTGATCATGTCGATCGCCCGCCGTTTTTCGGCGTTCGTGAGGTCGGGCCGCATCCGGACCTGGATCAGGGCGGCGTCCTTGCTCGGGAACAGGAATGCGAATTTGGCCTTCGGCTCTCCGACCTGGCCGGCCCCGGTGTCGAAGACGAGCGAGGAGACGAAGTCGGCGCTGTCGATGCTGGGCACGCTCGTGAGCCCGTAGCGGAGCGCGAGCTGGAGCACCTGCTGCTGGAACTGCTTGAGGACCTCGGCGCTGGCGGCCTTGGCCACGCGCCGCTGGGCGGCCGCGGACGCACCGCGCTTGGCCGCCGCCTTGCGCGCCGCGTTGGCGGCCAGGGTCGCCTGCTGCCTGGTCACCGCCTGGCGCCGCGCAAACTCGTCGGAGAGCTGGCCGGCGGCGGTATTGATGAACGTGCCCGGCCCATAGACCACCTTGGCGGGCTTGAGCTTGGCGATCTCCGTGCACACCGCCGGCAGCTGCGCCAGCCCCCGCCTGGGGACGTTCCCGGAGAGGCAGCCCTCGAGCTTGAGCAGGCGCCCCAGGTCCGAGGTCAGCACGGTCCGCTCGAGACTGCCCTTGACGAGCACCACCACGGCCTCGTCGCCGAACGTCTTCTTGAACTCCTGGGTCTCCTTGTAGGTATCGGAAGAGCGGTTGACCAGCGTGCTCGTGTCGGCGCTCGGCTCGAGCCTGAGGGCGAGCAGCGCGCCGCCGATGGCGAGCACCCCGACCACCCCGAGGACGACAAGCGGCCGCGTGGCGGCGAGCCGGACGATCCCTCCAAACCGCTCCCCCATTCGAGGTCAGCTTAGGCCACGGGCGGCCGCCTCACGCCGGGCGAGGAGCGTCAGGAGCCCGCTTCCTCGTGCCCGGATCGTTCGCCCGGGGACGGCGCCTCTACCCGCGCTGATTGTCCGGGAATCGGCTGCTGCGACCTATTCCATCCCGAGAGGCCCCTGCGCCTCTCCGGACAGGAACTGCCGCACGAACTGGTTCTCCGAGTTGAACAGCTCGCTCGCCGGCCCGGACTCCACGATGCGCCCCTTCCAGAGGACGGCGATGAAGTCGGCCACGCGCCGTGCCGACATGATGTCGTGCGTGATCACGGTGTAGGCGCCGCCGTTCTCGGCGTGCACCTCCTGGATCAGCTCGCAGAGCAGGGCTGTTCGGACGGGGTCGAGCCCCGAGTCGGGCTCGTCGAAGAGCACGATGTCCGGATCGAGCACCAGCGCCCGGGCGAAACCGGCGCGCTTGCGCATCCCGCCGGAGAGCTCGTTGGGCATCTTGTCCATCGCGCCGGAGAGGCCGACCTCCTTGAGCCGGCGGTTGACGATCTCGCCGATCTCCTCCTCGCCCTTGTCGGTGTGCTGGCGAAGCGGGAAGGCGGTGTTGTCGAATACGTTCATCGAGCCGAAGAGCGCGCCGTCCTGGAAGAGGACGCCGAACTTCTTGCGCATCTCGAACAGCTCGTCGTCGGCCATGTTCGGCACGGACTCGCCATGTACGAGCACGTCGCCCTCGTCCGGGTACAGCAGCCCGACCATGTGCTTGATGCATACGGACTTGCCCGTGCCCGAGGGGCCCAGGATCATCGAGATCTGGTTCTCCGGCAGGCCGAGGTTGAGGCCGTTGAGGATCGTGTTACGCCCGAACGACTTCATCACGTCGATGAACTCCACCGCGTCGGTCGAGCCATGCTCCCGCTTGGTCCCGGAGTGCCAGTGGTAGGGGTGCTCGCCCTCGCGCGTCTGGGCGACGATGTTCTCCGGGACGTCCTCGTCCGCGCGGGCGCCCTGGGCGGCCGCGGGCGGCGCCTCCTGCGTCACCCGGGTGTCCTGCGCCGGGAGCTCGCTGGTCCGCGTCTCCTCGGGCTGCTGCGGCGGCATCTCGGAGGGGCGGGTGTCCTCCGCGGGCGCGGCCTGGTCCGGCGCGTCCGACGCCCGGGTGGTGTCGGCCTGCTCCGATCTGCCGGTCTCGCCGGGCGGCGGCGGCGGCGGGTAGTAGGGGATGTCCTCGGGCACGGGGGTCCCCGTGGGCGGGGTGTCCTGCGAAGCCTCCTGCGGCGTCTCGCGCGGGCGCGTTTCCTGGGCGCCCCCCTCCTGCTCCATGTCGGAGGGGTCGAGTGGCCTTCCCCACGGCGGGTCTTTGCGCTTCTCCTCGTCTGCCATTCCTAGCTCCCCTCAGCCTCCGATTGGTGCTCTTGGGTTTGATCCCCAGAAGATTTGTGTGCCAACCATCCCCACCACGTGGACCATGACGGTGTTCAGCACCATCGATTTGGCGGTGGCGGTGCCGACCCCGAC
>Ga0126312_10001817_pt1 | contig 14099 bp, 12 predicted proteins | sample Plot104A_FD_92537 | JGI IMG/M metagenome (GOLD analysis project Ga0126312, IMG submission 92537) | Serpentine soil microbial communities from UC McLaughlin Reserve, CA, USA - Plot104A | ecosystem: Environmental > Terrestrial > Soil > Grasslands | place: USA: UC McLaughlin Reserve, Lake County...
CACGGACGCGAGCGCCCTCTCGGCAACCTCGCGCCAACCGCTGTCGATGGACAGGAGTGCCCGCGGTCCGGGATGTCGAGGACGTCGATGGTGGGCGTGACGGCTAGCGAGGGGCCGCGCCGCGCAAGGCCGCCACGAGGCGGTCGAGCTCTCCCGGTGCGACGCCGGAGCCGATACCCACGCCGACTGCGCCCGCGTCCAGGAAGTCGCGCGCGTTGTCCGCGGTGATGCCGCCGACGGCGATGAAGCGGGCCCCGGGAAACGGCTTCGAGAGCGAGCGCACCCAATCGGGACCGAGTAGCAAGGCGGGAAAGAGCTTCAGCGTGTGATACCCCAGCGCAAGCGCGCCTGCGGTTTCCGTCGGAGTGCTCACGCCCGGAAGGTAGGGGAGCCCGGTCGCGCGGGCCGTTCGGACTGCCTCTTGGTGCAGGCCGGGCGCGACGGCGAAGGCCGCGCCGGCCTCCACCGCCGCGTGAACCTGATCTGCCGTGCAGACGGTGCCGGCTCCCGCGATCCGGCCCAGGCCGGCGGCCCGCTCGCAGACGGCCCGCAGGGAGGAGAGCTCGGGATCCAGGGCCAGCGAGACCTCGACGAGGTCGATCCCTGCGTCCCAGCATGCTTCCGCGCGCCGCGCGGCCGCGTCCGGATTGTCGTCGCGGACCACCGCGAATGCCGGGACAGCAGCGAGGCGCTCGAGGAAGAAGTCAGTTTCGGCAGCGCGATTTGCCATGCCCTCGTACCGCGAGTATATTCGTAGTTCATACCGCGATCTCCTGTTTCATCAGACGAAACGGAGGGAAAATGAGCGCGACGAGGAAGTGCGTGGCATCGCTGCTGGCGGTCGCCAGCATGCTCACGGCGGTCGCATGTGGCGGTTCGTCGGGCGGGGGGAGCGAGGAGGCCGGGAAGACGACGGCCAGCTCGAATCAGGCGAGCTGCAACGACCTCAAGAAGAAGCCAACTGGGGCGACGATTGCCTACATGCCGCCCGGCCTCGAGTTCCCGTACTACATCGGCATCGGGTCGGGCGTGATGGCGGAGGCCAAGAAGTACAACTACAAGGTCTCCACGTCGTCGCCGGTGAGCGGCTCAGACTACGCCGGCCAGGCGTCGAGGATGCGCGACGTCATCAACCGCGGGGTCGACGGAATCATCTTCCACACGCACAACAACAGCGCTACGGCTCCGTTGATCAAGGAGGCGGTCTCCCAGGGGATCGCCGTGGTGATTGTGAACCAGGACCTCACGAAGTTCCCGGCGCCGGTCCACGCCATCGTCGGTTACCGCGAGCGGAAGACCGACCACAAGATGGGCAACTACGCCCTGACGCTGATGCATGGCCAGGCGCGTATCGGCCTGATCGCGGGGCTTCCCGGCTACGACTCGACGGAGCGGATCGGCGGATTCAAGGACGCCATCAAGGGCCACGGGGGGATGAAGGTCGTTTCCGAGCTCGTCGGCAACTGGGACGTCCCCGGAGGCAACAAGGCCGCCCGCGACATGCTCCAGGCCCATCCGGACATCAATCTCATCTTCGCCGCGAACGACTTCATGGCCGAAGGTGCCTACCAGGCAGCTCAGTCACTCCACAAGACCAACCTGTCCATCCTGGGCAGCGATGGCGACACGAACGCGTTCGAGCTGATCAACAAGGGCGGCTCCTACAAGGCGACGATGAACACGGTGCCCGTTGTTCAGGGCATGGTCGCGATGCGGGCAATGCACTCCTGCCTGAGCCACTCGTTCAAGGGCTTCTTCATCGAGACGCCCGGGACGCTGGTGACGAAGGCGAACGTCATGTCCGTGCTGAAGAACTACGCGTTGCTGTGGCCGAAGCCGAAGAATCCGTATTAAGAGGAGGACCGGGACGACGGGCACGGGATAGCCGGTGAACCGAGACGCCCTCTGGGAGGCGCAGGAGGTCACCAAGACCTTTCCGGGCGTCCGCGCGCTCGACCGCGTCGGCCTTCGCCTGCGGCCCGGCGAGGTGCATGCGCTCGTGGGAGAGAACGGCAGCGGCAAGTCGACCCTCGCCAAATGCCTCTCCGGTAGCTATCGGCCCGATGCCGGGGTCCTGCTGCATCGCGGGCGGCCGGTTGAGCTTCGTGATCCGACTCGCGCTCGCGAGCTCGGGGTCTCGATCTTCTACCAGGAGCTGTCGCTCGTGCCGTTCATGTCGGTCGCGGAGAACGTCTGCCTCGGCGGGCTTGCCGGCCGCGGGGGCATCGTGTCGTGGCGGCAGGTACGCCGTGAAGCCAGCAAGGCACTCGAGCGGCTCGGCGTGTCCATCGAGCTCGATCGACCTGTCTCGGAGCTCTCGATCGCCGAGCAGCAGCTCGTCGAGATCGCCAGGGCGATCTCCAACCCAGACGTCAGCCTGCTCATCCTCGATGAGCCGACCGCGGCACTCGGCCCGGACGAGGTCGTCCATCTGCATCGGGTGGTGCGCCGCTTCGCACAGCATGCAGCGGTGCTCTACATCTCCCATCGGCTCGAGGAGGTGCTGTCCGTGGGCGACGTCGTGACCGTCCTTCGCGACGGCCGCGTGATCGGGCAGCGGCCGGCCTCGGAGTCGTCCATCTCCGAGATCGCACGCATGATGATCGGCGCCGAGCTGGAGGAGTACTTCGCCCGTAGCGAGAAGACTGACGGCGGGCAGCCCCTGCTGGAGGTTCGCGACATGCGAACGCCGGCCATCCCGGCGCCGGTGAGCTTCACCGTCGAGCGGGGTGAAGTGCTCGGGCTCGGCGGCCTCACGGGATCCGGCCGGACGGCGATTGCGCGGGCAATCTGCGGCATCGATCCGCTGATCGGCGGCGAGCTGCTGCTCGAGGGCCGGCCGCTGCGGCTTCGCTCTCCAGCCGACGCGATCGCGGCAGGTATCGCACTGGTCCCGGAGGACCGCAAGGCGGATGCACTGTTCTACAACCTGCCGCCCCTGCAGAACATCAGCATCGCGCGCCTCGATCGTGTCTCGCATGGCCTGTTGCTCGATCTCGGGAGCGAGGCGAGGCAGGCGCGCGAGGTCTCCCGGACGCTGAAGCTTGCGCCTGGGGCGGAGCGCCGGCCGGTCGCGTTCCTGTCGGGCGGGATGCAGCAAAAGCTCGTGCTGGGACGTTGGCTGTTCACGGACGCGACGCTGCTGGTCCTCGATGAACCCACGCTCGGCATTGACGTCGGCACGAAGCGCCAGATCTACGCCATCATCGACGAGCTCACGGGACGAGGAATGGGCATCGTCATGGTCAGCTCGGACTATCCGGAGCTCTTGAGCATCAGCGACCGCGTAGCGGTGATACGCGAGGGCCGCATCGTGCACACCGCAGCGCGCGGCGGGCTGACCCAGAGCGATCTCATCGAGCTGGCGTCGTCCGCCGAGCCCCGGGGGACGGGCCGATGACGGCCGTCGCGCTCAGAGCGAGACGGTCGCTCGGCACGTTCGCGCGCTCGGATGTCGCGGGGCCGCTCGCGATCCTCGCGCTGCTGGTGCTCGTCGCCACGCTGACGACCGACCGCTTCATGAGGATCCAAAACCTCCGCAACCTAGGCCTGGAGATGGCGATCGTGGCGATCATCGCGATCGGCTCGACGCTCGTGATCCTGACGGCGCAGATCGACCTGTCTCCGGGCTCGATCGTCGCACTGACAAGCATGACGACCGCGCTGCTAGTGACCACCTCTCACGTAGGCATCGTCCTCACGTTCATCCTGATGCTGCTGCTCGGCGCGGGCGCCGGTCTCGTGAACGGCTTCTTCTGCTCCTACGGTCGCATTCCCTCGTTCATCTTCACGCTGGCGACGCTCTCGATCTACCAGGGACTCGCCTTCTACGAGAACGGGGGCACGCCGATCTTCGGCCTCACCGGGCTGTCCGAGGTCTTCTATGGCGAGCTGGCTGGAATCCCATATCCGTTCATCTACGTGGTGGTCCTCTACGCCGTCGCCTGGGCGTACCTGCGCTACACGCGCGGCGGGCGCCGAATCTATGCCGTCGGCGGCAACGAGTCGGCGGCGCGCCTGGTTGGGATCAAGGTCAACCGCGTGCGGATGAAGGTGTTCGTGATCGCCGGCACGCTCGCGGCGTTCGGCGGGCTGTTAATGAGCGCGCAGCTGGATTCAGGCTCGCCCGGTTATGGAGACGGGGTGGAGTTGCAGGCGATCGCCGCGGCGGTGATCGGTGGAGCGAGCCTCTTCGGCGGCCAGGGCAGCGTGATCGCAACGCTCATCGGTGCCACGATCATCACCGTGGTCCAGAACGTCCTCAACCTCCACTCGGTCGGGACCGCCTGGCAGAACATCACCACCGGCATCATCATCGCGATCGCGGTCGGCATCGACATGTGGCGAGGCGAGGTTGGACGCATCGCGCTGGCTCGCTGGGGACGCCTGAGGCCTGGCCGACCGGGTCAGGAGCCGCCCGCCGCCGATTCGGCGGCAGGCAAGGAAGATCGCGACCGTGCCCGAGCCGGGGTCTAGGCGCAAAAGCTCAGCCTCGTCGGCGGAGGGGTACTCCGTCCGCGCGGTCATGCGCGCCGTTCAGCTGCTCGAAGCGCTGCGGACGAGCGCCGATGGCGGCGCAACCCTTCAGGACCTGTCGGACCGGTCCGGGCTCGCAAAGGCTTCGGCCTATCGGATCCTGCGCACGCTGGACGAGACGGGGCTCGCCGAGCGCCTGCCCGGCTCGGAGCGATACCGGCTCGGAGTCCGGTGCCTCGAGTTCGGCCAGGCGTATCTCGAGCAGATCGACTTCCGGATGGAGGCGCTGCCGGTGCTGGAGCGGCTGCGGGAGGAGTTCAACGAGACGCTTCATCTTGCGGTACTCGACGACCGGCTGCGCGTCGTCTATCTCGAGAAGCTCGATAGCGCCCACGCCGTCGGGCTGATGATGTCGCGCGTTGGCCGCACGGCCCCGTCGTACTGCACCGGGGTCGGCAAGGCACTCCTGGCGGCGCGGCGCGACGACCCCGTGGCGCTGCTCGAGGAGTGGGGCGAGCTCCGCCGCTACACCCCGTCCACGATTTGCGAGCCGGCCGACCTGCGGGCCGAGCTCGAGCGCATTCGCACCTCCGGATATGCGCTCGACCTCGAAGAGCACGAGCCGGGCGTCCGCTGCGTGGCCGCTGCGATACCCGGCCTGCCCGATGGAGCCCCAGCGGCGCTCTCGATCGCGGGGCCCGCGCAGCGGATGCCGGAGCGACTGCTCCGCGGCAGGCTCGCGACTGCGGTGCGCTCCGCCGCCAGCGAGGTCGCGGGGCGGATCGGCGCATCTCCCGAGGTCCGCCGGTGATCCTCGCCATCGACTCCGGCACTACGCGCACGCGCGTCTGGATGCTTCCGGGAAGCGGCGATCCCGTCGCGGCGGCCTCGGACGTAGCGGGAGCCCGGGATCTCGCCCAGGCGCGTGACCGCGCATGGCTGCGCGCAACCGTGCGGAAGGTCACCGACGAGGCCATCGTGGCCGTGGGCGCCGACTGGGCCGACGTCGAGGCCGCTGTTGGCTTCGGGATGATCACCTCCGAACTGGGCCTTGTCGAGGTCCCGCATCTCGTCGCACCGGTCGGCCGGCCCGAGCTCGCCGCGGCGATGGCCGAGCGGAGCGCCGGGGTGCTCCCCGTGCCGCTCTTCCTGGTGCCCGGCGTGCGCACCGATGCGAACCGGCTCTCGCGTACCGACGTCATGCGTGGCGAGGAGACCGAGATCGCCGGCCTGCTCACGCTCGACCGGCTCGCATCGCCGCTGCTCTACGTCTCGCCGGGGTCGCACTCGAAGTTCGCATGGGTGGATGACCAAGGCCGAATCGCGTGGAGCGTGACAACCCTCTCGGGGGAGCTGCTCTGGGCCCTTCGCCGAGAGACCATCCTCGCCGAGCTCGTAGATCCCGACTCGGCGGATCTCGATCCCGCTCGCGTGGATGAGGGGGCTCGCATTGCCGAGTCGGCCGGGCTCACGCGCGCCCTCTTCCTCACGCGCATCGCCAACCTGCTGGTCGGCCTCTCGCCCGTCGAGTGCTCATCCTTGCTGCACGGCGCCGTCGCGCGTACCGACCTCACGGCCCTCGAGGGCGCGCTGCCCGCGGGGACCTCCCCCGTCTCCGTTGCGCTCTCGGGCGCCGGGCCGCTGCGGGAGTGCTATCAGCGCCTGCTCGAGCAGCGCACCTGGGTGCGCAACGTTGAGCTCGTCGACGAGCCGCTCGGGGCGATCGGCGCCCGGTTCCTCTATGAGCGACGTGTCCACCTCGGCGAGGAAGGGAGAACACTGCATGCGTAGGAAGATCGAGTCATTCGAACGACCCGAAGCCGCGCTTGTCGAGGGCTTCAAGGAGCTGCTGTCCCGCTACAGCCCGAGCTGCATCGTCAGTGACGTGATGGAGCGCGCCCGCACGCTGCGCAGCGACATCCGGCCCGTCGTCGGCGGCCGCTTCGCCGGCCCAGCGCTCACCGTGAAGCTGTATCCCGGTGACCTCGTTGACTGTCTCGACGCCCTGAACGTCGCCGAGCCCGACGACGTGATCGTCGTCGACGCCTGCGGCGAGACGGAGACGTCCATCTGGGGTGGGCTGATGAGCGCGCTCTGCCTTCAGCGGGGCGTCGCGGGTGCGGTCGTCGACGGCGCGATTCGCGACATCGACGAGATTCGCGACCTTGCCTTCCCGATCTTCTCGAAGGCCGTCGTGCCGCGTTCGACGCACTCGCCGTATTCGGGTCGGCTCGAGCCGATCGAGGTGAACGTGACGATCACTTGCGGGGGATCGCTCGTGCAGCCCGGGGACATCGTGCTCGGCGACGAGATCGGTGTCGTCGCGGTGCCAAGGGAAGAGGCGGCGGAGGTGCTTTCCGGCGCGCAGGATCAGGCCGAGCGCGAAGACGAAACCCGCCGCCTAATCGGGGAAGGCAAGTCCGTCACCGAGCTGCTCGCCGAGTTCGGGAGGCTGTAGTGATGAAGCGGGCGTCCGCCGCGGTCGTCATCGCGGACTATGACTACGGCGACGTCTGCATCGAACGAGAGATCATCGAGAAAGCCGGCTTCGCGCTCCGTGCCCTCCAGTGCCGCTCGGAGGACGAGGTGATCGCCGGCGGCGGCGATGCGGTCGCGGTCATGACGCAGTACGCGCGGATCGGCGCGCGCTCTATCGCGGGGCTCCCGCGGCTTCGTCACATCGCCCGTTACGGCGTGGGCGTCGACATCGTCGACGTGGAGGCTGCGACGCGGGCCCGCGTGCTGGTGACGAATGTGCCCGCCGATTACTGCCGGGACGAGGTCGCCGACCACGCGCTGGCGATGCTCCTGTTCTTCGCGCGCAGGCTTCGCGTGTTCGACGAGGCGGTGCATCGCGGTGAGTGGCGATGGCAGGCCGGCGCGCCGCTGCGCCGGTTGAGCGTGTCACGGCTCGGCATCGTCGGCCTCGGCAACATCGGCGGCGCGATCGCGAAGCGGGCGGCGGCCCTCGTCGAGGAGATCGTTGCGTTTGACCCGTACGCCAGCCCCGTGCGCGCGGCCGCGCTCGGCGTCGAGCTCGTCGGGTTCGAGGAGCTGCTCGAGGACAGCGATTACGTGGTCATCCAGGCGCCCCTCACCGATGAGACCCGCGCGCTGTTCGATGGCGAGGCGATCGCGCGCATGAAGCCCGGTGCCGTCCTCATCAACACGGCCCGCGGACCGATCGTCGACACCGCCGCCCTCTACGACGCTCTCAGGGGCGGGCGGCTGGCCGGGGCGGCGCTCGACGACCTCGCGGAGGAGCCCGCGAAGCGGAGCGAGTGGCGGCCCGACAACCCGCTGCTCACCCTGCCCAACTGCCTAGTCACCCCGCACGTCGCCTACTACAGCGACGATTCGATCCGGTATGCACGCACCTTTGCATCCGAGGAGGTGGTTCGGGTGTTGCGCGGCGAGCGCCCCCGCTCGCCGGTCAACCTCGACGGGCTCCCCGCCCTCGCGCCGGCCGGCATCGCGGGTGATCGAGAAACCAAAGGAGGTTCAGCATGAGCACTGCCTATCCGAGGGCGTTCTCGCACATCGGTGTGAGCGTGCCCGACCTCGAACGAGCGGTCGACTTCTACACGGAGGTCATGGGCTGGTACGTGATCATGCCGCCCACCGAGATCGTCGAAGACGACAGCGCGATAGGCGTCATGTGCAGGGACGTCTTCGGCGCGGGCTTCGGCGGCTTCAAGATCGCGCACCTGGCGACGGTGGACGGCACCGGGATCGAGTTGTTCGAGTTTCGGGGGGCCGAGGCGCCGAGCGGCGACTTCGAGTATTGGAAGCCCGGCGTGTTCCACGTGTGCGTCCAAGACCCGGATGTCGAGGGCTTGGCGCAGCGGATCGTCGCGGCCGGGGGCAGGCAACGCATGCCTGTCCGGCACTACTTCCCGGGCGAGAAGCCGTACCGGATGGTCTATTGCGAGGACCCCTTCGGCAACATCGTTGAGATCTATAGCCACAGCTATGAGCTCACCTATTCAGCGGGCGCCTATGCGCCGGAGGAGGTGACGACGGAATGAACACGACGAAGGAGCGTGACGTCGCAACCGCGCCGCTGGCCGAGGTGTTGCGCGGCTATCGCATCGTCGATCTCAGCCTCACGCTGGACGACCGCCTGCCATGCGTCTGGCCGGGCCACATGCCCTTCGAGCACAAGGTGCACAACTGGTACACCGTCGTCGTTGGGGGCGGCCAGAGGCTCCGTTCCACCGCTCCCTACTACACGTGCTGGATGACGCTGGACGAGCACGTCGGGACGCATTTCGACGCGCCTACGCACTTCATCCCTCCCCCAGACTCCGGGCTCGAGCACGCCAACGAGTTCGGGGACATGTACGGCGACCGGGTGCCGCTCGAGCTCCTGCAGGGACCGGCGACGGTCATCGACGTACGTGCACTGCGGGAGGATCCCGAGGACGGCGTCAGCCCTCTGATAACACCGGAGTTCCTGGAGAGCTGGGAGGACGAGAAGGGCCCGATCTCGCCCGGAGACGTGGTGCTGTTCTTTGGTGGCTGGGATGAGCTGTACGTACCGCACCCGGAGGGGGCGAAGTATGCCCACGGTCCGGTGCTCGGCGACGATGCGCCCGGATGGCCGGCGCCGAGCGCCGACGCCGTCGTCTCCCTGTACGACCGAGGCGTCCGCACACTCGGTACGGACGCACCCAGCATCGGCGCCGCGCACGAGGGTCTCTCGATGCACTGGGCCGGGCTCGGCCGGGGCATGGTCTACGTCGAGGCCCTTTCTCGCCTGGGAGAGCTTCCACTGCGCGGGAGCTTCTTCGTCTTCCTGCCGCTCAAGGTCGCCGAGTCGTCGGGAGCGAGTGGCCGAGCTCTGGCCTATGTGCCAGACAACCCCGGTACGACGGGCGGTGTTGGCTAGCCGGTAGTAGGCGTCGCCTCTGAGTTACCGGGCGGTGTGTCGGGCAGAGAGCCGACCAGGCTCGGAGGTCGCCGACCGTCTCTCGATCGATATCGCACTCCCTGCATCTCGGCGGCGTGCGCTTTCCGATCACCGGACCACTGCCATACACCATGACCGCAAGCCATGCCGTGGAGCTGTGCAACCTCATCCAGCCGCACGTCGTCATTCCGGTTCACTATGAGGGCTGGAAGCACTTCCTTGAGGGCCGCGAGGCGGTCGAGCGTGAGCTCGCCCGTGCGCCGACGACGTACCGAGCCGCGTGCGGGGCTGCCGATCGGCGTCGCCACCGACCTCGATGCGTGATCGTTGACAGTCGCGCGCGCGGGGGGATAGCGTCGCGTCGCGCTGTCCGAACGGTCCCCCACCGCGCCGCTGCCCGCGGCGGCCGACCGGCCTTGAGGTCGTTGTGTCGGGAGATGGCGGCTCCATGGCCGGGGCTGCAGTTCCCCAACGGCACGTACCCCGACTACCTGCACCACGACGAGGCGCCCGCGAGCACGCGCTACGGGGAGGCGATGCTCGGTTACGGCCTGTTGCAGACCGGCGTGCGCGAGGACGACGACCCGCTGATCGACGCCGGCCTGCGCGGGTTGCGGTGGTTCGTGCGGCAGACCGAGCTCCAGCGCGACCACCCGAGCGTGTTCGCCAACGCGGCGGTGGCATCGGCGTACAACCTCGCTCGTCGCAAAGCCGCGGACCGCCCGGTGTTCGTGGATGCGCGCGACGACTGGGAGGACTGGCTCCGGCGCGCCACGCTGCTCTGGCTGCCGGACACCGGGCACTACGCCAACAAGTACCTGGTCGAGGTCGTCGCGGTGCTCGAGCTGCTCGACTCGGGGCTCGACTCGAACGTCTCCGGCTCGGTGCTCGCGCACGACGCGACCGCCAGGCAGCTCGCCGAGCTCCTGGTCAACGAGAAGATTCCCGCCATGGCCGACGCCGGCGCGTTCGGGGTCGGGGACAAGCGCGCCTATTTCCTCTCCGACCCCGAAGGGGGCAACCCGCTCGCATACCAGGGCCTCTCGTTCGGGATGTACGGACGCTCGGTGCAGCTGCTGGGCGACCGGGCATCCGATGCGGCCAAGACCGCGCTGCGCCTCGTCGCGCAGGCGTCCTGGGGGCTCATGGGACCCGACGGCGACGTCGCCTACCACGGCCGCTCGCAGGAGCAGGCGTGGGCGCTTGCGCTTACAGCGTGCGGCGCCGAAGCGGCGGTCGCATTCGCCGACGCCAGCTCAGCGCGCTACCACCCGCTGGCCCAGCGCGCCCTGGCGCGCATCCACGATGTCCACGGCGTGGGCCCCAAGGGGCTGTTCCTGACCCCGAGCCTCCGGGAGGACATACGGGACCATCGGCACGGGGTCGACACCTACGCGGGCGTCGTGGGATACAGCGGTCTCACGCTGGTCGCGGCCAACTGGGCCACCGAACTGCGCAACGACGAGAACCCGCCCGCGGCCGACAGCGGCCCCCACGCGGGCTACGAGTACGACCTGGGTCCCCGCAAGACGTCGTTTGCCGTGGTGCAACGCGACCAACTGTGGTTCGCCGTCCGGGCGGCGGCCAAGACCGCCGCCGACGACCTGCGCTACGACTTCGGGCTGGTCGCCCTCAAGACGCCGGCGGGCCACGATCGCTGGGTCGATGTGGTGCGACCCCGCCCCCACACCCGCACCGGACCCGACAGCGTGGGCCCGGTCCTGCGCCGCTCCGGCGGCATCGGGCTTCCCGAGGGCGAGGCGATCGACGTCGCCGCCGACGGGACGGTCACGGTCACGGGCGGGTTCCGCACCGTGGCCGGCGAGTGGCTGCGCCGCGGGGTCCACTTCCGCTTCCAGCCTCACGAGGGCGGAGTGCGCCTGATCTTCCCCACCGAACGCGGCGATCGGATCAAGTACTCGGTGTTCTTCGATGCCGACGGCGACGAGCACCCGACGGTCGGGACCAACTCCGTATCCGACACCCTTCAGCGCGTGACGTTCGCCCCCGACGCCGAGGTGGCCTTCGACGCGGCCGAGTACGCGTCCGGGCGCGACGCCGCGCTCGTGCGCGCCAACCTCTACTTCAAGGAGAGCGACGGCGGTCCGGTCCACATCGTCGTGAGGCCGGGATGACCCAGTGGTCGGAACTGGCGCGAGCGATGGCCGAGCCGTGGCCCGACCTCCAGAACGACGACGGCACCTTCCCGGACTACGTCCGGGGCGGTCAACCGGGGGTCAGCGCCCGCTACGGAGAGTCGATGCTGGGCTACGGGCTGCTGCGCACGGGCATCCGCGAAAACGAGCGGAGGTTCATCGACGCCGGGCTTCGGGGGACGAGCTACGCCGTCGACCACCCCGAGCTCCAGCGCGAGCGGCCGTCCGTCTTCGAGGATCTCGCCGTCGCCAGCAGCTACAACCTCTGCCGGCGTCACCTCGCCGACTACGCGCCGTTCCAGCGCCGTAAGGGCGCCTGGGAGCACTGGTTGCGCCGCTCGCGCATGACGCGCCTGGACAACACCGACCACTTCGTCAACAAGCAGGTGGTCGAGGCGGCGGGAGTCCTCGAGCTGCTCCGCACCGGCGTGTACTCGAGCCTCCCCGAGGCGACCCTCGGCGGCCAGCGAGATCACGCTCGTTCCCTGGCCATCGATCTCGCCAACCACCGCGTCCCGGCGATAGCCGACCACGACGGCGTCGCGGTGGACGGCACCGAGACGCTCGTCCTCTCGGATCCGCCGAGCTATGCGCTCGCCTACCACGCCCTGTCGTGCGGAATGCTCGCCCGCGTGGTCGACCGCCTGGGCGACCTCGCCACGAGCTCGGCGCGCGACGCCCTGCGCCAGGTCGTGCGCGCCTCGTGGTGGCTCACGGCACCCGACGGCGACCTCGCGTACATGGGGCGCTCGCAGGAGCAGGCATGGGCCCTGCCGGCCACCGCCTACGCCGCCGAGGTGGCCGCCGCCGCTCCGGGGTCGGACGCCGCCGAGGACGCCCGTTTCCGCGCGCTCTCGGCGCGGGCGCTGCAGCGGTTGCGTGACGCGTACACGATCGGGCCGGCGGGGCTGTGGATCGTCCCGGCGCTTGCGCTCGACCCCGTCGCGGGCTTGCGCGGGCTCGACCACTACGCCGGCGCGAGCGTCTATTGCGGCCTGACGCTCGTCGCGCTCGGGTGGGTCCTCGACGCGCTGGGCGGGGGCGACGTCGCGCCGGGCGAGATCGGCGTGGATTCGGGCAGTGCCATCGCGCTCTGCCGCGGCGAGGCCGAGCTCGCGCTGGTGCGCGACGACGACGCCTGGTTCGCCGTCAAGCGCGCCTGCAGCCGCTCCGACTTCCCCGATGACCTGCGCTACGACTTCGGGCTGATCGCGCTCAAGCGTCCGACCGGCGCGGGCGCTTGGCACGACCTCCTGCCGATCCGGCCGCGCACCGAGCACGAGCGCGACAGCGCCGGCCCGATCCTGCTGGAGGCCAGCGCGCCGGCCTTCCCGCACGGGCAGAGCATGACCGTGCGCGACGACGGGACGGTCGTGGTCAGGGGCGGGTTCCTCGCGGGCGACGGCGAGTGGCGCCGGCGCGGCGTGTCGTTCGCCTTCGCGCCCGCGGGCGGAGGCGCGGTTCGCCTGCGCTTCGACGCCGTGGCGGGCGACCGGTTCGAGTACTCGGTGTTCTTCGTCGACGAGGGCGGCCCCGGGCCGCAGTCCGACGCCACCTCGGTGTTCGACGGGTCGCTGCGGGCGACCACCACGGCCCTTGACGACGTGAGCTTCGAGTCCCGGTACGCCTCGGACGCGGTGCCGAAGCTCGTGCGCGCGCGGCTCGCGCTGCGGGCCGCGGCCGACGGGCCCCTGGACGTGACCACCGGTCCGGCATGAGCACCGGGTCGCGGGAATCGGCGCAGGGCGCGGGCTGGGAGTGCCGGGCCGGACGCTACGTGGAACGCGTGACCAAGCTCGACCGGCCGTTCAACTGGCTGAAGCTCGGGCCGTTGTGGCAGTCGCGCAACGACCGCCTGGCCCGCTGGTTCGGCGATCCCACCGACGACCGGCGCCGCGCGTGGATCGAGGCGCTCGCGGTGACCGACGCGGATCTCGTCGTCGACCACTCCGACGGCGAGCGCATCGCCTTCCTCGTCGCGGGCGATACGGGCGAGGGCGACGCCTCGCAGTTGGCGGTGGTCGATCCGCTGCTCAGCCAGGCCGAGGGCACGGCGTTCCTGTTCATCTGCAGCGACGTCATCTATCCGGCGGGTGGGATCGAGAGCTACCAGGAGCAGTTCTTCCGCCCCTATGACCGCTACGAGGGTCCGATCTACGCCATCCCCGGCAACCACGACTGGTACGACGATGGCACCGGGTTCATGTTCTGGTTCTGCGGCGGCGAGGAGGCCCCGAAGCGGACGCGGGCGCGCGCGCTGAGCCGGGCCTGGATCCGGGACCTGCTCTGGAGGGCGGCCGCGGCCCCCGACGCGGCGGCGGTCGCCGGGGCTCGGGCGATGCGAGAGTCGCCCGGCCGGCGAGCGCCGCAGCGGGCCCCCTACCTGGCCATCGACACCGGCCTGCTGCGGTTGGTGGGCATCGACACCGGAATCTCCGGGCGCATCGACCGGGTGCAGGGCGAGTGGCTCAAGCGGGTGTCCAGCGACTCCGCCCTTCCCAAGGTCCTCTTCACCGGGAAGCCGATCTACGTCGACGGCGACTACCACCCGGGGC
>Ga0126312_10001818_pt1 | contig 14092 bp, 15 predicted proteins | sample Plot104A_FD_92537 | JGI IMG/M metagenome (GOLD analysis project Ga0126312, IMG submission 92537) | Serpentine soil microbial communities from UC McLaughlin Reserve, CA, USA - Plot104A | ecosystem: Environmental > Terrestrial > Soil > Grasslands | place: USA: UC McLaughlin Reserve, Lake County...
AACAGAAGAAAGACAAGTCAGGTTTAGCTACTACGTTGCATGAATGTCGTCAGGCTATTTACTACTATGATTGAAGACTTCAGCAAAATGGTGAAGGGCTTCTTCTGCTTCTAAAACCTTACCAAATGTTCGAAAATATTCCTTTTTTACTTCTTCATTTCTGACATTATGAATGTGTCTTTCAAAGTGTTCTAGCCGCTGTTTTAAGTATGTAATGTCTTTGACTAATTGATGTAATGAAGATGATTTTTGGATATTTTTAGACATGACCAAATTTTTTAATAAGCCGAATATAGTCTTTGTCTGTTAGGAAATTATAAAATGTATCAAATATCTTGTGTTTTTAGTTGACAACATCAACACTAAATTATTACAATACCGTTATTGTTCATTGTAACACCTCGTCTATTTGCCTTCTAGGTGTAGGTTTTACGTCCCGCCCATAACCAATACGCATCAGAAGTTGAGGAAAGCCTTTTTCTTCTTTTAACACCTCTAGAACTTTAGCACGCAATTTAGGAACTTCTAGGGGCTGGTCCAAGAATGAAGACCAAACATTTTCACTGCGGGCCAATAGTAACATTCTACTTAAAGCCATACCTGCTCTAAGCCAATCCATTGGTTCATCAGATTTAGTCCCAAGAATGGCAAGAACAGGAGAGCCTGCAGCAAGTTGACGGTCTTTTGCTGCCTGTCCTTTACCGTTATCAAAAGTTCGGATAACAAATGGGCCCATGTAAGACATAATATCTCTATATCCAAATGCATAACCTGGCATGCCATCCTTACTGTGGCTTCGGTTTGAATGAATCCAAGAAGCCAATTCACGTCTGAATCTTTTATCAGATAGTTGAATACGGTCTCCTTCTGCTATTAGGTCAGCAAGAGAATTCTTTTCGTCTTGTTCTTTTGCAATATGGAGCCATGTATCTATTGCTTCTCCTCCTTCTTCAGTTACAGTAGAGCGTAATTTAGAGATGAGCGGTTCTTCCAGTTCTCTATCTTCAAATTTTAGTCTATTTGTCCTGCGCTTAGTAATTGCTTCAAAGAGCGAATTCTCTTCCTTAACTGGTTCCCTTCTTCCATCTACAACAACTCGTGCCAGAAGGTCTTTATTGTTAGAGTCAGGAAATAATTCTGCTTCATAGGCATAACCAAAATGTCTAATTGCTATTAGTAAATGTGAAAGAGCCGCACCACAACTGATAGTTAATTCTCTATCTTCTGGGTCACCTACGGCTAAGGCTCGAGTTCTATCGGCATATAATTCAATCATATTGTCACCTACAATCTTAAACAGCCAAGGCTGTGTGTTATGGCTAGAAGGAGCAAGGATAGCATAATTTAATAGGAATTTTAATTGTTCAGTTTTTGTTCCTTCTTTGGGAAATTGATTTTCTGATACATTCCAGGCCTGAATCTTAGATTCATGTAAAGACATTCCCAGAATCATATACATTATGCAATTATAAAATATTGTAGTCTTAATGTAATTGAAATGTAATTGATGGATTATAGAAACTGTTTCTCATCTGACATCCCATGCACACCATAGCAACCAAACTAACTTCTTTTCTCTTATGGCTGCAGAAAATATCTCGACTTTCTTTTTGACTGCTCTAATTTTACTAATACTTTGGTTACTACCATACCAGCAATAAATCCACCTACATGAGCAGTAAATGCTATTGGAAGTGCACTTATAGAACCAATCACTGCAAATACAATTTGTAGCACTAACCAATAATAGGCCCTTGTATTACCTGCTACAGCTGCTATTCCTAATATACCAGAAATAGCTCCTGATGCACCTATTAATACTACATTTCCATTATGCAAAATATAAGAGGCTATACCACCATGAAATAGAGCTGCTACAATTCCTGATATAAAATATACCAATACATACCGTGGAACTCCAATCGCTCTTTCTGCAAATCCTCCAAGATAAGCTAATGCAAATAAATTAAACGCAATATGTGCAATACTGGCATGTATAAACATAGAAGTGAACAATCTTGTCAAGGAATTAGGTAGCGACGATGACGGTAACGATGATTGTGGTTCTGACGATTGCAGTAAAGACGTTAATGGATTTTGCTGAGCATTATTATTATTCCCATCATCATATGCATTAAAAATATGGTTAGGAATAAAGCCATAATTTTGAATAATTTGTGTTTGTTCTCCTGAAAATAGTCCTACGGCACGGTATTAAGGTAGAACAGGCGTTCTCCTTATACTAATTATTCTTGTAGTATGACACAGGAACTTCGAGGATTAGAGATTAAAGACTTTCTATCTGAATAGAACGTGAAAGACCTTTAATTATAGTTAGTATTATTTATTCTCTACTATTGCCCTCTATCTCTCTGGCTATAATAACTGTTACAGTACCTGTAATTCTATCAATTCTTCTGATACGTTCTGAAACAAGTTCTTTTAACTTCTCCTCAGTATCTGAATTAACTCTTGCTATTATATCATAAATTCCTTGTACTTTGTAGACGTCTACAATTTCAGGTATTTCCTTTAGTTTATTTATGACGTCTTCTACAAATAGAAATTGGGCATTTATGAAGAGAAACGCAGACGTCATCTAAATAGGGCAATATCTTTCTTTGGATATTAATAATATATTCATATCATCTAACTTTTCCATCTTTCTTTACATATATTTGCATCCGTTAATCAAATGCATCATAGTAAATTATTTCCATTTACTTTTAACCATTCAATTTTGTCATGATATATTGCGGTCATATTTGGTGCTTCTGCAATAGATAATAACTGGAAATTCAGATTTTCTTCTTTTGCAATGCCTATTCCAGTCAGGAGAGGTGATTCAGGTAAACTTGTCGTTGATGAATCCCTGCTATGATATTTGCAGAACAGTAAAGAGTAAACTAGCAAGAAGGTACATTGTATTACCAATAATCATAATTGACTTAGCCAAAATCTATTCCTTGTATCATTCTACTATGCTCTTGATAGTTACCAGTGGTGAATCGTTCAAGGTATTTCTTTAACACTCTCCTCGTATATTCCTCAAATTCTTTTGCTACAGATTCCTTATCTTGTTGATTCGATTCCTTGATATTTCCATGAACTATATTACCTCTCTTCCCGTAAAGCCATTTCATTTTTTTACAAAGTTGAATTCGTTGTTCATAGTCTTCTGTAAGAGGGCGGGAATACCTTACTGCAAGTTTATGATTCACTGAATCAGTACCTTCATTTTGCTTTGAGAGCAATACTTCGTATGATATTGCAAAATCTATAATCTTATCTTCTAAAGAGGAGTCGGAATAGGCCGAATTGAATCGCTCCAAGGCAAGGAAAAGGGCGAGATTTTTAGAGGATTATGTATCCTTCAACCTACGATAGAGCCGTTGTACATTCGCTATGTCTGCCATATCCAGCCAAAAATTAGCATTCCCATACGACTTGAATGGCCCCCTTGACAGAGACTCGCCTACTTGCACTGGAATTTTTAGTGTGTCCTTACAGTCAATATATGAGTATCCTATTGCACCAGTATGTTGAAGTCTTAATGCTGTAATTACATTATCAAGTATCTTCTGTACATTGTCGATACTAGAAGTCTGCCGATTGGACTGGTATTCTTCCTCCTGGACTAGAAATTTCCTTTCATTAACTCTATATTGTATTACGTACTCAAACATCCCAATATCACCAAATGTTAAACGATTCCATACCATATTTTTCCAAAACAAGTTCCTTTCCTCCTCAGTAATTTTCCTTATCAATAATCCATTGTCCAGATTTATGGAATCTGAATCACATGCGCTGCATTGAAATTTAAAATTGTGTAAGGGTGCTATAACAGTTAGAGGAATTCGTTCATTATAGAGGAAATATTCTAAATCACAATACAATTCATCGAAAAGTTCATTATTAAACTTGCCAGTGCTGAAATATGAATTGAGCATGTGAGTTAGAATAAAGTAAAAGAAATCCCAGTCATATAGGGTCAGTATCAATCTAGGATTTCCTACCTTCTCTCTAAAATGACGCGAGATAATACTATCTGCTAACATAGTCTCCTTATATTCAACGTATTATGGCAGTTGTTCCATTTCCTTCTTATGCTTACTGGTTATGAGAAGTGTATAATAATCATTGAAATTAGTAGGGAGACGGTCTTCAATAAATCTGCCGACATAAGGATACTCTTTTTTCGTTTTCTGAAGAAACTCCTCAAACATATTGCCATTCATAAATGGCTCAAGAAAGGACATTTCTCGCTCTATTAACTGCTTCATTTTTTGATGTAGTTTCTTATTAATTAGTTTGCAAGATACATGAGGTGGATTCACTGTGCCTGAAGAACTCATTTACAATATTTTACTATTCTGTTGGTCTGATATCTGTACACAGTGGTCCTTTAGATTATTCTTGACTAACCACTCCTTGGTACAATGCTTGGAATTTTGTTTTTTTTAACTGCCTTTTTAATATTGTCTCTAGTTTCATCCAATGCCTTGTTCACTAGTACTTGTTGTTCCCTTTGTATTTGTGATGGAGATACACTGGGAGTATTTGTTGAATCTTGTTCTCTTTTAGACATATCAATCTAATAGCAAAAGTAGTATTTATGCCTTACCAGTGTATGGTATTGGATACCATGGAGTGCCGGGACATTTGCCACAGGTTGAATTTGTCCTTTCTACTATTGGTATTTCCTAATAGGCTAGACTGGACTATATACACTTGTGTATTGCATCCCACCGAACCTGAGTAACTAGTGTATCGTTTTTCCCTCAGTCATAATATGACTATTCAGATAACACGTCCTGAGTCAATAGCTTTCTTTATTAGTATTACCTTGTGCCAAATTCAAAATGGGTCTAAAATCAAAAGGTTCTGGTTTCAGTAAATTTGAAAGTCCTTATATAGCCCCCGAAACCACCAAATTTTATGACTCACAAAAAGTCCGAACCTTTATCTATATACCATATTTAGAGTATATAGCCAAGTGTATCTATCTATATAACTGATTATTTGATTTACAATTATATACTTAATAACGACCCTTTAGAAGCGTCCACATTACCAAGCTATAGTAATAAGTAAGTATCTGCAGCCTATTTATCTTTATATAATTATACAGCGCCTGCAGTATATATTTAACCAAAAACCACTTTTGTACTTTATATTATCATAGGATACGAAGGTTAGCTTATAAATAATATAATTCTGCTAATGATCTGCGTGCTGAAAAAATGATCTGTAGTTTTCTTGTTGACGTTATATGAGGGCATTAATTTTTTATTCTAGACTTTGAATCTAAGTTTTATAAGGTCGTATTGCTACCTTCAATTATTCTAATGCAAGCTAACGAACAATTAGGTAAAGAAGCAGAACTGTACTCCCATCTTCCAAATGGTAGGGTCAAATGTACTGCTTGCGCAAGATTATGTGAAATACCGGAAGGTAAGGTTGGATTATGCGGCATTAGAGGAGTCACAAATAACAAGCTACAATTACTTGTATATGGTAGAGTTATTGCAGGCCATATAGATCCGATTGAGAAAAAACCTGTAACACATTATAGGCCTAATACGGCCATCTTCTCAATTGCCACAACAGGCTGTAACTGGCTCTGTAAATACTGTCAAAACTATGATATTTCTCAAAGACGTAAGCTAGAAGGCGTTGAGATGACCCCTGTAGAAGTTGTAAAAAAGGCACAAAGCTATGGAGCGCAAGGGATTGCCTATACTTATAACGAGCCTTCTATTTTCATGGAGTTTGCGAAGGATTGTGGAATTGAGGCTCATAAAAATGACATCTTTAACATTTTTGTTTCAAATGGCTATGACACGCCTGAATCTGTACTTATGATGAGCAAATTTCTGGATTGCATAACAGTAGACTTTAAGGGAAGCGGCAAGCAGGAATTCGTAAGACAATACATTGGAATTCCAAGTGCTGAACCAATTTTCCAGACTTTGAAAGAAATCAAGAATAAAACAAAGATTCACACAGAAATCACTGATCTTATTGTTCCACAGGTTGGGGATGATATGGAAGCTGCAAGAAGATTATGTAGGTTTGTCTATAATGAGCTTGGGCCTGATACTCCAATTCACTTTTTGAGATTTCATCCAGACTACAAGATGATGGAATTTGATCCGACGCCAGTTGAAACTTTGGAGAAGCATCATGCCATTGCAAAAGAGGAAGGTTTAAAGTATGCATATCTTGGAAATGTTCCTGGTCATCCGCTAGAACATACCTACTGTCCTGAATGTCATGCTATAGCTGTTCAGCGGTATGGATTTAGTGTAGGATCATGGAATCTTGATAAGAATAATTGCTGCAAAAATTGCGGCTATCCCATTCCCATAATAGGAAGGCCAAGTAAAATTAGAAGGAATTTGTTTCAATTTTTACAGTAAATAATTACAGCACATGAGACATTTGATGACAACTGTACCTACCAGGTTAATAGTAATAATGTTCTATAATAATGCCCATTATCCTAAAATACTATCTTACTCTAGCGGAGTAAGAGCGACATAGAACAAGTTACAAGAATGATTTCTGTGAAGATTATGCAGTTAGCGTCATTTAAATTACTGTCCGCTTTATACAAGCGGAGCATTTAGAGAGGGAACAATTGGTCATAAACTGCTACCATTAAAGGACAAACTAAAAAATAAAACCTCAAATAAATATTGAGAAATAAAGCAATCAATAGCTTTCATAGTTTTGCGACAACAAGATGCACCTAATTGCCTTCTTATTCTTCTCATAGCAATAAAAAACTGAAAAAAGTATACTAATCAAAAGACTAACTTTACACCGCAAATTAGCTCATTTGACATCCATAAAGACTTTTGTTCATGAATATTCTTCATAGGAAATCACAATTGCTCCTGAACTCTGATGTAGAGGTACAACTTACATGAAGAACTATGGTAGTTGATTTTGACGTGTAACAGAAATGGAAAGATCTCCGGATAGCATGTTATGCGTATTTAAAGGAATTCTCTGAATGAATAGAGATTTTCATAAGGATTATGTTCATATAGCTCAAGTTCCAAACAGCAAAATATGCTAGGTGATAGGGACGTAAGGAAAATGATCGAAAAAACATTCGATAAAATTTATAATAATATAGAACAAATCTCACATAAGGATGATCCAGATATAATTCATGTTCTTGAAGCATGTAGATGTACCCGTCTATCGTACTATGAACGCAAAGATTCTGTTCCTGCTCCAAGCAATATTTCAAAAGTCTCTATTTTATTGAAGGATGGCATAAGGCGTTCGTTTAGTAATATAGATGGTGAATATAAAGTTGACAACTTAACTATTCAAGGCACTGCAGATACAATAATAGATAATCAGTACGTCGTTAGGTTCGAACTCGTGGCGAAGCTACCTGATACCCCTCATCCACGAGATCTACTATATCTTAATGCTTGTCTGTTTATATTCAACAAGACTGACGGTATTTTGATTTACATGACTTCTGAAGGGCACACATCGGAATTTTTTCTAACAAAAAACAACAGAATGTTTGAGGATATTATCCGAAGGGCAAGGATTTTAAGTACGCTCCTCAAAGAAAACAAAGTCCCCATAATCGAACCATGTGATCTATGTCTGGGCTGCAAATATTATGAGAGATGCTATTACAGGGAAAGAAAAATTTCTAATTTCTCATTAGAAAGTTTATTCAGTCTTGGAAAAAAAGACAGTTAGACTGATATTGGCGAACTTCGAACCCACGCCTTATCGTAGATACGCTAATTCATTCATTTATTCATTCTAATTCAATTTTCATTCCTGTGCTAATATATACTCCTACCCGCTACTGATTCTACGAGCTCTAGTTCCAAATAGGATAGCAACTAGCCCAATAAAGAAGTCTGTCGTAACTCATTTATAAAAAAACCTGCCTCTTTGTGTCAACTATTGGCTCTATGATGATCAAGTTCTATATAGCGATATTATCACAAAATACTACGGGAATGTTAATTCAAAATCTCTGTCAGCCCCTCTTGCTTCAATACCAGAGGTTTGTTTGTAAGAGTATGTCCCATTTATTGTATAGTGTGCTTTCCCATTTAGTATTTCCTTCAGATCGGCCGAAAGGAATTCGCTTGGCTGTAGGTTATGTGAATCCTTCAGAGTTATATTACTGTTAGCGATTATGGGAAAAACTGATTCTTGAGAAGCCACAAACCCTTCTAGTTTCTCACCGATATCTCCGGATACAACTCGTGTATTATTAGTAAAGACATTATATGTTATTGCTTCCAGTATTACAGTGGATTTGTTTGGGTTAAAAACACGGAATTGAATTTGAATATTTGTTCCATTTTCTTGATCTTGTTCGGCAGTAACGTTTTCCATTGAAACCTTTAGTACTTCAGGATTATTCGATGAGCCCTGACTATCTGCCGGTTGTTCTTCTGCAGTAGAAGCTGTGTCACTGGGAGCAGTTATACGAACAATGACAAGTATTACTACGGCCACCACAATTATACCTGCACCCAAGGCATACATGGCCCTTCTTTTCATATAATGAACTATGCGACATTACTCTTTATATTATTTAGCATAGTATCCAAACTTATATAGCAAGCTTTGGAATTCCTCAATGGACTTTGTTAAAGCAAGCAACTAATGAAATATTGGATAGAAAAATAGAAGAGACTACAGCTGGCCTGCGGCCTTCATACGCTAAGGTCCTTCGTATTATACCAGAAGAAAATGCCACAATAATCATTGACTATATTTCTGCTGCTAGGATTGAAGTCAATCTTTCAGATCATTATAGAAGAGATATGATCCAAGCTCTATCCATATTTTCAAGACATACAGGCAACAAACATTTCAGACAAATGACAAGAACTGATATTACATCATTTCTTGAAAGCTTTCGCAAAACCGATACCGTTGATCCTTTGCATAAATGGATTGGCACTTATAATATTTTCAGAATCCATTTAATGCGGTTTTTCAAATGGTTATATTCTCCAGATATAGAACCAAGCAAAAGACCCAAGCCCCCAATGCTACAAAATATACCAAAGCTAAGACGTAAAGAGAAATCAGTTTACAAGCCTTCTGATCTATGGACCCATCAAGACGATTTATTATTTTTGAAGTATTGTCCATCCAAGCGGGATAGGTGCTATCACGCAATATCTCGAGACTTATCATGTCGTCCTCATGAAATCTTAAAGTTAAAGATAAGGGACTTGTCATTCAAGTCGGTGGGCACTTCCCAGTATGTTGAGGTCGTAGTTAATGGCAAAACTGGGACCAGACCTATTCCTATCATTAACTCAATTCCCTACTTGAAAGACTATCTAGACCACGAGCACCCGCAGCCTCGCAATCCCAGTGCGCCTCTTATATGTGGTGAAGGTAAAAGGTTGGGACGCCATATTAGCATCGTTACCTTAGCTAAAATATATGGATATTACAAGCAACAATTGTTTCCTAAACTATTAGAATCTCCTAACGTTCTGCCAGAAGATAATCAGGAGATAAGAGAGCTCCTCAAAAAGCCGTGGAATCCTTACATACGAAGACACTCAGCTTTAACGGAGAAGTCCACTATTTTAAAAGAGCATGTGTTAAGGCAGCATGCAGGCTGGACCTCCGGAAGTCTAATGCACCTAAAGTATTTGCATTATTTTGGGAATGAGTCAAATGAGAGTCTTCTAGAAGCTTATGGCATAGTGGCATCGGGTCAACAAATAGACCAGCTAAGACCCAAGCAATGTCCTAACTGCTCAGAACCTAACAAGCCAGATTCAAAGTTTTGTAACAAATGTCGCATGGTGCTAACCTATGATGCATATAGTGAAACCCTCGAGAGCCAAAAAGAAAAGGAAGATAAAATTACAATTATGGAAAGACAGTTCAATGCAATGCAGCAAATGCTGGAGAAGCTGGTTACTGGCCTTTCCAAATCTACAGACCCACATCAATTCAATGCTATAGCGCAATCATTATTTTCTTCAGGACTATTGGTGACTTCTGCTGCTGATAAGAGAATGACTGATGGTGATTAACGATAGAATAAAGATCATTTTGTGTGTTAATCCTGAAATCTGGTAGCAAAAATTCTCAGCTTTACCACAATGGAACCTTATTTTCATTGTGTAATTTTGCTCTTACCTCTATTGGTAAAGTAGATGGATCAAAAGGACCACAAGACTTTTTCTTTTGGGGTTTTTCCTTTCTTAATCCTTTTCTGTATTCCTCCAGTTCCTTTTGGTAGTGTGGGTTAGAATGATGTATTCTAATGCGCTCATGACCTATCTTAGTTGCTCTATCATCATTATTTGTTTTTATTTTGTGTATATCTGTAACCTCATTGCCTGTCACCTGTTTTATCAGGTCATCTAGGCATGTTTCTCTTATTCTTTTTACATAATCCTCATCCTCTTTTCTGCTTTGCTCTCGTAGCTTTTCATATTTTTCTTTTAGCTCTGGATCTGCCTTTATATAAGCCAAGATTAGCTTTCTAAATTTGAAAAGATAGGGACAATACTCCTGAAACTCCTCCCAGAATCTTATAGTGCATCCTAACATCTTTCTAATATGTCGGCGAGATACCTTTCCTTCTTTTTCACCATCAAGTGCCCTTAACATCCTCAGGGTTTTTCCAATACCCTCGGATTTCGCATATGCAACTATCCAAAACCACTCATATAGTGTATATTTCCAGTTTTGATAGAATAATGCTTTTCTATATTTATTAAAGACCTTGGCCCCCTTTTTTATGAGAGACAAATATTCTGTTTCAGCAAGGCGCTCTGTTATTATGTAGGGATGCTTGAGCAGTACCTTTTCATAAAAATACCATGGAAAATAAAGAGAAGCGATAGGATCGCCAAGTCTTCTGTATAACCTTATTTGTTTGACAGGATTCCATTTTATTATGACAGTATCATTATTTTCTTCTTCGACAGTAACCATAGGACCCATCATTTTAAAGAACTTATAAATACGAGGATCTATATCCTCAGTTGTCTGGACGACTTCCCATTTTGAGTCTTTCAACTCCTCTTCCTTGAGCTGTTTCTTTCTTGCTTCTGCTTTTACTTGAAGCTTGTTGGAATATTCTTCTAACTTCTGCCTTTCAGAATCTGGTAAAGGAGCTGAAAAAGGAAGAAATCTCCAGCCCTCACGTCTTAGTTGCGCTGTAGCCCTTATCAGTCTGTTTGAATAACTTTCCTCTGTTTTAGTCATTATCTTATTCTTCAAAGCAAGTTCGATGGGCTTCAAGCCGTCTCTCCTTAATGCGTGCTGTCTGAATGGTATATTCCTAGCACTTAGCGCTCGTTGCTTTGATCTCCTGTTATTCCCTTTAGCAATCAATAATTGTATTGATCCACGTTCTCTTCCACACGTTGGGCACTTAAATCCCAGTGATTTACTCTCTGCCGGCAATATTGTTTTTCGCTCGTCACCAGTTTCTATTACCTCGAAATGTTATATCCTTTACTGTGAGTAGCAAAATACTCGAAACAGTAACTCTCCCCCCAAAAAAAGGTATCAGAATACAGTGTAAATGTAACTATACATGGATATATTGTGGCAGTAGTAATCTTTTCGCTTCATGTCCCAAATGTCACAGTACAACTACACTGCAACCTAAAAGAAAAATGAGGGACTGAATGATGGTAGAAAAAGACAGTCGGAATATCGTTGGGGAAATCTCAACTTGTGTGGATTCTACTTGCGAGGGATGGCTTGTTGATTCTTTTTTAGGTAAATACTGGATTAGATGCAAAGATCCAAGACATATAGAAAATAAAAACTCTGGCTCCAAGGGAGACAAAACCATAGAGCCAGGCAAGATTCCAGACACCACCACCGGTGATATCTATGCAATACAACGACGCTCACGAACATAAATATTCCCATTCTTCTATTGTGAGCAGCCCTGACAGGCTTCCGTGCAGTTCTGGTCCAAAAACCGTGAATGACGAAATCAAAGAGTTAAGCGACAGGGTTGAATGCATTCAGAGATCTCAGGCGCATATTCATCGTCACATAAACGAATCTTACGCTGAAACACAGACGGAAATACGGACATTAAGAGATGAGGTCAAGAGCCTCATACGATGTCTTTCTCAACTGAAGTGAATACCTTGCCATCTACACCACCCAAAATCAAAGAGTTTAACCTTCCTCCAGAGTTTAAAGAGGAGTTTGGCTTCAATAGTGCTAAAGTTGTTAATGGCTACCTTACTCTACGCCATAAATCTGGTGGAGCTATACGGTGTGAGTTTGATGGTAAGAAGCTTCCCACTTTTAAGAAAAGGCTCGAGAATGCTATTGCTGCCAATGAAAATAATGTTAGGTTTGATAATTACTTTGATTCGCGCAAGTTTGCAATCAAGTTTATCGATATTCTAGTGCAGGATGCAGAACAAGAACATGAAAAAACTGAATCAGCTCGCAGACGGGAACAAGACGATAAGCAAAAGATCATAGATGAAATCAACAAAGACAAAACCACTTTAGACATTTCGCTAGAGGAATGGGAAAATACTAGAAGGCAAAAGTTTGCTTTTCTCTATAATACAGTTAAAGAAAACCTTCCCTCTATTTGGCTTCCACTCGAGTTTACATTATCGATAAAGTCTATTATCAATATTGCAAGAGTCGATATACCATTTGCTGGTATTGTGCTGGGCGCTCCAAGCACTCTGAAAACTGTCAGTCTTACTATGCTCAATAAGTGGCCTCAGACGTTTTATACTGACCACTTTACCTCAAAATCTCTAGTTTCACACTCAAGCACGCTGACAGAAGAACAGTTAGCCGAAGTAGATATGCTTCCCAGATGGAAAAATAAATTTGTCCTACTTCCTGAGTTAGCACCCATATTTACGGCAAAAGATGAAGACCTGACCCATTTGTTAGGAATCCTGACACGGGTTCTAGACGGGCATGGATATCAATCAGATTCTGGTGCACATGGGCATAGAGGGTATGATGAGAAAATAATGTTTGTATTAGCAGGTGCATCTGTTGATATACCATACAAAGTCTACAAAATTTTGGGCTATCTGGGTCCTAGACTATACTTCCTACGGTTACCCAAGGAAACGAGAACAGAAACCCAGCGATTGGCCGATTTGCGACAGAACTTTGGTGACAAAGAAAAGAGAATACAGATGGCATTATTTCATTATCTAAAATGGTTAGAGATTAGGCCTGATATGGAGGTCGATGCTGAGAGCTCATTACCTAAAGTTCAATGGAATGGTTCAAAGGATGATGAGAAGGCATTACTAAAGATAATAAAGCTTGCAGACTTGTTGGGCCCATTAAGAGGAGTTGCTCAAACATGGGAAACCAAGGGCACACAGGGTTCTGACTATGGTTACACCATCCCTATAATAGAAAACCCTTCTCGGGCGACAACTCAGCTCTATAATCTGGCTCGAGGTCATGCATTGTCTCGAGGTAGAAACTATGTGACTAAAGATGATCTATCGATTGTCATCAAGACAGTACTATCTACAGGACCAGTGGAGAGAGTCAAAATATTAGATAAATTGTTGACGGCAACAGAATCCAGCGGTTATATAACTGCTACACAACTTTCAACTTCGTTAAATATTAGCAAACCGACAGCGCTGCGAACCATGACTGAGCTTACCATACTAGAACTGGTAGACATCTATCCGGCATTGGGTACCGAGGATAACGTAGAGCATGCTGACGCTGAAAGGAAAATCAAGCTAAAGGAGCGATTTACCTGGTTCAAATCTGACGAGTTCAAGCAACTGCGAGATAGGTTTGTGCCAATTGATAACAGCGAAGATATGGAGCAAGAGAAAAAATGATACAGGGTAGCGTTAAGAATTTTCCCCCCTTAGACACCATGTTTTTTCAAAATGGGTTTATAGAAGAGTACAAGGCGTTGCTAACACAGATACGGATTGCGTCCAAAATTGAGCTTAAGCTCAATTTTGACACATTCTATAGCGAAGACGTATGGCACAGAAAAACAGGATGTCTCAGGGGGGATTTTTCTTAACGGCTACTAGCGTTATAATAACAATAACCATAGAAG
>Ga0126312_10001820_pt1 | contig 14086 bp, 15 predicted proteins | sample Plot104A_FD_92537 | JGI IMG/M metagenome (GOLD analysis project Ga0126312, IMG submission 92537) | Serpentine soil microbial communities from UC McLaughlin Reserve, CA, USA - Plot104A | ecosystem: Environmental > Terrestrial > Soil > Grasslands | place: USA: UC McLaughlin Reserve, Lake County...
GAGGTCCTGGCGAAGCGCGAATCCAGATCCCGCCGCAACGTAGGGATCGTGGCAGTGAAAACCACCGGCTACAACCAGGATGGCGAGACGGTCATCACCTTCGAGCGCACCGTCATGGTCTACAAGAGGGATCACGCCCCAAAGGTGAGTCGTCCTTTCTCCGAAGTGCGTGGACGCGAGCAAGAATCGTAGTGATGAATCATCAGCTAACTCTTGAGTAACAGAACAAAATCGAGATAGCCTGACGTTACGTTTAGTTTCGGCCAGACAGCCACCATATTCTTGCCAAACTACAAACACAGGGGAACTCAGGGTTCGTGCGATGCTCACAGAAAACGGTATCCGGCGAGTAGATTTGGCGAGAGTTTAGAGGGAAAACGATGCCTCTGTCTTGTTCTCCATCTACTAACTATAAGGAGAAGGGGGGCGTCAGCACCTTCGCGAGTGAGCAGCGCGCTCGTAATGAGCAGAGGTCAGCGGTTCGAGTCCGCTCGTCGGCTCTTTCTTGCCGCGATTTGCGGGTAAAACGTGAACAAGGAGATAGGTCAGGACCACTTTCGGCCTATCTTACCGCAACCGTACTGCAGCCCGAACTTGGCTACGCGGCGCCGATCTCGTTGCCCTCGCCTTCGACTTCAATGTCCTCGCCGAGAGCATCTTCCAGCATGGATGCGGTTTGGCTTCCCATCGCGGGCGCCCAGTAGCTGTGGAGGTCCATCGTGACCCAGATGCTGGGGTTGCCCAGAAGGACTTGGACGACTTTGAGGTGGACACCCTTGGCAAGCAGTAGCGTAGTGGCGCAGGTGTGTCGACGGCCGTGGAACCGGATGCTTGGACAGTCCTAATGTAGTGTTGGCGGATTGTCCGGACTGCTTCACCCCTTGGGGGCTACCCAGAGCATCGACTGACGCGAGTCACGCATGCCCGCGCCGCTTCTTGGTCTAGCGAGAGTAGAGTATATACGGCAAACGGTCCTACAGAGGACTCTGACTTTGCCAACGTGGTTGGCGGCGGTGCACCTCAGACATCTACTTACGCAGCGAGGCGGTGAGCAAGTGCCCGCGAGCGTTTTCGCTGCCGAATCTGGCGTCGCTTGACGTTTTTCTTGCTGTCCTCCTAGACTGACTAAGAGAACGTACTCTATACCGAATTATGCTGCGGAGCTAGAATGAAAAGTGCAAACGCAACGAATACAGAGCAGGAAGATTCGCGCCTCACGTGGTCATCCGGAACGCTGCTCTGCGCAGACATAGGTGGTACGCGTGCTCGCCTTGTCGCGGCTGATCTGAACCAGAGAATCGCAGCTTGGAGAACCCTGTCGAGCGCCGGACTGACCGCAAAACACCTGGCTTCTCAACCCTCATCTCTCATGGGTCAGGGAGAAGTTCGGGCTGTTTGTGTAGGAGTAGCGGGAGTAATTTCTAGGAAGGAACGATCTGTCTTCGTAGCACCAAACCTTCCGTACATTGAGGGTATTGCCTTGCAGCCCCCCTTCAGCAGTACTTCCGCATACCGGTAGCGGTAGAGAATGACGTTAATCTTGCGGCTCTAGGTGAACATGCCGTCGGAGCCGGTGCCGGGGTCGATTCTATGGTCCTGATTTCCCTTGGTACCGGACTCGGCGCGGGCATAATAATCAACGGAAAACTGCTAAGGGGAGCTCTGGATAGCGCTGGTGAAATCGGGTTCCTATCCTCGGTGCAGGACGTCACTCGTCAACCCACTAACGTTGGCCCTTTAGAGGCTAGAGTTTCCGGGACGGCGCTTGAACAGCACGGAGATCCTCGGCAAATCTTTGCACGTGCTCGCAACGGGGACAACTTCGCTCAGGGGCTCGTTAGCTCAATCGCTGACGGTCTCGGGGTTGCAGTCGCAAACGTATTCGCCCTACTAGATCCGGAGCTAGTGGTGCTTGGGGGCTGGATCCCCAGGGAGCGTGACCTGCTACTTGACCGCGTGTGCGAGGTTGCTGCCCGGCTTGCTCCGGGCGCGGCCCTGTTGCTGTGGCCAAGTTGGGTGACGACGCGGCTCTGCTCGGGGCTATCAGCGTCGCCTACCAACTGCTGAATGGCGCTTGAGAGAGCAAAGGCATCAGCGTGGCCCCCGCCGCCTCTAGCTCTTCCTTCGACGCCCAGCTGTAGCAGTAACCTATCACCCCCCGAGGCTGAGCAGCGAGCGCGGCGGCGACTGCCTCGCGAGCGCCGTCGTGGCCGACTTGCCACAGCTGAATGCCTGCCGCCAGGGAACAGCGCAGATCGAGTTGCTGGCTTGCACGTCGGAACTCCTGCGTTGCCCAGGTGGGAGGAAACCCCTCCTGCTCGAAAACGGAGAACTCTGTCGGCTCCTCGAAGTCGAAGTATGCTATTAAAGCTCGCCAGATACGCTGGAGTTCACGAGCATCGTTAGATATCGAGCGTATCATCCTGGCTAAGTCCGCGCCGCCGCCGAGCCTGTGATAAGCAAATGGCTTACACCAGCTCGCATACCGGCTCAACTGCTCTAAGTCTTGGCCCAGAACACGCGCGTACGAAGGTGGCCATACGTCCAGCCATAAGGAGACGCCACGAATTGCACAGACCTTAGCCAGTTCCTCGACTAGGCCGGTCACTGCCTGAGTGCGGCCAACGATGCCGCCGGGCCCCTCCCGACAAATGGTGCAACGGCATCCTAGGGCGTCGACGATACCGTTTGGTCCCCACTCGGGATAGCGAAAGCGGTCTATGAAAACCGCCCTCGGGTTCCATAGCTCGATGACTTCTTCGAGGAGAGCAACGGCGTAAGCGCGTACACGGGGGCGAGCTGCACAGAGCCAGCCCGGAACTGGTTCATCGCTGGCGTTCACGACCAAGTCTGGATTCCCTGAGGTAGCCACACGGCCATTTAGAATCGGTAGCCATGGAACCAAGCTAACTCCACGTTCGTTAGCTACTCTGCGAAGGTCCGACAGTCCCTTTTCCCAATCTATGGATTCTTCACTGGGAGGTGGGACCAAACCTGCTGGGAAATGCTTAGGATCCAACCGCATGTAGGATCCGCCATCTGTTCGGTAAGTCTCTCGGCGCGGATTGTGCGGAAGTCGCCCAGACGGTTGTGGATGCTGTTCCGGCACGTAGGAGACGGCCGGTAACAGTACATTAGCCCCGTAGGCCTCAATCGCAACCTCCACAACACGGTCAGCGCCTTCGTCTACCAACTCATACGGAAAGAGCTGTAACCCGCATAGCAGCAGGTCCTGATCTGCCGGTTTGCCTCGTGCGGTGGACGCAGACATATGTAACGTATCTTGACAGATTTGACCTAGTTTTGTCAAATGTGCTAACATTATTGCCATTTGGATTATCAGGCTAGCTTTGGGTCGAAGTACTCGAGTGCCGCTCTCGTGAGGGAGCTTAACCTCGTCCGGATCGTGGACCAGATTCGTAGTAGGAGGGAGATATCCCGCGCCGAACTTACGGAGGCGGTAGGACTTAGTCGACAAACCGTATCTTCTGCGGTCGCACAGCTGATCTCTGCCGGACTCATACAGGAGAAACCCGGGATGTCAGGGGGACACGGGCGCAGGCCAAAGATGCTCAGTCTTAATGGCGCCGCTGGCAAAGTCGCTGCCATACAGGTAGAGGCCTATCGGCTACGCATCATCATCGCCAACTTGGTCGGTGACCTTGAGCCGAAGTTCGACATAACGCTCGAGGGTGGCCCCACGCTTCGCTCCATGGCCAAGATTCTGGAAGACCTTGCACCTCTGCGCGTGGCCGCCATTGCTGTACCCGGTGTCCGGCAGCCACGAGACGGTCGTATACGTTTGTCCCCAACCGCTCCGGCGCTTGAAGGGCTTCGCCTCGAGCAGGAGCTCATGGACAGTACCGGCATCCAAGTCTTAGTCGAGAACGACGTCAACCTCGCTGCGGTAGGAGAGACCTGGCAGGGGGTCGCCCGAGATACTTCCGACGTCGCCTTCATGTGGATAGGCCCTGGTGTCGGTCTAGGAGTCATCAGCAACGGTGAGATACTGCGAGGAGCGTCCGGCAGCGCAGGGGAGATTGGCTTTCTCCCTGTCCAGCTCGGTGCGGACGGCGAGGATGAGACGCTATTCTTGGAGAAGACCGCGAGCGAGCAAGCCCTTTTAGAGGAAGCTCGTCGGGCTGCACAGGAGGGGGGGACCGGCCTGGCGACCGTTAGTGAGCTGAACCTCGACACGGTCTTTCGGGTTGCCGAGCTCGGGGATCCTAAGGCTAGTCGCATCGAGGGCAACCTCGTCAAGCGCGTCGCTGCGGCCTCCATAGCGGTGATCTCGATCTGCGACCCTGGGTCGTTAGTTCTCGGTGGCAGTGTCGCAGAGGCAGGTGGCGTCCGCTTCGTTGACAAAGTGCAGGAGAGCATCGCTGGTCGCGTACCGGCAGACTTCTCTCTCGAACTTACGGGCCTTGGGAACATGGCGGTTCTCAAGGGCGGCGTTGCAATGGCTCTCTCGAAGGCGCGGAGGGAGCTTGTGTCCGTCACGAAGGAAGGAGTCAGGTGAGACGAGAAGTGGTTGGAGCGACTGTGGTTCATCGTAGAGACGCTGAAGCCTTTATGGAGGGCGACGAGTTCGCACTCAAATATGTGCACTCGGACCGGTTGGTGTTTGCGTATTCAACGCTCCCTCCTGGCGGCCGGTCGGCGCGAGATCCGGGGCACGAAGGAGCCGACGAGGTCGTGTACGTGATCCGGGGACAGATCCTGATCTCCATCGGTGAGGAGGGCAATTTCGTACACCTTGAACAGGGCGACGCTGCGCTCATAGAGGAGTCCGTCCCGCACGTCGTCTACAACCCGGGCCCTGACCAAGCGGAGATGACGTGGTCGACGGCACCGACCCTCGGCCGGGCGGAAAGGCTGCTTGAGGAATGACCGTGCAAGGTCGCGACTCGTCGCAAGGCTTCCGGAGGATCGCGGTAGAGATTGGCGGCACGTTTACGGACTGTGTTTTCGAGTATGACGATGGGCAGCTAAAAACCCTCAAGGTCCCGTCCACGCCTAGCTCGCCGGAGCGCTCGGTGCATGACGCACTGCAGAGGATAACCGCCGAGCTCGGCGGCACGCGGGAGTTCCTGCACGGATCCACGGTGGCAACCAACGCGGTTATCGAGCGTAAGGGAGCCCGCACGGCCTTCGTTACTACCAGCGGATTTCGCGACTTGCTCGAGCTCCAGCGGGGCGCACGGAGTAATGTATACGACCTGCAGTACGTTAAACCAGAACCCTTGGTGCAGAGAGAACACGCGTACGAGCTGCGGGAACGCATCACCCCTGATGGAAGCGTACTCGTCCCGCTAAACGACGAAGATCTCGGCCATACCGCCGAGCGGCTTAGGCGAGCTGGGATCGAGGCGGTTTCTGTGACCTTATTGCACAGTTACGCGAATGACAATCACGAGCGGAGGGTGCGCGAGCTACTCGAAGAGAAGCTGCCTGGTGTCTGGATCGACATCTCGTCTGAGGTGGCTCCGGAGTTTCGCGAGTACGAGAGGGCGTCGACGACTACGATGAGCGCGTATCTGGGACCACGAGTCTCGTCGTACGTTGGAGGCTTGGCCGGCGATCTGCGGACGAGAAAGTTCGATGGCACGTTCCTCATAATGCAGTCTTCGGGCGGTGTTCAAAGGGTCAATGGGGGTTCAGTACGCCCGGTCGAGTTCCTTGAGTCCGGCCCCGTAGCCGGGGTGACAGGCGCCACAAAGATAGCCTCTGGTATCAGCGTGGATTCGCTGATCACCTTTGATATGGGCGGAACCTCTACTGACATTTCGGTGGTTGAGGCTGGAAAACCCAAGTACACGGCGGAGAGCTACCTCGACGGCCTCCCGGTGCGTACTCCCACGGTGGACATTGTCTCGGTTGGGGCGGGGGGGAGTTCCATAGCACGCGTGGACGAGGGCGGACTCCTCCACGTGGGACCTGAAAGTGCCGGTGCCGAGCCCGGTCCGGCCTGCTACGGAAGGGGCGGAACGCTACCGACCGTAACGGACGCGCACGTCCTAAAGGGCGTCATCAGACCCGGCAGCTTTATAGGCGGTGAGTGGAGCCTGGATCTGAGAGCCGCCGAGCGGGCGGTCGGCGAGCTAGCAGAGGTGCTCGGCACCCCGGTCGGCGATGCGGCGGAGGCTATAGTTCGCGTCGCCGACGAGAACACGGTCAACGCTATACGCCTCGTGACCATGGAGCGTGGACTCGACCCTCGCGACTACAGCCTCTTCGCTTACGGAGGGGCAGGGCCGTTGCACGCAGCTACCGTCGCCGAGGAGCTCGGGATAGACGAGGTCATCGTCCCCCCGAGCGCAGGGATGATCTCCGCCTTGGGATTGCTCGTCGCGCCGCTTCAGAGGACCCGAACCGCCACGCGGATTGTCCAAGCCAACCACTGCGACGACCGCGACATCGAGCGTATCTACGAGAGTCTAGAGGACGGGGTGTCCGCGGAGCTGCAGGAGATGGGCGCCACGGCCGAAGACATACGGCTCCAGAGGAACGTCGAAGCCCGTTACGTCGGGCAGGCCTACGAGTTGCCCGTCGAGGTGGGAAGGCCAGTAGATGTTAGAGCGATTATCTCGGCATTTCATGACATACACCGCGAACGATACTCCCAGTCTAGGAGAACCGAACCCGTTGAGTTGGTCTCTTACCGCGTTCGGGGTGAGGTCGCGCGCTCCTTTACCGTCCCCGCGACGACGCTCGACGGACACTCGAAGCGATCCACCGATAACATCCTGCAAAATGGAGAGCGCATGGAAGCGGTCTTCGTCGGACGTAACGCCTTGCGGTCCGGAGAGAGCCTGGAGGGTCCCGTCATCGTCGAGGAGACGAGTTCGGCCTGCTACGTACCGGCCGGTTGGCTTGCCACGGTTGACGAGAATGGAAACCTACGACTTTCGAGGAGAGGCTAATGGGCGCGCAACAGGAGGCCAAAACCGTTCTGGATCCGGCGACCTTCGCGGTACTGACGCGCAATTTCGTCGCCATCGCCCGCGAGATGAGCACGAACCTGATCCACTCGGCGTACTCGCCGGTGATCCGGGAGGCGGCGGACGCTTCCACCGCCTTCTTGGACCATCACGGCCGGGTGATGGCGCAGGCGGAGAACATCCCCCTGCATTTGAACTCTATACCGCCCGCGTTTGCGGCCTGCCTAGCGAAGTTCGGTGCGCCCGGGTCCGAGGATGAGGTCTGGATAAACAACGACCCTTACTCCGGCGGGCAGCACCTCTCTGACATATTTCTTTTCACACCGGTCTTCTATGGTGAAGAACTGCTCGGTTACACGGCCAGCGTCGGGCACTACATCGACCTGGGACACTCGCTGGGGTTCAATCTTCACGCCCGCGACATGTTTGAAGAGAGGATCCGGTTCTCGCCGATGCGGTTCTCGCTGGAACGCGACTGGAACGGCGGGCTGCTGGAGCAGATCATAGCCTCTAACGTGCGCATGCCGCGCTACGTCATAGGCGATATTAATGCCCAACTCACCGCGAACCTCACCGGTGCCGACCGGCTGCGTGCTCTGGCCCAGAAGTATGGCGTCGACACTCTGCTCGTCGCCTATGACCGATACTTAGACTACGCAGAGCACCGGATGAGAGCCCAGATACGGGAGATACCTAACGGGATGTACGAGGCGGAGGATTGGGTAGACGACAACGGACTGGGCTCCGACCCGATACGCATACGCGTTAAGGTAACCGTCTCGGACGAAGACATCACGGCGGACTTCTCCGGCACCGGTGATGAAGTGGAGAGCGCCATCAACTGCCCCAGAGCCTCGACAGTCTCTGCTGTCCTGAGCGCAGTGAAGTGCGCGATGAATAATCCGGACTTGCCCTTAAACGCTGGCTGCTATCGACCGGTGCGGGTTGAGCACATACCGGAAGGCTCCATCTTGAACCCCACGCCTCCCCACGCGGTTGAGGCGCGGGCTCTGCCAGTCATCCGGGTCTTCTCGGCAGTGATAAAGGCGCTTGCCCGGGCAGTGCCCGAGCTCGTCGCGGCTACGGGCTACGACACACGAACGGCCGTGGACCTCCACTACCGCTCGGGAGAGGAGCACGTTGGCTTCTCGGACCTATACGGTGGAGGCTATGGCGCTAGTTGCAGGGCGGACGGCGCCGACCAGATCGACGATCCGCTTGGCAACTGCACTAATACGCCCGTGGAGGCCTTCGAGAACGCCCAAGGGTTCTTCCGGATCACCGAGTATGCCCTGATCCGTGACTCAGGTGGTCCGGGATTCCATCGCGGAGGGCTCGGAGCACGACGGAGCTACGAGATACTAAGCGACGGAGTCTACATGACGGTCTACTCTGACCGGTTCAAGACGCGTCCCGAAGGTCTCGCCGGGGGGCATCCGGGTACCACGGCTCGGATCGACATTTACCGCGCTGACGGAGAGAACGAGTCCTTCCCAAGCAAAGGGTCCACGGTGCTCAACCGCGGCGATCGCGTGACCGTGAGCATCGGCGGCGGCGGCGGGTACGGCGACCCTCTCGACCGACCCCGCCAGGTCGTCGAGAGTGACCTGCGCAACGACCGCGTGAGCCCGGACGCCGCCAGAGAACGCTACGGTTACGAGAGTTAATCCTCAAGGAGGCCAAGATATGGACCGCGATGGACCCACCATGGAGTCCCCCAAGCTTTCATTTCAGGAGGTCACCATGGTCTTCGAAACTGACCACGGTCCGGTAACTGCACTCCGCGACGTGTCCCTAGACATCCTAAGCGGGGAGTTCGTCTGTATCGTCGGTGCATCAGGCGGAGGAAAGTCCACCCTACTCCACATTGCCGCTGGCCTGCGGCAGCAAACGAGCGGGACTGTCATGGTGGACGGCCACCTAGTCCGGGGGCCGGGGCCCGATCGGGCGGTGATATTCCAAGACGACGCCGTGTTTCCCTGGATGCGGGTGGCGCAGAACGTCGAGTACGGACTCAAAGCACAAGGGGTTCCGGCAGCGGATCGGCAGAGTAGAGTCGAGCAGATGATAGAGCTGGTCGGGCTCCAGGGCTGGGGGCCCAGCTACCCTAAGCAGCTCTCGGGAGGCATGCGAAAGCGCGTGGACATCGCGCGGGCCTTTGCCAACCGGCCCGAGGTCGTCCTTATGGACGAGCCCTTCGGCGGGCTCGACGCCGTCACCAAAGAGAGCTTGCAGGTGGAGACGCTGCGGATCTGGGAGAGGGAGCACAAAACCATCCTCTTTGTCACGCATGACCTGGAAGAGGCCGTTTTTCTCGCCGACCGGATCGTTATGTTGCACCGCGGCGAACCGCCTCACATCTATGACAACGACTTACCACGACCGCGCACCGCGGAGCTTCGAACGTCGAGCGAACTGCAGAAACGCCGAGGCGAGCTTTCAAAGCTCCTGGCGGGCCAAGAAATCGAGAGCGGGGCACACTATGGAGCGTAAACCTTCGATGGAAGCATCCAGCGTGCCGACAATCAGCGGAGAAGAGGGACAACAGGCTACCAAGCCTGGAGGAACCCTTCCGCCTTGGCTGCAAGGTATGAGTAGGCGGGTAGTCCCCCTGGTGGTAGTTCTCATTATCTGGGTGATAGTGACGGAGGTGATAGGAGTCAATCCCCTCTTCCTTCCAGGACCGACGCTTATGTGGAGCACCTTTCTTGACATGCTTCCTCAACTGCCCGGCGCTATCCGCTACTCCATGACGATGATCCTGTCTGGGTTCGCTCTGGGTACCGGGGCGGGTGTGCTCTTGGGGCTCGCCATGGCTTACAGTTGGGTGGTCCGCTTCGGGGCCGAGAGCATCACCGACTTCCTAAGACCAGTGCCAATTTTTGCTCTGATCCCGCTCTTCATCTTATGGTTCGGGATCGGCATGATGCCTCAGATCGCGCTCATTGCCTTCGGGTGCTTCGTGATCGTGGTGGTTAACACATCTGAGGCCATCCGGAACGTCAAGCCGCTGTACATGCAGGCGGCCTACACCCTAGGCGCCAAGCGCCGCTATGCCTACCGGACCGTGATCGTGCCAGCGATCATCCCGGAGGTTATCGGTGCTGTTCGGGTTGCCGCGGCGGCTTCCTTCGGGCTGGACGTGGCCGCCGAGTTCCTCGGCGCTCAGCAGGGGCTGGGGCACCTCATGATCAACAACCAGCTTTATTTGAGGACGGAAGGCATCCTTATCCCGATCATCATCTTCTCGCTCCTCGCACTTATGCTGGACACCGTGTTGCGCCGTTCTGGAGACTACTTGACTCGCTGGAGTGAGAGAACCGCCAGCGAGCACTAGAGGAAAGGAGTGACCATGAACAAGCTAACACGCCGGGAATTCCTCCGGGCGACGGGGATGGGTCTCGCCGGAGCGACCCTGCTGGAAGTCGCCGGCTGTGGCCAACGCGGTGGCGGACAGGGGGCGACTCCGCTCACGGTGGGTGTCCTCCCCTTCCTCGACTACACCGGTTGGGTGGCCACGAGCGAGTTGGGAATTGACAAGGAGCAGGGCATAGAACTGACCATTCAGTCCTTCCCGCTGGAGCCCAATGAGGTTCAGGCCTTCGAACGTGGCGCGGTGGACATCGCGAGCGGTGCGCTCGGGTCGCTCATTCCGCTGATTCCAAAGGCGAAAACGTTAAGGTTGGTCGGCAACCTCACCCAATTCAGGGGTTTCGCCTTCATAGTTCGCAGAGAGGATGGTTTCAATACGTACCAGAGCCTCGCCAATGGGCTTTCACCAGAGGAGGCTCGCAAACAAGCCATAGCCCAGATGAAGGGCAAGTCCATCGTCACTATACCTTCCAGCTTCGAGGCGACCATAGTCGCCACGCTATCCCAGGCAGGACTATCCAAGGAAGATGTGAATATACAGTCGTTCAATGAATCGTCCTCTGCGTCGATAGCATTCTTCCGAGGCGAGGGCGACATCTTCCTCGGTGGTTTGCCGGAAACCGTGAAGCTGCTGACCGACGAGAACGCAAAAGATTACACCACGCTGGTACGCAACGAGCAGATGGGACCAGCAGGGCTATGGTTCTCTAATTTTGCGGTCTCCGAAGAGTTCCTGCAGCAAGACCGTGAAACGGTGATGAAGGTGCTCGCCGTTTGGTACCGCACCGTGCGCTACATCCGGGAGCGGCCTGACGAGGCTATGCAACCGATGGTCGACTACCTCTCTCAGGAGACCGGTGGGGCAATGGATCTCGAGCAGGCGAAGGAACAGGTCCCCGAGTTCGTGTACTTCCAGACTCTTGAGGAAAGTAAGGACACAGTGTTCAACAGCCAGTCTCAGACCTACTGGCGCAAGGCCGCCGATTATATGGTCGAGCAAAATCAGGAGCTCGAGAAAATTCCGAAAGACTTCGATCTAAACTGGGTCGTTCAAGAGGAGGTGTTTAACGAACTCCTGAAGAACCAGAAGCTCGTCGACTGGATCAACAAACCTCTCTGAGGCCTGAGGTCGCTGACAGCGCATTCATGGGAGGGAAGGAACCGCGGGCCCACAGTACTACGCTCAGCGACGTAGAAGTTACGGTGACCGTGGCCCTGAGCTTGCCAACGGACAAGCTGGAGGTGGGCACCCCGGTCATGGAGGCCGCGCCTGGCCCAGGCGGAGGAGCTGAGCCGGAAGCAGGTTAGCTCGGGAGGAGTCGCAGAAACAGGTGTCCCGTCGACAGGAAGACATACCATGACCGGCCGCATGTACGAAGAGATCCGCCAACAACCTGACGTGCTCGCCGAGATCTTGCACGAAGGCTGGGGTTCGGTTCACGCTGCGGCTCGCAACCTTCGCAACCGCGGCTTCAGGTTCGTGATGATCGCGGCTCGAGGCACCTCCGACAACGCGGCGCTGTACGCTAAGTACCTCTTCGAGATACGCCTGGGTGTGCCAACGGCCCTGGCTTCTCCCTCGACGTTCACCCTCTACGGACGTACGATGGACCTAGAGAACGTCTTGGTCATCGGCATCAGCCAGTCCGGGGAGAGCAAGGATGTCCTTGAGGTCGTGCGTAAGGCGCGGGAGCTGGGAGCTACGACCCTCTCCGTCACCAACGAAGAGGCTTCCTCGCTGGCCCAGATCGCCAACTCTCACCTGTGGTTGCGCGCCGGATCCGAGCGGAGCGTCGCTGCGACCAAGACCTACACCGCGGAGTTACTGACGCTGTATCTGCTGGTGGCGGCACTGGACGGGGCGGAGCAACCCGAACCCGTAACCGCTCGGTTACCGGACCAGGCTCGCCAAATCTTGGAAGCAGGCTGGGAGGATGTCTCGCGCTACCGGTACGCCGAGTACATGACCATCGTCTCCAGGGGTTACAATCTCGCCACCGCTAAGGAGGCCGCCCTCAAGCTCATGGAGACTACCTACGTAGTGGCCGAGGCCTTCTCGGCGGCCGACCTCAGGCACGGTCCCATAGCCATGATTGGCCGGGACTTCCCCGTGATTGCAATCGCTTCGTCCGGCAAAGCCCAACCGAGCATGAGTTCCCTCGTCGAGAACCTCGGGGACCGCGGAGCGGAACTCGTGGTGATCAGCGACGACAGCACTATGCTAGATAAGGCGTCGGCGAAGTTTGCGATGCCGGATTCGCTCCCCGAAGAGTTATCCCCGGTCCTCTACGCGATACCCATCCAGCTACTTGCAGAGAACCTGGCTCGTCTGAAAGGGCTCAGCCCGGACGCCCCTCGGGGACTAAGTAAGGTGACAGAAACCTGGTGACCTAGGGGCGGTGGCCTTCGTAACCTGGGGGTTGTCTACACCGACCCACGAATGCGGAGGCAAGCTCTATGATAGCCGATGATTCGCTGGTCGTTAGCCTCAAGCTAGTGGACCGCATACCTCAGCGAAGGTGAACAGGCCGGAGTCGAGGAGAGGAGACACCGATGACCAACGACGCGCTCATCGAGGAGATTAACTCGGTATACCGTCGGCTGAGTGCTGCCACGGAGGATCTGGTGAGAGCCGACTGCGAGCTCGCCGAGTACGTCCGGAGGGTCCGCCTGGACAACGCCGAGGCCATCCTGGAGGCTAAGAACGAGAGGACAGCAAGCCTTTACCTCGACGGCCTACTCGACACCGACGAGCATCGCCGCCTGGAGGCCGACCGGACGAGGGCGGAGCTCGACCACCAACATGCAAGGCGTGAGGTGGACCGGCTGCACCTAATCGTTCGGTTGCTGGAAACTCAAGCGAGAGAAAGAATACGAGGATGAGCGGAGGGAAGGTAAACAAGAGAGCCGACACCTTTGCCTGAGCCAGAAGCGCAGGAGGCCTTCGCTTACACCGACGGGACATCTACCGGCTCCCGTGGTCCCGGAGGCTACGGGCCCGTCATGACGTGGAAGGGGAAGACCGAGGAGATCAGCGGCGGCGAGCAGGACACCACCAACCTAAGGATGGAGGTGACCGCTGCGTGTGTCGCCCTAGAGATGATTAATGAGAGACATAAAGTAACCGTCTACTCCGACTCGTCCTACCTCGTCAACTGCATGAAGAGGGGCTGGTACGAAAAGTGGCGAGAGAACGGATGGCTCAACTACGTCAAGGAGCCGGTAGCGAATAGAGATTTGTGGGAAAAGCTCTTGGAAGCGACACAGCGCCACCGGGAAGTGCGATGGAGGAAAGTCAAAAGACACTCCAAGACCGGAGGCCCGCATAAGACCGGGAACGATCAGGCCGACGAGCTCGCCGTGGCCACTAAAAAGGAGGCAACGAGACCGTTACCATCATATTGTTGCCAAACCACAAACACAGGAGAGCTCAGGTTTCGTGCCGTGCTCACGGAAAACGGGACCCAGCGGGTAGAATTGGTCAGAGCTTAGAGAAAGGAGGCGCGGCGCGGGTTCTGAACTCTGGTGGAGCGACCCGCGCCACAACTCATGGAGAAGAGTCTATCATCGTCGGGTGACTACCGTGTGCGGCAGGCGAAACGTCACCTAGTATTGGATGTCTTTCTCCGCCGCGGAGCGGCTTGGAAGCACGTTCGGGACGTACGCGAGCGCTGGCGGGTTGAAGCTCAAACACGTATGCCACCACCGTATCACCACTCTGAATACACCCCAGAGTTATTAGATCCGCGGCCCGAAGAGGAGTTTGGAGAGGA
>Ga0126312_10001821_pt1 | contig 14086 bp, 15 predicted proteins | sample Plot104A_FD_92537 | JGI IMG/M metagenome (GOLD analysis project Ga0126312, IMG submission 92537) | Serpentine soil microbial communities from UC McLaughlin Reserve, CA, USA - Plot104A | ecosystem: Environmental > Terrestrial > Soil > Grasslands | place: USA: UC McLaughlin Reserve, Lake County...
GGAGAACGGCGACGACTCGTTCAGCGAGCTCAACCGCGTCACGCCCGGCATGAACGGCGGCTGGGTGCAGGTCGCCGGCCCGATCGAGCGGGTCGCCCAGTTCAAGGAGATCGAGACGACGTTCGGGGGCCGAAACCTCCAGCAGCTCCGCTGGCCGCCGTCGAACATCGCGGATACGCCCGCGGAGGCGCGCTCGCGGCTCTTCATGCTGCCGGGCGCCCACTATGTCGACCCGGCGTTCAGCTGGAAGTGGGAGGTCGCACCGGGCGGGATCGGCTTCGTCACCGGACGCGGGCTCGGCCCGCAGTACGAGGGCGACCTCTTCATGGGCGCTGCGACGACGGCGAACCTGGAGAACGGCTATCTCTTCCACTTCAACCTGACGGGGAACAGGCGCAACATCGCCGTCGACGACCCGCGGCTCGAGGACCGCGTCGCGGACAACCTCGCCAAGCATGAGATGACGGAGAGCGAGAGCCTGCTCGCGGGCCGCGACTTCGGTGTCGTCACCGACATCGAGACCGGACCCAACGGAAACCTCTTCGTGGTCTCCCTGACCGGCGGCGCCGTCTACGAGATCTTCCGGCGCTGACCGGTGTCCGGCGGTGGGGACGCGGTCGCGCGCCCCCACCGCCGGGTCTACAATCGCGCTCGTGAGGCTGGTCGCGTTCGTCGTCTGCGCGATCGTCGCCGTGTTCGCAACGGCGGCGGGCGGATCGGCGGGCACCGCGCGTGCGTGCGCGGCGACGGCACCCGACGGCTTCGGCCCGTTCGGGCGCGGGATGCCGCCGGTGCGCGCGAAGATCGGGCGCGGCCACGTGCTGACGGGCGTCGTCCTCTCGACGATCAACTGCGCCCCGCTCCGGCGAGCCGCGGTGCAGCTTTGGCAGGCGAACCGCAACGGCGTCTACACCCGCGCCGGCAGCGCGACCGTCTTCACGGGCCGCGACGGCCGCTTCCGGTTCGAGGGCCCCTTCCCGGCGTCATACGAGGGGCGGCCGCCGCACATCCACATCCGCGTGACCGCGCGCGACCACATCCCGCTGCTCGCGCGCTACGAGCCGGCGCGCGGCGAGCGTCGCGGGACGATCCGGCTCGTCCTGCGGCCGGCCGAACTCTAGGCGGAGTCGCACTCGGCGCCGACGGCGGAGCTCGCGTACACCGAGGCCGGAACTGGGCCGCCGGTCGTCCTCCTGCACGGCCTCGGCTGCCATCTCGGGTACTGGCTGCGGCTCTTTCCCCTGCTCGACGGCGTCCGCGCGATCGCGCTCGACTTCCGCGGGCACGGGTTGAGCGCGCATCGCAACTCGTACCGGTACGAAGACTACGAGCGCGATCTCCTCTCGCTCCTCGACCGGCTCCGGCTCGACCGGGTGGCGGTCGCCGGCCACTCGCTCGGCGGCTACGTCGCGCTCCTGGCGGCCACGCGAAGCGACCGGATCGACCGGATCGTCGCGATCGACGTCAAGAGCGACTGGACGGAGGCAGATGCGGCGGCGGCCGCGCGCGCGGAGCCGGCGGTCCAGCGCGCCGAGCCGGAGCGCGAAACGCTGGTCGCGCGTCTCGTCCGCGGGCTGGCGCCGGCGGTGCTCAGCGACGACGAAGTCGAGACGCTCGCGGAGCGGTCGATCGAGCCGGTCGACGGCAGCTGGCGGTTCCGCTGGGACCGGCGCGTGCTCGCGACCGAGCCGGTCGAGCCGTTTGCGTTCCTCGCCCGCGTTCGCTGCCCGGTGGCGGTCGTCGCGGGGTCCGACAGCGACGTGATGCCGCCGGAGAGCGCGCAGCGGTTCGGAGACGCGATCCCGGAAGCGACGGTCGAGGTCGTCGAGGGCGCCGGCCACCACGTCGAGCTCGACGCGCCCGAGCTGCTCGCGCGCCGGATCATCGAGTGATGCGGCCGGGGACGGCGCCGGAGCGAGCGCCGCCCCCCGGACGCGGCCGCTACGAAATGAGCGCCTTGAACCGCTCGTCCTCGCGGAGCGCGGCGAAGTCGTCGTCCTCCGCGGCGTTCTTCTTGAACGCCGGCCAGGCATCGACTGCGGCGCCGAGGTGGGCGAGCGCATCGTCGGAGCGGCCGAGCATGCTCTCCATGCACGCGACGTTGTAGAGCCCGAGCGCATTTCCGGGGTACTCCTCGAGCATCGCGTGGCAGGCGGCGAGCGCGCCCTCGTAGTCCTTCTCGTTGTAGAGCGCGAAGAACGGCGCGATCACCTCACCGGGGCTCGGCCTGTATGCCTCACCGGGCGTGCCGCCGACGGCGAGCACGATCGTGCCGTCCTCGGTGGCGACCGCGCCTCGCTTCGAGGCCGGGTCGCGGACGAAGACGGCGGTGCCCTGCGGCGCGTCGACCTCCTCGCCGTCGATCGTGAACGTCGCGCCGCCCACGACGACGACGTACAGCTCCTCGTGCCGGCTGCTGCCGGGCCCGAGCTCGTCGTGCTCGCCGATCAACCGCTCGCCCGCCTTCGGCTGGCGCACGGCGCTCGTGCCGAACGAGCGGATGTCGAGATCGCGGCGCAGACGGATCCGGGCGCGCGTGTCGGTCTCGCTCGTCTCTCCCGCCTCCTGCAACGACAGGACGGCGAAGGATGCGGCTGTGGTGGCTGCCATCGAGAAAATCTCCTCTCGAAGTCGAGTATCTTGACGTGGAGGTACATCGGCGATGACTCTAAACGCTGCGACTTCCGCTCGGCATGGAGATATCTCAGATCGAGACTTTTGGCGCCTCGCGCGCCGTGCTGCATCATGGACGGATCCCTTCCCGCGGCGATCTCCACAGCCTCGAGCGCGCCTACGCGGCAATCGTTGCCGACGCCCGGGTTGCGATCGCGGCCGGCGACGAGCCCGACGGCGACGCCCTTCGAACGCGAATCCGCGCCGCCGGCGGGGGCGCGGATGCCGAACGCAAGGCGCTGCAGCAGCTCGAACGCGTGCTCGCGGTCGGCCGCGCGCGAGCGCTCGTCAGGCGCGAGCCTGCCGCTCCACCCTCCGCGCCGGCGCGGCGGCCGCGCGCGCTCCTCCGCTCGCGCCCGACGATCAGCGGGAACATGGAGGTGCGCCGCGAAGGATCGGCCGAGGCCGCGGCGCTCGCCTGGGACGCAGCGCCGGCCGTCGCGCACTGGGAGGTGCGCGTGAGCGAGCGCCCCGACCCGCGCGGCGAGTACGTCGTCCGCGACACACTGACGGTTTCGCCGCCCGCGACGAGGGTCGAGCTGCCGCTCGGCGATGCGCCCCTGCGCGTGCACGTCCTCGGGCGGAGCCGCGACGGCCGCCTGCTGCGGCGCGCGCTGATCTCGGCGCTCACGCGCGAAACGTGGAGCGAGCGCTGGCAGCGCCGCGCCAGCGCCGCCTGACGTCGTACCTGCGGCAACCTCCGATCGTCCTCGGGGACGACCGAAGATCGTCCGCGGCGCCGAGGGCGTGCTTCGTACGCTCGAACCACGACGACAAGCTTCTTCGAAAGGTGGTTCTGATGGTGGCTTCGGCAAGACGGAGGTGGTGGGCGCTCGCGCTCCTGAGCGTCGTGCAGTTCATGGTCGTGCTCGACATCGCGATCGTGAACGTCGCCCTGCCCTCGATACAGATCGATCTCGGGTTCTCGCAGGAGAACCTGCAGTGGGTGATCAGCGCGTACGCGCTCGTCTTCGGCGGCTTCCTGCTCCTCGGCGGACGGGCGGCCGACCTGCTCGGACGCCGGCGGGTGTTCCTCGTCGGCCTCGTGGTCTTCACCGCCGGGTCGCTGCTCGCCGGCGTCGCGTGGAGCGAGGCGTCGCTGATCGGCGCGCGGACGGTGCAGGGGCTCGGCGCGGCGATCATCTCGCCGGCGGCGCTCTCGATCCTCACGACGACGTTCGGCGAGGGTCGCGAGCGCAACATCGCGCTGGGCGTCTGGGGCGCGGTGGGCGGCTTCGGCGCGGCCGCGGGCGTCCTCCTCGGCGGCGTGTTCACCGACGCGCTCAGCTGGGAGTGGATCTTCTTCATCAACATCCCGATCGGGATCGCCGCGATGGCGCTCGCCCCCGTGCTGCTCGGGGAGAGCCGCGACCGGCGCGCCCAGAGCTTCGACGCCCTCGGCGCGGTGCTCGTCACGGGCGGCCTCTCGACCGCCGTGTTCGCGATCACGCAGGCCAACGACTACGGGTGGACCTCCGCCAGGACGATTGGTCTCTTCGCCGCGGCGGCCGCACTCCTCGGCGGCTTCCTCGTCGCGGAGACCCGGGCGAAGGATCCGCTGATGTCGTTCTCGATCTTCCGCATCAAGACCGTCAGCGGCGCGAATGTGGCGGGCTTCATCCTCGGCACGGCGCTCTTCTCGATGTTCCTGATGCTGACGCTGTACATGCAGCAGGTGCTCGGCTACTCGGCGATGAAGACCGGGATCGCGTACCTCGCGGTCGCCGGGACGTCGATCGTCTGGGCGGCGGTGGCGTCGCAGCTCGTGACGAAGGTGGGCGTGAAGCCCGTGCTCGTGACCGGCATGAGCCTCCTCACCGTCGGGCTGCTCTACTTCACCCAGGTGTCGGTCGACGGCTCGTACCTCGGCGACCTGCTCCCGGGCTTCCTCGTGATCGCGATGGGGATGTCGTTCTCGTTCGTCCCGATCTCGATCGCCGCGCTGGCCGGGATCGAGGCGAAGGACGCGGGGCTCGCCTCCGGGCTGATCAACACGTCGCAGCAGATCGGCGGTGCGCTCGGGATCGCGGTGCTCTCGTCGGTGGCGGTCGCGCACACGACCTCGGCCGCGAAGGCGGGCGATTCGCAGGCGGCCGCGCTGACGACGGGCTTCCACGCCGCGTTCTGGGTCGGCGCCGCGATTGCGGCGGTCGGCGTCGTCGCGTCGGCCGTCCTGATCCGGCGCAACGAGCTCGAGCGCGCGCCCGCGCTGGACGCGGTTCCGGTCGCGGCGTAGCGCGTCATGGCTGCGGGCGCCCCCTCGCGGGGTGCCCGCAGCCGCGCCTGCCCCGTACGATCTCGCTCGATGGAGAGCTCGGAGCACACGGTCGACGCCCGGCACCAGGCGCTCCTCGCGGCGATCCCGGATCTGATGTTCCGGCTGCGCAGCGACGGGACGTACCTGGAGTTCGCCGGCGACCTGTCGCGGCTCGCGACACCGCACGATGCGCTCGTCGGCTCGAACATGTTCGACATCCTCCCCGGCGAGGTCGCGGTCACCTTCATGCGCTGCGTGGCCGAGGCCGTCGCGAGCGGCGACCTCCGGGTCGTCGAGTACGAGCTGCCGACGGTGAGCGGCGACCTCCGCCAGTTCGAAGCGCGCGTCGTGCCGATCCCCGAGCAGGCGGACGAGGTCGTGGCGATCGTCCGCGACGTGTCCGAGCAGCGCCTGGCGGAACAGGATCTGCTCGAATCCCGCGCGCGCCTCGTCAGCGCCGGCGAGCAGGAGCGACGGCGGCTCGAACGCGACCTGCACGACGGCGCGCAGCACCGGCTCCTGACCGCGAACCTCCACCTCCACGTCGTGCGCCGCTCGCTCGAGTCGAACCGCGATCGGGCCGCCCAGGCGCTCGAGACCGCGCAGGCGGAGCTCGCCGCGGCGATCACCGAGATCCGGGAGCTCGTCCGCGGCCTCCAGCCCGCCGTCCTCGCCGCCGACGGGCTCGGCCCGGCGATCGCAGCGCTCGCGGAGCGTGCGGCGCAGCCGGTCGAGATCGTCGAGCTCCCGGACGACCGCCTCGACGAGCCGCTCGAGCGCGCCCTCTACTACTTCGTCGCCGAGGCGCTCGCCAACGCCGCGAAGCACGCGCAGGCGACGACGGTCACGGTCCGCGTGTCGACGGCCGACGGAGCCGCCGTCGCCGAGGTCGCGGACGACGGCATCGGCGGGGCCAGGGCCGCGCCCGAGGGCGGGCTGGCGGGTCTCCGCGAGCGGGTCGCGCGCCTGGGCGGCGAGCTCTCGATCGAGAGCGAGCCGGGAGCCGGCACGCACCTGCGAGCGGTGATCCCGCTCCCGACGGCGTGAACGGTGGGGTGCCCCGGCCGGGGCACCCCACCGCCGCGGCTACGAGTTGTTCAGGGTCAGGAGCGAGTCGACCGTCGCCGTCGCCGAGCCTGCCGGGCGAATGACGTACACGATCCCGCCTGACGCCGGGATCCACGCCCGCTCGAACTGCTCGCGGTCGTAGAGGTGCTTCACGTCGCGGTCGAGCGGCGAGGCCGGGTCGTTCACGATCACCTGCTTGCCGTCGCCCGTGAAGCCCTCGATCACCGCGAGGTGGCCGTTCGTGCTCTTGATGTCCGCGCCCGTGAGCTTGTTCGAGGAGAAGGCAATCGACGCGACGAGCGGGACCCCCGCCCTCACGAACGCCTCCGCCTCGGCGAGGTTGTGGAGCTGCGTGACGTCGGCCACGAGTCCGCGCGCGGCGGCATACGCGGTGTTGAACGGCCAGTTGCCGGCCCCGTTGTAGTGGTAGTCGTAGACGTAGCGCGCGGTGTAGTCGACCCACGGATCCGGGAAGCCGACCGAATCGGTCTCGTCGTCGTCCGGCGCGTAGTCGGCGATCGGGAACAGCCGCGCGTCCCAGTAGCCGACCACCATCGACGTCGACGTCGGGCTGCACCACGCCTCGCCGCCGTTGTCGAACTCGGGGTACTCGCCGTGGTGGATCTCCTGCGAGTACTGCGGAACCCCGAGGTCGACGGGCGTACCGGTCATGGTCGTCTTGCTCGGGAAGGTGTTCTTCTGGTTTCTGAGGTTCGACGCGACGGCGCTCAGGCGGCTGACGGTCGGGGTCGCGGTCGAGCCGACGCGGCGGTAGAGCGTGAGCTGGAGCTTGTACTCCGTCGCCGGATGGTCTTTCGCGATGAACGTGTCGATCGCGACGTAGCCGTCCGCGTTCCCCTGCCCGCCGACCGAGGTGCGGTGGAAGTCGGAGTCGCCGTAGGCCCAGCGGCCCAGGACGTACCACTTCGTGGCCCAGTGACCGTCGTCGAAGCGCGGCATCACCTCGACCTCCACCCACGTTCCCGCGGGCGTCTTCGCGTTCCACGAGGCGACGAGCTGGTTGTACGGGAACTGCACCTCGTAGACGCCGGAGGTCCAGCGGCCGTAGGCGTAGTCGCCCGAGCCGTCGGCGCCGTCGCCGTTGTAGTTCGCATGCGGATCGGTGTAGCCGTGCAGGACGCTCAGGCCGCTCGTGGCGAGCGAGAGCGAGCCGCCCGAGAGGACAGCGCCGACTCGCGACGAGTCCTGGGCGCCGAACGAGAAGGTGTGGAAGTTGACGGGGAACGGTTGAGCAGCGTCCGCAGGAGCGGCGGCGGCCAGCGCGAGCGCGGCGGCCGCGGCGACGGTGAGTACGACGTGGCGGGTCATGGCGGCGACCATACGCCAATCATCGGTTGCAAACCACTCGCTCACGATCCGTGAGGCCGATGCCGTAGCCTGCCGCCGTGATCGTCCGGACCGTGCGCGGCGACATCGAGGCGGCCGCGCTCGGGCCCTGCGACGCGCACGAGCATCTCTTCCTCGTCACGCCGGCGCAGCCGGGCGACGACCTCGCAGACGTGGAGAAGGCGATCGAGGAGGCGCGGACGCTCGCCGACGCGGGAGCGCGCGCGCTCGTCGACTGGACGCCGATCGGCGTCGGCCGCGATCTCGACGGTCTCACGCGTGTCTCCGAGGCGACGGCGCTCAACATCGTCGGCGCGACGGGGCTCCACCGCGAGGTGCACTACCACGCCGACGATCCGCTGCGCGCCGCCTCGGTCGACGATCTCGCTTCGCGCTTCGAGGCCGACCTCCGCGAGCGCTGCGGGATCGTCAAGGTCGGCGCGAGCTACCACCGGGTGACGCCGTTCGAGGCGAAGGCGTTCGCGGCCGCCGCGGCGGCGCACTCGCGGACGGGAGCGCCGGTATGCGTGCACACGGAGCACGGGACGATGGGGCTCGCGCTCGTCGAGCGCCTGGGGGCGCTCGGCGTTCCCGCCTCGTCGATCGTGCTCGCGCACCTCGACCGCAACCCGGACGCGGGCGAGCACGCCGAGACGGCGGCGGCCGGCGCGTGGCTGCAACTCGACGGCCCCGGGCGCACGAAGTACTGGCCCGACTCGACGATCCTGGCGCTGATCGGAGACCTCGCGGAACGCGGCCACGCAGGGCGGCTCCTGCTCGGCGGCGATACCGGCCGCGCGTCGTCGATGCGCGCCTACGGCGGCGGCCCCGGCCTCGACTACGTCTTCGCCCGCTTCAAGCCGCGCCTCGAGCGCGAGCTCGGCGACGAGCTGTCGCACCGGATCTTCGTCGAGAACCCCGCGCGCGCGTTCGCGTTCGATCCGCTCTAAAGCGAAGCGCGGACGCGGCGCGCGCCCTCGACCATGTTCGCGAGCTTGCGCGTGGCGGCCCACCGCGCGGTCTGCGACAGGCCGCAGTCCGGTGACACCGACAGGCGCTCCGGCGGGACGAGCGCGAGGCAGCGGCGGATCCGCTCCTCGACGTCCTCCGGCGACTCGACGTAGGAGCTCTTGACGTCGATCACGCCGACACCGACATCCTTTCCCGCCTCGGCGATGGCGCCGATCACCTCCAGCTCCGCGAACTCGCGGCTCGCCATCTCCAGGTGCAGCTCGTCGACCGTGAGGCGCAAGAACGCCGGAAACATCGGCGCGTACCGACGCGGTGCGACGGCGCGCGCCTTGAAGTTGCCGAAGCAGAGGTGCGTGCCGAGATAGGCGCGGCCGACGACCGGCTCGACCGTGCGGTTGAAGAGGTCGACGAGCCGGTCGACGTCCTCGCGCCACGCGTAGCAGCTCATCGACGGCTCGTCGACGGTCACGATGGCGCAGCCCGCGTCGACCACCCGCACGAGCTCGTCCCGCACGGGCGGGAGGAGCGCGTCGGCGACCGCCCACCGGTCGGGGTAGGCGCCGCCCGGCTCGATCCTCCCGGCGAGCGTGTACGGGCCCGGGATCGACGCCTTCAGGAGCGGCCCCCCGGGCGGCGCGAGCTCGACCAGCCGCCGGTACTCCTCCACCACTCCCAGGCCGCGCGGTGCGCCGAGCTCGCCGGCGATCCGGTGGCGGCCGCGCTGGTCGTGCGCGGGCGGCCCGAAGCGGCGCGGCGACTCGCGCTCGAGCTCGAGCCCAGAGAGGAAGGCGTAGAACGAGAGGTTGAAGTCGAAACGTGTCTGCTCACCGTCGGTGATCACGTCGAGGCCGGCCCGCCGCTGGTCGACGATCGCGACCGTGACGGCGTCGCGCGTCGCCTCCTCGCGGTCGTCCGGGCCGAGCTCGTCGAGGTGCGCGGCGGCGAGCTCGAGCCAGCCGGGGGACGGGTGGCTGCCGACGACCGTCGTCCGGATCGGGTCGTGCGGCACGCGGCCAGTCTACGGCTGTTGCAGCCCCGTCTAGACAGCTATACAGTCGAGGCGTGGCGGGGCCGTTCGACCTCAGCGGGCGCCGCGTCGTCGTCACGGGCGCGTCCAGCGGCATCGGCGCCTCGATCGCCTCCGCGTTCGCCGCCTCGGGCGCGCGCGTCGCTGGGATCTCACTCGACGGCGGCGCGCCCGTCGACGGCATCTTCGTCGCCGGCGACACGGGCGACGTGGACGCGGTCGAGGGCCTCGCGCGGCGCGTCGAGGAGACCTGGGGCGGGATCGACGTCTGGGTCAACAACGCTGCGCGCCTCTTCCTCAAGCCGCTCGTCGACACCTCGGACGAGGAGTGGCACGAGCTCCTGCGCGCGAACCTCCACGGCTACTTCTACGGCTGCCGCGCCGCCGCGCGCGCCATGCTCGCGCAGCCGCGCGGACGGATCGTGAACGTCAGCTCGGCCGCCCGGATCCTCGCCGTCCCGGGCTTCACCGCCTACACCGCCGCGAAGGGCGCGATCGAGGCGCTGACGAAGACGCTCGCGCTGGAGCTCGCGCCGCACGGGATCACGGTCAACGCCGTCGCGCCGGGGGCGATCGACACGCCGATGAACGCGATGGCATACACGGCCGAGGTCCGGCGCACCTACCACGAGCGGATCCCGATGCAGCGGATCGGAACGGCGGACGAGGTGGCCGGTGTCGTCCTCTTCCTCGCCTCGGACGCGGCGCGGTACGTGACGGGGCAGGAGCTGGTCGTCGACGGCGGGCTCACGATCAACGGTGCGGTCGGCCATGCCCCGGGTTGAGACGCTCGTGGACGGGCTCGACCATCCGGAGGGCGTCGCCTACGACGCGCGCGACGGCGCGGTGTGGGCCGGCGGCGAGGCCGGGCAGCTCTACCGCGTCGACATCGGCGCGCGCACCTACGAGGAGGCGGGGCGGGCGCCCGGCTTCGTGCTCGGCCTCGCCGTCGACGGGCGCGGGCGCGTTGCCGTCTGCTGCGAAGGCGCAGGCTCGCTGTGCGTGCTCGAAGACGGCGCCGTGCGAACCCTGCGCGAGGGGCTGCGGAGGCCGAACTACGGTGCGTTCGGGCCCGACGGGACGCTCTACTTCTCGGACTCCGGCGACTGGGGGCGCGACGACGGCCGCGTGTTCCGCCTCTCGCGCGACGGCGGGATCGAGCTCTTGTCGGAGGCGCTCCCGCACTTTCCGAACGGCTGCGCGGTCACGGCCGACGGGCGCTACCTCTGGATCGTGGAGTCGTTCGCGCCGACCGTGAATCGGGTCGATCTCGAGACGGGCGAGCTCGAGGAGGTGACGCGGCTCGACGGGACGGTCCCCGACGGGGTCGCGCTCACCGACGACGGCGGCGTCGTCGTCTCGTGCTACCGGCCCGACAGGATCGTGCACATCGACCGCGACGGCCGCCTCGAGATCGTCGCCGAGGATCCGCAGGGAACCGTTCTCGCCGCGCCGACGAACATCGTCTTCGTCGGCCCGGCGCGCGACCGCCTCGTGTCGGCGAACCTCGGCCGCTGGCACCTGACGCTGATCTCCGAGACGGGGCTCCGCGGCGCGCCGCTTCACTATCCCGAGGTGTGGGCGGCGGACGCGCCCGCGCGTTCCTCGGGCGGGGGACGCGCGTGAGCAGCTTCGTGCCGCGCTATTACGAGATCGAGCAGGCGCTGCGCGCGCGCATCGACACGCTCGAGCCGCACTCGCCCTTGCCGTCCGATGCGGCGCTCGTCGAGGAGTTCGGCGTCTCGCGGATGACCGCGCGCGGTGCCGTGCAGCGGCTCGTCCACGAGGGGCTGGTCTACCGCGTGCCGGGGCGCGGGACCTTCGTCGCCGACCGGCGCGCGCATCGGTCGGCGACGCACATCCTGTCGTTCAGCGACGAGATGCGGCGGAAGGGCAAGGAGCCGAGCTCGCGCGTCGTCGAGAGCGGGCGGCGGGCGGCCACCGGGACGGAGCACGAGCGGCTCGGTGTCGACGAGGTCGTCGTCCTCCGGCGCGTCCGCCTCGCCGACGGTGAGCCGATCGCGCTGGAGACGGCCGTCTTCCCCGCGCGCGTCGCCGGCGTCCTCGGCGCGGACCTCACTCGGTCGTCGCTCTTCGACGTGCTCGCGAAGGCGGGAACGGTCCCGACGGCCGGGCGCGCCGTGCTCGCCGCCGAGGCTGCGACGGCGGAGGACGCGAAGCTGCTCGAGATCAAGAAGGGCGACCCGCTGCTCGTCGAGCGCCGGCTGATCCGCGACCAGGACGGCGAGCCGCTCGAGATGACCGAGAGCCGGTACGTCGGCCCGCGCTACGGGCTCGACGTCGACTTCGACGTGGAGCTCCCGCGCTGATGCTGACGGAGACGATCGAGCTGTCTGCGGGAGACCTGCGCGTCCACGTGCTCCCGGAGCGCCAGCCGCAACACGGCTGGTCCAGCTCGCTCCCCGCCCGCGACGTCGCGGTCGCGGGGTCCGTGGCGCGGGCGCGCGTCGTCGAAGCGGAGGTTGGCCGCCTGCCGGTGCTCGCGCCGGGAGAGCAGCGGCTCACGGAGCTGGACATCCGCGTGGAGGCGAGTTGAGAGCGGGAGTCGTCGGGACGGGGTTCATCGGCGCCGTCCACGTCGACGCGCTCCGGCGGCTCGGCGTGGAGGTGGCGGGCGTCGTCGGGTCGTCGCCGGAGCGCGCGGAGGCGAAGCGGCTCGGGCCGGTCTACGAGAGCTACGAGGCGCTGCTCGCCGACGACTCGGCCGACGTCGTGCATCTCACGACCCCGAACCACCTCCACTATCCGCAGGCGAAGCAGGCGCTCGCAGCGGGGAAGCACGTCGTGTGCGAGAAGCCGCTTGCGACGACCGCCGCGGAAAGCGCCGAGCTGCTCGAGCTCGCGGAGCGCTCCGGGCTCGTGCACTGCACGAACTTCAACATCCGCTTCTACCCGATGGTGCAGGAGGCGCGGGCGCGCGCGCAGGGCGGCGAGCTGGGCGAGATCTGGAACGTCCACGGCGGCTACCTGCAGGACTGGCTACTGCATGCGACCGACTGGAACTGGCGCCTCGACCCCGCGCGCGGCGGCGGCCTCCGCGCGGTTGGGGACATCGGCTCGCACTGGCTCGACCTCGTCCAGTTCGTGACGGGGCTCGAGGTGGAGGCCGTCTTCGCCGATCTCGCGACGACGACCCCGGTGCGGCGCCGTCCGGTCGCGGACGTGGAGACGTTCGCGACCGCCGACGATGTCGAGCGCGAGGATGCGCCGATGTCGACGGAGGACCTCGCGCACGTCTTGGTGCGCTTCAGCGGCGGCGCGCGCGGGGCCTGCGTCATCTCGCAGGTGAGTGCGGGGCGCAAGAACTCGCTCCGCTTCGAGGTCGACGGCTCGCGCGCGTCCCTCTCCTGGGACGCGGAGGCGAACGAGACGCTCTGGATCGGCCGCCGCGACGCGCCGAACGAAATGCTGCTCCGCAACCCGGCGCTCCTCGACCGGCGCGCGCGGGGCACGACGCTGCTGCCCTCGGGCCACGCCGAAGGCTTTGCCGACACGTTCAGGGAGCTGTACCGGGCCGTCTACCGCGCGGTGGAGGCGGGCGAGCCCGGTGACGACTACCCGACCTTCCGCGCCGGCCACGTCGAGAACGTGCTGGCCGAGGCGGTGGAGGCGTCCAATCGCGAGCAACGATGGGTGGAGGTGGAGACGTGAAGCTCGGCTTGCTGACGGCGGCCTTCCCGGAGCTGTCGCTGGAGGAGATCGCGCGCTGGAGCGCGGAGAACGGCTTCGAGGCGCTCGAGGTCGCGTGCTGGCCGTCCGGCGGCGGCGAACGCCGACGCTACTCAGGCGTCACGCACATCGACGTCGACGCGTTCGACCCAGGCGAGGTGCGCGACGTGCTCGACCGGCACCGACTCCAGATCTCGGCGCTCGCCTACTACCCGAACAACCTCCACCCGGACGACGACCACCGCGCCGAGGTGAACGGGCATCTGCGGAAGGTGGTCGACGCGGCGGCGCGCCTCGGTGTGCCGACGGTCGGCACGTTCGTCGGGAACGACAAGGACCGTCCGCTGCCGGAGAACCTCGAGCGCTTCCGCGCGGTGTGGCCGGAGCTCGTCGCGCACGCATCCGGTCAGGGCGTCCGGATCGCGATCGAGAACTGCCCCATGATCTTCTCGTACGACGAGTGGCCAGGCGGCAACAATCTCGCGTGGTCGCCCGCGATCTGGGACGAGATGTTCTCGGCGATCCCGGACGAGGGCTTCGGCCTCAACCTCGACCCGTCGCACCTCGTCTGGCTGATGATCGACTACGAGCGCGCCGTCTACGACTTCGCCGACCGGATCTTCCACGTGCACGCGAAGGACCTCGAGGTGCGGCGCGACCGGCTCTACCGGCACGGGACGTTGAGCGGCGGGATCGGCTGGCAGGTGCCGCGCCTGCCCGGCCTGGGCGAGGTCGACTGGTCGCGCTTCCTCGCGGCGCTGTACGCGATCGGGTACGACGGCGCCGTCTCGATCGAGCACGAGGACCGCCGCTTCGAGGGTGACGAGGAGCTCGTGAAGCGCGGCTTCCTGCTCGCGCGCAACGTCCTGCGGCCCCGGATCGTCTGACGAGCATCTCCCTCGTTCGAGGGATCGAGACGCGCGAAGCGGCGCCCGATCAAATGGAGGCGCTGCTCGGCAGCGCAGCGGTTGCGGGGACTGACGGCAATCTCTCTCTGCGGCGTCGAAGCCCGCGTCAGCGGGCTTCTCGCGTTGTCGCGCGCAGCTGGAGCC
>Ga0126312_10001822_pt1 | contig 14085 bp, 16 predicted proteins | sample Plot104A_FD_92537 | JGI IMG/M metagenome (GOLD analysis project Ga0126312, IMG submission 92537) | Serpentine soil microbial communities from UC McLaughlin Reserve, CA, USA - Plot104A | ecosystem: Environmental > Terrestrial > Soil > Grasslands | place: USA: UC McLaughlin Reserve, Lake County...
ACCTGTTCGTCGCGCCGCTCGTGGTGGGAGGCGGCAAACGGTGGCTCGCCGAAAATGTCCGCCTGGAGCTCGAACTGCTCGACGAACGCCGTTTCGAGGGCGGTGTGGTTCACCTCCACTACCACATCAGAATGTAAGTATAAGGCGACGCCGCACGGACCATCTCCAGAGCCCAACAGCCCACGCCACCAGAATCGGGGCTCTACCGGATCCCTGCCTTCGTAATGGGCGCCATCGTGCTACTTTTCGTCGCGGTCACGGCGCAGGAGATCGTAGGGGCTTTCTAGCCTCCTGCGCCACCGCAGCCCTTACACTCTCGACAGGACATATACTTACCGTTTCATCGTGGGAATGACCAAAGAAGACCGAAGAACGCTCGCGCTCGAGGCGATGGTCGCCGACGGACGAGACGAGCGCATAGCCTGGGCCGTACGCGCCCCGGACGTGGGAGCGCCTCCCTCGCCGAGCCTTTCCACCCTGGCCTTGCTCTCCTTGCAGAGGTTTCCGAACCCCTGGGAAGTAGACGACCTCTTCCGCCGCAGCCTCGAGGAGCTCGACCCGCCGGTCGTGAGTCGCGAAGAGGCGCTTCGCCAGTACGCGCGTGACGTGGCAGAGAACATCGCTGCGGGTGCGTTGGGGCCGTTGGAAGGTGCGGGTCGACTGCGCGACTTGGTGCGCGCGTTGGACTATCCGGAAGGCCTGCGGTCGTGGGGCGACTTCGACGAGGACTTATACCTCATCGACTTCGATCGTGGGGAGTTGATCTATGCAGAGGACATGATCATCGAGATCGAACCTCATCGACGGTCTGGGCCTGGGCGGGCTCTGCAGCAACCCACAAGAGCAGCGACATCAGAAGCCCGAGCAAGATACCTATCCCTACACCCGTCCTGGATGTTGACATGGCTTTTCCCTCCATTTGGTAGAAACACACGGTAAAGGCCGGGGTCTACATAGGACCCCGGCCCAGGACTGGCCTCTATCCTCGCCTGACTACTTCGCAGTTGTTGGCGATCCTGTCCTCGGTGGTGTTGTCGGTCAGGACCGTGTCGCGTCCCCTTCCGCAGTCGACAAGATCATCTTCTGCGCGGCCACGCTCGCGGGCGTTGATGTGATCTCTACCGCGCCCACCAAAGAGCCGGTCTGAGTCGCCCTTGCCGATGATGGTGTCTGCGCCAGCCCGTCCCTTGAGCGTGTCGTTTTCAGCGGTGCCGACCAGCCTGTTCGGGCCGGCGTCGCCGACCTTCACGGCCGCGAAGGCCACACCGGCGAACATCATCACCATTAGCGCCATAACCGCGACCAACATGGCCATTCTTCTCGTCATTCGTTTACCTCCTTCGGTACGTGGTCTATATCGACAGGGCAGATGATGGATCCTCAGAGCGTGACTGCCATCTCCAGAATTGTCGATCTTCGCCTATGTAAATTCGTAGAGACGCGGATGCCGCCCCTTGAGGTCTCGCACCCTGGTGTCAGAGGCCGTCCAGGATGGAGAGTAACTCGTCAAAGTTCATACTAGAGAGGATCTCACGGGAGCCGTCGATGCTCCTCACGACGGCATGCGAAGCGCCATCGGGGTAGAGTTCGACCCACACGGACGCATCGGACTCCATGCGTTTCGTTGGCTGGCTGCAGACCACGAGCTCGGGCATTAGGCGCAACAATTCTTCTTCCAAATCTTCTGGCTCGACTGTGAAGATCTCGATGCCGGGCCTGAGCTCTCTCAGGGCTGCAGAGATCGTCTCCCTGTATATGGCCGGTTCGTTGGCTATCAAGGCCCTCATGCCTCTTGCGCCGATCCCCTGGCGTCGGCCGTTGGGAGATACGTTGGGACCTCTCGGCCTGACTCTGTGCACCATCGTCCCATGGACCTCTATCTTGTGGATCGTGGATGGGCCCCGCCTCTGCAATTTCGTATAGATTCGTACGGATCGTCGGCGGGCGGGAGGTTTGGTAGGTCCGGCCCGGGGCGGTCACTCTATCGTGACGACTCCGTAGCGCACGGCGAAGACGAGCGCTTGCAACCTCGAAGAAACCTCGAGCTTGGAGAGAATGTTCGCGACGTGGGTGTGTACCGTTCCCGCGCCGACGTGAAATCGCCGGGCGATCTCCTTGTCGCTAAGGCCCTCGGCGAGGGCCTGGAGCACTTCGCGCTCCCTCGGGGTCAGCCTGGCGATGGCGAGCTGCGCTTCGCGGTGGATCTCGCGTGCACGCACGAGGAACCGTAGGGCCTCTATAACCTCCTCCTGGGAGAGCAGCTGCTCTCCGGCGGCCAGGCGGCGCACCGCTTCCACGAGGTCGCTCATGGACGCCGATTTGTGCATCACCCCTGCCGCCCCGGCCTCTATCGCGCCGGCCAGGTGTTTCTGGTCGGCGGTGGCGCTCAAGACCAGCGAAGTAGCCCGCGGCCGGGAGCTCCCCAGCTCCCCTATGAGATCCGCACCAGAACCGTCGGGAAGGTTCAGGTCAACGATCGCCACGTCCACCGCAAGGTCGGCGCTCCCGAGAACCTCTCTGGCTTCGGAGAGGGATCTCGGCCGGGCCACAACCGTGAGATCCGGCTCCCTTTCCAGCATGAACGCGAGCGGGTCACGGAAGGTGTCGTGATCGTCGACGACCATGATTCTGATCTCTTCGCCCATCACACTACCGCCAGCTCGAACCCGAACACCGATCCCTCGCCGGGCCTGGTTTGCACCGTCAACTCGGAACCGTGGCCCTCGACGATGCGTCGGCTGAGGTAGAGGCCCAGGCCCGCGCCAGGCATTTTGTGGCGCTCGCGCCCCCGGCCGAATTTCTCGAAGATCCGCTGCAGGTCGTCCGGATGGATGCCCTGGCCGTGGTCGGCGACTTCTATCCTGATCCGCCCCTCTTTCTTGCCCACCCGTAGCTCGATGGGCGTGCCCTCGGGCGAGTATTTGGCGGCGTTCGAGAGCAAATTGCGCAAGACCTGCCCTATACGCTCGGGGTCAGCGAGTACGCACTCCCCCACCCTCAGGTCGCCCTGGCGTATCTGCTGTACGGGGTGATCGACGGGGAGGGTTCTCGCGTACGAGCTGGCATCCGTCAGGAGCTTCTCCAGGGGCAGACTTCGCGCCTCGATCTCGAAACCTTCGCGCTCGACCGCGGCGACGGCCCGCACATCCCTGACGAGGTTGGCCAGGGCGTCGAGTTCTCCCTCGGTCGCGTTCGTGGCATAGGCGCGTACTCCGGGATCATCCCCCTGGGCAGAGAGCAATTCGTTGAGCTTGCGAACGGAGGCTATCGGCGTCTCTAACTCGTGGGCGACCATCGCACTGAAATCCGACCTCATGGCGTTCAGCTCGTTCAGTCGCTGCGCACGTTCCCGCTCGGTAGCCAGAAGCCCTGCGCGCTCCGAGGCGACGCGCCGAAGCTCCGACACGCCGCCGACCGCGACGACTACCGCGAAGATCAGGCTGAGCGCGTCCGCGGTGGTGAGCAGGCCACCGCCGTAAGCCGAAGGCCACAGGTAGTCGTGCAACACCGACCCGGCCAGGAGTACGACCGCAAAGAGCAACCAGCTCCGCAGGAGCCCCCGGCGACCCTGCCAGAAGGCCCCGACCACGGCCGCCGCCGCGAGCCCCAGCGGCAGCGTCGAGAGCGCCCAGTGCCAGGGAGTGAGCCAGCCCAGGGGCGAGCCGAGCGTCAGGGTTCTCTCCGGGTTCTCGACGCGAGATAGAGCGGGCATCCACTCTTCCGCGTCGAGGAACTCGAAGAGGGCTACGTAGCCGACTACCAGGGCGGCGGGGATCACCGTTGCGGCCCACACCAGCGGCCGGGGCACTCTTCCGGGAAACAGGCCTACCATGAAGAGCGCGCACGCCAGCGTCTGGGTGACGAGTGCCTCGTAGAGCGACTCGTCGAGTTCGGGTGGGTCCTCCTGGATCAGCGGCTCCAGGTACCGAATATCAGGTGTCCCAGGCCCAGAACCACCAACCCCGCCGCTACCCAGCGGGCACGCCAACCTACGGCGTCGGCAAGGAACAGACCGAGCACGAGGGCGGCGAACAGACGAGCCAGGGCCGAGGCAGCCTCCTCCCCACCCACCACCGTGTCCGAGACGAGCACCGCAAACCCCTCCCCGCCCGCCAAGAGGTTCATAGCCGCCCACGCCACGACAAAGATCGCCAGCACTGCGGCGAACAGCACGCTACGATGGCCGCTTATGAAGCCTGAGAGTACTTGCGGCTTTGCTGTCCTGCTCTCCGGGAAGCGGTTCTTTGCGCCCACCGAACCTCCATTGTCACTCTACAGGTCCTCCAAGACGATAACCAGGCTTTGACTCACTCCCTTACATACGCAAGGCGACGCGCTAAAGATCGATCCGACGATCAGTCATCGGCCGGGCATCGACGCGGAATGGTCACTGCCGGGTTGCCGCCTTCGGACTTTCTAACACCGTAATCAGAAAAGATCCATAAATTTGTATAGGTCATCCGGCTCCGAACGGTGCATCCTTGTCGTGGATGTGCAAGCAAAGACGAGGAGAGACAGTGCGTAGATCCATTTTGCTGGTCTTGTCGGTAGCGTTAGCCGTATTGGTCTTCGCGCCCGTCGCGGCCGCCCAGGACGACGATATGGGCGCAGACGATAGGGGGATGGACGCCAGGGGAGCTGATGACCGGGGCTTCGATGATAGAGGGATGGACGCCCGAGGGGCCGATGATCGAGGCTTCGACGCTAGGGGTATGGACGATCGGGGCTTCGATGATAGGGGGATGGACGGCCGCGGGTTCGATGACCACAGAGTGGCCAGTCCCGCCTCCAGTGCCTCGGCCTCCGCGAGCACGACGAGCAGCGCCTCGGCTTCCGCGACCACGAGCGCGATGAGCAGCACTTCGGCTTCCGCAAGTCCCACTAGCGGGAGCGCCACGAGCAGCGCCAGTCCCTCCGCGTCGGCTTCGACCGGAGTGTTGCCCGACACCGGTGGCATGCCTCTCATCTCTCTATTAGCGGCGACTGTCCTGGCCCTGTTGGTCGGCTCTGGAATGGTCGCGATCAGGCTGATGCGCCGAACCTCCTGATTCGGGTAGCAGGGATTCTCCCGCACGTACCTTTGTCTCTGGCCGGGGCTCTTGAGGGTCCCGGCTCGTTCTCTTGCCTGACAAGGGTCGGGAAAACGCGTGTGGCGTTGGGTGCTACCCTTGACCTTTACCACGAACACGGCAGGAGGATCGATATGAGCCAGCAGGAGCACTCGACGCGCACCGCCGCCGACCCGGCGAGGAGGTTGCCCTCGACACTCCGGCTGGGGGCCGTACACCTCACGGTCTCCGACGTCGACCGCTCGGTCGCCTACTACGAGGATGACATCGGGCTCGAGCTGCATCGCAGGGAGGACGGGGTGGCTAGGATGGGCGTGGGTGAGGAGGATCTACTCGTTCTTTACGAAGAGCCGGGGGCGCGGCGCGCCGGACGGCATGCGGGCCTCTACCACTACGCGTTGCTGTTCCCATCCCGTGAAGAACTGGCGCGGGCAGCCCTGCGTCTGGCGTCGAGGAAGACCCCGATCCAGGGAGCCTCCGACCACGGTACACACGAGGCGATCTACCTTCCCGACCCCGACGGCAACGGGATCGAGCTGGCCGCCGACCGACCGCGAGAGCTGTGGCCCAGACCCCTGGACTACGCCGGCGGTCCGCATCCCCTCGATCTGGACGGCCTGCTGGCCACAGTCGCCCGCGAGGAGGTGCGTGATGAGGCCGGGCCCGGACTCGTGGTCGGCCACGTGCACCTGCACGTCGGCGACCTGGAGCGCGGACTCGCCTTCTACCGCGACGTACTCGGCTTCGAGCTCATGACGTTCATGCCCGGCGCCGCGGCGTTCGTGGCCGCCGGTGGCTACCACCATCACCTCGGCTTCAACGTCTGGCTTGGCGAGGGCGTACCGCCCGTTCCTGAGGGTAGGGTCGGTCTGCGACACTGGACGGTGGTGCTCGAAGTCCCCGAGGAGGTCGCCGCGGTGGGCGGGCGGATCCATGAGGCCGGCATCGCGACCGAAAAACGAGAAGGCGGCATTCTCGTGCGAGATCCCTGGGGGATCGCGGTGCTTTTCGTCGCGACCGATCGGGAGCGGAGCAGCACTCCCTAGGGTATACATCTCGGGCGGCGTGCGCGAGCGCCGAAGTCGCCCGGCGGCCAACGATCGCTGGGGCCCCGTGGATGAGCCCGTCATTGTCGAGGGCTGCCACCATGACGAGGGAAAAGTCCGCTCGATGCGCAAACACCCGCCGGCACACCTCCGCCTGGTCGTCGAGGTCCGCGAAGCGAGCGAGGCGCGCGAGCAAGGAGGCCCGCGACGCGCACATCGAGTCGGGGATGGAGGCCGGCATGCAGGAGGGGATGGACCTGCTGGAGCGGGTCGCGATCTCGCTTCGCTGAGCGCGTCCGCAGAGAGGACCACGGCGACCCAAGGGCGGATTAGAGCGGCGAACACGGAGTCGGGTGAGATGGAGGGAGCATCAACAGACGCCGTCGAAAGGAGAACCATCATGACGGAAGACACCACCAACGAGGCCAAGGACCATGGGCAGACGCGGGAGCCCAGCCTCGCTCTCAGGAGGCTGGACAGGCTGGTCGGCACCTGGGAACTGTCCGGGGACGTCGGGGGAACGGTGACCTACGAGTGGATGGAGGGTGGCTTCTTCCTCCTCCAGCGGGTCGACCTGGGGCGGGAGGGCTCGGGCATGGAGGTCATCGGCCACGAGCGGGGGTACGGGGCCGAACCCAGCGCGGACATAAAGAGCCGCTTCTATTCCAGCACGGGCGACACGCTGGATTACGTCTACGAGCTCGAGGGGGACACCCTCACGATCTGGTTCGGGGAGAGAGAATCGCCGCGTACTACAGAGGTGAGTTCAGCGACGATGGGAACACCCTCGCGGGCGCGTGGCACTATCCAGGGGGCGGCTACGAGGCGATCTCGACCAGGGTCGCGTAGCAAACACCGCGGTGGGGAAGCGTCGGTTTCGCGCGGCGCCGGGCGTCCGGATTCTGGCACCGCGCGGGTTCGACGGGACAGGAGGAGGATGTGAGTCGGGAACAGCATCTTGGGGCCGTGGCCAGGGCCATCATCGACTCCAACTACTACATGACGCTGGGGACCGCAGACGAAGCGGGCCGGCCGTGGGTGTCGCCAGTGTACTACGCGGTGGCGGGGTACAGGGAGTTCTTCTGGGTGTCGTCTCCGGAGGCGACCCACTCACGCAACCTCGCGGCGCGTCCCGAAGTGGCCATCGTGATCTTCGACTCCCGGGCGCCCGTGGGCGCCGGCCAGGGGGTGTACATCTCGACCACCGCCGAGGAGCTCGAGGGGGATGAACTCGACCGGGGTATAGGCGTCTTCTGCCGCAGGTCCCAGGCGCACGGGGCTGGCGAGTGGACGCGGGACGACGTGATGCCGCCCGCCCGCCCCCGCCTGTACCACGCGACCGCGTTGGGACACTCGGTGCTCGGCGAGAGAGACCAGCGGATGCCCTTGGCCATTTAGGCCGTGGGGATGCCGCGGTGGTTAGGATCGGCGGGCCACCGGGAGCCCATGCCGGAAACGGCTGGCCGGCACAGCCGCTACGTTCCGCTGACCGCTCTGTTCATCCGAGCGCGAAGAAGGACGAACTCACGGATTTCCGAGAAGAGGCAACCGGAGAAGGAACCCTTTCCGAACTCTGGTGCATAGGGCGACGGGCTTACTCTACGCTGGTAGGTCAGGGGCTGCTTTGCCGAACAGGGCGCAATCTTCCAGGCGCAGGCATTCGCAGCGCAGCCCTCGCTCCAGGAGATCCTTCATGCCCAAGGCACGCTCCACCAGTGCCTCTACCTCCGGGAGCTTATCCTGGGCGAGGACCCGCCAGCGCTCCGAGGGCGGGGTATCCTCGCCGAACTCGTCCAAGAGCATCCTGATCTCCGAGATGGTGAACCCGGCTTGCTGGGCGACGCGAACGACCGCCAGGCGGTCTAGCACCTCGCGCAGCGCCTCCCCGTCGTAGCGCCTGCGCCCGTTCTCGCGCCCCGGCCGGGGCAGCAGCCCTACGCTCTCGTAATAGCGAAGCGCAGACGGCCTCACGCCCGCGCTGCGGGCCACCTCGCCGATATTTATGCCTTCCACCGCACCCACCTCCTTGACTTAAAGCGTACTTCAACAAGTATAGTCGAGGTGACCGTGTACGAACCTGGAGCGAGGAGGTCCTATGGGCAGTGAAGCAAAACGAGAGAAGACCAGGGGTTCTGTCGCATGCGACCTGGCGGCGCTCAGCGAGGAACAGCGGGAGCGGCAGCGGGATCTGCGGCGACTACTGCTCGAGGACCTCGAGGAGGTGGTGGAGCTGGAAGACGGCTACGCCTTCAGGCACTCCCCCGACAGGGCGGTTTTGCTGGCCGCGGCGGAGTTCGTCGCCCACGAGAGGCTGTGCTGCCCGTTCTTCGAGTTCGAGATCACGGTCGGGTCCTCTGGCGGACCGGTGTGGCTGCGCATGACGGGCGAAGGGGAAGCCAAGCAGTTCCTCGAGACGGAGGTGGACTTCGGCGCTTCAGGGCGGGCCATCGCGGTGAACACGCCCCGTGGACTGTATAGACCCACCCAATTCGGTGATGGGATGCGCACCACCTGAATCGCCCGTCTGAGGGTCTTATACTGGCGGCATGACGGAGAGGGGGATTCCTATTGGAGGTCGATGGCAACCGCTTCTTGCTTATGACACGAGGCCAGTGAGATGCGGTGGTCGGCGGGCGGCACCACTGGCGGAGGAACGGTGACGGCGATGCGGCGATACCGGGAGCGGACGTGGGTCGATCCGCGCCAGGAGTTCCAGGCGTCACCGACGCAGGGCGTGGGATCGTTCGCCCGCGCCCCGATCCGGAAGGGGGAGGTGCTCGAGGTGGTGGGTGGCGACCTCATGGACGAGGAGGAGTTCCGCGCCTTCGTGCGGGAGACGCCCCGCTTCAACGCCATACAGGTCGACGAGAGCCTGCACCTGGTGGAGCGCTCCGAGGTCACCAAACGTCGCGCGGGCGGCTCGCTCAACCACTCCTGCGACTCGAATTTGTGGATGGCCGACGAGGTGACGCTGGTCGCCCGCAGGGACGTGGCGGCGGGCGAGGAGCTGACGGTGGACTACGCGCTCTTCACGGCGCAACCGGGGTGGAAGCTGGACAGGCCGTGCCGGTGCGGCGCCTCCGACTGCGGCCGCGAGGTGACGGGGAGCGACTGGCGGTTTGCGCGTGTGCAGGAGCGCTACTACCCGCACTTCTCGCCGTTCATCAACCGCAGGATAGACCAGCTGCGCGACCGATAAAGCTAGGCCGAAAGGTCGTGGCAGGTCCGGATCCCACCCGGAAAGCAACCTTGGCCACTATAAACGCTGCAGCGAGATCCACGATAATAAATACTTCTGAAGTAGGTAGTCTTACCTGGGTGAGGCCGGGTTCGAAATCTGACGAGGTGGCAACAAACATGAAGATAGTCGACGTAGTTCCCCACGTTCTGTCCACGCCGCTCGACGAACCCTTCTCCTTCTCACAAGGTTGGGTCGATAGACGGAGCACGATGATAGTGGAGGTCCTGACCGACGAGGGCGTCACGGGCTGGGGGGAGTCATTGTGCCACAGGCTGCAACCACCGGAGGTCGCCGCCTCCTTCGTCGAATTCTGCTTCAAGCCCATGCTCCTCGGCCGGGATCCCTTCGACGTGGAGGTGCTCTGGGAAGAGATGTACAACCGAACCCGTCCCTTCGGAGGGGGCGCCGCCGTCAACGCCATGAGTGGCGTCGATATCGCCCTTTGGGACGTCATCGGCCGCTACCTAAACCGTCCGATCCACAAGCTGCTGGGCGGGGCTTTCCGCTCCGAAGTTATGCCCTACGCGACCGGCTTTTACCGCCGGGAAGGTCAGAACCATGTGGAGGCAGGGATCGAGGAAGCCAGGCGGCACCTCTCCGAAGGCTTCGGGGCCATGAAGTTGAAGGTCGGCTTCGGGGTCGAGGCCGACATCGAGTACGTCCATGCCATCAGGGAGGCCGTAGGTCCCAAGACGCGCCTCATGATGGACGCCAACTGCGCCTACGACGTCCCCGCGGCGCGGCGCCTCCTCCTTGGGTGCCGGGCCGCCGAGGTCCACTTCTTCGAGGAGCCCCTGGCGCCCGAGGACCTGGAAGGGTACAAGGCTTTGAGGAACCTGGGTGCTACCTACGTCGCCGCCGGGGAGAACCTGTTCGGCAAGATCGGCTACCGGCGCTGGATCTCGGAGGGCGCCCTGGACATCCTGCAACCGGATCTGTGCTCCTGTGGGGGCTTTACCGAGTGCAAGAAGATAGCGGCCGTGGCCCAGGCGTGGAACACGGCGGTGGTCCCGCACGTCTGGGGCTCGGGGATCGGACTGGCAGCCTCCTTGCAGTTCATCGCCACGCTCCCGCCGACTCCGCTGTCCTTGTACCCCGAAGAGCCGATGCTCGAGTACGACAGGTCGTCGCACCCCTTCCGGGGGGATCTCATCGGGGGCGCGATCTCGACCGTGGACGGGAAGGTGCCGGTGCCGCACGGACCCGGCATCGGCGTCGAGGTCGATCGCACGGTGCTCGAGCAGTACGGCAAGCCGTTCCGCTAACCCCTCACGCCTCCCAGCGTGGTGGCGTGCCGCCTCGTTCTGAACGAGACTACGCTCTGCGTGCTTCGAAGGTGAACGTCTGCTCCGCACTCGATGGGCGCTTGCCGTACTCGTAGTCGGCAGATACCACCACCTCCGAAAACCCCAAGCTCTTTAGGACCAGCTCGAATTCCTCGAGCCCGTACCACCGCCCCGCAAAACGCTGCATTTCTGTGCGTAGGAGTTCCCCTTCCCGCCACTTCTCATAGCGGAGGTGGGAGACCGAGTACTGCTCGAGGAAGTTTACCTCCACGACCTTAGATTCCATTGTGATCGTCTCGCCCTGGGGCGTCTCCACGGTCCCCGCGCGTAGATCCGTTTCCAGCCCGAGGTCCAGGATGAGGCGTCCCCCCGGCACCAGGTGCTCGCGGAAGCGCTTCAGGGTACCCAGCGACTCCTCGCGCCTCTCGATCAGGTGGAAGGAGCCCGCGGGAACGATGATCGCCTCGTACCTCTCTGGCAGGGAGAGCGAGCGCATATCCCTCTCCAGAAGGACCGGCTCGAGCCCCCTCTCTGCGCAGCGGGCACGGCAGATGGCCAGCATCTCGGGCGAGTTGTCCACGCCTTCGACTTCGATCCCGGCCTCCAGCAGAGGGATCATCACGCGGCCGATCCCGACCGCTGGCTCGAGGACTCGTCCAGTGCAGGATTCTAGCCTCTGGAGGTAAAACTCTACGTCCCCGAAGGAGTGTCCTATGGGCTTGTCGATGTCGTACACTTCCGTGGCCAGCTTACCGTAAGAACCCAAGCTCATGTCGTACTCCTTCCTCCTGGTACGGGTTACCCAAGTGTAGGCGATAGCTCGGTAGATCCTCGCCTACGGCCTTCTAAGCACTCGGGTGAAGAGAGGTACACCAGGGCTTACCGAAGATTCATGAGGCGGACTCACGTCCCACAGAGTAAGAAGTGCTAACAGACGTTGACGTGAAAGAGGCTACCTCTCGAGGAGGACGTGAGCCCGCGCCTATCACCGTAGCCGGAGCGGGGCGAGCAGGCATCTGCCAGGTGGATATCCAGGTGGACATTTCTCGGCCTTCGCTCCACGACGATTCAGTTGGCAGAGCTGACCCAGAACTGCCGACGGAAGCAAGAGGAAAGCCGGGCCGCTGTTGGGGGAAGGAAAGGTTCGAGGGGCGCCCGGCTTAACGATTGAGCAGATTGTAGTACCGAGGCGGGCCCGAGTACATACCGCAAATGGGTGATTTCTTTCTACTCCAAATGGGCGATGTCTTCACCCAGGGTGTTGTGCTTTGATACCAGACCAGAGGGAGATGGGGATCGTCTGTCTGGCGATCCCCTATTCTTTGCGAAGGGATTGCGCAATCGCGCAATCCCTAGGCGGCCGCGCCGACGGCGCGACCGTACTCACCGCTACCGAGCATGCGCTCGGCCTCGCGCTGCAGCTGGCGCACCCGCTCGCGGGAGATCCCAAGCTCCTCGCTGAGCTGGGCGAGGGTCGCTGTCTCCTGATCTCCCAGGCCGTAGCGCTTGACGAGGACGTAACGATGGCGCTCGGGCAGCTTCTCGACGGCCTCGGCGAGCCAGTCCAGCTCCATCTCATCGATGACCGTGCCCGCCACCTCGGAGGCACGCTCGTCCTCGATCAGCTCCCCTAGCTCGGAACCGTCGCCGTCGGAAGAGAGGGTCTGGTTGAGGCTGGTGGCGTCGGGCATCGCGCTCTTGACGTCGAGCACCTCGCCGACCGTCCACTCGAGGCGTCCGGCGACCTCCTCGTCGGTGGGCTCGCGGCTCAGCTCGGTGGAGAGCTCGTTGTAGGCGCGGGCCATCTTGCGGATCTTGTCGCCCATGTGCACGGGGACGCGGATGGTACGACCCTTGTCGGCCACGGCACGCTGCACAGCCTGACGGATCCACCACGTGGCGTAAGTGGAGAACCTCCAGCCTCTTTCGGGATCGAACTTCTCGACGGCCTTCATCAGGCCGACGTTGCCCTCCTGAATGAGGTCCTCGAAGGGCAACCCCATCCCCCGATACCTCTTGGCCACGCTCACGACGAGCCTGAGGTTCTTCTCGACCAGCTTCTTGCGGGCCCTGTCGTCGCCGGCCTTGGCCCTCTTGCTGAGGTCGATCTCCTCCTTGTGCGAAAGGAGGTTCCCCTTATCGATGCGCGCGAAGTACCCGGGGATGAGATCAGGGGTCTCCGCAGGCCGCTCGCTCCGCCGCCCGTTGGCTATCCCAATGGTTTCCATCAGACTCCTCCTTGCTCTTTCTAAAACCGTCTACGTCCTCAAAATCCCGCACTACGCCCCCACTTCCAGACGCCACAGGCCTAGAGAAAAGTGCCGTGCGGGCGCCGCCCTTCATAGCTCGAAGTTGTATGGATGCGGGAATGCAGGCTGCTTTTAGGATCTTGCCAAACTCGTAGTTTACACATTTGTGAGCGTTTGTCAAGATTTTGTAGCAGTATGTGCCGGGCCGGGGTTTCTTCGCCTCCACTTGTCGTACGTTCGGGGGTATAGTGATGGGCGATGAACGAGGTCTTGGCAAGACGGGTTAGGAGAGGAGCGGGGTGCGTTCCGGGTGCTTGAGCCTGGTGGCGAGGGTTGGCGCAGTGTCGATCGCGGCGATCCTTGCCGCGTTGAGCGCGGCCATTATCCTCTCTTTCGCCGTCTCGGCGCTCGGGCAGCCCGATGGGGTCGAGAAGATCATCAAGGTGATCTTGGCCTCGGCGGCGGGGTTCGCCTTCTTCGTGGTTGGCCGGGGCATCTGGCGAGACCTGAGGCGACGTCCGTCCGCAGAATCTGAGGAAGGGTCAACCGAAGAGCGCTAGCATGTTCTCTTTCTCCCAAACAGGCCCGGTTTGCGGCGGTCCGAGTGGGTATCTAGTATTGAGTCGGGACCAAGACGAAGGGAGCGGGCGTGGAGAAGTTCATTATCAGCGCGGCGATTACGGGCGGCATGACGGTGCCCGGGCAGAGCGAGGCCATCCCTATTACGCCGGATGAGATAATCGACTCTGCGGTCGGGGCGCATGAGGCCGGCGCGACCATCGTCCACCTGCACGTCCGCGAACCGGAGACGGGGAAGCCGAGCTCGGATATCGGACTCTTCCGGGAGGTCGTCTCGGGGATCAAAGACCGGTGCGACGTGATCGTACAGCCGACCACGGGCGGCGGGAAGGGGATGACGCTCGAGGAACGGGCCGCCGTGTTGCCGGAGCTGGAGCCCGAGATGGCGACCTTCAACACGGGCAGCTTCAACTTCGGCCTCTTCCCCATCGCCGAGCGGGGCGGGGACTTCGAGGAGTGGGAGATAGACTACCTGGAAGGCACGCGCGACTACATCTTCCGCAACACCTTCGCCGACATGGAGAGGGTCTGCGCCATGTTCCGCGAGGCAGGGGCGAAGCCGGAGCTGGAAGCCTACGACGTCGGGCACCTCTACAACATAAAGTATCTCCTGAG
>Ga0126312_10001823_pt1 | contig 14084 bp, 12 predicted proteins | sample Plot104A_FD_92537 | JGI IMG/M metagenome (GOLD analysis project Ga0126312, IMG submission 92537) | Serpentine soil microbial communities from UC McLaughlin Reserve, CA, USA - Plot104A | ecosystem: Environmental > Terrestrial > Soil > Grasslands | place: USA: UC McLaughlin Reserve, Lake County...
CGTCGCCGCTCGGACTCCGGGTCGCCCTGCTCCGGCTCGGGCAGCTCCGCCACCCGTGCCCGCAGATCCGGCAGCAGGCGCGCAAGATCCGGCCCGCTTGCCCCGAGCAGCCCGGGCAATTCGTCGTCCGGCAGGCGGGCGAGGTGCCCGCCGAGCAACTCGATCCAGGGGCCGAAGGGGAACAGCTGCTCCTCGTCGCAGCGCCCATAGAGGACGTCGAAGTCGGTGGCGCCCGCGGCGACGGCTGCGAGAAGGCGCGTCTTTCCGATCCCGCCCTCCCCGGTCACGAGCACGAGGCCAGTCCGTCCCGCGCGGGCGCGATCGAGCTCGCGGGTGAGCCGTGCCAGCGGCTCGACCCGGCCCACCAGCGGCGTCGCCACCGCCTGCGCGAGCCGGTCCGGCAGCCCGCTTGCGGTTCCCGCGCCCGGACGGCCCGGCGGCGCGCGCGCCGGTCGGCCTGGGCCGGACGGCGTGAGCGGCTCGCCGCGGAGCAGACGTTCGTGCACGACGCGGACCGCCTCGCCCGGCGCCACGCCCAACTGGTCGCGCAGCAGCACGCGCAGCTCCTCGTAGGCGGCGACCGCCGCGGCCACCTCGCCGAGGCCGGCCAGCGCCTCGATCAGCAGGCGATGACCCGATTCACGCAGCGGCGCCCATCGCACGAGCTCCCGCGCGGCAGCCTCCGCCGCGACGAGGCGCCGGCCGCCGAGCGCGATCCCCGCCTCGGCCACGATCTCGAGCGCCTGCCGGCGCAGCTCCTCCATGTCGCGGCGACGCTCTTCGACCCACGGCAGGTCATGGCCGACGAGGAACGTGCGGCCGCCAATCTCGGCCGCCTCGGCAGCCGCCTTGGCGGCGCTCTCCCAATCGCCGGCGGTGGCGGCCGCCCGCGCGGCGTCGCCGGCACGGACGGCGCGCTCGACGTCGACATCGGCGTCCGGCAGCTCGAGAGTCAGCTCGCGCCGGCCGGTCAACACGTCCTTGCCGATGGCATGGCGCACCTTCGACAGCAGCGCGTTCAGAACGTCGTCCGGATCGGCCGGCGGCCGCGCCGGCCACAGCGCCTCGATCAGCTCGTCACGCCGGACCGGACGGTTGCGGTTGAGCGTCAGGAGCGCGATAACCAGCGGCCCCTGGCGACCGGGCAGGAGCTGGTCGACACGCCTCCCGGCGAGCTCGACCTCGAGGCGTCCGCACAGGACGATCCGCGCGCTCATCGCTGCAAGGTAGAACGCGCGCGCACGCCGGGCAAGGAGGGCTGCCGCAAGCTTCGCGCAGGGTTGCGCCAACGGGCGGCGCGGACACTCCGGCCACCGTGACCCAGACCGAAGGGGGATGCAGCAATGCCCGCCCTCGCTGACCTCAAACAGGTCCACCGCGCCACCTGGGCTGCGGGGACCTACGCGGCCGTCGCCGCGATGATCGACGAGTCACCACCCCGGGATCTCCTCACACAGGCGGGCGTGCGTCCCGGACAGGAAGTGCTCGACGTCGCGACCGGCACCGGCAATGTCGCCCTCCGGGCCGCAGAGGCTGGCGCCCACGTCGTCGGTCTCGATCTCACGCCCGCGCTGTTCGCGGCGGCGCGCCGCCGTGCCGCCGAGCGCGGCGTGCATGTCGATTGGGTCGAAGGTGACGCCGAGGAGCTGCCGTTCGCGGCGGCGCGCTTCGATCGTGTGCTGTCCGCCTTCGGTGTGCAGTTCGCGCCGCGCCACGACATAACGGCGGCGGAGCTCGTACGTGTATGCCGCCCCGGCGGGCGGATCGTAGTTGTGAACTGGACCCCTGACAGCGCGATCGGCGAGCTGCTGAGGACGATCGGCGGCTACATGCCGGCGCCGCCCGCGTTCGCGTCTCCGCCGCCTCTCTGGGGCAGCGAGGAGCACGTGCGCCGGCTGTTCGCCGGTAGCCCGGTGGACCTCGAGTTCATGCGCGGGCACAACCCGTGGCGCTTCGACAGCCCCGAGCACTTTGCCGGGTTCTTCGAGACCCACTACGGCCCGACGCTGAAGGCCCGCGAACGCCTCGAGAGCGAGGGCACATGGGACGCCTGCCGCGGCGACATGGTTGCGCTCGCGCAGCGGCGCAACCAGGCGACCGACGGCAGCCTCCTCATGCCGGCCGAATACCTCGTCGCAACCGCTTACGTGGGCTGACCCCTAACGAACGCGACAACCGCGAGCCAACGCCGGCAAAGAAGCAAACCCCCGATCGATCCGTAACAAATCAGCCGGAGCTTTAAGTCCAGTCCTTCTCTGAGCCCGTTGCGTGGAGGCCGAGCCGCGCCCGCCGCAAGCAGGATCACTCCGTCGTCGCCGCTGAGGATCCGTAAAGAACCGGCCAAACCGTGTTGGCAGCACTGCTGTTGGCTCGTCTTGCGCTGGCAACGCATCCTCTCGCGTCGGCGAGGCTGGCACCTACGGATAACAGTCGACGTTCGTGGCCAGGTTCGAGGAGCGCGCGATCGCGACAGTGCTGCCAAAGCATCGATGCCCCGCGGAGCGAGCGCGGTGCGGCTCAAAAGCCGAGCGGCGATTACTGAGGCGGGTACCCGACTCGAATCGGAGGACTCCATGGAGGATGTTCAGTAAGCCGCCCTAACTGAGCCGCCCACGGCGCTCGAAACCGCGTAACAGGGCCATCCACTCCACTTATGACACCGACCTCGATGGCCCGATCGGGCCGGAGATCGGGCCAAAGGTTCGCCGCGACCCGCGTATTTTCGGCGACACAAAACCGCGAAAACCGCTCTACAGCAGGGGTTCTCCGAATGGAGCTAGCCGGACTCGAACCGGCGGCCCCCTGGGTGCGATCCAGGCGTGCGCTAGCCCTGAGTTTGGCTCGTTTGCTGGGATTTCGCGGCGCTGGCGGCTCGGTCTGCGGTCCGGATTTCCGGCCAGTTTCCGCCCATTTCGGCCGAGATCGGGCCAAAGAAACGGGTCTTTGGCCCGATCTCCGGCGGGCCGAGCTACGCCTGCCGGGTTGGCCGCGCTATCCACATCCGGCCGTGACGAGCGGCGCCGGTCGCGTCCGAGCGGACACCTTTGACGCGCGCGTGCGTTTAGGTAGGCGATTCGGGCGGGCAGGCGCAGGGCCCTGTGCGCCGCACGTCGGTGATGTGCCGGCTGTCGTCCAGGGCCACGGCGCAGCAGCCGGTGAGCAGTTCGTGCACCTGGGTGCGGGCGCGTTGGACGCGCGCCTTCATGCCTGGGACGGACAGTCCCACGACTTCGGCGGCTTCGACCTGGGAGAGTTTGCCGAGGTCGGTGAGCGTGAGCGCCTCCCGGTATGGGTCGGGCAGCTGACGGATCAGCGGCGCGAGGCAGCGGGCCAGTTCCTGCCGGGGCCCGTCCCCGTCGGGATCGTGATCGTCCTTGCCGTTGGCGTCGATGTGGATGGCGAGATCGTCGGGTTCGGCGGGGGTCTCCCTCGCGCTGGCGCGCGAGCGGTAGTGGTCGATGATGGCGTTGCGCGCGATGCGGTAGGCGAACGCGTCGAGCCGATCCTCGACCCGCAGCTCGCCCATGCTGCGGTGAAGGCGCAGCAGCACCTCCTGGGCGACGTCGTCGGCGGCGTGCGGGTCGCCGATTCGCCTGCCGACGAATCCGCGCAGACGCGCGTGGAGATCGGTCCAGAGCACGTCCGCTGCCGCGTCGGATGTGGTCACTGGCATCCGCATCTCCCCGAGGCCGGTCCGTCGCCGCAGCAGCCCGCCTTGTCCGATGGCTCGCAGCAGCTCGCCTGAACCTTAGGAGCACGGCAAGACACGCTCGTCTCACTCGGCGGCGGAGCGGGAGCGCGCTCGGTCTGCTCGTTCATCGATCTCTCCTCGGTCAACTGTAGGCCCTCCGGTAGTTGCGCGCCGTGAGCGGCAGCGCCACGGCTCCGAGCGCGGCGATCACGAGGAAGCCGATGCCGATGTCGCCCCAGTCGTAGCCGCTCAGCATCAGCTCGCGCATCGGCCGCAGCACGTGCTCGGCCGGGTTGAGCTCGATGATCGTGCGCAGCACGCCGCTGTCGATGTGGTTGGACGACTGGTAGGCGCTTGTCAGGAAGATCAAAAGGAACGCCATCGGCTGGATCGCCTGCACCGCCGCGGCGTCGCGGGTACGGATCGCCAGGTTGGCGCTGATCGCGCCGAAGGTGACAATCCCGAGCAGCGTGCCCATCGCAATCATCAGGAGCGCTCCGGGCACGCCGGTCGCGACCTCGGCGCCGAGCACCATCGCCAGCAGCAGCACCAACCCCGCTTGCACGGCCAGCCGCACGCAGTCGCCCAGGAGCCGGCCGAGCATCACCGCGCCGACCGAAGTCGGCGTGGTGAGCAGCTTCTGGAAGTAGCCGTTCTGGAAGTCCGCGGCCAGCGCCACGCCGGCGTTGCCGATGCCCGGCACGGTCGCGAGCAGGATCGCGGTCGGCGCGAGATACTCGAAGTAGTTGTCGGTCGGGAAGCCGGGCAGCTCGGCGACGCCCTCGAACAGCCCACCGAAGACCAGGTACATGATCAGCACCGGCATCACCGAGAAGCCGAGCAGGATCGGGTTGCGCGGGAACTGCACCAGCGCGCGCTGCGCGAGCAGCAGCACCTGAGCCGGCGCGGTCATGCCGCCACCCGCGCGTCCTCGAAGGCCCGTCCCGTGTAGTACAGGTAGACGTCCTCCAGGGTGGCGTCACGCGCGACCGTCGCTTTCAGGACCGCGGGCGTGCCCTCCGCGACCACAGTCCCGCGGTCGATGATCGCGATCCGCTCGCACAGCCGGTCGCCCTCTTCCATGTAATGCGTGGTGAGCACGAGCGTGACGCCGAGCCGGCTGCGCAGCCGGTCGAGCGTGTCCCAGATGCCGCTGCGACTGCGCGGATCGAGGCCCTCCGTGGGCTCGTCGAGGAACAGCACCGGCGGCAGGTGCATAAGCGACGCGGCGAGGTCGACGCGCCGCTTAGCCCCGCCCGAAAGCGTCGCGAGCCGCCTGTCTGCTTCCTCGGCGAGCTCGATGATCCCCAGCAGCAGCCCGGCGCGGGCCACCGCCTCATGCTTGCGAAGACCGTGCAGCCGCCCCTGCAGGACCATCAGCTCCTGGGGGGTGGCGAAGTCGTCGACGCCGGCCTGCTGCATCGCAAAGCCGATCCGCCGGCGCACCTCCGTCGGCTCGGCGACGACGTCGAAGCCCGCCACCGACGCACGCCCGGCCGTCGGCTTGACCAGGGTGCCGAGCATCCCGATCGTGGTCGACTTGCCCGCCCCGTTCGGGCCGAGAATCCCGAAGGACTCTCCGGCAGCCACGCGCAACGAGATGCCGCGCACAGCCTCGGTGCCGTCCGGATAGGTCTTGGCGAGACCCTCGAGCACAATCGCGTCGGCAAGCGGAGGGGCGCTTTGCAACCGCTGGTTGCGCGCCGGCCCGATGAGCTCGTCCAACGGGCTGCGCGCCGTGCCCACAAAAGGTGAGGAGGTCGTCATGCCAACGAAGACGGACACCCACCCAAAAAGATGCAAACCCGCCACCCGCTGAGTCCTTTCGCGGCCAGCACCGTCAGCAGGGCTATGCAGATCGAAGCCGCCCGCCCGCTCGGCCCGCTCGAGCTTGAACACGACGCTTCAGCTCCAGCTCCCGACCCACCCGATGGCGCGGCCCGGAGCAGTTCGACCCAACCCAAGACCGAAGGAGGCACTCCAATGCGATCCATCCCCAGGCGGCTGTTGCGCCGCCACAGCACCGCTGTTGCCTATCTGGCGTTGTTCGCCGCGCTCGGCGGCAGCGCCTACGCCGCGGTCATCGTCACCGGCAAGAACATCAAGGACGGCACCGTCACCGGTCGCGACGTCAAGAACAGCTCGCTCGGCAAGAACAAGCTGAGCGCCACGGCGGTCAGCTCGCTGACGGGCCAGCGCGGCCCGGCCGGAGCGCAAGGGCCGAAGGGCGATCCAGGCCAGCAGGGACCGCAAGGCCCCAAGGGCGACACGGGGTTGAACGTTGCGGGCACCCGCCAGGTCCCGAACCAGAACGACCTCGCCTGCGACCAGGACGTCGTCGTCGGCACGCTTCCTGTCAGCGTTCCCGCGTCGTCGCGCATCTGGACCCACGCACACGGCGCGATCGCGAACAGGAACTCGGGCGCGACCGAGGCCGGGCTCTGGCTCCGGCTGCGTGACGCCGGCGACACCGAGACGCTCGCCGTCTCGGTCGCCTCGTCCGTGGGCGGGCTCGCCGCCTGGACCGTCAGCCCGCTCCAGACCGGCGGCCTCATGCTGGAGGGCGACAATCCGGCCGCGCCCGCGAACCCCTACACGGCCGCGCCGGGCAGTTACCTCTTGCAGCTGGTCGTGACAAGCCAGAGCGGTACCTGCGGCCAGACAAACAAGCCGAGCTTCGGGTGGAACCAGGGCGGCGTCATGGGCTTCCAGCTCGTCGGCCCCTGATCGCGGCCGCTGGCCCGCCCGGGGCGCCAGCGCTCAAGCCAGTGCGTGCATCCGCCACACCTCCCGCCCGACTTTGGGTGGTGGCGCCGATGCCGCACCCGCGGCCTCGGACGAGGGTCCCGCCAACACCACAGTGACCCAGGAGGTCTCCAAGTGAGCGTAGTGACAGACACCATCCGCAGGCACCCAATGCGATCCATCCTCAGGCGGCTCTTGCCCCGCCACGGCACCGCTGTTGCCTACCTGGCGTTGTTCGCCGCGCTAGGCGGCAGCGCCTACGCCGCGGTCACGGTCACTGGCAAGAACATCAAGGACGGGACGGTCACCGGCCGCGACGTCAAGAACGCCTCGCTCGGCAAGAACAAACTCGGCGCCACGGCGGTCAGCTCGCTGACGGGCCAGCCGGGCCCGGCTGGCCCCCAGGGTCCGCAGGGAGAGAAGGGCGAACAGGGCCCCGTCGGTCCGACGGGTGCGACGGGCCCGAAGGGCGAGACCGGCCCGGCTGGCCCGCAGGGCTCGGCAGGAGTTCCCGGCCCGAGCGGGGTCAGCGGCTGGCAGTACTTCGTTTCTGACGGCGTGTACATCGTGGACGACGGCCCCGGCAGTGCGGAGGTGTACTGCCCGCTCCACAAGAGGCCCCTGGGCGGCGGCCTAGGTCGCACCGGGGCCTTTCGAACGAACATGGTCACGAGCGCGCCCAAGGAGCGCAAAAGCGACGGTGCGCTGGGTTGGGTGGTCGACGTCTGGAACGAGGGTCCCCTCCCGACGACGATCTACGCCTGGGTGATCTGCGCCAACGTCACCTCGTAAGCGGCGGCTTCCCCTGCCGCTGATACCTGCAGTTCGCCACCCCTCCCGCCCGCTCTTGGGCGGTGGCGCCGATGCCGCGCTAGCGACTCGGCAGGAGGGTCAACCAACCCCACGACGACCGAGGAGGTCTCGAAGTGAGCACAGTTACAGACACGATCCGCAACGGCGTGGACACCGAGAAGATGTTCGCCACACTGGACCTGATCAAGGCGCAGCCGGAGCTGGCGACGTTCCAGTTTCGGGCGACCAACCGTTGGATCGACGGCTCTCACAACCGCTCGACGATCAAGGGCTTCTACGCCGCGGGCGGCGAGGACACCACCCGCGGCGAGGCGTTCGTGCTCGACGCGGGTGAGCCGGCGATCCTGCTCGGGGCCGACGAGGGTCCCAACCCGGCCGAGTACCTGCTGCACGCGCTGGCGGCCTGCCTAACGACGTCGATCGTCTACGTGGCGGCGGCGCGCAAGCTGGAGCTCACGTCGGTCGAGTCGACCCTGACGGGCGAGATGGACGTGCGCGGCGCGCTCGGCGTGGACGACGAGCCCCGCAACGGGTTCGAGCGCATAGGGGTGTCGTTCCGCGTGACCGGTAAGGCGCCGGAGGAGAGGCTCCGCGAGGTCGTCGAGCGCGCCACCAAGCGCTCGGCCGTCTACGACATGGTCACGGGCGGCGTGCCAGTCGCCGTCGAGGTGGCCACCGACTGAGCTCCCAGCAGGCCCGTGGCCGGGGCGCGTTCCCGGCCACGGGCGCCTGGCGAGCGGACTGGAGCCTTCCGCCATGCCGATCGAACTGACAGCCCATACCGACGCCGGGGCCCGCCTGGTGGCGATCGCCGAGGAGCTCTCCGAGGAGCTCGCCGCCCGTGCCGCCGAGCACGACCGCGACGGCAGCTACCCGTTCGAGGCGATCGACGCACTGAAGGCGGCCGGCTACTTCGCGGCGCCCGTGCCTATCGAGCTGGGTGGGCTCGGCGTCTCGTCCGCGCATGATCTCGTCGTGGCGTCGAGTCGGCTGGCGCGCGGCGACGCCTCGGTGGCGATCGGCGTGAACATGCATCTCGTCGCCGTGCTTAACATGGAGCGCCGCCGCCAGGTCGCGCTCGCCGCCGGGAATGAGCGCCGCGCTGGCGGCTTCGCGTCGTCGCTGGAGCAGATAGCCCGCGACGGGGTCGTGCTGGCCGCCGCGATCTCGGAGCGCGGCCAGGACCTGACGCGGCCGGGCACGCGTGCCACACGCACCGCGTCCGGCTGGCGGATCGACGGGCGGAAGATGTTCTGCACGATGTCCCCCGCTGCCACCGATCTGTACGTGGCGGTCAGCTATGTCGACGGCGAGGGCGTCGAACGTTACGCGTACGCGATGGTGCCGACCGGCGCGCCGGGCGTGGTCGTGCACGACGATTGGGACGCGCTCGGCATGCGTGCCTCAGGTAGCAACTCGGTCTCGCTTGAGGGCGTGGAGCTGCCCGAGTCCGGTGTGCGCGGCGGCTTCCGCGCCGGCGACCCGCTGCCCTACATGGAGCGCAACCTGGTCTCGGGGCTGTTCCACGCCTCCGCCTCGCTCGGCATCGCCGAGCAGGCCGACCAGGTCGCCCGCCGCGGCATCGCCGGGCGGATCAACGGCGACGCACGCCCGCGCACGCAGGTGGCGGACAACGTAATCGACCTCGCCGCCGCGCGGGGCGTGCTGGCGCGCGCCGCCCGGCTGATCGACGCGCACCGCGCCGCCAACTCCGCCTCCGACGGCGACGCCGAGGAGCTCGCCGCGCTGTTCGCCGAGGCGCAGGCCGCCAAGGCGTTCGTCGGCGAGGCGGCCGCCCGCGTCGTGGAGCGCGCGCTCGCGCTCTCGGGCGGTGCCGGCTATGTCAACGGCAGCCCGCTGGCGCGCGCCTACCGCGACGTCAAGGCCGGCTCCTTCATGCACCCACTCGGCGCCAACCGCGCCTACGACTACCTCGCCCAGGTCGCGCTCGGCGAACAGCCGCCGCTCCACTGAGATGGCACTTCCAGCCCAAGCCCCCACTCCACCAGCGCCGGACGCGCGCTCGTTCCGCGACGCGCTCGGCCGCTTCGCGACCGGCGTCGCCTTCGTCACAGCGGCCCCGGGCGGCGTGCCGCACGGGTTGATCGTCAACTCGCTCACGTCCGTCTCGCTCGACCCGCCCCTGGTCTCATTCTCGCCGGCGCGCAGCTCGCTCACCTGGCAGCGCATGCGCCGCGCCGGACGCTTCGCCGTCAACATCCTCGGACGCCACCACGAACGCTTCGCCAAACACGCGACCCCACCCGGCGCCGACCGCTTCGCCGGTCTCGACTGGCAGCCCGGACGCGGCGGCGCAGCGCTACTCACGGACGCCCTCGCCACCCTCGAGTGCGAGATCGTCGCCGAGCACCGCGCCGGCGACCATTGGATCGTCGTAGCCCGCGTAAACGACGTGCGCATCGCGCCGGGGGGAGAGCCGCTCGTCTTCTTCGCCGGCGCATTTGGGGCGCTGCAAGCCGCAGCGACACCACGGCGCGGGTCGGACGCCCCTGCCCGTCCTGTGCGACAGCGCGACCCGTCACGTCGTCCGCTCTCGTATTCAGGTGAGGGGGCAAGCGGGATCGCGGGTTCTATTCGCGGTTACTCGGTTGCGACCGGAGCGCGCCCGCCGGCGCGGGATACTGCGACGTGCGATGTCGAGAAGGGTTGAGACGATCCGGCGCGCGCACGAAGCGCTGAATAGCGGCGATGTCGCGGGGCTCGTGGCGGTATGCGATCCGTCCTTCCGTCTCGACATGTCCGACCGAGTGCTGAATCCGGCCGTCTACGAAGGCCACGAAGGGATTCGGCAGTTCGTTGCCGAGGTCCACGAGGCGTGGGAGACGTTCACCTGGGAGCCGGAGGAGCTGGTGGAGTCCGGGGACCTAGTCCTCGCGTTGATCCGCTCGACGGGACGCGGACGGGGCAGCGGCCTCGAACTCGACCGGCAGGCCGCGATGATCTGGACGGTACCCGCAGACCGGGCGGTGGATGTCAGGTTCTTCCGGAACCGAGATGCCGCGCAGCGGGCTGCCCGACGCTGATTCCGTCCGCGGGTGGTTCGATCCAAGCCTCCGCTTCGGCGCGGAGCCAGGCGGCTGACCCGGGCTGGCACGACACGCGCACCGTCGCGGTAGCCCAAGGGGTCCTAGAGATGTTCTATTAGTGCCCGCGATTGAGCCGGGTCTGGGCGCCGAAACCGCATAACTCTGCGCTACCCGCCAAGCCGGAGTCACCTGCTCGAGCGCCCACCGGGCCAAAGACCGGGCCAACAATGCGCAGCCCACGAGCGCCCAAAACGAGCCACGAGACCCGAAACCCGCGTCATAGCAGGAAAAACCGGATGGAGCTAGCCGGACTCGAACCGGCGACCTCCTGGGTGCGATCAAGGCGCTCAGCGACTAAATGTGTAAATGTGGAGGTTTTGCAGGGATGTTTAGCGCGGGCCGAGCAAACTAACGTGCCGAAAATAGCTCGCAATTTGCGGGAATTCCCTGGAGTTCTGGCACGCCGCGGGGTCCGCGTGGCAAAAACTTCCGACGGCTATCAAGACCGAAGACCCGGCGGGGCGAGGAGACTCGCGCGACTCCTCGCGACCGATACCGGCGACCGACACCGGCGACCGGCTCTTTCGCTTGCCTGCGGAATCCAGCGGTCTAGAAAGACATGAGCGCGGCTGCCGGAACTCGTCCGCAGCGGCGGACAGTAGGGGCACACCGGAGACGCCTCGCTTCATGGGAATCCAACACTCTTGCTCCCCCAGCTCGCGCCGACACCGCGAGTGTCGAGTTCACGCGAAAGCGCAAGCGCCGCGTGTTCGGCCGTCATCGCCGCCCAGTCACCAGAGTGCATAGGCAGTGCAACAAGGCTGCTGTCAATCGCGTAGCGCATCCGCGCCTCGTCCAGCGCAGGCGCGCGCCGCCCCCGCAGGCAGGTGCCCGCTCACGGCACGAAGGAGAAGGCGAACGGCCCGGGCCTGGATGTCGTCGAGATCAGTCATATGTGACCACGTTAGATCCACGAAACGGGACACATGGCACCTGCTCGTCGCGGGCTGTTCGGTCGTGAATCCGGAGGAAGCCGACGGGGCGGGTGCATCGGAGGCTCGCGGGAAGGATCGGCGTGCGAGCGGCGCTTCGAGTTTGGTCGGCGCGTGCGACAATCCGTAACATGGTCGCCCCCGCCCGATGCTGTTGCGCTACGACGACGGAGGCCGATGCAAGATCCAACCAAGGCGTTCTTCTGGCGCACGATGATCGACCGGATTGAGCGAGGCTCTTGTGGCGGGCGCCCTCGGCGAGGGCGACGATCCGACGTTCGAGCCCCATCGAACGTCGAGGCGCTCGAGCACGACGACTTCCTATTCCTTGCGGGCGCCGGGTCCTAGCCTGCGCCCCCGACGGCCGCGCGCTTCTCGCCGAGCGAATCGAGGGGGTGATCTCGCACGAGCACGCCAATTGGGTGTCCGCGCGTGATGAGCGGGAGATGACGAGGAAGACCTAGGATGCCCGAGCCCGTGCGAGCTGCGAGCCGGATCTTTATCAGCTACCGGCGAGACGACACCGCGTACGCGGCCGGCTGGCTGTTCGACCGCCTCGTCGACGAGTTCGGGCCCGAGCAGGTCTTCAAGGACATGGACTCGATCGCACTCGGAGACGACTTCGTCGATGCGATCACGGCCGCGGTTTCCTCGACCGACGTGCTGCTCGCGCTGATCGGCGACAAGTGGCTGGGGATGGTGGACGAGCACGGCGAACGCCGGGTGGACGATCCCGACGATTTCGTCCGCCTCGAGATCGAGGCTGCACTGGAGCGCGATGTTCGTGTCATCCCAATCCTCGTCGAGGGGGCCAGGATGCCTCGAAGCGAAGAGCTTCCACAGAGCGTTGCCGCGCTCGCCCGCCGGCAGGCGCTTGAGCTCACGTCGAGCCGCTTCAGCTCTGACACGAGGACGCTCCTCAGCGTGCTCGAGAAGACCCTACTCGAGGCAGCGCGAACGCACGACGCGGCGCCGACAGCGAGGAGCGCGAAGACGGACGCGACGGATGAGGAGAAGACGCCGTCGAGGCGCGAGGCTCAGGACGCGGGCCGCACTCCAAGCGCCCCGCCGCCGCCCGTTGATGAGCCGACCTCGCGTCCGAGGCCGAAGCCAGCGCTGCGACAGCGGCTCGCAACGGTGCGCCGGCGACCGCACATGGCAGTCGCCGCGGCGGTCGTCGCGGCCGGCGGGATCGCGCTCGGCGCGGTCCTTCTGAACAACACGCCGCAATCACCTTCGCGGGAACCCGGGCGCCAGACGACGGAATCACCTTCGCTGGAATCCGGGCGCCAGGCGACTAGGGCCGTATACGAGGCGTGGCAGGCCAACAAGCTGAACACGCTCAGCGAAAGCCGGATCAGCACCCCCGCGAGACGCGCCCTGAGGCAGATGCCGATCGAGCCGCCCCCCACCGAGCCGGGCGCGGATGACTGCTACGGGGATCCCGATGACGTCGACTGCGGGTACTACTATCCGGGCAAGGACTTCTACCTGACATTCAGGGCACTGAGGTATCCGTCAGGGTTCAAGGTCACCGACATCAGATGCAAACGAGACACGGGTGACGAGGTGGGCCGGATCGCGAGCTGCGCAGATATGATCAAGAGTTCGTGACGCCGCGCCGGTCGCGACGGCCGGGTAGAGCCCACAGCCGAAGTCACCCCTTCTGGTGAGAAGCGTGACGTGTGGCGTGTTCGGGCGCCGTTCGAAGTAAGACGTGACCTTTCGACGTTCGCGGCTGTCGATTGGATCGCTGTCGGATCCTCCGGTGCGGAGGCGGCTTGGAGCGAATCTCGGGAATCGTCCGAGGGTGCCTGACTTTGCTACAACCGCCACGAGAGAAGTCACCCGAAAACGAGCCCCAAGGGAATCTGCTGCTCCTTATGACAGAACCGACGGTCTGCGGCGGGTGGCTCGACCCGTCCCTCACCGCTCCCATGGACGCAGCATGCGCCGGCGCCCGGTCTCTGCATAGGCACGCGCCTCAGCGACGGAGTGGAGAGCATCAGGTGTCGGGGCTTTCGCAATGCGCGAGTTGCGGAAGCTTGATCGGCCTGACGCGTGACGCCTTATCCGGGTGACTGCCGCGAGCTTCGCGAGACGCCCGCTCCTCGCGGAACGGAGAACTCAGCGAACGGGTATCCACGCGAGCGCCGGTGCGAGATGATGACGCCGTCACCACGAGGAGGAGGGACAGTGGCACCGATCGAGTCGAGCATTGAGATCGCCCGTCTGCCCGAAGAGGTCTTCGCGTACGTCATCGACCCCTCGCGCCTTGCCGAGTGGCAGGAGAGCGTCGTTAGCAGCAGCACGGAGGGGACCGGCCCGCCCGACGTGGGCACGAGGGCCAGCGTCACTCGTCGGATCGGTCCGCTCGAGCGGGCGATGACGGCAGAACTCGCGGAGCTCAGTCCCCCGAGGAGCTGGGCGGTTCGCGGCGTCGATGGACCAGTCAGGGGCAACGTCAGAGGGACCATCGAGCCGCTCGACGACGGTGCGCGGTCGCGGGTGACGATCGAGCTCGAGTTGGTGGGACACGGAATCGGCAAGTTGCTCGTGCCGCTCGTCGTCCGCTCACAGGCGCGGAAGGAAGTGCCCACGAACCTGCGGAACCTAAAGGAAAGGCTCGAGGGCGGCGCTTGACGCGAGCCGCGCGCTTTTGCGTCCAAGCGAGCGTCTCGGATCGCCAAGACGAGATGCTCGCCCCGGATGAGTAGCAGCAGTCTCGCGCTACTCCTGGCATGAAACTGCGGCCGAGGCTCCAGCCGGACGTCCGACCACGCACATAGCGTCGTC
>Ga0126312_10001824_pt1 | contig 14078 bp, 17 predicted proteins | sample Plot104A_FD_92537 | JGI IMG/M metagenome (GOLD analysis project Ga0126312, IMG submission 92537) | Serpentine soil microbial communities from UC McLaughlin Reserve, CA, USA - Plot104A | ecosystem: Environmental > Terrestrial > Soil > Grasslands | place: USA: UC McLaughlin Reserve, Lake County...
GCTGGGAGACGATCACCACAAGCCCAGTCGCTCAGCCAATTGACCTCGCCGCTTGACACGATACCCTGATGTTCTCGGAGGCCGCGCCACACCGAATTCCAACCACATTCCGGACGGCACCAATGGCAGATTCCCGATGATCTACCGCGCGGCTGAGGCCGATTGCGGCAAGGCCGCTAAGGACCGCAACGCGTGACTGCGGAATTCGATTGGTGATCGCGCGGCATGCGCCTGTATAGGCGATCGTCTCAGCCTCCTTTCCAAGATGTTCGCCGAGCGCTTCCGTGCGCAGCAAAAGCCCGTAATACTGCGCTTCGAGGTTGCGCAGGGTCAGGACGCGGTCCTCAGGCTCGACGAGCAGTACTGCCGCCTCGCCGGAAGGGTTGAGAAAAACGCTTGCGCGGCGGCCCGTGCCGGCATTGTCGGCGATAGCACGAGCGGCGACTATGGAGGCCGTAGCGTCGATGATGAGGTCTGCGTCCTGAAGCGCTTTCTCGACTGCGGCCCTGTGTTCGCCTTCGGTCAGGAGATTGGTGGGGAGCCCCGAAGCGATCTCGCCGGGATCTGCGAGCGTTGCATTCAGGTAATCGGCAACAATTCGGGCCTTCGGCTTCGTCACGCGATCCTTGTGAGCGGTGTGCCGCGCGAGGTTGTGCGGCATGAGACGATCGTCATCGATCACCGTCCAGCGAAAGCGGCCTTCCCGCACAAGGCAATCCGCAAGATGCGAACCCATGGCGCCTGCACCGACGAGGACAGCTTGACGCTCGTCAGGGACGCTTCGCCCGGCAAGCCGCGTGGCGAGATCGCGCTCGAACTCAACGTGGACTTCGGCGCTCTGGACCTCGATTGCTGCGAGTGCCTGCCGATCGAGTGCTACGCGCCCGATGGTCTTGACATATCCAACCTTGCTGAGTTTCGGGTCGGCTTTCTGCGCGATCCCAAGCGCGACGGCGATGTCGCCAGCGGCCTGGGCCGTCAGGAAGGCGCGAATGTCTACTCCCTCCTTCTGCTCTCCGCGCGGAGAGATGATCGGCATTTGGACGATGAAGGCAAACCGGGCATTGAGCCGCCAACGGGCGCGCTCGCCTTCGGCAATCCAGCCGTCGAGGCTCTTGCGCAGATCATCGAAAAGATCAATGCCGCGCTCGGTGAGCATGTCCGCGAGGCTGCCAAGATTCGTCGGCGCATATTTGAGCCGCCGCATCCGCTCGGCTGCGATACTGTAGCCGGCGATGCAGATCGGCTCCATGGCCGGCGCGATTTTCCCGGCCTCGGAGGCTCGTTTGACCCGCAGAATGGTCGGATGTTCGCTGTCATGCTCCGCAATCAGGTCCTCAACCGCTCCCGAACTCAGAATCGAGCGCGCGACGATGAAGCTCAGCGGACTTCCCAAAAGGATAGGATCGACCGGTTGCCGCGCATCATGCAGCTCGCCGCGGGCAGCACGCCGGAACCACGAAATAATCCGCTCGATCAGTTCGGCAGGGGTCCAGGTCAGCCGGGCCTCGCCCCACGGCCGGTCGTCGATACAGATCGCGAGGGGCCATCCCTCCGGCACGAGCTGCTGGTGCTCGGTATCGGGAAAGTCGTCGCGCAGCATAGTGACGAGAGGCTGGGCTTCCTCGACGGTGAAGAGGATGCCGGCGCGCTCCGTTCGCCGGATCGGATAGACCGGGTGCTGCGGCGCCCCGGTGCGAAGGTCGAGAACGACCAGCTCCAGTCCGCCCTTTTCGACGCGCCTCGACGAAACCCGCGACGTTTATGGCATAGCGGCGCACGAAAGTTACGAGCGCCGCCGCCTGTGGGCTCGCAAGCTCCCCTTCGGTCACCGCATCGGAGAAGGCCGCCAGCCAGTCCTGCACCATTGGTCAGCCTGCCCGCGGCGTCGTCGCGGCAGCATAGCTGCTCACCATGGGCGCGGAAATGACGGCCGCAATGCCGAGCGAGGTGATCTCGTAACCGAACGGTGCCGGCCGCTCCGTGGAAGGCTCCTCCATTGTCACCGTGAACTGGCCGTCCAGGTCGCGAACGACGCGCCGGTGATGGTTGGCGGCTTGCCTGTGCGGCGGCTGGTCGCTTTTGTCCTCCTCAGAGCCCTTGGATGGGATCGGGCAGCTCGGCGACACGATGAAGGCGCCGCGCTGTCCTTGGGTCTCGAATAGCCACTTCACATCAGGAACGGCCTTCGTCTCGTCGGTGCCGCGCTCGGGACCGAGTGACTTGTAAGAGCAGTGATGAAACAGCTTCAGAAGATCCCACAGGAGCCTGTCGTGATTGCCGTGGGCCTTGGTCACCTGCACGATGTCGGACAGGGTGTCATGGTTCACGTCTGACCCAAGGATCGCGTAGGTGTCGCGGCCGCCCTCGCGGAAGGTGACCTGCATCATTATCGAGCATTCGTTGCGGTCGATCACGGTCGACTGGTCCAGTCGATACCCGAACGGGCTGTGCACGAAGAACTCGGCCTGGGCGGAGCCCTCCTTACGGTAACCCGGGACAAGGCCGCCGGCGTTGACGATGAGATGTTTGCGGCTGTCGAAGTCGATGCCGTTTTTCTTCATCCATTCCTTGAGCCGGTCGGGGCGGGAAAACACGAGGATCCCCTTTCCGGCCTTGAGCCGATGGCGCGCTTCGGCCCGCACGATACGGGCGTCGCCGTCGAGGTTGTCTTCGAGAATCGCTGCCGCCGGAACCCAGAGGTTCTTGATCTTGGTGCGCTCGTCATCCTGGTAGCAGGCGGCGTGCTCGAGCCAGAAAAAGTCCCCGAACCCCTTGCAGTGATCGTCGTCAAGATGGGTGATGCAGACCGCATCGTAGTCGTTGCGGCGTACCTTGGAGAGGTCGCGGCGCAGCTCCTTCGGCAGATCGCAACGCGGATCGTTCTTGTCGTCCGGGTTACGGACATCGGCGTAGTCGACGAGAATCTTGCTCCCGTCGGCAAGATCCAGGCGCAACGTGTCAGCGTTGCCCAGCGGGAAAAAGTGCACCTTCGCAACCATATGAAGCTTCCATTGCTTGCATGCAGGCGGTTCAGGCATCCGAATCGGGGGTTCGCCCCCATTCTACCGGATTCGTGAACAAAACGAGAACCGAAATCTGCTCGGCCGTTGTCAGGACGAGCTTCTGCGGCTGTCGTAGTCTGCCGACCTATGCCGGCTAGGGTGGCCGTTTCGGAAAATTCGCGGGGCGATTCCGAAACCGGGGTTGAACCGGGCATAGATGATATTGCGGAGCGGCGTTGGCTTGATGAGAAATGCAACGGTGATCCGGGAACGGCCCGCGAAAGGGACCGAGTGCCTCGGTCCCGATGAGATCAGCGCCGCGTTCGAGGGCCTCTCAGCCGAGGACAAGCTGAAGCTGAGCGCGATCGAAACGGTCTTTCGGGGCGGCACGGGTTTCGGACCGAACGAGCTCGTCTATGAAGCCGTTTGCCGCGCCCTGACCGGCAACAGGAATTGCCCGCGCAAGGTGCCGTTCATGGCATTTATGGTCGAGACGATGCGGAGCATCGCACACCATGAGCGGTCGAAGCGCCGCCGCGAGGTTCCGCTGACGCTTGTGCCCTGCAAGGGCGGAGCGGCTGAAGGGCCGCCGGACTGCGCGTCTGGACAACTGAGCCCTGAAGAACATCTGCTGGAGCGGGAGAGCGCCGACGCTGTGCAGTCGATTCATGAGCTGTTTGCCGATGACCCCGAAGCCCAGCTTGTGCTGATGGGATGGGCGGAAGGGCGCCGCGGTAAGGCGTTGCGTGAAGCGACCGGTCTCGATCAGGCTGCTCTCGACTATGCTGCCAAACGCATCAGGAGCCGAATGAGAAAGCAATATCCGAACGGGTGGACGCCATGACTGCGCCCAGGAAACCTTCTTCACGGGAAGAACTCGCGAACATCGAAGACGCTCTCGTTGACGCGATTTTGAATGCGACCGCGGCGGAATTGCGGGACGAGATTAAAGATGCGGGCGGCGATCCGGACCGCTGCATCACGGATATGGATTCGGCTATTGCTCGCGCGCGCGCCGCGTGCGCCCGACAGACACTTGAGCGAGCGAGCGCGGAGCTTGCTGAGTGGCAATCTAAAAATGAGAGACCGACAAGTCTCGACCGCGATGCTGCGCGTGCCCGGTTTGAAAGAATGCGCAGCGGCGACTCCGAGCTCGCGTCAAAGATGATGATGGCGGCGCGCAAGGGTGGCCAGGGCGGTCCCTCTCAGAAAGATTTGGACGGTGTACTCGATGATCTTGTGGAGCTGGAACGGCTTGAACGCGAGGACGGGAGCGGATGAGCTCCCTTTCGCCCGCCGAACGCATCCTAATTGGCTTGGGAATAACTGAGCCGAAAGATATTGATCTGGAGGCGATTGCCTGGTCTCGCGGCGCGGCGGTCCGTTACCGGCAGCTGGAAAACTGTGAAGCGATGATCGTCGGCTCGCAACGGCGCGCCATCATCACCGTCAACAACAGCAGCATATTCGTCCGCCGCAGGTTCTCACTTGCCCACGAGATTGGCCACTGGCACCATCACCGCGGGCGCATTCTCTTCTGCGGTTCGCGCGAGATCGACAACCCCGCAAACAGCGCGCTCAATCCAGAGCACCAAGCGGACATATTCGCATCTGACCTGATCCTTCCGGATTATCTGTTCAGGCCGCGGGCCGCAAGACTCAAGCGTGTCACGCTCTCGGCCGCTCGTGAACTCGCGGGTGAGTTCAACGCGAGCCTTACGGCAACCCTTCTTAAACTCGTTAAAGGAAATTCGTTTCCGATTCTCGTCGTCTGCCATAATGAGCAGCGCCGTCGGTGGTTTCACTCAGCGCCGATGCTGCCTGGCTGGTGGTTTCCGCGTGAAGAACTTGATGCCGAGAGCTTCGCGTTTGAGATGCTCTTCGGGAGCGCTGCGGAGAGCTCGTTTCCTCGAAAGGTCGGCGCAGGCGCATGGTTCGATTTTCGTAATGCCGACCGCTACGAAATTCAGGAGCAGTCGTTTCTACTGCCAAACCAGGAAGTGCTCACGGTGCTGACCATTCCTGAAGAAGGCCTCGGGTAGGCCGCTCGTTGCGCTCCTCACAAGGCAAGCGCGGTTCGACTGCTTCCTTCGCATCAGGGCACAGCGCCGCCTTTAGGCGCCCATTGGCCCAGCTCCACACCGTGTAGCCTGCAGAACCGTGCTTTCCCACCTGTCCGGCGGCAGAGATGTTCCACTGCCCTTCGGAAATCATCCGCAGGATGATGCGCGATCGGTCTCCCGTTCCGTCGATTTCGAACAGCTTTCGACGGAAATCTTCGGATAGAAGGTGCTTCCCTTTGGTGTCGATCGCCACAACCGTACGGTCTATCCACACAAGTAAGTCCGGCCAGAAGGTGGCCGATGACCCGCGGTCGAGTAACGGGATGAAATAACCCGAGCTCTCCAGATTCCGGCAAACGGCCGCCTCGCATCTTCGCGATCGGCACGCCGTCAACAGCGCTGGTTGTACAGACATAGATCGCCTTCGGCGCGAACGGCTCGTCCACCACTTCAGCAGCGGCCGCAGCGTCCCGCATGTCAGCAAGCAGGGCGTCGACCGCTGTTTCCATCGGCGTGATATAACCGCCAAGAGAAATGCGCTCCTTAACCAGGCCTGAAGCAACGACGTCAGGACTTGAGACGGCCGTGGTGAAATCCCGATCCGTCCACTGCCGGTCGTTCCTCAGGCGGCTGATCACCCGGTCCAGGGCCTGGGGAACGCTGATCGTGGCGCTCGCCGCGACCAGCCCGTCCGGGGCAAGCTCAAGCAATCTGTTGGTTTGGAGGTCCGTGGCAAAAGCGGCGCAAACCGAGTGCGGTCCCGAGGCCCCACGCCCAACGGATCGTCGACGCCTACTTCTCGCGCGACGATCGCGACGGCTGCTGTCCGCTGCTTGGGACGGCCTCCGACGCCTTATACTGCTGGCCGACGATGTCAATTAGTTCGGCGACTTGCCGCCTCGACAATTTCACGTTGGCGTCTTTCATGACCGTCTTAACGCCGGTCAGCTTGTCAGGCGACAGCATGTCCTTCGCAATGAATTTCTCGGGTAATTGGCTGCCCGACCCCTCCAAACCGGCAAGCTCCAGGTAACGTTGGAGGGCCACCGGGTCCGAATACATCCAATCGATGGTCGCTCGGTAAGCCTCCATAAACCGCCCCAGAACGTCGTTACCTCGCTGCAACGAACCCGCGTTTGTGATCAAAACACTGACGGTCATGCCTTGGATTCTGGGCACATCGTTCGCGCGTGCGATGACCCGAATGTCGGCCTGTTCGATTTTATCCATGCCAAACGGCGGGGCTGCCCAGCCCACATCGACGCGACCCGCCACAAGCTCGTTGAAAGTCGCGGCTGGCCCACCAGTTGGCACCAGCTTGGCCTTCAGACGGTTCTTTTTGAGAAGTCGAGCACGTTGTATTGGCTCAGCGAGCCGTTCTCCTCGTAAGCGATAGTCTTGCCGGCGAGGTCCTTGATGTTCCGAATTGGCGAGGTGTTGAGCACATACCAATAATTCGTCGAACCGGTCACATTTGCACCGATGATCCGAACTGCAGCGCCCCTGGCCGAGGCGCGCAGCACATCCATTAGGTCAATGTCCAGCCCGAGGTCGAGGCTGCCTGAAATTACTCTCTGTTGGGCCTCGTAGCTGCCCTGGGTGTAGTGCAAATCGAGCGTAATCCCGTATTTCTTGAAGATTCCCGCCTGCTGACCAAGTTCGGGTGCTGATGACTCCCACGCACCTCGTTGCGGAATAGCGACCTTCAGCGTGTCGTCCGCCGACGCGCTTGGCAACAAGAGCAGGAGCACCGCCCCGCTCGCCAAGATGCAATCCAAATATCTACTCAGCTTCATGGCTCGCCTCCTCCTCTGCGCGCCCTCTATGATCGGCCGCGCCAACGCACCACTAACCAGCCCATCTCCGGGCTGCCTCCGCAATCGGTCTGCCGCACGCTCAGCCAGTAGCTGTGCGAGCGACAGGTCCTTGGGACAGATCTGAATCGTTCTGAACCGAGCCGGGGGCGCTTCGGCCCCGTGATGTGCTCTAGCCTAACTATAGCACAGCACTGCTTCTCCTGCGAGCGGGCGAATCGCTCGTTTTCGGGGCGCATTACGGGCCGATCCCGATCGACTTCGTCAAATTGCCGATCACGAGGGCCTGGACTGCCGGGCGCGCGGTCGTGGATCGCAAGGCGGTCTATGTATACGATCTCGCCGCGGCGGGCGACGAGTTCCCGGAAGGTCACGCGCTGGCGCTGCGGATGGGCCACAGAACCATCTTCTCCGTCCCCCTGCTGCAAGACGGCAAGGCTATCGGGTCCCTTTCTGTCCGTCGCACCGAGGCGCGGCCCTTCACCGCGAAGCAGATCGAACTTGTCGAGACCTTTGCCGACCAGGCGGTCATCGCGATCGACAACGTGCGGCTGCTCAACGAGCTGCGTGAATCGCTTCAGCAGCAGACCGCGACCGCCGACGTGCTCAGGACCATCAGCCGCTCGCCTCCGCAATTGCAATCGGTCTTAGACGCCACCGCGGAAACCGCGGCGCGCATCTGCCGGGCGGAATACACGTTAATCTGGACGGTAAAACGCGGCGTCGCTCATTTAGCAGCAGCGAACCGCGCCGAAGCCGGATTTGTCCAGTACCAGCGCGAGCACCCGATCTGTCCGGAGAGACGCGGCCTTCGGCTGACGGCGATCCGCGGGCACGAGGCGGCCAAGTGCGCCGTGAAAACGGCGGCGGGTTAGCTCAACATCGTCGCACCCACTCCTCCGGTGGGAGCTATCCAGTCGGAAACAGCAGGTCCTCTGCCTCTAGCCATGTGCGGAACGCGTTCACCGCGTCCAGCATCTGCTCGCGCGTGTTGGCGCTCTCCAGTTTACGGATCACGTCCTCTCGGTTCGCTAGGTCGCGGCCTTCCTTGTGCTCACGGACGTATTCGATGGCGTCGTCGGGCGTGCGGATTTTGCGACGCGTCTCATGGAGCGACCGAATGCCGCGTTTGGGCTCACCGCGAACATGCAGCTCGGGTTGGATCAAGAACTCTGCGCGACTGGCCATTATCTTAGCTCCTGTCCGTGTCGTAAACTCACACTCGGACATATTGGTAGTGTAGTCCGCCAAAATTGCCATCAGCAGTATGCGACCGACACGTGCCTGGGATCGGCGCGAGCGCTTTGGCGCGGGTTGGAGCTCACGTGCAACTCAGTGAAAGGAATTGTCCATGACTACGGGCACCGTAAAGTTCTACAATGGTCCGACGAACAACGTCGGAGGACCGAGTCTGACCCCTAGCCGACATGGCAGACCTCGAAATCTCGCAGTGCAGCGGACCTGGCGCGCTATGATGTGCTATTGTTCAGGTCGAGGACGGGAGGGCCGCACGCGCTTAATTCAGAACGATTCAGGACTGGCCCAAGGACAACCTGCGAGGCGCGTTGCGACAAGCTGAGCGTGAAGAAGACGGCCCATAAGGACGCCGCGACCCGCGACGACAGACTCCCGGTCTAAAGCGGAGGCAGGAGATCATCCACATGATCAAGATAAGACGGCGCGAGTTCATCAGGCTGCTCGGCGCTGCCGCCGCGTGGCCGTTCGCCGCGAGCGCGCAACAGCGCTGGAAAATAGGCCTGCTCGACACCGGACTCGGAGCCGCCTTCACTGTGCCCTTTATGCGCAAGCTGGCCGAACTAGGATACCTGGAGGGAAAGAACATCGTCATCGAGCGCAGATCCGCCGAAGGCAACGCCCAGCGGCTGAACGAATTTGCCGCCGACTTGGTGCGCCAGCAGGTCGATGTGATCGTGACGGCGGGGACGCCAGCGGGCTTCGCCGCCAAGCAGGCTTCGGGCACGATTCCCATTGTCCTCGGCGCGAACAGCGATCCGGTGGGTATCGGCTTGGTCGCGAGCCTCGCCCGGCCGGGTGGAAATCTGACGGGCAACTCGCTAATGGCGCCCGATTTGAGCGCCAAGCGCCTTGATATCCTTCGCACGCTCGGTCCGGGAATCAGCCGCTTTGCGATCCTATGGGATTCCTCGAATCCGGGCATGGCGAAGCGCGTGGACGAGACGAAAGTCGCCGCCGATCGGTCGCACGTGTTGCTGCATCCAGTCGGTCCGCGGACTGCCGACGAGTTGGATGTGGCATTTGGCGAGCTCATGAAAGCGCGGCCTGACGCGCTGCTGGTGACCGCGGAAGCGTTCACGCGACGATACCTCGCCCGCATCGTCGACTTTGCCAACAGCAGTAAGATTCCGTCGATGTTCGAGGACAGTGCCTATGTCGAGGCGGGCGGGCTCATGTCGTATGGGCCCGATTACCAGGACGTGTTTCAGAAAGCCGCGATCTTCGTCGATAAGATCTTAAAAGGCGCACACCCGGGCGATTTGCCCATCGAGCAGCCGACCAAGTTCGAGCTAGTGATCAACCTCAAGACCGCCAACGCGCTCGGCCTCGAAATCCCGCCGACGCTGCTCGCGCTTGCCGACCGGGTGATCGATTAGCCGATGCCATTGCGCGTCGCCGAGTACGCCGACCATATCCTAAAGGGCGAGAAGCCGGCCGACCTTCCGGTATAGGTGCCGACCAAATATGATTTAGTGATCAACCTCAAGACCGCCAAGGCGCTCGGCCTCGAGGTGCCCCCCACCCTGCTTGCCCGAGCTGACGAGGTGATCGAATAGCGATGCTCTTTGCTGCACTGCATGAGTCAGCAATTCCCACTTCTGCGACATGACGGGTGATCTAACTATGTCCGCTTAGGAGGGTCAAAGCCGCTGTTGCGGCGGACATCCCCGAAAGACCGAGTCTGCCTGCCGCCGCTCACTGCGTCTCGACGGACCGGACGGAATCGATTTCGCTTACCCATGGTTGACGTGACCGCGTCCAGATTTGCACGTTGGGAATGAGCTGGTCGCGCTGGCGCACAGTGCCGAGACGGATTGAATAGATTTTAGGCCCTCCGTCTACAGACGTTGCGTAGATTGGTGATCCGCAGCGCGGGCAAAAGGCCTGCTCGCGTTGCGCGCCGCTTTCCGCAATCTTCACGTACACCGTGGGCTCTCCGGAAAGCATTCGGAACGAGCCGTCGGTGATCCGCAGGAACGTACGGAACGCAGTGCCTGATAAGGTCTGACAGTCGCTACAGTGACAGATCCCCGCGTTGTCCGGATCGGCTTCGGCCTCGTAGCTGAGGAATCCACAGTGACAGCGTCCATCGATTTTCATATTGGCCTCTCCCATGGAGCGTCGCCAAGTGCGAGCTCCATAAACTTGTTTTCAACAACGTCGACCAAGCGCGCAAGCGGTCGAACTACGACGACATCGGCCAGCCACGTCTGAACTCGGCATGACCCAAAAGAAACGTTTAGGTTGACCCCCGACTCGGAATTCCGGGGTTCCCCCAATTCAGAACAATCCAGGTCTGCCGTCGGGACTCGCCCGGCGCTTCTGTGGCAGACTGAGCGGGCGGGAGGTCCCCAATGTCAGACAAGAAGCGCCGCGAGTTCATCACCCTGCTCGGCGGCGCCGCGGTGTGGCCGTTCGCGGCGCACGCTCAGCAAGAGACGAAGATCTATCGCATCGGCATTCTGGAGCCGATACCCGCGGCACAGAACGCCGCCAATCTCGATAGCCTGCGCACAGGGCTGCGAGATCTTGGTTACGTCGAAGGCCGAAACCTGGTGATCGAATATCGGTCGGCGGATGGTCGGGCCGAGCGGTTCCCAGACCTCGCGTCCGAACTGGTTCATCTCAAGGTCGACCTGATCGTGACGAGGGGGACACCTGCCACCAGGGCAGTCCAAAAAGCGACCGGAGCAATTCCAGTCGTTATGGCGACGATGGGCGGGCCGGGTGCCATCGTGCCGAGCTTCGCGCGGCCAGCAGGCAATATCACGGGGGTGATTACTTTCAGCACTGAGCTGACAGGAAAACGGGTTGAAATTCTAAAAGAGCTGGTTCCGGGTCTCTCACGAGTTGCCTTGCTTCACAACATGGGCAATCCAGCTGTCCCGCCAGAATGGGAAGAGACAAAGACAGCGGCGCGATCCCTAGGTCTCCAGGCTGAGCTTCTTGATGTGCGGACCGACGGTGACCTGGGCCGTGCATTCGAACTGGCAGTCCGACAGCATGTCGACGGCCTCGTGGTTGGGGCAGACGGTCTCACCCAAATGCATCAACAGACGATCGTTGACTGGGTGGCACGCAATCGACTGCCTACCGTCTTTCCAGCCCGCGAGTTCGTCGAGGCGGGCGGGTTGATTGCCTATGCGGTGAACTATCCCAGCCTATATTTCCAGCTCGCAACGTTCGTCGATAAGATATTCAAGGGCGCGAAGCCCGACGAGCTTCCGGTGCAACAACCGACCAAGTTCGAGCTGGTTGTTAACCTGAAGACGGCCAAGGCGCTCGACCTCGGCGTGCCGCCAATGCTGCTCGCCCGCGCCGACGAGGCGATTGAATGAAGCGCCGAGACTTCATTACGCTACTCGGCGGTGCGGCGACCGCGTGGCCGCTCGTTGTCCGCGCGCAGGAGGCAAGGACATACACCATCGGCGTCCTCACCTTGAGCAGTCGGAGCCCGGAGCAGCTCTTGGAGGCGCTCCGCGAGGGTCTGCGAGATGCGGAATACGTCGAGGGCCGCAATCTTCGGCTGGAGATACGCTCCGCTGCCGGCAGGCCCGATCTTCAGTTGGCAAAGGCCGCCGAATTAGTTGACCTCAAGGTCGACCTCATCGTCACATTCTTCACGCCAAGCGCGTTGGCGGCGAAACAAGCTACGCGCGACATTCCGATTGTGATGGCAGGCGCGGGAGATCCGGTCGCGACCGGCCTCGTCGCGAGCCTCGCCCGACCGGGGGGTAACATCACCGGACCAGTCGAGCGGCGGCGCGGAGTTGGCCGGCAAAAGCGTGGAGCTGATCGGCGAACTTATCCCTAGCGCGCGCCGCATCGGCGTGCTTGCCGACGAAACTGATCCCTTCGCCAAGCCATACGTGGAGCAGATTGAGCAAGCCGGGCGGAGCGCCCGCATGGAGGTTGAGCCGGTCATGACCCGGCCGGGACAACCGCTGGAAGCTTTATTCAAGACGCTAATCGGCAAAGGCGTGGACGCACTGCTTATCCAGGGAAGTATCGCGCGCAAGGAATTGCTCGATTTGGCAATTCGGCACCGCTTGCCCGCATTGACCTCGACTCGGCTTGGGCCTCCGCTCGGAGCGCTGATGTCGTACGGTTCGGATTATGTGGCGCTTGCTCGGCAGAGCGCGGCGTACGTCGATAAGATCCTTAAGGGAGCCAAACCGGCGGAGTTGCCGGTCATCTTTCCCACCAAGTTTTTGTTGGTGATCAATCTCAAGACCGCCAAAGCGCTCGGCCTCGAAGTGCCACCTACGCTGCTAGCCCGCGCCGACGAGGTGATCGAATGAGCAACTGTGATGTTGTCGCAGGGCGGTCGCTGATTCATTCGGCCGCGTCAAGGCTGGCGCTTCGCGCCCCCGCGCTCGCGCGGCTACGGCCTTGACTCGGCCAGATCGATCCGCGCGTGGCTTAGCGTGCAGTCGGCACGTTGTGCCGCCTGCTGTCGCGGTCGGCCCAAGCGACGTCGTCGATTCCGCAAAACGAGAGCATCTTCGTAACCCCTTCCTTGCTGATACGGGCTCGTGCCCAGGCAACTGTTCGGGTATGGAAGAAGCGACCGGCGCTCCAAGCTCATTCGCGGTTTGGGATCCGAGGCGGCTGCGGGCTTCCGGTCGCGACGGGGGCTGAGCCATGACGACGACCCAGGCCCCTGTCAGCTCTCACAATGCTCCTTTCCCGTTATACAAGGCGGCGCACGTTTTTTCTCGCTCATCGGCGCGATGATGCTTGCTTCGCTGCTTCCAGCAGCAGCCCAAACTTCGGATGGTATCCGGCGCGTCGCCGCGCTCTTTTCGCAGGCGGAAAATGATCCGGAAGGACAAGCGCGCGCTGCCGCATTTGAGCGCGGTCTGCAAGACCTCGGCTGGACAAAAGGGCAAAACATTCATATCGATTATCGCTGGGCAGGCGGAAGTATAGAGCGAATGCGGCCGTATGCTTCAGAGCTTGTGACACTTAATCCTGACGTTATCTTTGCCAGTGCGACTGTCGCTCTAACGGCGTTACAGCAGGCGACGAACACGATACCCATTGTGTTCGCACAGGTGACCGATCCCGTCGGTGCTGGGTTTGTGCAAAGCCTTGCGCGACCGGACGGCAATATAACAGGCCACACTCAACACGAATTCGCGATCGGTGCGAAATGGTTGGAACTGCTCAAGCAGCTGGCGCCGCGCGTGACCCGCGTGGCGATTCTGTATGATCCGGCAAACCCTGCGACCAGTGGCTACCTGCGCGAGATCGAGTCTGCCGCGCCGGTTTTTGCCGTCCAGGTGTCGGCGTTTGCGGTACGTGACAAGTCCGACATTACAAGTGCGCTAGATTTGTTCGCGACAGAGCCCAACGGCAGCCTCATTCTGTTGCCTGGGCCTGTTGGCGCGAACAATCGCGATCTGATCATCACGCTGACGGCCCGCCACCAACTGCCCGCGGTCTATGCCTTTCGTTATCACGTCGTCAGTGGCGGATTGGCATCCTACGGTGTCGACAATATCGATCTTTATCGGCGTGCAGCGTGGTACGTTGATCGTATTCTCAAAGGCGAAAAGCCGGCCGATTTACCCGTGCAGCACGCCACTAAGTTCCAGCTGGTCATAAATCTCAAGACTGCGAGGGCACTCGGTCTTGACCCGCCAATCTCGCTGCTTGCCCGCACTGACGAGGTTATTGAATGAACAGGTGATTTGGAAGGATAGCTCTCGCCTGGCCCGACCGCGGCGACCGAGTTCATTCGCTTCCTCGCTTGGCAGTTGAGTGCGAACGTTGACCCCACGCCGCCGCCGTTGTTAGCGTAGTCACGAGAGGGAGATGAGCGCCGTGATCATTCAGACCGGCCCAGCCGACGCGCCACGGCTGGCCATCATGATGTACGAGCACACCTCGCTGTGCCTGCAATTCGCCCATGCGTTCGGCAACGAGCGGTTCGA